>Ga0129314_1000909_pt1 | contig 25285 bp, 29 predicted proteins | sample O1111metagenome_FD_94431 | JGI IMG/M metagenome (GOLD analysis project Ga0129314, IMG submission 94431) | Orangutan individual fecal microbial communities from fecal samples from Wisconsin, USA - O1111 metagenome | ecosystem: Host-associated > Mammals > Digestive system > Large intestine > Fecal... | reverse complement strand
GATGGCGTCGTGGAAGGTGGTGGTACCCTCGGCGGGGATCTTCTGCCGGATCACGTAGGGCTCACCGGCCTCCACGCGCTTGAGGGCGTCCTCCAGCGGCAGGTCGCGGCAGGGATCGGCGGCGCGGTCAAATTCCCCGCTGTCCTCCTCGGATTCGGCTTTTTCACAGAAACAGTAGTAAGCGCCGCCTTTTTCCACCAGAAGGCGGGCATACTTGCCATAGGTGTCCCGGCGCTGGGACTGGATATAGGGGGCCACGGGGCCGCCCACATCGGGGCCTTCATCGTGAGAAAGGCCGCACTCGGCCAAGGTACGGTAGATCACATCGGTAGCACCCTCCACCAGACGGCCCTGATCGGTGTCCTCAATGCGCAGAATAAAGGTGCCGCCCTGACTGCGGGCGATGAGCCAGGTATAGAGCGCCGTGCGCAGATTGCCCACGTGCATATAACCGGTGGGAGACGGCGCGAAACGGGTACGCACCTTTCCGTGGGGGATTTTTTCCTCCATCATGGTAAAATAGCTCATATCCATCGCCATATGCTGTTCCTCCGGGTTGTTGAAAATTTTTACCTATTTATTATATGTGTTTCCCGGGAAAAGTCAATGATGAAGTGGGGATTCCATTGATTTTTTGCGTAAAGCGTGGTAGGATAGTAGAACAATTTTGGAAAACCGACAAAAAGTCTGAAATCATGTGAGGTAAAATATGTCTGATCAAAAGAAAAAGAGAATCTTCAGCGGCATTCAGCCCTCCGGTGAGCTGACGCTGGGCTCCTATATGGGAGCCATCAAGAATTGGGTGGATCTGCAGGATGAGTACGACTGCCTGTACTGCATCGTGGATATGCACGCCATCACCGTGCGGCAGGATCCCGCCTTGCTGAGACGGCGCAGCGTCAACCAGCTGGCCCAGTATATCGCCTGCGGGCTTGACCCGGAGAAAAACATCATGTTTATCCAGAGCCATGTGCCCCAGCACGCGGAGCTGAGCTGGATTCTGGGCTGCTATACCCAGTTTGGCGAACTGAGCCGCATGACCCAGTTCAAGGCCAAATCCGCCCAGCACGCCGATAACATTACGGCGGGCCTTTTCACCTACCCTGTGCTGATGGCTGCCGATATTCTGCTGTATCAGGCGGATCTGGTGCCGGTGGGCGAGGATCAGAAGCAGCATGTGGAGCTGACACGCGACATCGCCCAGCGCTTTAACAGCGTGTACAGCGACACCTTTGTGCTGCCGGAGCCGTTTATCCCCAAGGTAGGCGCACGGCTCATGTCGCTGGACGATCCCACCACCAAGATGAGCAAATCCCTGCCGGACGGCTGCGTGAACCTGATGGATTCTCCCGAGGTCATCATGAAGAAGTTCAAGCGCGCCGTTACCGACTGTGAGACTGCCGTCAAATACGACAAGGAGAACAAGGGCGGTATCTCCAACCTGCTGACCATCTACTGCGCTGCCTCCGGCAAGACGCTTGCCGAGGCGGAGGCTGAGTTTGAAGGCCAGGGCTACGGCGTGTTCAAGCCCGCCGTGGGTGAGGCCGTGGTGGAGATGCTGCGTCCCATCCGCGAGGAAAGCCAGCGCATCATGGACGATAAGGCTTATCTGGAGGGCATCTATCAGCAGGGTGCGGAGCGTGCCCGCCATCTTGCGCAAAAGACGCTTAGCAAGGTGCAGCGCAAGGTCGGCTTTGTTGCGGGAAAATAAGCACCAAACATGGCAAATGTTTGGAATGTTTCTTGCAAAATGATTTTTAATCTGTTATAATCCCCATGAAACATGCACGTGGGGCGATCCCGGTGATGATTTCATATTGAAAGAAAGGAACATCGTCATTATGATTTATACGACTGAGGTTCAGCATATGTGCCCTGTGGCTAAGGGTGCTTATCACGGCCCGGCTCCCATTCCCGAAGAGGGCAAGTGGGTGCAGGCCAAGGAAATCTCCGACATTTCCGGGTTTACCCACGGTATCGGCTGGTGTGCGCCACAGCAGGGCGCCTGCAAGCTGACGCTGAATGTGAAGAACGGCGTTATCGAAGAGGCGCTGGTAGAGACCATCGGCTGCTCCGGTATGACCCACTCCGCCGCCATGGCCTCCGAGATCCTGATCGGCAAGACCATTCTGGAGGCGCTGAACACCGACCTGGTGTGTGACGCCATCAACACCGCCATGCGGGAGCTGTTTTTGCAGATCGTCTATGGCCGTACTCAGTCCGCTTTCTCCGAGGGCGGTCTGTCTGTGGGCGCATCTCTGGAGGATCTGGGCAAGGGCCTGCGCTCTCAGGTGGGTACCATGTTCGCCACAAAGGAAAAAGGCCCCCGCTATCTGGAAATGGCCGAGGGCTATTGCAGCCGTCTGGCGCTGAACGCCGAGGATGAGATCATCGGCTATGAATTTATCAGCCTTGGCAAGATGATGGATTTCATCAAGAAGGGCGACGATGCCAACGAGGCGCTGAAGAAGGCCACCGGCCACTATGGCCAGTGGGACAACGCGGTCAAGTACATTGACCCCCGCCACGAATAAGGGAGGAGGACGAAATCATGGCTCTGTTTGAAAGTTACGAGAGAAGAATCGACAAGATCAATGGCGTCCTCGCCCAGTACGGTATCGGCTCCGTGGAGGAGTGCCGCGAAATCTGCAAGGCCAAGGGCTTTGATCCCTACGAGATCGTGAAGGGCATTCAGCCCATCTGCTTCGAGAACGCCTGCTGGGCATACACCGTGGGCGCGGCCATCGCCATCAAGTCCGGCGTCAAGACCGCTGCCGAGGCCGCCAAGATGATCGGCGTGGGCCTCCAGTCCTTCTGCATCGACGGCTCTGTGGCCGAGGATCGCAAGGTGGGTTTGGGTCACGGCAATCTGGGCGCCATGCTGCTGAGCGACGAGTCCAAGTGCTTCGCCTTCCTGGCCGGTCACGAGTCCTTCGCCGCCGCCGAGGGCGCCATCGGCATCGTGAAGAATGCCAACAAGGCCCGCAAGCAGCCGCTGCGCGTGATCCTCAACGGCCTTGGCAAGGACGCTGCCCAGATCATCAGCCGCATCAACGGCTTCACCTATGTGCAGACCCAGTTCGACTATTATACCAGCGAGCTGAAGATCGTCCGGGAGATCCGCTATTCTGAGACGGAGCGGGCCGATGTCCGCTGCTACGGCGCGGATGATGTCCGCGAGGGCGTGGCCATCATGCACCACGAGGGCGTGGATGTGTCCATCACCGGCAACTCCACCAACCCCACCCGCTTCCAGCATCCTGTGGCGGGCACCTACAAGAAGGAATGCATCGAGCAGGGGAAGAAGTACTTCTCCGTGGCCTCCGGCGGCGGCACCGGCCGCACGCTGCATCCCGACAACATGGCAGCCGGTCCCGCCAGCTACGGCATGACCGATACCATGGGCCGCATGCACTCCGACGCTCAGTTTGCCGGTTCCAGCTCCGTCCCCGCACACGTGGAGATGATGGGCTTCCTGGGCATGGGCAACAACCCCATGGTGGGCGCTACTGTGGCCGTGGCCGTAGCGGTAGAAGAAGCTGTAAAGTAAATTACTATTACACTGAAAATATCCCCCGACCAACCGGCCGGGGGATATTTATTGGCTCATAGGATCAGCAGCAGGCCGATGGCGATGAGCAGCTCCTCATCGGCTTTTTGCTGAAAGAGAAAGAAAAGCAGGAAAAGCAGCAGCAGGTCGCCTGTGTCCAGATCCTCCAGATGTAGTGCCGCCAGAATCCCTTTGCCAAACGCGATTTCAGGAGGACGCTGGGGCGGGGGAGGCTGCGGCGTCTGAACAGGCGGCGCGGTGCCTTTTGGGGGCGGCGGGAGAGGCGTATCGTCCATGGAGGCGCGGATATAGCTGCCCCGATCCTCGTGACCATAGCGGTTATACAATGTCCAGCCCTCCCTCCGACAAGAAACGCTTTCCCACACAGATCAGATGTGCCAGCTTTGCCGCACGCTCCACCTTGGGCTGTTTCTCCTCTTTTAAAAAGGGCCGCAGCGCGTATAGAAGCTGTGTTGTTTCACTGTTGGATTGCCGCAGCTCCTGCACAAGGGGAAGAAACCGAACCAATGCCGCAGGGTCAAAGCTGCCGGCCGGCGGCGAAGATACGGGATCATTTTTTGGCGGCGGCGGTGGTGTGCCGGTCTGTGCCGTGCTGCCGGAAAGCTGCTGCGCCATCTGGAGGATCCGCGCCATTGCTGCCGGGTCGTTGAGCATGGCATTCAGCTTGCGCTCCATGTCGTCCATACTGCCGCCTCCTTTTCGTTACTGTTGCAATTGCTGGCTTAACCGTTGCAGTAAGCTCCGCCCCTCACTGCTGGAGAGCACCGTTTTCAGCAACTCGACCATCTCCGCGGCGCTGGTGTTTTCTCCCTGTGTCATGGCCTTTTGGAGCTGTGCGCTGTTTTGCTGCCGGATCAGCGCCATCAGCGCCTGACCGTCCGGGGACTGGGCCATGCGCTGCACGGTGTTCTCATCGGTATGTAGTTGGGCCGCCATCTGTTTCAGGTCCATATTTCCACCTCCACACCGTAATATATGTGGTCGGAAGCGAAAAAGTGCCAGTCCCGCAGGACTGGCACAGTGATATGTATGCAATTGTGTGTCTGCGCGGCGTATGTCCCGCTGTCAGAGGCTCATCCCGTAATCGCACAGCTTTTGCAGGGGACAGTCCTGACATTTTGGCCCCCGGGCCATGCACAGTGCCCGGCCGTGCAGCACCATCCGGTGGCAAAAGTCGCTGGACTCCTCCGGCGGAATCGTCTGGCGCAGCTGCCGCTCCACCTTCAGCGGGTCCTTGCTGCCGTCCGTAATGCCCAGCCGCCCGGTGATGCGGATGCAGTGCGTGTCGCAGACATAGCCCTCCTTGCCGTAGATATCGCCCAGAATCAGATTGGCGGTCTTACGGCCCACGCCGGGCAGACGGAGAAGATCGTCCATGTTATCCGGCACCTTGCCGCCAAAGTCACGCACAAGCATCTGGGCACTGCCCACAATATCGCTGGCCTTGGCTCGCCAGAAGCCGCAGGAACGGACATATTCGCCTACCTCGTCAGCCGTGGCGGCTGCAAATGCCTCCAGTGTGGGAAAGCGGTCGAACAGTGCCGGCGTCACCAGATTTACACGGGCATCGGTGCATTGCGCCGCCAGACGCACTGAGAAGAGCAGCTCATAATCCTTGCGGTAGTCCAGCGAGCAGACGGCATCAGGATACAGCTTTTTCAGTTCCGCGATGATGGAATGGATCTGCGAATGGGTTTTCATGGGCCTCACCTCGCTGCCATTGTATCAGACCTTGCGCAAAAAAGCAAATGGTGCTATACTGTAGCAACAGCATTTCCGAGGAGGTGAGCACATGCGGCCATTGGCAGACGAAATACGGCCTCAGACACTGGACGAGGTGGCGGGACAGAAGCATCTGCTGGGCGAGGGTGCGCTGCTGCGCCGCCTGATTGAAAACGGCGCCGAGGCAAATCTGATCTTCTATGGCCCTTCCGGCACAGGAAAGACGACCATCGCCAATATTATTGCCAAGCGGACGCAAAAGGCGCTCTATCACCTGAACGCAACCACCGCCAGCCTTTCGGATATCAAGGCCATCATTGCCGATGTGGATACCATGATGGCGCCCAACGGTATTTTGCTCTATCTGGATGAGATTCAGTATTTCAATAAAAAGCAGCAGCAGAGTCTGTTGGAATTTCTGGAAAACGGCAAGATCACCATGATCGCCAGTACAACGGAAAATCCCTATTTTTACATTTATAACGCGCTGCTCTCCCGCAGCACGGTGTTTGAGTTCAAACCCCTGAGTGCCGAGGAGACGCAGCCTGCCGTAGAGCGGGCCCTGCGTATCGAGCAGCAGCGCAGCGACATTCCGTTCCAATGGGAGGACGATGTTCCTGCCACGGTGGCCGCCGCCTGCGGCGGCGATGTGCGCAAGGCGGTAACGGCGGTGGAGCTGCTGTACCAGTCTGCCAGACCGAGGGACGGCGCGCTTTATGTAACAAGGGAAGATGCTTTACAATTGGCGCAGCGCAGTGCCATGCGGTATGATCGGGACGGCGACGAGCACTATGATCTGCTCTCGGCGCTGCAAAAGTCCATCCGCGGCTCCGACCCGGATGCGGCGGTGTACTATCTGGGGCGGCTGCTGGTGGCGGGCGACCTGCTGTCCCCCTGCCGCCGGCTGCTGGTCATTGCGGCGGAGGATGTGGGCCTTGCCTATCCGCAGGCCATCGTCGTGACAAAAGCCTGCGTGGATGCGGCGGTGCAGCTGGGCCTTCCCGAGGCGCGGCTCCCGCTGGCCGAGGCGGCCATCCTGCTGGCCACCGCGCCCAAGTCCAACGCCAGCCATAACGCCATTATCGCCGCCATGGAGGATATCCAGCACGGCGCTATGGGCACGATCCCCCGGCATTTGCAGAATGTCCACGCCGACAGCGCCGGACAGGAGCGGGAACAGGGGTATCTGTATCCCCACAGCTTTCCGCATCACTATGTCAAGCAGCGCTATCTGCCGGAGGCGCTGGGGGAGCGGCATTACTATGAGTATGGCGACAACAAGACGGAGCAGGCGGCCAAGCGGTACTGGGATGAGATTAAGAAGGGGTAAGCCATGGATTTACAGCTGCACGACATTCTGGAACTGAAAAAGGATCACCCCTGCGGCAGCCGCCGCTGGGAGGTGCTGCGCGTCGGCATGGATATCAAGCTGAGATGTCAGGGCTGCGGCCACGAGGTCATGCAGCCCCGCCGCAAAGTTGAAAAAATGATCCGCAGGATCATACCAACCACGGATAAGGAGGAAGCGTAAATGCGCAAGAAAACAACGCAGGTCATTGTGGGTGTGATTGCCTGCCTGATGGCCGTACTGATGCTGGCCGGCTTGATCATACCCTATATCGGCCTGTGAGGTGAAGGATGAAGCACTGTATTTTGGCGAAATGGAATGAAAAAGTGACCGATAAGGCGGCGCTTCTGGCGCAGGTCAGGGTGCTGTTTCAGGCGGCGGATAGCGTGGCGGGGATTCACGGCGTGCAAGTTTTCCCCTGCTGCATCGACCGGGCCAACCGCTGCGATCTGATGATCGTGCTGGATATGGAAAAGGCGGCACTCGACGCATGGGACGGCTGTGAGGTACATCGGCAATGGAAAGAACAGTATGGCTCACTGCTGGAAAAGAAGGCAATTTTTGACTATGAATCATGAAAAACGCTCTGCGGGATTTCTTCCGCAGAGCGCTTTTTTATGACAGGATTTCACGCCCTGCTGTCCTATAATAGACAGGCGGGGTGATGGCGGTGGCAGTCGTGTATATTGACCGGGTGGTGGTGCTGAATCTGGCGGTGGACTATTTGCTGCTGCTGACCGCCGCCACGCTGGCCGGGACGCCGCTGCGGCGGCTGCGGTTCGGTATTTGCGCGGCCTTTGGCGCATTTTACGCGGCGGCGGTGTTCATTTGCACGCCGCTGGCCCATCCGATGTGCCGGGTCGCAGTTGGCGTGGCGCTGGCGCGGTGCGCGTTTCATCGGGAAACGCGGCCATGGCGTATGACAGCTTTATTCTGGCTGCTGTCGGCAGGGCTTGCCGGTTTGCTGCTGGCCTTGGGGCTCCTGATTGGGTCGCCGGCCGGCGTTTTGAAGAAGGTGTATTATGCCGATATCCGATGGACGGTCCTGCTGGGCGCGGCGACAGGGTTCTATGGCCTTATGTATGTTGTGTTCCGGCAGGGAGCGCGCCATGAAAGGGGAGATGTGATGGAGATCGATGTGGTGATAGGCGGATGTCAGTGCCGTCTGCGGGCACTGCGGGACACCGGCAACACGCTGCGAGATCCGATGTACGGCCAGCCGGTGATGGTGGCGGAGACGGAGGCGCTGCGGCAGCTATGGCCCGAAGAAGTCGGGGCGATCCTGCGCAAGCCGATCCCGGCGGAGGAAAAGATGGCCCTGCTTCATGAAGCCGGCGCCGGACTTTCGTTTATGCTGCTGCCGTTTCGGGCAGTGGGAACCGCGGGCGGACTGCTGCTGGCGTGCCGCAGTGATTATATTCAGCTCGGGCGTGAACGAATCCAACATGCGCTGGTCGCGCTGACCGATACGCAGGTAGGTATCGGAGGATATCAGGCCCTGTGGGGCGGACAGGAGGGAAAGCATGACGCTGTGGTACCGTGTCGTACAGTGGATCCGGCGGCTGATCAGGCCGGATAGTATTTATTACATAGGCGGCAGCGATACGCTGCCCCCGCCGCTGCAGCGCGATGAGGAGGCCGAGCTGCTGGCGCAATTGCCGCAGGAGCAGGCCCGCAAGGTGCTGATCGAACGAAATTTGCGGCTGGTGGTCTATATCGCCAAGCGATTTGATAACACGGGCATCAACATTGAAGATCTGATCTCTATCGGAACGATCGGCTTGATCAAGGCGGTCAATACGTTCCGTACAGATAAGAATATCAAGCTGGCCACCTATGCCTCCCGGTGCATTGAAAATGAAATCCTGATGTATCTGCGAAAGAACAGCAATATCCGCACGGAGGTCAGCTTTGATGAACCGCTGAACACCGATTGGGATGGAAAGGAGCTGCTGCTCAGCGATGTGATGGGCACGGAGGAGGATGTGGTGATGCGTCCCCTTGAGGAGGATGTAGACAGGCAGCTGCTGCATAGCGCCGTGGAAAAGCTCTCGCCCCGTGAGCGGGATATTATCTCTCTGCGCTTTGGCTTGAACGGCAGAAAGGAACTGACGCAAAAGGAGGTGGCCGACCATCTGGGCATCTCCCAGTCCTATATTTCCAGACTGGAGAAGCGGATCATCCTGCGTTTGCGGCGTGAGATCATGAAAATGACATAAGCGGCGGTCTGGGCGGCAATGTCTGCGGGGGGCCGATTTCCCCCCACCGGGAAAAATCGGCAGCGACAGCGGAAGGAAATGCTTGTAAGAACCGAGAATCCGTGGTATGATCGGTCTGATAAAAGGCAAGCATACCGCAGTGTATGCATCGCGGCGAATATCCGGTCGGCTTTCCAAGCCGTTGAGAGTGGCTGCGGAGGAGGTGGCAGGGGTATGATTCGCGGCGCAGTATTTGATCTGGACGGCGTGCTGCTGGATTCCATGGCCATCTGGAACGATCTGGGTGCGCGGTATCTGCGCCGACAGGGCATCACGCCGGAGGCGGGACTCAACCGCATCCTCTTTTCCATGAGCATGGAGCAGGGGGCGGCCTATCTCAAGGGGCACTATCCGCTGAAGGAAAGTGAAGCGGAGATACTCGAAGGGATACAGGACATGCTGCGGGATTTTTATGAGGATGAAGTTCCGGCCAAGGCAGGTGCCAGAGAAACGCTGGCGCTGCTGCAAAGCCGGGGTATCCCTATGGCGGCGGCGACCTCCAGTCCACGCGGACATGTGACCCGCGCGCTGGATCGGCTGGGGCTGCTGTCCTATATCGAAGCGATTTTCACAACCGGAGAGGCTGGCAGGAGCAAGCACGAGGCGGATATTTACCATCTGGCGGCGCAGGCGCTGCATACCGCACCGGCGGAGACGCTGGTGTTTGAGGACTCCCTCTATGCGCTGCGCACTGCCCATTCGGCAGGCTACCTCACGGTGGGGGTGTATGATGCCAACGGAGAAGCGGATCAGCAGGGGATGCGGTCTGCGGCGGATATTTACCTTGTCTCGCTGCGGGAGTTTCCCGCCGCGTGGCAGCGGCTGAACCGGCTTTAAAAGCGGGACTATATTAGAAAAAGACACTGGCCTTTCGGCGGATATAGGAGGCACACATCGCGTGAAATTGACAACGGTTTTATTTGATCTGGATGGGACGCTGCTGCCCATGGATAACGATGCGTTTACCAAGGGGTATTTCAAGCTGCTGGCTGCCAAAATGGCGCCCTACGGCTATGAGCCGCAGCAGCTGGTGGACGCAGTGTGGGCCGGGACGGCCGCCATGGTGAAGAACGACGGCACGCGCAGCAACGAAGCGGCCTTCTGGGAAACGTTTGATGGGTTCTATCCGGAGAAGGGGCTGGCGGACAAGCCGATCTTCCAGTCGTTTTATGAAAATGAGTTTCAAAAGGCGCGGGTCATCTGCGGCTGCGACCCCATGGCGGCGGAGACGGTTCAGCGGCTGAAGAAGCGTGGGCTGCGCGTGGCGCTGGCCACCAACCCCATCTTTCCCGCTGTGGCCACCGAAAGCCGTATCCGCTGGGCAGGTCTTGTCCCGGAAGCGTTTGAGCTTTACACCGCCTATGAAAACACGGGTTACTGCAAACCGAATCCTGCGTATTACCGGGATGTGATCGGGCGGTTGGGCGTCAGCGCGGAGGAGTGCCTCATGGTGGGCAACGATGTGACGGAGGACATGGTGGCCCGGACGCTGGGTATGCGGGTCTTTCTGCTGACGGACTGGATGATCAACCGCAGCGGCGAGGATATCAGCATTTTTCCCCACGGTGGTTTCCCCCAGCTCCTCAACTATCTCGAGGACGTGCTATAAGCCGGATATCGATACGCGCTGCCGCCGCTTTCGGAGGCTGCGGCGCGCAAATAAGGTCAAAAAATGCTTTCTGACGCTGCCTTGCGCAAGGGTGGTCAGAAAGCATTTTTGTTGTGTCCGCCAAAGTCGGACGCCAAGCGTATGGTGTTCAGCGCTCCTGCGCCTGACGGCGAATGCACAGACCATAAAACACGATCGCCAGCAGCTGCACGCACACCGAAACCGCCGACAGCCACACGGAAGAGAGGTCGTACAATGCGCCCAGCAGCCAGCTTCCCAGAAACCATGCGATACCAAAGCCGGTTTCAAAAATGCCGAAGCCGGTGCTGCGCATGGAGCGGGGGATGATCTTGCTGACGGCGGCTTTCATGATGCTCTCCTGCGCGCCCATGCCGATGCCCCACAGGAGAATGCCGATCCCCATCAAAACCGGGCTTTCACTCAGAAAGATGAAGCAAGAGAAGAAAGCGCTGCACAGGGTAGAGGCCATCAGGGCCTTTAAGCCGATCCTGTCAAACAGCCAGCCGAAAAAGAGCGCCGCGAAAGCGTCCACCGCCATGGCGGCGGCATAGAGCAGGCTCAGCGTGGACGTGGGGAAGGCCTGCGTCTTTGCGGCATGCAGCGTGATCAGCGTAAAATCGGCAAAGCCGAAGGCAAACAGACAGATGGCAGCCATGTACAGCACGAAGGATTTTTGCATGCGGAACGCTGCCGGTGCGTCCTCCGCCTTTTCAAACATCTCCGGGTGGGGGTATTTTATCTTTGAGAAAACCACCAGCGCGATGGTGACGAGGGCGGGGATGCCGAGGATGGCAAAGGAAAGCCGGTAGGTGGAGAGCAGATTGCCGGTGCCCTTCACCGCGGCGATGACAAAGAGCATGACCGGCCCCAAAAAGGCGCCCAGTTGGTCAAGAAACTCCTGATAGGCAAAGCCCTTTCCTGTTCCGATCTCACTGGCGGCAAAGCTGACCAGCGTATTCTTCGCCGGCTTCTTGATGGCCTTGCCCACACGCTCCAGAATCACCAGACCGCAGGCGATGACCCAGCCGTTTTCCGGGATCAGCGCCAGGGCGGGAATGGCCAGCACCTGCATGGCATAGCCTGCCATCACCAACGTCCAGTACCGCTTGGTTTTGTCTGCCACAAAGCCGGAGAGCAGGCGCAGCGAATAGCCGCATAGCTCCCCGATACCGGAGACGAAACCAATGGTGGCCGCCGATGCACCGGCAAGGTTCAGGTATTCGCCCAGAATGCTTCTGGCGCCCTCGTGGGTCATATCCGAGAACAGGCTGACAATGCCCATCAGCGTGATAAAGGCCACCGCGCCGCTGAGTTGTTTTTTGCGTTTTGCAGACAAGAAACTCGCCTCCGTGGATGATTTGCCGTATGGCTCCTGATTTCTCCACTATACGCGCAAGATCGTCCGCTGTCAATCCGCCCGGGACATTTGGACGCTCCACCCTTCAGAGGCGCTTTCTTTGGAAAATACCGGCCAAATCCGCCGGGAGCTGCTTGACGCTACGCGCACAGCCTTTCAAGAACGCCGAGGATCAAGTCCATCGTTATCCGGATGCTGTCAAGCGCGCAGCACTCCTTGGGCGTATGAACATCAAAAAGCGACGGGCCGATGGCGATCATATCCAGCCGGGGATTCTTTTCGGAAAAAGCGCCGCACTCAAGCGCGCCGTGGATCGGCTCAACGACCATATCCTGACCGGTCAGCGCCCTGTAAACCTGACAGGTCAGCGGCGTCAGCCTGCTTTTGGGATTGACCGCCCACGCAGGGGAGTGCTCTCCCTGCTCGAACGTAAAGCCGAAAGCGGCGGCGATGGCGCGATCGATGGCCAGCAGCTCCTGTGCGCGGTAGGCAGCGCAGCTGCGCGACATGGCCGCCAAACGCATTTCTCCCTCCGAAACCGCCAGAAGTCCCAGATTCTGAGAGCTTTCCGTCAGGCCCGGCACATAGGGGCTGACCGTGTGAACACCATCCGGAAGCGTCAGAAGAAGGCGCAGCAGGGCATCGGTCTCTGGGGCGGGAACCGCGGCGGAGATATCTTCGCTGTCCAGCGCCCAGCGGAAAGCCATGTTCTGCTCAATCTCCCCGAACCCGGCTTTCCATTCAAGAGAAAGCTTCTCCAAAAGCCGGAAAGCCTGTGGAAGGTGCTGGGGACAGAGCGTGATTTTCGCCTCAGCCGATGCGGGGATCGCATTTCGTGCCTGACCGCCGTGGAAGGATACCAGCTGATAGTCGATCTGCGCAAGCCTCAACTCGTGCAGCAGGCGGCCGAGACAGCGCAGCGCATTTGCACGGCCTTTATGGATATCGACCCCGGAATGACCGCCCAGCAGGCCGGTCATCTCAAGCCGCAGCACCGGCCACCCCTCATTCGCCGCGCAGCTTTCATATGAGCGGGTAAAGGCCATGAAGTCGCCGCCGGCGCTTGAATTGCAAAGCGAACCCAGCCACTCCCAATCCAGATTGATGAGATAATCCGCATCCAGATACTTGGGATCAATCGCACCGGAGGACATGCCGTCCTCCTCGTTGACGGTGAACAGCACCCGCAGCGGACCGTGAATCGCCTCCTGCCCGGCAAGAACAACCAGCGCCATGGCAACGCCGATCCCGTCATCGGCGCCCAAACTGGTTCCCTCTGCGGAGATAAAGCGGCCGTCATTGACGACCCTGATGGCATCCTCCGTGGGACGAAAGGCCACCCCCTCCGCCGCCACGCAAACCATGTCCATATGCGCCTGTAAAATGACGCGAGGTGCGTTTTCGTGTCCGGGGGAGGCGGGTTTTTCAATTATCACATTGCCGATCTCGTCCACGGCATAGGGTAAGCTGTGCGCCTGCGCCCAGCTGCACAGGTAATCGGCAATTTTTTTCTCGTGATGGGAGGGCCTTGGAATGGCGGCGATTCCCATAAACTCGTCAAGAACTTTTTGCAGCATCCGATCATTCCTCTCCTATACTTGGATTTTCTGAAAAGCAGGGGCCTTATTCCGAAGGGGGAAGGCATCTGCGTGCCTTCCCCCTTGCGGGTGCTTGCCGTATTACACGTACTGGACGATCTGCTGTTCAGGCTTGCCCAGAATCTCAAAGTAGCGGGACCAGATTTTCTGAAGATAGGCCAGATCGTTTCGCCACCACTTCTCATCCACCTTCACAGCGCCCACCGCAACGTGCTCAACCAGGATCTCGCCGTTTTTACCCACGATATCAGCATTGGAAAGCGGCGCACAGGTATCCGTGTTGATATAGCAGATGATATCCGGCGCGGTCATGCGCGTCTTTACAAATCCGTCGGGAGAGGTCTCTTCCAGGATCAGATTCTCATTGAGGAAGTAGGTTTTCCATTTCGTGCCGTCATCGCCGGTGATTTCGACAAAGCCCTTGTCAAAGCCAAGCGCCTGCTCGTTGTGCACGCTGGTGACGGTGCCGCGGCCGATCTCTCTGCACTCCAGACCGGCGTCCCTGAGCGTATCGAAGATGCCCGCGGACGTGGTTGCGGTGCGCAGCTTCTCGCCGACCGTGCAGCATTTTTTGACGCTGTTGACAGGCAGATTGTTGATGATATCGTTCTTCCGCACCATCCAGCCGGACAGACCGCCCATCTGAGAGAACGCAACGCACAGATTGCGGCCGATGGTCTCACCCATCGCGGCGTCTCTGGCATTTTCCAGCTCGATGGACACCCGGTTGCCCTGGTTGTCGGACATGGCCAACGGAGAGGTCTGCAGACCATTGATGTGCAGGAGCAGCGTATCCAGAGCCGGCACGGCGCGGCCGGTTCCATCTGCGTCGATGAACGGAATACCCTTTTCCATAGCAACCAGCAGAGGAACCAGGGTGTTAAAGCCACCGATCTCAACCGCGATGGAATAGTCGATGGATTTGCGCTTTTCATCGGCCATCTTCCGCAGATGGTCGAAAGAGCCGTTGATATAGGGGGCAATGCGTACCTCCTTGAACTTGGTGGGCGCGCCCATCGCCGCCGTACAGCAGGCATAACCGGCGGCATCCATCTCATCCGGCTCCATCACCTGAACCATAACATCGGCGTCATCTGCGATGCCATGATCCTCCTTAAACTGATCCAGCGCCATTTCGCCGCTTTCGCAGGCGCCGCCGCCACCGCCGCCGAAGATTGTCGCACCGTAGATCATGTTGCGAATGCCGTTTCCGTCGAGACTATACATGTTCGTTCCTCCTGTATGTTGTATTTCATTGTTATGAAACAATGCACCGATGAGGGAATTCCCTTACTTCAGGTTGGCTTCGATCTCGTCGAGGGTGATTTCACCCTGACCGCCCATGACCCCCTTGCCCCACAGCGGATAGAGGATCAGGTACAAAACGCCGGAAACCGCGACCGCGTCCAGCGCCGGACTGAAAAAGCTGAAGAACAGCGCAACTGCGCAGCCGCAGGCCCATGCGATAATACCGCACCAGTTGAAGCCCCGCACAGGGCGCCAGTTTTCGCTTCTGCCCTTGCCGATAATCCAGTAGTCTGCGATCACAACGCCCATGATAGGCGGCACCAGTGCGGAGATGATGTTGATAAACCCCTGCATGGCGTCGGCCATACCGGCCATGGCCATCAGTGTGCCGGCGGCGCCGCACAGCATGGTCACCATCGGCCGCCGCTCGTCCTTCAGGTTAAATACCTTCATGGCCGCCATACCGGAGGTATAGGCGTTGCCGGTGTTTGTGGTCCATGTTGCCAGGATCAGAACCAGCATACTCAGAACGGGCAGCCCCATACTGGCAAAGACCGAGGTAATGTCGTAAGTACCGGCGGACAGGCTCATGATCGAGCCGACCATGAACATCAGTACGGCGGCGGGAATCACGCCAAGAGCCGTTGCCATCACCGTTGCGCCGCGATTTTTTGCATAGCGCGTATAATCCGGGTTGGTGGTGGCGCCTACCGCGAACAGGCCGATGACCAGCGAGACCGCCGGTGCCAGCCCCATGGCGCTGCCGGGCTCCGGCTTGACGGCCACGATGTTGTCCCATCCTGTGGTGGTGATCGCGTGGATCATTCCGTACAGGCACATGGCGATCAGGGCGGGAACCGCAATATAGTTGAGCCACTTCATAAGCTTGAAGCCATAAACGGCGGTGATCAGCATCACCGTACCCCAGATGAGGCAGGACAGCCAGAAGGGGAAAGCGATGTGCCAGTACCCCATCAGGGTGACGAAGGCTGTTGCACAGGTGGCGGTCTGGATGCCGAACCAGCCCATCTGCCCGATAAAAATGGAGACGCTCAGCAGGTACGAGGAGCCGCGGTCACCAAAGGCTCGGGTGCCGCACATGCTGGAGGGCAGCCCAAGGTCTGTTCCCTGCATACCGACCATGATCATAAGAATGCTGCAAATCGCAAAGCCGAGAAAACAGGCCAGCAGCACGCTTCCAAAGTTCATGGAGGCAGAGAGCAGGCCGCCCACCATCAGCATGGGAATGCAGATCATTGTGCCGATCCAGATAAAGGCGATGCTGTACCAGGACTGGCGCTGTTCTTTCGGTACACGGCTCAATGCTTTCTTTTCAACGGTGTTGTTCATCGTATTGTCCATCAGATCCTCTCCTTTAACCTTGGTCTTACATTCGCGATTGTTGCCCCAAAACATGCAACTGCTTCATGCTTATGCAGCTTGGGTGAGAACATGCCTTGTCTGAATGAAAAAAATGAAAACCGCTGTAAAAAAAGACAGGCCTATGCTATACTGGATGGCAGCAATTACCGGCAGCGGCAGGGCGGCGGACAGGCCGCCTTCAGGCGCGGCATGTGGAAAGGAGCGGTAAATACCATGAGAGGAACGGCGGTTTACCATTCGCCGGTGGGCAATATCCGGCTGGAATATGAGGATGGCGCGGTCATCGCGCTGAAAAAAGCGGAGGGCCCAGCGGATGAGGGTGCGCCCAATGAACTGACGGAGCGGGTATTTCGCCAGCTGGAGGAATATTTCTCCGGAACACGCCAAGCGTTTGACTTTCCGTACCGACTCCGCGGCACACCCTTTCAGGAGCGGGTGTGGGCGGCGCTGCGGGAGATTCCCTACGGCCAGACGCGGACCTATCAGCAGATTGCTGCGGCGATCGGGCAGCCGAAGGCCTGCCGCGCCGTGGGCATGGCGAACCATGCAAATCCGATCCTCATCGTCATTCCCTGTCACCGCGTCATCGGGGCAAACGGCAGTCTTGTGGGCTACGGCGGCGGACTGGAAATGAAAAAGGCCTTGCTGGAGCTGGAAGCCGGCGCCATGCAAAGACACGGATGACAAAAGCCCCGCGATATGATATACTGCGTGTATCAGCAAAAAGGAGGCACACGGTATGCACATCAACTGGTTCAAAGATCAGAACAACCTGATCTACATCAACGGCGAGACACAGCTTGCCGAGCTGGAGAATACACTGCGCTTTCCCGGTCTGACCGAGGCGGCCAATGAGCTGCGGCGGCACCCAACGGCGGAGGGGCTGACCATCAAGGGGCCCAAACGCACCAGCGGACGCTTGTTCGTACCGGATCTGACATTCGGCCAGCATATCGAAATGGGCGAAAATATCTTTTTCTTTATGGGCGAGATGCAGGAATGCTATGTGATCTATTGGCTGGACGCCCCTGTGGCGCAATAAGCAATGCCCGCCAGCCCCATTCCCGCACTTACAGCAAGCCGCAGACCTGCTTGCATGCAAAAAGCTCCTTTGAAGGCTTCAAAGGAGCTTTTTCTCGACATTCGCATAGGGAAAAACAGCAAAGAAAGGAACACCTGATGAATCAGAAAGAACTCAACGAAATTCGCCGGCGCTTCAAGCTGGACAAAAACGCCATCAGCAGGATCTACGGCTGCTATGTCAACAGCAATAAGGAGATCATCTCCTACATTGACGCCTCCATGGGCCTCATGTCCCAGGAGGAGCAGGAGATGTATCTGGGGCTTTTGAAGAAATCCCTGTCCGGCGCACTGGGGCGCAACCTGATGGATATCGTATTCTCCACCGCGCAGGTGGCGGGCAGCGATGAGCACCGCCTGCTGCAAACCATCCGCCAGACGGACGCCCGGGATCAGAACTCCCGCGAGGCGCTGTACCGCCGCATCATCGACGCCTTGGACATGGGTGAGACCAACTATCTCATTCTGCTGGCGGCGGATACCTATGATGTACCCTACCGGGGCCGGGACGACGAGCGGATGGAGGATGCCTCCGAGACGGTGTACAAGTACTTCGTGTGCAGCGTCTGCCCGGTGAAGGCCCCCACGCTGGAGCTGAAATACAGCAGCGAGGACAGCGGCTTCCACAGCGCCTCCACCGGTCATATCGCGCTGGCACCGGAGCTGGGCTTCCTGTTCCCCACCTTCGATGACCGTGCCGCCAACATCTACAACGCCCTTTTTTACAGCAAGAACGCCGCCGAGCTCCATCAGGAGGTGATCGACGCGGTGTTCCGCACGGAGCCGCCCATGTCTGCCGAGGAGCAGAAGAACGTGTTCGGCACGGCGCTGGGCGATACCCTCCAGAAGGAGTGTAGCTACGATGTGGTGCAGTCCGTCCACGAGCAGCTGCGTGAGCGTATTGCAGAGCACAAGGAGAGCCGCGACCCCGAGGTGCTGACGCTGTCCATCCGCGAGGTGGGCGACGTGCTGACCAACAGCGGCGTATCCGAGGAAAAGGCGGAGGCATTCCAGCAGGAGTGCCGCAGGCAGTACGGCGACGATGTGACGCTGAACCCGAAGAACATCATCGACAGCGGCAAGTTCCAGATCACCACGCCGGAGGTGAAGATCGCCGTTGCGCCGGAGTACAGCCACATGATCGAGGCCCGTATCATCGATGGGCGGCGCTACATCCTCATTCCCGCCGACGAGGGCGTGGAGATCAACGGCATCGGCGTGAACATCCCCAATCCGCAGAGGGCGGAGTGAACCTGCCGGCATGCATCTCGCTTTTTGCAGACCATCATCCCGACCATGGCGTTTTGCCCGTCCTCTACGATTCCGGTGGATGCATTTGTATGTTTTGCATGCATCTTATGCCAACACCAACACCAACACCAACACCAACATCAACACCAACACCAACACCAACATCAACACCAACACCAACATCAACACCAACACCATCTTCAACATCAACACCATGGCCGCCGCAGCCCGTATTACGGGCTGCCAGCGGCCACAGAAAAACAAATCTGTTTTTTTTTGAAACGAAGGGAGGTTTCTCTCCGGTAGACAAGATGGATTTGCGCCTTTCCCTCAAAAGGTATCCTCTGCGGTGGAAGCGCCGGATTCCACCGGCATCTCACCGCCGGGCGCACCCATCCGCCGGCGGCAGTACACCAGCGCATAGGCCATCATCCCCACATGGAGGACCATCAAAACCCAGAAAACGGGGGAGTGGAGGTTCATTTGATTGCCCAAGATCGTAAAGCAGACGGTTTTGGGATAGATGGCCAGCCACGAGCTGACCAGATACGTCCGGTAGCTGCCGCGCAGCATACCGAACAGGACGCCCAGCAGCTCCATATTGATTCCCAGCGTGTGGATGGCAAGGCAAAAGGCAAAGCCCAGATCATGCGATGCGGTGAAATATCGCTTTACACGGGGATAGCGGCCCAGCAGTCTGTTCAGATCGGAGGGGTCGGTTCTGCGCCCCACCAAAAACGAAACCGACAGGCTGAGCGCCAGTCCTGCGCCGTTGATGATCAGCGCGGCCGGCAGGGGAAATATCAGCGAAACCGCCACCACCAGCACGTTGTACACGATTACGCCGGAGATGCCCTTCAGCGCGAACAGCGCCAGCACTGCCAGCACCGCCAGCATCGGACGGTTTTTCACCAGCTCCGGCAGACGGTTCAGATCCAGTGTGCCGCTGAGCGTCAGCACGCCCAGCACCACGGCGCACGCGGCCATGATCAAAACAGGCCAATAGCCTTTTAATCCCCGCTTTTTCATGAGAGCGGCTTGTGCATCCGCCGTTTGATGGCGCGCCCTGTAGGCGTGGCGGCCAGACCGCCCAGCGCCGTTTCACGGAATTCCACCGGCATGCGGCGGCCTACTTCACCCATGGCGTCAATCACCTCATCCACCGGAATGCGGCTTTCCACGCCGGCCAGCGCCATGTCCGCCACGCTGACGGCATTTACCGCGCCGATAACGTTGCGCTTGACACAGGGCACCTCCACCAGCCCGGCCACAGGGTCGCAGACCAGTCCCATCAGGTTTTTCAGCGCCATGGCCACCGCGTGGCCGATCTGAGCGCCGCTGCCGCCCCGCAGAGCCACCAGTGCGCCTGCCGCCATGGCGGAGGCGGTGCCGATCTCTGCCTGACATCCGCCGGAAGCGCCGGCAATACAGGCGCGGTAGGCGATCACTGCGCCGATCCCGCTGGCCACATACAGCGCCTCCAGCAGCTGGTGCTGGCTCAGCTCCTCATATTTGCACAGCGGCAGCAGCACCGCCGGCAGCACGCCGCAGGCGCCTGCCGTGGGAGCGGCCACAATGCGGCACATACATGCATTGGATTCCGCCATGCTCAGTGCCTCGGTAATGACCTCGCTGACATAGCCGCCGGACAGAGCCTCGCCGCGGATGCAGTATTGGCGCATCTTCATACCGTCGCCGCCCACCAGACCACTGACGGAGCGACGGCGGCCTGTATAGCTGTCCGCCGCGTCTACCATGGCCTGCCATGTGGTCAGCATCTTTGCGATAGACTGGCTGCGGGTTACCTGCCGGGTCTCCATATCGTCCTCCAGTACGATCTCCCAGAAGGGCTTTTTCTTTTCGGACATCAGCTCAAAGATTTCCTTCATCGAATCCAGAGACATCGTCACCCTCCTCCTTGTCGTAATAGATGATGGATAAAATACCCGGCAGCTGGCCGATAAAGTTCACCTGCTCCGGCGTAATGTGCTGGTCAATCTCAATAATCATCAATGATTCGCCGCCCCGCTTGTGCCGCCACATGCTCATGTTGGCGATATTGATGCGGAACTGGCTCAGAATCGTGGTCACTGCCGCCTCAGAGGAATAATAATCCAGATTGCGGATCACCAGCGTATTGTATTCGCCGGTAAAGCTCACCTTGATGCCGTCCAGCTTATCCACCATGATCCGGCCGCCGCCAAGGCTGGAGGCGTGCATCTCCAGATGCTTGCCGCCCTCGCCCCATGCCTCGATAACCGCCGTGTTGGGATGAGCGTCTCGCAGCTCGATGGTGTCGATGGTATAGGATAGGCCCTCTTTTTTCGCCTCATCAAAGGCATTGGGGATGCGCAGATCATCCGGCTTCATCCCCAGCAGACCTGCCACCAACGCCCGGTCGGTGCCGTGTCCCAGGCCGGTATCGGCAAAAGAGCCATACAGGTGAATGGCGGCCTTTACCGGCTTGGCGCCCAGCAGCGTGCGGGCCATGGAGCCGATCCGCACCGCGCCTGCGGTATGTGAACTGGAGGGGCCTACCATCACCGGCCCAAGAATATCAAAAATATCCATAAAATGCTCCTCCTGACAATGAACATATCACTTACTATTATACCATAGATATGCAGGAAAGGAAAGCGTGAATTGCTGCATTTGACGCCGTTTTACCACAAAAGCCCCGGAGAAACTATTGACAACCTGTGCCGGATATAGTATACTAACCGCAATATTGAACAGCGATGATGGGAAGCAGTAGGCGGTCAGCGGATGCCAAGAGAGAGCGCGGTCGGTGTAAGCGCCCGTGAAGCCCCGCCCAAGTCGTCCCTGAGCTTTCGGCTGAAAGAGAGAGTAGGCCGCAACGGCTGCCCACCGTTAGCGGGGCGCGGTGTGACAGCACCGCATGAGTGCGGGAAGAATCCCGAATACAGGTGGTACCACGGACTTTTTTGTTCGCCCTGTTTTGCTTATGGCAAAACGGAGCGATTTTTTATTGCCCCTTTTGCCAGAATAACGGAAAGGAGAATCCCCTATGCATAAGGAATTGCCGAAAGTGTACGATCCACGAGAAGTAGAGTCCAGTATCTACAAAATGTGGATGGATAACGACTGTTTCCATGCCGACCCCAACCCCGAAAAGAAGCCCTTCTCCATCGTCATGCCGCCTCCCAATGTTACCGGCCAGCTCCACATGGGACACGCCATGGACTGCACCCTGCAGGACATCCTGATCCGCTATAAGCGGATGCAGGGATACGAGGCGCTGTGGCTGCCCGGCAGCGACCACGCCGGCATTGCCACGCAGATCAAGGTGGAAGAGGATCTGCGGAAGAACGAGGGCCTGACCCGCCATGATCTGGGCCGCGAAAAGTTTTTGGAGCGTGTCTGGGATTGGAAGGAGAAATACGGCAGCCGTATCGTGGAGCAGCAAAAGAAGATGGGCGCCTCCTGCGACTGGAGCCGTGCCCGCTTCACCATGGACGAGGGCTGCTCCCGCGCCGTGCGTGAGACGTTCTGCGAGCTGTATGAAAAGGGCCTGATCTACAAGGGCAGCCGCATCATCAACTGGTGCCCCCACTGCCTGACCGCCCTGTCCGACGCCGAGGTGGAGTACACCGAAAAGCCCGGAAACCTGTGGCATGTCCGCTATCCTCTGGCCGACGGCAGCGGCGATATCATCATCGCCACCACCCGGCCCGAAACCATGATGGGCGATACCGGCGTGGCGGTGAACCCGGAGGATGAAAAATTCAAGCATCTCATCGGTAAAAAGTGCATCCTGCCCATCATGAATCGTGAGATCCCCATTGTGGGCGACGAGTACTGCGAGATCGGCTTCGGTACCGGCGCGGTGAAGATGACGCCTGCCCACGATCCCAATGACTTCGAGGTGGGTCTGCGTCACAATCTGGAGGTCATCCGCTGCATCGCTGACGACGGCACCATCAATGAAAACGGCGGCCGCTATCAGGGAATGGATCGCTACGAGTGCCGCAAGGCCATCGTGGCCGATCTGGAGGCTGAGGGCTATCTGGTGAAAACCGAGCCTTACAGCCACAATGTGGGCACCTGCTATCGCTGCCACAACGACGTGGAGCCGTTGATCAGCGCCCAGTGGTTCGTGAAGATGGCGCCTCTTGCCAAGGAGGCCATCCGCGTGGTGGAGGACGGCACCGTTAAATTCGTGCCGGAGCGCTTCACCAAAACCTATACCAACTGGATGGAGAACGTTCACGACTGGTGCATCTCCCGCCAGCTGTGGTGGGGTCACCAGATTCCCGCGTGGTACTGCGATGCGTGCGGCCACATCAACGTGAGCCGTCAGGATCCTGCCAAGTGCGAAAAATGCGGCTGCACCCACCTGACCCGTGAGGAGGACGTGCTGGATACATGGTTCAGCTCTGCGCTGTGGCCCTTCTCCACGCTGGGCTGGCCCGACCTGAAGGCTCCCGACCTGAACTACTGGTATCCCACCTCTGTGCTGGTCACCGGCTATGACATTATCTTCTTCTGGGTGGCCCGCATGATTTTCTCCGGCATGGAGCAGATGAAGAAGGAGCCCTTCAAAACCGTGCTGATCCACGGTCTGGTGCGTGATGACAAGGGCCGCAAGATGTCCAAATCGCTGGGCAACGGCATTGACCCGCTGGAGATGGCCGAGAAGTTCGGCGCTGACGCGCTGCGCTTCAACCTGATCACCGGCAACAGCCCTGGCAACGACATGCGTTTCTTTGTGGAGAAGTGCGAAGCGATGCGCAACTTTGCCAACAAGATCTGGAACGCCAGCCGCTTTGTGATGATGAACCTGACCATCGACAAGGTGGCGCTGCCGGAGAAGCTGGAGCTGGAGGACAAGTGGATCCTCAGCAAGCTGAACACCCTGATCCGCGAGGTCACGGAGAATATGGACGCCTATGAGCTGGGCGTGGCCTCTGCCAAGATCTATGATTTTATCTGGGACACCTATTGCGATTGGTATATCGAGCTGACCAAGACCCGCCTCAACGGCGAGGACGCCGAGGCCAAGTTGGCCGCCGAGAACGTGCTGTGCTATGTGCTGCTGCGCATCCTTGAGCTGCTGCATCCCTTCATGCCGTTCCTGACGGAGGAGATCTGGCAGGCCCTGCCCCACGAGGGTGACTTCCTGATCCGCGCCGCATGGCCCGTCTATCAGGACAGCTTGCATTTCCCCCAGGCGGAATCCGACATGGAGTGCGTTAAGGACGCCATTACCGCCGTCCGCGCCCGCCGCAGCGAGATGAACGTGCCGCCGCCCAAGAAAGCGCAGCTGATTCTGGTCACCAGCCATCCCGAGACCTATGCTGTGGGTCAGCATTTTATCACCCGCATGGCCTATGCCAGCGAGGTGACCGTTACCGATCAGGCGCCTGCCAACCTCAAGGGCATGGTCACCGTGGTGACCCATGATGCCAACATCTATCTGCCGCTGGCGGAGTTGGTGGATATCGACGCGGAGCTGGAGCGCATCGCCAAGGAGAAGGCAAAGGCCGAGGATAATCTCAAGCGCATCGAGGCCAAGCTTGCCAACGAGTCCTTTACCTCCCGCGCGCCGGAGAATGTGGTCAACGCCGAGCGGGAAAAGGCGGAAAAAGCCCGTGCGCTCATCGCCAAATTAGAGGAATCTGCCGCCGCGATGAAGCTGTAACCGCCGGCGTAACGGCGATCCGCTGAAAAACGGAAAATGACAATTTTTCCGCACAGCGGCGCATTTCGCGTAAAACCGCACACACATTTTTGTATAATCACCGTAGAGAAATCTCTCTGCGGTGATTGTTTTTATGCAAAAAAAATACGCTGCAAAGCGTACTGAAAGGATAACTTAGCGAGGAAAAAGCGAGGAAAATGAACTAAACAGGATTGCCTGCCTGTCCTCCAAGGAATTACTTGAAAAAGGAAACGGCTGACCGCTGCCGAAAGTATAATCAAAAACGAAAAAGCACCTAAAAGCACCACACAACAGGAAAACGACAAAATGTACAAGGAGCGTAGGAATGGAAATAATGACCATATGTCAGGACAGAGTTCTGGAGCTGCGTTTGCAGGGTGAATTGGACCACCACGGAGCCCGCGGGCTACTGGCCCGGATGGAGCGGGAAATTGAGGCGGCGCTGCCTGTGGAGCTGGTACTGGATTTCGGCGGCGTCACATTTATGGACAGCGCAGGGATTGCGGTGGCGCTGCGCGGCTGGCAGCGAATGCGGGAGCTGGGCGGACGGATAGAGCTGCATCATGTGGCGGCGCAGCCCAGAAAAGTGCTGGAAACGGCCGGTATCGGCCGCATGATGACCATTCAATGACGTATGACCGGGGCAATATGGCGTCTTTCCCGGGGAGAGGAGTATACATATGCAGCGCATCAAAAACTATGTAACGCTGGAATTTCTCAGCTGCAGCAGCAACGAAAGCTTTGCCCGCACGGCGGCAGCCAGCTTTGCCGCGCAGCTGGACCCCACGCTGGATGAGCTGGGGGATATCAAAACATCGGTCAGCGAGGCGGTGACCAACGCCATTGTGCATGCCTATCCCGATCGGCTTGGAAAAATATCCGTGAAGCTGAAGCTGCTGGAGAATAGTGTGCTGGAAATCACGGTGCGCGACTGGGGGAACGGAATTGAAGACATCCAGCAGGCGCGCCAGCCTCTTTTCACCACCGGCGGTGAGGAACGCAGCGGCATGGGCTTTACCATTATGGAGAGCTTTATGGATAAAATGAATGTCAGATCCACACCGGGACGCGGTACGACAGTCACCTTGCGCAAGCGCATCTCCGCCAGAATCAAGCGATGAGCGAGATTTTTGCGCTGCTGGAGCGTGCGCAGGAG
>Ga0129314_1000907_pt1 | contig 25326 bp, 26 predicted proteins | sample O1111metagenome_FD_94431 | JGI IMG/M metagenome (GOLD analysis project Ga0129314, IMG submission 94431) | Orangutan individual fecal microbial communities from fecal samples from Wisconsin, USA - O1111 metagenome | ecosystem: Host-associated > Mammals > Digestive system > Large intestine > Fecal... | reverse complement strand
GTTCTGGCAGGAGGGTTTCCGTCATCAAACCGGCGTACTGTCCTTTGTGGCGGAGGGCGTGGACTGCGAGGAGCTGGGGGAGGCCATGGCACGGCAGGGCGTGGCCCTGCGGGCGGGACTGCACTGCGCGCCGCTGGCTCACCGCACGGTGGGAACGCTGAAAACCGGCACGGTGAGTTTCAGCCCGTCGGCGTTCAATACGTCCCGGCAGGTGGTGCAGTTCGCACAGGTACTGCAAACCACCCTTCGTAAAATGTAACACTCTGGTCACAGAATTTTTGTTGCATTTTCCCAATATCTTTTATATAATGTTAATATCTGTTGTTATGCGTAAAACGCACCCGGGAGGGAATGAAACCCACTATGGATAAGATATTGACATTGATGGAAGATATTGGGAGATACTTATCTCTTCTGAAGATCACGGATCTGGTCGATGCGGCAATTATATTCTTTTTGGTGTATAAGCTGCTGTCGCTGGTCAGGAGCACAAGAGCGGAAAATATCCTCAAGGGTGTGGGCGTTTTTCTGCTGACGCTGCTGGCGGCCAAGGCCATGGAGCTGCGCGCCGTCTACTATGTGCTGAGCCATGTGGCAGAGATGGGCATTCTGGCGCTGATCATTCTGTTTCAGCCGGAGATCCGGCAGATTCTGGAGAAGCTGGGTAGCAAGAATATCCGGCTTATGCGGGTGTTTCGGCCTGAGAGGGAGATCACCGAGCTGGAAAAGGCCATCGACCAGACGGTGGTGGCCTGCAGCGAGCTGAGCCGCACCAAAACCGGCGTGCTGATGGTATTTGAACGCAATATCAATCTGGATGATATTGTCCGCACCGGCACAGAGCTGGACTGCGCCGTGGTCAGCGAGCTTTTGAAGAATATTTTCTTTGTCAAGGCGCCCATGCATGACGGCGCAGTAATCATCCGGCACGGACGGATCATTGGCGGCGGATGTATGCTGCCGCTGTCCAAAAATGTGAACCTCAGCCGTGATCTGGGTATGCGTCACCGTGCCGGTATCGGCATGAGCGAGAATTCCGATGCGGTGGTGGTCATCGTATCAGAGGAGACAGGCTCTATTTCCGTGGCCATCGGCGGAATGCTCAAGCGGCATTTGATGCCGGAAACGCTCAGCCAGCTGCTTCGCAACGAACTGATGCCGGCGGAAGAAGAAGCGGATGACCAGCCGCAGCGTCTGCCGCTCTTGGCATTTCTCAAGAAGCTGGGAAAGGAGGCGGACGACGATGGAGAAGAAGACTAAAAGCCGCAAGGTCATGCAGATCGTGGTTGCCGTAATGGTCACGCTGGCTCTGTGGGTTTATATGGAGGTTTATGTTTCGCCGGAGTCTATCGTGGATGTGAAGGATATTCCGGTAGAATTTACCAACGAGGATACGACACTGGCCGAAAACGGCCTGATGCTGCTGTCCGGCTATGACACCACCGTGGATCTCAAGCTGGAGGGAACACGAAAGGTTCTGATGCAGCTGGACCCCTCAAAGGTGCGCGTCGTGGCGGATACCAGCAGTATTACCACCGCTGGTGTGCAGACACTGAAATACAGTGTGATTTTCCCCAACGACTTCCCCAGCAAGAGCGTAACGGTAAAATATCAGAGCCTTTATAATATTACCGTCAATGTTGGTAAGCTGTATTCCAAGGAAGTTCCCATCAAGACACAGGTCAACGGTCAGGTGGCAGATGGCTACTTTACCGGTGACATATCCATTGATCCCACTACGCTGACGCTGCGGGCCGAAAGAGAGGATATGCTGAATGTCAGCTATGCCAAGGTGTCGGTCAATATCGGCGGCGCTACCAGTACGCTGATCAAAACGGTTGAGTATACGCTGTATGACTATAACGATGTGCCGGTTTATAACGATAATATCCGCGCCTCTACCAAGCTGATTCAGGTTACCGTTCCTGTGCGTACCACCAAGGTGGTGCCGCTGGATGTGGATCTGGTGGGTGCAGAACTGATGGATTCCGTTTCGCTGGACATCAATCCCCGTTCCGTTACGCTGGTGGGCGAGGGATCGGCACTGGATGAAATCAACAAGGTCACCTTGGATAAAATCTATGTGGAGGATCTTGTTCCCGGCCTGAATGGCCCGTATTCCTACACCATCAAGCTGCCGGCAGGCGTGAGCACCTATGACGGCATCACAGAGGCAATAGTTACGGTGGCGGTCAACGGCACCACTGAGGATACGATTACGGTGGACAGCATCAATTGCGAGGGTGTGGCCGATGGGCTGCGGGCAGAGGTGAGCAAGCCGCTGGATGTGTCGATCTGGGGAAGCGAAGATGCGGTGCACAATGCAACGGCAGCCGACATTCATGTGCGGGTGGATCTCAGTGAGATTACAGAAGCGGGCGAGTATGTGCTGCCTGCCGTAGTTACTGCCAGCAGCGACTCTGCCTTGACGATCCGCGGAAGCTATGAGGTGACCGTGGTGGTCACAAAACGCGTATTGCCGCCGGATGAGAGCAGTACCGTTACCGCGGGCAGCGGCGAAACGATTACCGGCAGCGCGCAGCCGGGCGGTGCAGCCCGATAAAACCGACAAAACAGTTTTCCTGAAAGGACAGTACAATCATGACACAGATCGCAACAGTGGAAAAGTTGCTGCCCGGCGGGTATGCGGAAATTTCCGTTCCTCGCAAATCCGCCTGCGGACATGACTGCGAGGAGTGTGCCGGATGCGGCATGACAGGCGCGGCCATCCGCGCCCGGGCAAAAAATGACGCCGGCGCGCAGCCGGGGGATAAGGTTGTAGTGGAGAGCAGTACCAAAAAGCTGCTGGGCGTGGCAGCGCTGGTGTATCTGCTGCCGGTGCTGGGATTTTTGCTGGGATACTTCCTGACGGAGGGACTGATGACAGAGAATTGGCGCAACGGCGCGGCGTTTGCAACGTCTGCCCTCTTTTACCTGCCCAGTATATTCTATGACCGTCATGCCAGAAAAAACGAGAGCCTGACCTACACCATTCAGCGGCTTTTCTGATGTTTGGGTATGTGCTTCCCGCGGCCCAACAGCTGACCGCGCAGGAACAGCAGCGCTTTGAAGGTGCGTATTGCGGCTTGTGCCACACCTTGGGTCAACGCTACGGCATGGCAGGACGCATGATCCTGAACTATGATCTGACTTTTCTGGCCATGCTGCTCTCAGAGGGGGAGGAGGATTCCTGCACCAGACGCTGCGTGATCCATCCTCTTCGGGGGCGCGTGTGCGCCTGCGGCGGCGCCGCCTTTGATCTGGCGGCGGATATCAGTGTGATCCTTACATGGTGGCAGCTGCGGGACGGCATTGCCGATCACGGCTTTTGGGGCGGCCTGAAATACCGCTTGGCAGCGCTGCTGCTGCGCCGTGCCTACCGAAAGGCGCGTGTGCGCCGGCCGGAATTTGACGGCAATACACAGCGGCATTTGCAGGCGCTTTCGCGGCTGGAGCGGGACCAGAGCACATCGCTGGATGCGCCGGCCGATACCTTTGCGCAGCTGCTGGCTGCCGCTGCCGACGAGGTGCCCGATCAGACAAAACGCCGCGTACTATCTCAGCTTCTGTATCATTTAGGACGCTGGATCTATCTGATAGACGCGGCGGATGATCTGGAAAAAGATATAAAAACCGGCAGCTATAATCCGCTGCCTTTGCGCTATGCGCTTCCCGGTAATACGCTGACAGACACGGCGCGGCAGGAGCTGTCCCAGACGCTGGACAACTCCATTCGCACAATGGCCGCCGCCTTTGAGCTATGGGACTTCGGCGCATATGGGCCTGTGATCGAGAGCACGGTCTATGAGGGCCTTTACGCGGTGGGAACCGCCGTTTTAGATGGCACCTTCCACCAAAAAAAGCAAGTTCAACGAAAGAAAGGGGGACACCTTGGTGCGTGATCCCTATCAGGTGCTGGGCGTGCCCAGCACGGCGAGTGATGACGAGGTAAAAAAAGCCTATCGCAATCTTGCCCGGAAATACCATCCGGACAATTATCATGATAATCCGCTGGCCGACCTGGCGCAGGAGCGTATGAAAGAGATCAACGAGGCCTATGAGGAGATCCAGAGCCGCCGTAAGCGGGGTTCCTCCGGCGGCGGTTACGGCGCGTCCTATGGCGGCGCGAGCGGCGGATATTCCGGCGGCTATCAATCCTATGCCGGCCCCTATCAGCGGGTGCGGATGGCGATTCAGCAGGGCAACCTGAATCTGGCGGAGGAGTTGCTCAACGCCATGCAGGATCACAATGCCGAATGGAATTTCCTCAAGGGAGCGCTGTATACCAGACGCGGCTGGATGGACGAGGCAAAGCGCTACTACCAGACGGCTGTGCAGATGGATCCCGACAATGACGAGTACCAAAGAGCGCTGGATATAGCGGAAGGCCGGCAGACGGCCTACCGGCCCGACGGCTATGGCTCCTTCAGCACCGGAAACTGCCAGATGAACCCCTGTCTACCCCTGTGCCTGCCGCTGTTCTGCTGCCCGGGCGGCGGATATCTGTACTGTTGTTAATGAACCGCGGCGGCATGACCGCCGGAAAGGGAGGATATTACTGTGGTCAAAAGTATGACAGGCTATGGCCGGGCGCGGCAAACGCTGCACGGCCGTGATATTACCGTAGAGGTGCGTTCCGTCAACAACCGCTATCTGGACTGCACGGTTAAGGTGCCCCGTACCTATAATTTTGTGGAGGACGCCGTGAAAGCACGGGTTCAGAAGGCGGTTTCACGCGGCAAGGTGGATGTTTTTATCACCATTGACGCTACCGGCGCGGATGAGACGGTGGTTTCCTTGAATGAGCCTTTGGCCCGTGGTTATTATGACGCACTTTCCCGCCTCGGCGAGATGTTCAGCCTGAAGGACGATCTGACAGCTATGGCATTGGCCAAGTTCCCCGATGTGCTGACCATAACAAAGGCAGAAGAGGATATGGAAGCCATGGCCGAGGATATCTGCACCGTTCTGGATGAATCACTGGACGCCTATAACAGTATGCGCGCCGTAGAGGGGCGGAAGTTGAGCGAGGATATCGCCGGCCGTGTCGCCACCATCGAATCGGTGGTGGGCAAGGTGGAGGAGCGTTCTCCCCAGACGGTGACGGCGTACCGTGAAAAGCTGATGGCCCGCATGCAGGAGGTACTGCAATCTACCACCATTGATGAGAGCCGGATTTTGACAGAGGCTGCCATTTTTGCGGACAAGATCGCGGTTGATGAAGAGACCGTCCGTCTGCGCAGTCATATTGCGCAGCTGCGCACCATGCTGGAAAGCGACCAACCCATCGGGCGCAAGCTGGATTTCCTGATTCAAGAGGTCAACCGCGAGTGCAATACCATCGGTTCAAAGTGTAATGACCTGAGCATTACGCAGGATGTGGTCAACATGAAGGCCGAGGTGGAAAAGATCCGCGAACAGGTGCAGAACATTGAATGAGGTGGCCGGTATGCAGTTGGTAAATATCGGCTTTGGCAATCTGGTGTCACTGCAGCGTTTGATCGCCATTGTCAGCCCGGACAGCGCGCCTGTCAAGCGGCTGGTGCAGGAATCCCGGGACCGGGGGATGCTGATTGACGCAACCTATGGACGGAAAACAGCGTCCGTTTTGATTATGGACAGTGACCATGTGGTGCTCTCTGCGCTCAGCACAGAGCGATTAGCGCCGCGCCTTGGCATGAAACCGCAGGATTTTATAGAGGAAGAGGGATAATGTTGGTGAAAAGAGGCAAAACATTTATTATTTCCGGCCCATCCGGCGTAGGAAAGAGCACGGTTCTCGGGGCGCTGTTTCAGGATCGGAATGATTTGTATTTCTCCGTATCCGCTACCACACGTGCACCGCGGCCGGGTGAGAGACACGGCGTTGACTATCATTTTATTGAGCCGGAGACCTTCCGCCAGTGGATCATGGACGGCGAGTTTCTGGAATACGCCGAATATGTGGGGAACTTCTACGGAACACCGAAAAGATATGTGGATGAGGCAATGGCTGCCGGTAAGGATGTGATTCTGGATATTGAAATCCAGGGTGCACAGCAAGTCCATGAGGTACGCCCTGAAGTGGTGCGCATCTTCATTGCGCCCCCGTCTTGGGAAGAACTGGAGCGCCGCCTGTCCGCCAGAGGCACCGATTCCCCGGAAAAAGTACAAAAGCGCCTTCTGCGCGCTAAGGTTGAGCTGCAAAACGCCGACCACTATGATTATTTTGTTATCAACGATACGGTGGATAATGCGGTAAAAGAGCTTCAGGCAATTATGCTGGCCGAGCACTGCCGCCCTGTTGACCGTATTGCAGATTTGAATCAGTAAAAAACGACAGAAAAAGGAGATATATCGTTATGTCTATGCTTTATCCCGCAATGAATCAGCTTACGTCTTATGTACCTAACCGTTATATGATGGTCAACGTGGTGGCGCGCCGCGCACGTCAGATCGCCGCCGATGCCGAGGTAAACGGCGAGCATTTGGACGACAAGCCTGTTACCATGGCAATCAATGAGGTTGCCGACGGGAAATTTGACGCCAGCACCATCGATTCTTCCATTCAGGAATAATGCGCAAGGGGAGTGGGGACGATGCAGATTGCTAAAATTGCCGTGGAAGCCGCGACATACGCTATCGATAAGCCCTACTCCTATCTGGTGCCCTCCGATATGGAGCTTAGCGTGGGATGCCGTGTGCTGGCGCCCTTCGGCCGAGGAAACCGGACAAGCGAAGGGGTGGTTCTTCGACTGGAGCAGGGAACCCCTGCCGCAGCGCTGAAAACCCTGCGTTTGAATCTGGACGGCGAACCGGTGATTACCCGCCGTGAGATCAAGTTGGCACTGTGGATGCGTCAGCGGTATTTCTGCACGTTTTACGATGCCATTCGCACTGTGCTGCCTGCCGCCGTATGGTATCATTACCGTGAGCAGTGGCGGTTGACGGGCAAGCTTCCTGATGCAGCGCTGCCGCCCCGTGAAGAGGCGGTCTATCAGCTGCTGTTGGACGGTCCGCAGGAAACGGATACCATACAAAAGGCCTGCGGCGAGCAGGCTCCGGCGCTTCTGCGCAGTCTGGAAAAGCGGGGGCTGGTCTCTCACCAGACGCTCAGCCGACGCAGTGTGCGGGATAAAACGGTGCAGCTGGCCAAACTGCTGCTTTCCTCGGATGAGGCGCAGCACTGGGCACAGTCCCATCAGCTCACGTCGCCGCGTATGTGCGATGCGGTTCAGTTTTTGCTGCGGCAGGGGGACAGCGCCGTTCACGATCTGTGCTATTTTACCGGCGTTTCCCGCCAGACCGTTACTGCGCTGGAAAAGCGCGGTATTATCGCTCTGCAAACGCAAGAAGCGTACCGCATTACAGATAGAACAAATTCTGTAAAGGCAGAACCCATTACGCTGAATAAAGAGCAGCAGCAAGCCTATGAAGCGGTTTTAAGCCGGGCTGACCGTGGTGAAGGCGGTGTAACGCTGCTGCATGGCGTCACCGGAAGCGGAAAAACACTGGTGTATATTCGTTTGGCGCAGGCGCTGCTTGAGCAGGGAAAATCGGTGATGATTCTTGTCCCTGAGATTGCCCTGACGCCCCAGATGATGGCGCGCTTTACTGCCTACTTTGGGAATCGTGTGGCGCTGCTGCACAGCGGCCTGCGTATGACAGAGCGCTACGACCAGTGGAAGCGGATTCGACGGGGCGAGGCCACCGTGGTATTGGGCACGCGCAGCGCGGTATTTGCACCGCTGAATGATCTGGGTTTGATTATTATGGACGAGGAACAGGAGAGTTCCTACGAGTCAGAGCGGGCCCCCTGTTACCATGCGCGGGATATTGCCAAATACCGCAGTGCAACAGAAGGATGCCATCTGGTGTTGGGGTCCGCCACGCCTACGGTGGAATCGGCATGGTACGCCCAGCAGGGAGACTATCATCTGGCGCTGCTGCGCCAACGGTATAACCGCCAGCAGCTGCCCCATGTTATTATCGCTGATATGCGCCGCGAGCTGCGGCAGGGGAACCTGACGGCTATCAGCCAGCCCCTCTATCAGGAGCTGAAAGCCAACATAGAGCGGGGAGAGCAGAGCATTCTCTTTCTCAACCGCCGCGGCAGCAGCCGCCAGCTATTGTGCCCGAATTGCAGCTTTGTTCCCCAGTGTCCCCGATGCAGCGTATACCTTACGTACCACAGCGCCAATGGCCGGCTGATGTGTCACTATTGCGGCCATTCACAGCCCGCGCCAGCTCAGTGCCCGGAATGCGGAACACCGCTGAGGCACATCGGGTTCGGCACACAGCGGGTGGAAGAGGAATTGCATAGTCTGTTTCCGGACACGCCGCTGCTGCGGATGGATGCCGATACGGTAGGCGCGGGTCACGAGGCGATTCTGCGGGAGTTTGATGAAAAGAAGATCCCGATTTTGCTCGGAACCCAGATGGTGGCAAAGGGTTTGGATTTTGAAAACGTAACACTGGTCGGTGTTCTGGCGGCAGATCTTTCTTTATATGTGGATCATTATCGTGCCCCTGAGCGAACATTCAGCTTGCTGACGCAGGTGGTGGGCCGTGCAGGTCGCGGCAGTAAGGAAGGACGGGCCGTTATTCAGACCTACACGCCGGACAACGATGTGGTTCAGGCTGCTGCTGCGCAGGATTATGAGCGGTTTTACCGCAGTGAAATTCGCTTACGGCAGCTGCGGCGGGATCCGCCCTTTGCCGATCAATTGATGGTCACTGTCTCAGGTCCGGAGGAATCGGCTGTGCGCCGTGCGATTCATGAAATTGCTGCCAGCCTGATGGTTGCCGCAAAGGAGCCTGCCTATGAAGGGATGATGGTTCTTGGCCCGGCCCCTGCGCCGGTCGTCAGGCTGAATAACCGCTATCGCTACCGTGTTACGGTGATCGGGCATAATGACAAAACACTGCGCAGCCTGCTGTCGTCCTTTATGAAGGAGTTTTCAAAGCGCGGCGAAAACCGCAATATGCAGATATATACAGATTGCAATTTGATGGATGAGAGGTAAGAAAACATGGCACTTAGGAAAATCGCAGTACAGGGTGAGGAGTGCCTCACAAAGGTGTGCCGCAGCGTGACGGAATTTAACGATCGCCTGCACACATTACTGGATGACATGGCGGAAACACTGGAGGATGCCGGCGGCGTGGGCCTTGCCGCTCCGCAGGTGGGGATTCTGCGCCGTGTCTGCATTGTATTGAACGAGGATGATGAGATCATCGAGCTGATCAATCCCGAAATCATCTATACGGAGGGAGAGGAAACAGCGCTGGAGGGATGCCTCAGCGTTCCCGGCAAGTATGGCGAGGTTACCCGTCCCTATCTGGTGCGGGTAAGAGCGCAGGATCGCAACGGCCAGTGGTTTGAAACGGAGGATGAGGGGATCACAGCCCGCTGCTTCTGCCACGAAATCGAGCACCTGGACGGGCATCTGTTCGTAGAGCATACCGACCGGCTGATGGAGGGCGATGAGCTGCAAAAATGGCTGGCCGAGCATGCCGATCAGTACGAGATCGAAGAAGAAACCGAGGACGAATAATCATGCGGATCTTATTTATGGGCACGCCGGATTTCGCGGTTGCCTCGTTAAAAGCGCTGGTCGAAGCAGGCCACGATATCTGCGGTGTTTTTACCCAGCCGGATAAGCCGAAAAACCGCGGGCACAAGCTTGCCTTCTCACCTGTAAAGGAATATGCATTGACGCAGAATCTGCCGGTATTCCAGCCGTTGAAGCTGCGTGACGGCACCGCCTTGGCACTGGTGCGGGAGCTGGCGCCCGAGTTGATCGTGGTGGCCGCCTATGGACGCATTCTGCCGGAGGAAATTCTGAACGCACCGACCTACGGCGCGATCAATGTCCATTCCTCCATTTTACCTAAATACCGCGGCTCCGCCCCCATCAACTGGGCCATTCTGAACGGTGAAAAGGTAACGGGCGTCACCATTATGTATATGGCTGCCGAGCTGGACGCAGGAGATATTATCCGCGTGGCCGAAACGCCTATCGATCCGAACGAGGATGCCCAGACACTGACGCAGCGCTTGGCGCTGCTGGGTGCCGATGCTTTGGTGCAAACGGTCAGCGACCTGCAAAGCGGCGCTGCCACGCGCACGCAGCAGGATCACGCGCAATTCACCTATGCGCCTATGTTGGATAAGTCCCTCAGCCCGATGGACTTTTCCAAACCGGCACAGCAGCTGCACGATCAGGTGCGCGGTCTGATCCCCTGGCCTTGCGCCACGATGATGCTGGGCGGCAGCACGGTCAAGGTATACCGCACTGACGTTGGCGGCGGTACGGCCTCCGCGCCCGGAACTGTTGTGCAGGCGGATAAAAAAGGGCTTGCCATCGCCTGCGGTGATGGCAGCGTGCTGGAGATTCTGGAGTTACAGCCTCAGGGCGGCAAGCGGATGACCGCCGCCGCCTATCTGGCCGGACATCCGATAGAGGCGTGCCTATGAGCGGGAATCAGAAAGGGAATGCACGCGATACAGCGCTGGAGGTTCTGATGCGGATCTCCGCAGCCAATGCGTGGTCCGATGGCAGCCTCAAGCGCACCATCGCCAAAAACGGTTTGGACAGCCGTGATGCGGCGCTGGCCAGCCGGATCGCTTACGGTGTGATCCAGAACCGCATGTATCTTGACTACTATATCAGCCTCTGGTGCACGCAGAAGGCCTCACGGCTTGAGCCGTTAATCCTGAATATCCTGCGGATCGGCGCCTATCAGATACTGTTTATGGATAAGATTCCCCACCGTGCCGCAGTCAACGAGGCGGTGGAGATGACAAAGCGTCACGGTCGGCCCCGCGCCGCCGGTATGGTCAATGCCGTGCTTCGCAAATTTGTGAACAACTGGCTGGATATGCCGGAGCTGCCGAAGGGGAGCACGGCGGACTATCTGTCGCTGCGATACAGCCATCCCAAGTGGTTGGTTTCGCGTTTGATCGACATCCTTGGGGCGGAGGAAGCGGAGCAATATCTGCGCTGCAACAATGAAATCGTGCCCACCACCATACAAACCAATACCATGAAGATAAGTCCGGAGGCGCTGGAAAAAGAACTGCACACGGCAGGTATCAGTGTTGCGCCCCATCCTTGGATGCCCGGCTGCTTTGAAATCAGCGGTACCGGTGATCTGGAGGAATTACGCGCTTTTCGCAATGGGCTCTTTACCGTGCAGGATGCTGCCGCCCGTCTGGTGGCCACCGTTGCCGCGCCGCAGGAGACTGACCGCGTGCTGGATGTCTGCGCGGCGCCGGGCGGCAAGTCTTTCGCGCTGGCCATTGACATGCATGACCGCGGGGATATCCTGTCCTGTGATGTCCATCCCCACAAGCTGAAGCTGATTGAAAAAGGTGCGGCACGTCTCGGCCTTCAATCGATCCGAACCGCGCTGGCCGATGGCCGCGAGCGCCATGAGGCATGGATCGCTCAGGCAGATCTGGTGGTGGCGGATGTACCCTGCTCCGGACTGGGAATCATCCGTAAGAAGCCGGATATCCGCTACAAAAGTCCGAAGGAGTTGGCGCGGCTGCCACAGGAGCAGCGGGCGATTCTGGAAAATGCCGCCAGCTATGTTCGCCCCGGCGGCACACTGGTTTATTCCACCTGCACCGTGCTGCCGGAGGAAAATCAGGAGGTCATTACATGGTTCCTGCGGGTACATCCTGATTTCCGGCTGACACCTTTCGTACTGCCCACCCCCATTGGCGGGTGTGACGGTCATCTGACGCTGTGGCCCCAGCGCTGGGGAACAGACGGCTTTTATATTTGCCGAATGCAAAAGCAGGAGTAAGGCTATGACCGATATCAAATCTTTGAATCTTCAGGAGATCACGCAACTTCTGCGGGAGATGGGCGAGCCGTCTTTCCGCGGAAAGCAGGTGTTCACATGGCTTCACCGAGGCGTGAGGTCGTTTGAGGAGATGAGCAATCTCAGTAAGCCTCTGCGTCAGAAGCTGGAACAGCAGTGTGTGATTACCGCTCCCACTGTGGAGCGTAAGCAGGTCTCCCGGCATGACGGTACGGTTAAATATCTTTGGCGACTGGGTGACGGCAACTGTATTGAGACGGTACTTATGCGCTACCACCATGGCAACACTGTGTGCATCTCCTCGCAGGTGGGATGCCGCATGGGCTGTGCATTTTGCGCCAGCACAATAGCTGGCAAGGTGAGGGACTTAACACCATCTGAAATACTCGATCAGGTGCTCTTTACCCAGCTTGACAGCGGGCTGCCCATTTCCAATATTGTTTTGATGGGGATCGGAGAACCGCTGGATAACAAAGAAAATGTACTGAAGTTTCTTGAGCTGGTCAATAGTACAGACGGATTACATATCGGTATGCGTCATATCAGCCTGTCCACCTGCGGTATCGTGCCCCAGATTGACGCGCTGGCAGAGCTGAACCTACAGTTGACGCTGTCGGTTTCCCTTCACGCGCCGGACAGTGAGACCCGCTCGAAAATAATGCCGGTGAACCGGGCATATGATGTAGAGGAGCTGTTTGCGGCCTGCCATCGATATTTTGATAAAACCGGCCGCCGCATCAGCTTTGAATATGCAATGATCGATGGGGTCAACGATCATGATTGGCAGGCCGATCTGATTGCCCAGCGTATCAAGGGGATGCCCGGCCATGTGAATCTGATCCCGCTGAACGAAGTGGTGGAAAGTCCCTTCAAGCCCAGCCGCCGCACAGCGGCCTTTCAAAAGCGCCTGGAATCTCATGGGATCACTGCCACGGTGCGCCGCAGTCTCGGCGGTGATATTGACGCATCCTGCGGCCAGCTGCGCCGCAAGGCCATGGAGGAGGGAAGAGCATGAGGATCTGGGGGATTACCGACACAGGCCTTGTGCGCCGCGAGAATCAGGACGCCTATGCTGCCGCCGTAATTGCGGATTGCACGGTAGCGGTGGTCTGTGACGGAATGGGCGGCACCAATGGCGGCCATACTGCCAGTACGGTGGCCGTGGAAACGCTTTTGCGGCAGCTGCGTGCCGCGCTGCGTCCCGGCATGAGCTGGCCGCATATCCGGAAAGAAACGCTGCGCGGCATTGCGCAGGCCAATCAGGCCATCCGTGCCATAGCCGATGCGGATGAAACGCTTTCTCATATGGGCACAACATTGGTTTGCGCCGTTTGCCGTGATGCCGAGGCCATGGTATTCAATGTGGGAGACAGCCGCTGCTATTTCATTGACAGCGAGGGGATCCGGCAGGTAACGCGGGATCATTCTGTGGTGGAAAATATGGTGGAGCGAGGGGATATTACACAAGCTCAGGCCCGCCGTCATCCCAGCCGCAATCTGATTACCCGCGCACTCGGTCCGGATGCCGATGTGGAAACGGACTGCTTTTCGGTTTCCTGGCAGCAGGGCGATTTTCTGCTGTTGTGCACGGATGGGCTGGTCAATACAGTCAGCGATCAGGAAATGCTGTTTGAGGTCATGCACGAAAGTGATCTGGACGGCTGTCTTGACCGGCTGATGGCCGCAGCAAAAGAGCAGGGAGCGCCGGATAATGTTACGGTCGTTCTGCTGCAAAACTTATGAAAGGAGATGACCGCAGATGGATCAGTACATTGGAAAAATGCTGGATAACCGCTATGAACTGCTGGAATTGATCGGTTCAGGTGGCATGGCCAATGTGTATAAGGCCAAGTGTCATCGCCTGAATCGGCTTGTGGCCATTAAAATCCTGAAAAGCGATCTGGCGGAGAATGCAGAGTTCCGCCGCCGCTTCCGGGACGAGTCTCTGGCGGTTGCCCAGCTGAGTCATGCCAATATCGTCTCAATCTATGATGTTTCCAGCTCCCATGGTATTGATTATATCGTCATGGAGCTGATTGATGGCATTACCCTCAAGCAATATATGGAGCGCCGCGGCCATATGGACTGGCGGGAGGCGCTGCATTTTATTACGCAGATCATGCGCGGGCTCAGCCATGCCCACAGCCGCGGCATTATTCACCGCGACATCAAGCCGCAGAATATTATGGTGCTGCGAGATGGCAGCGTAAAGGTCGCCGATTTCGGAATCGCCTGTCTGGCTGACGCGCATCAGACGCTGGCACAGGAGGCGCTGGGCAGCGTTCATTACATCTCCCCGGAACAGGCAAAGGGTGAACGCCTGGATGCGCGCAGCGACATTTATAGCGCCGGCGTGGTGCTCTACGAGATGCTGACCGGCCGTTTGCCTTTTGAGGGAGATAGTGCCGTTTCCGTTGCCATTCAGCACCTCAGCAGCGTTCCGCTGAATCCACGGGAGATTGATCCTGAGATTCCGGAGGCGCTGGAGCTGATCTGCATGAAGGCCATGAACCCGGATCTGAACAAGCGTTACCAGAGTGCGGACGCCATGCTGGCGGATCTGGAAAAGTTCCGCAAGGACCCTTCTGTGGATATGGAGTATATCCGCACCGAGCTGTCTGCCGGAGTGGACAGCCAGCCTACAAGCCAGCTGCCTGTGCAGCAGGTGTCTGCCGCTGTGAAAAAGCGTCAGACAGAGACGGAAGATGAACCGTATGAACCGTCGTTCGTTGCATTTTTCCGCAACAATAAGCGTCTGGCCGGACTTCTTGTGGCGGCGGTGGCGCTGATCGTCGTTATTTTTGCAGCAATTTTCACCGAATTTGGCGGTGGCGGCAGCAAGAACAAGGCCCACAAGGTGCCTAATATCCTGGGTTATACGGTGGAAGAGGCCAACGCACTGGATACCGTTAAGGATATTTTTACCATTGAAGTTGTCGGCACGATGAGCGACAGCAATTACCAGCCCGGTCAGATTGTGCAGCAGGATCCTGCCGCCGATGCGGAACGCCGCAGCAATCTTGTGATTCAGGTTTATGTCTGTGCAGAGCGGCAGGAGGTTACCATGCCGGATCTGCTGGGGAACGTGTACCAGACGGCGAAAATCAAGCTTCAGCAGTATGATCTGAACCTGAACGTGATGCGGGAAGAGGCCTTTTCCGATGAGTATCCGGTGGGACAAATCATGGAAACCCAGCCAAAGCTGGGAACCGTGCTGCAAAAGGGTGATACCGTCACACTGATCGTCAGTAAGGGTGCAGAAAAGATCACCGTCCCCACCTTTGTGGGTATGAGCTATGAGCGCGCCAAAAATGAGGCAGAGAAGCTGGGCCTCAAGGTAGGTTCGCCGGAATACCGCTACTATGATCCCACCGCCAACGAGGGCGATGTGGTTGAGCAGAGTATCCTGAACGGCACAACGGTGCAGGGCGGCACGGAGATCGTTTTCACCGTCTATGGAACCATGGCCAACGAAATGCGTAGCGTGCGAGTGGAGTTCCTGATTCCGGATGAATTCAGTGAAGAGGATACGATCCGCGTGGAGTTCGTCATGGATGATCAGGTGGTTGACACAAAGATATTCAGCGGCTCAGACGCGGTGGTTGCCTATGATTTTGAAGGCAAGTCCGGCACGGCCTCCACGGTGTTTGCCCGTATTAACGGAATAGCGACTGATTCGCAGGTGATCAGCTTTTGAAAAGGGGTAGAATCGAAAAGGCCCTCAGCGGCTTTTACTATGTGAATATCGATGGCAGTGTGCTGCAATGCCGGGCGCGCGGTAAGTTCCGCAAGGAGGGGACAAGCCCTCTGGTAGGCGACTGGGTCGAGGTACAGGAGCTGGGGGGCGGGGAAGGTATCGTGCAAACGATTGAGCCGCGCCGCAGTGAGTTTCAGCGTCCTGCCGCCGCCAATGTGGATCAGCTGGTCGTCATTGCCTCCGCCGCGCTTCCGGTTACGGACCCTTACCTGATCGACCGGATCAGCGCTATTGCGGTGCTGAAAGGATGTCAGGTGCTGGTTGTGCTGAATAAGTACGATTTGGACCCAGCCGATGGGCTGTATGAAATCTACCGATCTTCCGCCATTCCTGTGCTGCGTGTCAGCGCTGTCACCGGGGAGGGGATTTCCGCCCTTTATCAGGCGCTGCACGGCAAGCTCAGCGTGCTGACAGGCAATTCCGGCGTTGGAAAGTCCAGTCTGCTCAATGCTCTTGCACCGCAATTCAATCTGCCGGTAGGGGAGGTCAGCAAAGCACTGGGGCGCGGCCGTCACACAACGCGCCATGTGGAGCTGTTCCCATTGGATGATACCACCTATGTGATTGATACGCCGGGATTTTCTTCGTTTGATGCCCAGTCTTTGGAGTGGGAGTTGAAGCAACATCTGCCGGAAACTTTTACGGAGTTTATTCCCTATCTGGATAGCTGCCGCTTTGCAGGATGCCAGCACGTCAAGGAAAAAGGCTGCGCTGTGCTGGAAGCTGTCAGGGCAGGGAAGATTCCCGCAAGCCGTCACAACAGTTATGTCCGGTTATATGAGGAATTGAAGCCATTAAAAGAATGGCAGCAGAATCGATAAAGCAAAAGGATTGGGACGGAGGATGATACGCATCATCCTCCGTCCCCTTGCTTGACTGCCTGACAGAATTTTGTAAATAAAATCGGTATTTAGCTCTTGACAGAAGCGGAAATACTTCTTATAATAGAAAGGCTGACGGGGTGTAGCGCAGCTGGTAGCGCGCTTGGTTCGGGACCAAGAGGCCGCGAGTTCAAGTCTCGCCACTCCGACCATATCGAGTGGTCATAAGGGATTTCACTTATGACCACTCGATTTTTCTATCTTGATACGGTTTTGCGGGAGCGGGCGTATGCCTGCTCCTTTCCATTATGCGGTGTTTTTTCATTCGTTCCGAAAGAGAGGGTTGACTTCTCTTTCAAAGGCCCTATAATAGTCCTCACAAATACCAATATAGGGGGGAATAACCGTGAAGCTCGATGCAGATCAGATGTGGGAAGCGTGGGGACGGACAAACGCACTATATACGGCATGGTGTGCCGCTGCAGGGCAGAATCAGTACCGCGTGATCGTTTTATATGCCATACAGGCGCACGCGCCGATCACACAAAAGGCCATAGCGGATTATGCAGGACTGTCGAAGCAAACGGTCAGCACCGTCATGCGGGCGCTGAAAGAGGAAGGGCTTGTGTCCCTCCGTGTCGGGGAATCGGATCACCGTGAGAAAAAAGTGTGCCTGACACAGAAGGGGACGCGCTATGCAGAGGAGGTGCTTTCTCCGCTGCACACGCTGGAGCAGCGGGTGTTCGACATCATGGGCGCAGAGCGTATGAAACAGATGACGGACGCTATCACGCTATTCAATCTTGTTTTTGAAAAAGAAATGGAGACACAGGCAAATGAACACCGCACTGAATAAGAAATTCTTTTCTTATGTCATTCCGTCTATCCTCGCATTCGCATTGTCGGGGGTTTACACCATTGTCGATGGCTTCTTTATCGGGCAAAGCCTCGGCGATACGGGATTGACCGCCATCACATTGGGCTATCCGATCTCCGCGCTGGTGGGAGCGATCGGCACGGGGCTTGGCCTGTCGGGCGCGATTCGTTTTACGATCCTGAGCGCGCAGGGTGAAAGCAAAAAGCGGCAGGAGTGCTTTGCGGGTACAACGCTGCTGATGCTGTTGACGGCTGGTTTATTGACGGCGATTCTATTTGCGTTTGCTGAGCCGATTCTTCATCTGTTGGGTGCAAGAGGCAATATGCTCACGCTCTGCACTGCGTATGCCCGCGTCATTGCGCTGGGTGCTGTCTTTCAGCTTTTGGCAACCGGCTTCGTCCCGTTTATCCGCAACATGGGCGGCGCAACTGTTGCCATGATCGCGATGACGCTCGGATTTGCAACAAACATTGTCTTGGACTATGCCTTCGTGTGGGCCTTGAACTGGGGAATGGCCGGCGCTGCTTGGGCGACCATTATCGGACAGGCCATGACCATGACCGTGGCAGTCATCTTTTTTGCTGTAAAGAGGAGCGGCTTCCGCCTGCCGGGGCTGCGGGAGCTATGCAGTCTTTGGAAAAATGTCCTCATCGTTGCGATCTCGCCCTTCGGCTTGACCTTTTCTTCCATCATCACGATGCTTCTTATCAATCGTTTTCTTCTTCTGTATGGGAACGAACAGGCGGTTGCGGTTTACGGCTGCATTGGGTATATTACCGCGATTCTCTATCTGCTGCTGCAAGGGGTAGGCGACGGCAGTCAACCGCTGATCAGCCAATATTACGGAGAGAATAACCAAGATTCCGTTCAGGCTGCCAGAAAGCTGGCGTACCTGACCGCCGTTGCGGTCACAGTGGTCTGCATGATCGGCGTCTATCTTGCAAGAGCAAAAGTCGGCATGCTGTTCGGCGCTTCGGCGGAGGCAAATGCCTGGGTCGTCCGGTATCTGCCGCTTTTCCTTGCGCCGCTGCTGTTGCTGGCGTTTGTCCGTATTACGACGTCCTACTTCTACGCAACGGAAAAGAACGGGTTGTCCTATCTTCTCGTGTATGCCGAGCCGGTCTGTACGCTGCTGCTGCTTCTGATCCTGCCGCCAATGCTGAAGCTGACCGGCGTCTGGCTTGCTACGCCCATCGCGCAGGTCATGACCTTTGTGATCGCATGGGCAGCCAAGCGGCGTGTGGATGCAAAAATTTAGGATAACACGATAGGCAGGGGCGAAACGTTCATCCCGGTTACGCTGGCGGGTGAGGTATTTGCGGTAATGCTCGCAGACCTTGATAATAAAAATTTCCGTCTTTTTTGCTTTTGGAAAGCATACAGTGACACAAAGGGGGGAAGTTTTATGGCAAAGGGGAAGAGAATCCAGTCCAGAAGAGTAACGCCGCGCCCGACAGGGAGGCGCGCAGCGCCAAAAGGGAAGCGGCAGCAGCCGGCAGCGAGGCACAGCAAGCTTTTACAGATGGTGGCCAGTGCAATTGTGCTTGTCACTGTGGTAGCGGTAAAGCTGACCCTGCCGGAAGCAGCACAGCATTATGGCGGCAAGCTGCTGGATCTGATCGGGGAAAATACGGATTTTGTCGCGGCTTTTTCCTCTGTGGGCCGTGCTGTTGGCGGCGAAGATCTGGCTGATACCATCACGGATGTATATACTGCGGTATTCGGCCCGCAAAAAGTGCCTGCCGAGCGCGAAACCGATAGAAACGCTGTAGTATATGGCAGCAGCGTGACACCCCAGAGAGTGGATATGCTCCAGCAGGTGCTGGGGTTTGCCTACGCCGCTCCGGTAGAGGGACGCGTTAGCTCTGCTTTTGGCTACCGGGATCATCCGGTACAGGGGACAGAGCGATTTCATTACGGCATTGACCTTGCGTGCGAAAAGGGAACGGTGATCGGTGCCTTTGCCGCCGGAACGGTTACCGCTGTGGCCGAGAGCAGTGAACTGGGAAAATACGTAGAATTGACCCACGCGAGTGGATTTACCACACTGTATGCCCATTGCAGCCGCATCAACGCCTCAACCGGGCAGACCGTCAAAGTGGGGGATCCGATTGCCGAGGCGGGGGATACAGGCGATGCTACCGGCCCACATCTCCATTTTGAACTGCACCACAACAGTGTCTATCTCAATCCCATCTATTATGTGTCATAAAGGCGGATTTTCCGTTCATATTACGCCGTCGGCGCTGGTGCTGCTGGCGGTATTCTTGCTGTTTTTCTCGCCGCTGCTGCTGGGCGCACTGCTATTTGCGGCACTCTGTCATGAACTGGGACATTGTGCGGCGCTGTACTTGCTGCATGGCCGCGTCACAGCGCTGCACATCACGGCTTCGGGCGCGGAGATGCAGGTTATGGGGCGGCTGTCTTATGGTGGGGAACTGCTGGCTGCCGCCGCTGGGCCGACAGCCAATCTGCTGCTATCGCTGCCGCTGGCCTACGGCGGGCGTCAGTGGGAGATACTGTACCTTTTTGCCGGAGCACAGTTGGTGCTGGGCATATTCAACCTTCTGCCGATCCTTCCGCTGGACGGCGGCAGCATCCTATGGAATCTGACGGCATGGCTGACGCAGCCGTACACCGCCGACCGCGTCACAGGTCTGGTGAGCCTTGGGATGGCCGCGATATTGACGCTGACAGCCGCTGCGGCGCTGTGGGTGGGAGGAAGTCCCTTTCTGCTGCTGGCAGCCGCCGGACTGTTGTGGCGCGCCATGGCGGCAAATAGGGGTTGCCAAACTGCTGCAAAGAAGGTAAAATAAAAAGATATTCTGATAAACAACAGGAGAACGACTGTGAATAAAAAGCTGGAACGAATCCTGCCCCGCGTGCAGAAGCCTGCCCGCTATGTGGGCGGCGAATATAATGCGGTCATCAAGGACAAAGCGCAGGTAGATACTCGAATTGCCTTCTGTTTTCCTGACACCTATGAAATCGGTATGTCCAATCTGGGCATGCGGATTCTCTACGGTGTCATGAACCGCATGGAAGGCGTGTGGTGCGAGCGTGTCTTTGCCCCATGGGGCGACATGGAGGAGGAGATGCGCAGAGCGGGTATGCCGCTCTTTGCCCTGGAGTCTGGCGACCCCATTGCAGATTTTGATATGATCGCCTTTTCCGTAGGCTATGAGATGGCCTTTACCGCGATTCTCAATATGCTGGACCTGGCCGGGGTTCCTTTGCGCAGCGCTCAGCGTGATAGCCTGACACCGCTGGTGATCGCCGGAGGCACCGCCATGTACAACGCTGAGCCCGTCGCCGATTTCATTGATCTTGTCAGTCTGGGTGAGGGCGAGGACATTACCGTAGAGCTGGTGGAGCTGCACCGCAAAGCACGCCGGGAAGGATGGAGCAAAGCGGCCTTTCTCCGTGCCGCCGCCCAGCTGGACGGTATCTATGTGCCCAGCCTGTACGATATTTCCTATCATGCCGACGGAACAGTGAAGGCTATTACGCCACGCGACGGCGCACCTGCTGTGGTGACCAAGCGTATCGTACACGATATGGACAAGGCGTATTTCCCGGTCAATACCATCGTGCCCAGCACCGAGATCGTGCAGGATCGCGTGATGCTGGAGCTGTTCCGCGGCTGTATCCGCGGCTGCCGCTTTTGTCAGGCAGGCTACGTGTACCGCCCTGTGCGCAACCGCAGCCGCGACTTGTGTGCCCAGTACTGTTTGGATGCCTGCAACGATTCCGGCTATCAGGAAGTAACGCTCTCCAGCCTCAGCACCAGTGACTATCCGCCGCTGACACAGCTGTGCGACCAGCTGGAACCCTTCTGCGAGAGTCGTCATGTCAACCTGTCATTGCCGTCTCTCCGGGCGGACAACTTCTCTATGGAATTGATGCAGCGTCTGGCAAAGGGCAGAAAAACCGGTCTTACCTTTGCGCCGGAAGCCGGAACGCAGCGGCTGCGTGATGTGATTAACAAGAATGTGACGCTGGAGGATCTGCTGAACTCCTGCCATACCGCCTTTGCTGGTGGGTATAATGCAGTGAAGCTTTACTTCATGCTGGGTCTGCCTACCGAGACAGATGAGGACGTGCTGGGTATTGCCGATGTGGCAGCCCGCGTTATGCATGCATGGCGGGAAAGCGCTCCCAACAAGCAGCGGGGCGTTCGGATCACGGTATCTACCTCCTATTTTGTCCCCAAGCCCCACACGGCCTTCCAGTGGGAACCACAGATCACCCGGGAGGAATATGAGCGCCGGGTACAGCTGCTGCGTGAGAATATGACCACAAAAACCGTCACCTATAACTGGCACGACGGCCAGACCTCCTTTATCGAGGCGGTGCTGGCCCGCGGCGACCGTAAGCTTGGCAATGTATTGGAAGCCGTATGGCGTAAAGGCGGACATCTTGACGCATGGGAGGAGTATTTCTCTCTGGAGCGCTGGCTGGAGGCCTTCGATGAGTGCGGCGTGGATCCGGCATTTTACGCCTATCGCCGCCGGGAAAAGGATGAAGTCATGCCTTGGGATATGATCTCCAGCGGTGTGAGCAGAACGTATCTGTGGCGTGAGCATGAAAACGCCGTGGCCGGCGTTACTACGCCGGACTGCCGCACGCACTGCAACGGCTGCGGCGCCAACAAGCTGGTAGGAGGGAAGTGCGATGTCTAAACTGAGATTGCTGTTTGTCAAGGAGGCACAGGCCTCCTATATCTCCCACCTTGATCTGATGCGAACCTTCCAGCGGTGTTTTCCCCGCACGGAGTTGGATATCAAGCATACCCAGGGCTATCATCCCCATCCCATTATTTCCATTGTGCTGCCCCTGCCGGTGGGGCAGAGCAGCGACTGTGAGCTGCTGGATTTCGAGGTCACGCAGGATAGCGACGGCAGCGGTATCGCGGAAAAGCTGAACACCGGTATGCCGACCGGCATCCGCGTTCTTGCCTGCTACGAGGCCAGGCGTCCGATCCGTGAGCTGGACAGCCTTCGCGCCGATGTGACGCTGGAATATGACTGCGGCGTACCGGAAAACGCCGCCGCCCGGCTAACAGCATTGTTGGCACGCAAGGAACTGATCATTCAAAAGCGCACCAAGCGCAAGGAAATGGCGGATGTGGATATTGCGCCCATGATCCGCAATGCCGTGGTTACGGCGGATGGGCACAATGTGTTCATCGATATCACCGTGCAGGCGCAAAACCCAGGACTGAATCCCCAGCTGATCGAAAAGGCGATTGCCGCCTATCTGCCGGAGCTGACGCCGGATTTTGTCCGTGTACGCCGTCGGGCGATTCTGGATGGGAATGGGCAGGATTTTCGATAATCCTTCCGCATTGAACCCGATCCTGCGGCTTTTTCTTGCGCCGGTGTGAAAAATATGGTATACTGTATTACGATCAATTATTGAAGGGAGCACGCGTAATGCGAGTTATCGATCTGGAAAATATCAACAGCGCCATGAGCAATGAGACACAATTTGTGCTGCGCTGTGAGGAAGTCTTTCACGATAAAATCAGCGCGGCGGCCGCATCCATTCTGTCCAACCGGCAGGAACGTCCCGTTGTGGCGCTGACAGGTCCCTCTGGCTCCGGAAAAACGACCACCGCCCTGCGACTGGAGGATTATCTGAAGAATCTGGGCGTTAAGGTTTGCGTCATCCATATGGATAACTTCTTTCTGCCGCTGGATCGCCGTCCGCCGGAACTGACGGACTGGGAATCTCCCTATTGTGTGGATGTGGACAGCCTGATTTCCTGTATCAGCCAGCTGATGGATGGGAAAGAGGTGGATATCCCCTGGTATGATTTCAAGAACGGTGTCACCGGCGGTTATACAAAAATACAGGGCTATAGCGATGCCGTTATTATCGCTGAGGGTATTCATATGCTCAACCCGTTGATTTTTGATAAAATCCGCGGTGTAGCCAACGGCGTTTATGTGGCGCCTCGTACCCGTATTATTACTAATGACGATAAGATTGTCCGTCCTGAGCAGCTGCGAGTGGCCCGCCGTATGATTCGTGACTATAATACCCGTGGACACAGTATCGCCCAGACGGTGGAGCGCGCCGAAAGTGTGGATCGCGGCGAGGTCAACTATATCCAGCCCTATAAGGGAAATGCCGCGATTCATATTGACACGTTCCATGATTATGAGCCGTGTATCGTGGCAAAGTATCTCAGTGAAATCCCCGGATTCCGTCAGGAAATGACGCCGGAATTCTTGGAGTCCCACGGCTTGACGGATCTGATGAAGGTTGTCGGCGGTGTACCGCCCCTGCATTGCCCTTATGTGCCTCAGAACTCGCTGGTGCGTGAGTTTGTGGGCGGAAGCTGCTATGAATATTGATTTCGATTGCAGATGAAGGAGTGATAGTGAAATGATTATTACCATCAGTCGTGAGTTCGGAAGCGGCGGCCGTGAGCTTGGCAAGCGTCTGGCTGATGCCCTGCATATTCCGTGCTATGACCACCAGATCATCGAGATGATTGCCAAGGAGAATGGGCTGAACGCTGATTATGTGGCCAACGTAGGGGAGAAGTGCATCGAGGCAGCCTATCCCATGACGATCGGCCACCGTCTGGCCATGATGCCTGTTACCGTAATGGATCAGCCAATTCGTGTAGCGGTGGCGCAGCGCCAGCTGCTGGAAAAATTTGCCCAGCAGGGAGACTGTGTGATCGTTGGGCGCTGTGCCGATGTGATTTTGAAGGACTATCATCCGCTGAATTTGTTCGTTTATGCGGATATGGAGGCCAAGGTTGAGCGCTGCATGAAGCGTGCGCCGGAGGGTGAGCACCTGACCCGGAACGAGATGGAAAAAGCCATCCGCCGTATCGACAAAGAGCGTACCCAGAACCATCTGATGTATGCCGATACCAAGTGGGGCAGTAAGGAAGCCTATCACCTGTGTATCAATACCACGTACCACGAGATTAAAAAATTGGTCCCCGCACTGGCACAGTTCTGCAAAGACTGGTTTGCCGAGTAACGCTGCAAAGGAGAACGCAATGAAGATCCGCTTCAATGACGATCCAAAGGTAGTGGCCGCCATTCGGGAGGGGCTGAAACGCAAGGATGGCTACTGTCCCTGCCGTTTGCAAAAGACACCGGAGAATATCTGCATGTGCCAGGAGTTTCGTGACCAGATTGCAGATCCTGATTTTGAAGGCTATTGCCATTGCCGCCTGTATTACAAGGAAAAGTAAGAGTTTCATCAAAAAACAGCTCGATCGACTAAGATGAAAAGGTCGCTGCCCGCTTTATACGGGCAGCGACCTTTTATTACAATATTATGCACACAGCATGCAGACAGATTATACCTTGGCAGACAGCTTAGCAGCACGCTTCTTGCCGTACACGCAGCAACCCACCACATAGGCGGCGGCGCACACCACACCGATGATGTAGGCGGGCGTCCAGGGGATGTTGAAGCCGATGTGGGCGTTGGCGATGTAGGTCACGCAGATGAAGGTGTAGAAGCAGCCGGGGATCATGGGGATCCAAGCCCATTTGCCCTTGCCGTTCTCGAACATCCACGCGGTGATGCACAGGAAGGCGAACAGGGATAGGGTCTGGTTGGCCCATGCGAAGTAACGCCACAGGATCATGAAGCCGTCGTTGTTGACCTTGGCGAACACGAGGATGGCGATGACCAGTGCGAAGATGGGCACAGCCAGCTTGATGCGCTTGCCGTTGGTGGACTGGTCGATGTGCAGCGTCTCAGACAGGCTCAGACGCAGGGCGCGCAGTGCCGTATCACCGGAGGTGATGGGCAGCACGATGACGCCGATCAGGGCGATGATACCGCCCACATGACCCAGCAGGTACTTGCACACGACACCCACGGTGCCGGTAGCCAGTCCGGCATTGGGCTCCTGCAGAGCCAGGTTGTACACGCCCATAGCACCGGCAGCCCAGACCATGGCGATGAAGCCCTCCAGCACCATCATGTTGTAGAAGGTGTTGCGGCCCTGACGCTCGCTCTTCATGGTACGGGAGATGATAGCGGTCTGGGTGGAGTGGAAGCCGGAGAGAATGCCG
>Ga0129314_1000906_pt1 | contig 25336 bp, 23 predicted proteins | sample O1111metagenome_FD_94431 | JGI IMG/M metagenome (GOLD analysis project Ga0129314, IMG submission 94431) | Orangutan individual fecal microbial communities from fecal samples from Wisconsin, USA - O1111 metagenome | ecosystem: Host-associated > Mammals > Digestive system > Large intestine > Fecal... | reverse complement strand
GAGAATTTGGCCAGCAGTCCAAAGGCGGCCAGCAGAGTACCAATGGCCCCGGCGATGGCGGTGGTCAGCTTAAACCTGCTCTCGTCGAAGCCCAGCAGATTGCTGAGCGCCAGGCCGCCGGAATAGGCGTTGGTGACGTTGGTGGTCCAGGTGGCGGCCACCAGAGCAACCAGGCCCACCACGGGCACGCCCACGCTGGCCAGGATTGCGGAGATATCGTACTGCCCGGTGACCAGACTGAGCAGGGCTCCCATCAGCAGCATGAACAGCCCGGCGGGGATGACGCCAACAATGGAGGACTTAACCACGTCGGCCCGGCTCTTGGCAAAGCGGCAGTAGTCGCCGGAGATGACGCCGCCCAGCGCAAAGGAGGCCACCACCATGGAGATGCCAAACACCAGGCCGGCGGACTGGGCCGGGTCATAGGCGGCGATCTTGGCCATGCCGTCGTTCTGGGCGAAGCCCATGACCACACCGTACAGGCAGACGATCACCAGCAGGGGCACGGCGATGTAGTTGAGCCACTTCAGGCCCTTAAATCCGAAGCAGGCGGTGGCCAGCATGATCAGGCCCCACACGATGGAGGACACGGCGATCATGGCGGAGCTGGCCTCTCCCAGGCCCAGGATATCCGCCAGCATAACGGCGAAGGCCTGTCCGCAGGTGGCGGACTGGATGCCGAACCAGCCCACGCAGGCAAAGGCCAGCAGCACGGAAATGATGTACCGGGCCCCCTGCTTGCCCAGGGCTCCCTCGGCCATAACCGCCACCGGCAGCCCGGTGTCGCAGGCGGCCATGCCGATGAGGATCATGTAGGCGCAGATGAGGCCGTAGCCGATGAGGATGGAGGCCACGATCTGCGGGATGGACAGTCCGCCGCCGGACAGCACACCGCCGATCATCAGACAGGGTACGCAGATCATGCCGCCCGCCCATACCATGGCGATGGACACCCAGCTCTGCCGCTGCTCGGCCTTGACCTCAAAGCCGGTTTGATTGTTCATAAAGATCCCTCCCAGAATTGCAGGCTGCCGACAGACCACATCTTCCATCGGCTGGTCCGTATTATAGCCGGTTCAAGGAACAAAGTAATTAGTCCGTCGGCAAAAAATGAGCGGGAATCCATTGTCCAAAAGGACAATGGATTCCCGCTTTTCGTCTCTCTTCTTCACCATGCCTTGGGGATTTCCCGCTTTTTCCACCCGAATCCCCGCTGCCTTCTTTGTCTAAACCGACAACGCGCCTTTAAGGGGCCAGCAGCCGCTCCAGGGCACAGGCGGTGTACAGGGCAAAGGTCTCGGGCATCTTGCCTACCGGGTAACCCAGCCGCCCGGCGGTGCGCTGGAGCCGATATTTTACCGTGTTCTTGTGGAGGAACAGTAGCTCTGCCGTCCGGGCCACGCTGCTCCCGGCGTCCAGCAGCAGGATCTGGAGGGTCCGCTCCAGCTCGGCCTCTCCCTCCTCCCGGATGGGAGCAAGCACCGCCAACCTCTGCTGAACGGCCTCTTCCCCCTCCTCGATCATGGCGCGGCAGGACTGGGCGAACTCCACCTCCTGGACGGTGTACCACCGCTTCCCCGGCCAGATCTTTGCTGCGTCGTTCTGGAAGGCCCGGATGGCCAGATAAGCCCGGCGCACGTCGGCGGTGGTGGCCAAGCTCTGACAAAGGGTCAGGACGGCCCGGAGCCCCGCCTGCTCCAACTGGGCGCAGCACATGTCGGCCAGAGCCCCAGCCTCGCCGCCTCCGGCGGGCCAGTCCATAAAAGCCACCAGATCCCCCTCATACCAGTCGGCCACGACTGTGGTGCAGTGGTGGGCCAGCAGCTCCCGTACCAGCTCCAGGCCCTTGGCCCGGAACTCCTCCCGGCCCTCCAGGCCGGGCCGCAGCACCCACATGGAGTGGATGGAGCCTACGTCCACATGGAAGATCTCCGCCAGACGCCGCATCTTAATGGGCTCATCCTTCAAAATGGCCCGCACCAGCTCGCTCATCACCACCCGGTCATGGCTCTGGCTCCAGAGGTTGGCCGCCAGGCGCACCACCTCCCCCGCCTGCCGCACCAGGTCGGCGGTGAGAGGCTCCCCCTCCTTGAATAGGAACAGCTCCATGCCCGGCGCCGGGTCGCTGAGCGCGCAGCGGTAGAGCAGGCACCGCGCTTCCCCGGCCCGCAGCTCCAAAGGAGCCCCTCCCGCCTCCGGCAGACTCTCCAGCCGCCGCAGACGCTCCTCCAGGTCCACCGCCGCGGTCCGGGGCCAGGCCACGGCGTTGAGCACCCGACCGGCCCCGTCGGTGAGCACCGCCGAGGCCCGGGTGCGGTCGCTGAGGAGCTTGAGCACTGTGTCCACCGTCCGCTGGTGCTCCGGCAGCAGGGAGGCCCGGTCCAGGATGTCGCTGACCAGGGCGGCGCTGGTGTTCTGGTCCTTGAAGATGGCCTCCATCACCTCGCAGATGACCTCGCTGTACCGCTGATCCATACGGTTCTCCGGCATGACGATGAGGGCAAAATCCAGCTCGTCGGCCAGCTCCAACAGCTTTCGGTCCACCCGCGGCAGGAAGACGCCCACATAATACAGAATCAGCCCCACCTCGCCCGCCTCGGCCAGCCGCCGAATGTTAGCGCACTGGGCCTCCACATCATTGGGGATGTTCATAAAGCCGGTGATGACCACCTCGCTGCCGTAAAACTCGTTGTTTTTGAACAGCGCGTCCTGCAGAATGCTGGGATCGGCGTACTCCAGCACCGAGATGGAAGAGACCAGCTTGTTCAGCCCGCCCCGTCCCGCCGCCAGCCGGGCCTCCCGCAGGCTGGGCAGCTCCAGCAGGTCCGCCACCGTCACGCTCATACTGTCTTTTCCCCCCCTTTTCCAAATTCTCCGTTTCGCACAAATCGCAGCCCCATTTTTCGGCAGACCGTACCGACCCTCCACCCCCCAAGCGAATGGTTCTCCGGGTCGGCCGCCGTCCCCCTCTTCAAAAAACAGGGGCTGGCATCTGTTTTTCATTTTACCACAGGCTTTGTTCCTTTTCTACGCCGGTTTTTGTTCTGTTCTACAGAACAGCGCAGCTCGCAGAAGGAATGCCAAAATGGTTGTTGCTCTAAGGATACTTAAAAACGATGCACCGATTGCGTGGTCATTTTGCACATCAATACCTCCAATTTTCTACGCATTATCAATGTTATTTTTGTGTAAAATGTGCTATAGTATCCATAGTCGGACCACAGAAACAGAACCGCGTTTCCGCTGTTTCGTTCAGCGTTTGAAAGGAGTGTTTACCTTATGGAAAAGATCACTCAGGACAGCTACAAGCTCTACATCAACGGCCAGTGGATCGACGCCAGCGACGGCGCCACCTTCCAGACCCGCTGCCCCGCCAACGGCGAGGGTCTGGCCACCTGCGCCCAGGCCACCAGAGAGGACGTGGATCAGGCCGTAGACGCCGCCTGGGCCGCCTTCCGGAGCTGGAAAAACGTCACCACCAACGAGCGGGCCGCCATCCTCAACCGGATCGCCGATATCATCGACGCCAATGCCGAGCACCTGGCCATGATCGAGTCCCTGGACAACGGAAAGCCCATCCGGGAGACCATGGCCATTGACATTCCCTACGCCTCCCGCCATTTCCGCTATTTTGCCGGCTGCATCATGGCCGAGGAGGGCTCCGCCAACATTCTGGACGGTTCCACCCTCTCCCTGATCCTGCGGGAGCCCATCGGCGTGGTAGGGCAGATTGTACCCTGGAACTTCCCCTTCCTGATGGCCGCCTGGAAGCTGGCTCCCGTGCTGGCCGCCGGCTGCTGCACCGTGTTTAAGCCCTCCAGCGACACCCCGCTGTCCGTGCTGGAGCTGGCCCGCCTGACCCAGGACGTCATCCCCGCCGGTGTGTTCAACGTCATCACCGGCTCAGGCTCCAAGGCTGGGCAGTACATCCTGGACCACCCCGGCTTCCGCAAGCTGGCCTTCACCGGCTCCACCGAGGTGGGCGGCTGCGTGGCCTGCGCCGCCGCCGAGCGGCTCATCCCCTCCACCCTGGAGCTGGGCGGAAAGTCCGCCAACATCTACTTTGACGACTGCAAGTGGGAGATGGCCATGGACGGCCTCCAGCTCGGCATCCTATTCAATCAGGGCCAGGTCTGCTGCGCCGGCAGCCGCGTCTTTGTCCAGGACACCATCTATGACAAATTCATCGACGAAGCCGTCAAGCGCTTCCAAGCCGTCAAGGTGGGGATGCCCTGGGACCCCGCCACCCAGATGGGCTCCCAGATCAATGAGAACCAGGTGGGCAAGATCCTGGAGTACATCAAGATCGGAAAGAGCGAGGGCGCCAGAGTGGCCTGCGGCGGCGAACGCATGACCGAGGGCGAGCTGGCCAAGGGCTGCTTCATGAAGCCCACCCTGCTGGTGGACGTGGATAACCACATGCGGGTGGCCCAGGAGGAAATTTTCGGGCCGGTAGCCTGCGTCATCCGGTTCCACGACGAGGACGAGGTCATCGAGATGGCCAATGACAACGCCTACGGCCTGGGCGGCGCGGTGTGGACCCGTGACATCAACCGGGCCATTCGAGTGTCCCGCGGCATCGAGACCGGCCGCATGTGGGTCAACACCTACAACGCTATCCCGGAGGGCGCACCCTTCGGCGGCTATAAGGCCAGCGGCATCGGCCGTGAGACCCACAAGGTCATTCTGGAGCACTACACCCAGATGAAGAATATTATGATCAATCTCTCGGAGTCCCCGTCCGGCTTCTACCCCGAGAAGTGATCCTCTCTCCCCCCAAACCTGCGCTTCCCAAAGGAGAAGGGCCGCCGGCACAGCCAGCGGCCCTTTTCCCCTATCAGCGATACCACACCACCAGGAGGGTGCCCGTTCGCACCGCAATGCTGCTCTCCGCTCCGGTGAACTCGTTGCTCACACCCAGGGTCACGTCGGGAGTGAGCGCCGCGCTGTCCAGCGGGTACTTGAGCCCCCGCAGGGTCACCCCCTCCGCCCGGTCCCCCTGGCAGAACACCGACACATAACCCCGGTGCGAAGCGTCGAAGGTCAGCGCTCCGTCGGTCACCGCGGCAGCCGTCCAGTTCTCTCCGTACAGCTCTCCCCGGCAGCCCCGTCTGGACAGCCAGGTCAGGCACTGCAAATTGGCCAGTGTGTGGTCGATCCGGCCCCCGGTGCCGCCGTAGAGCCGAAAGGTCCGGTAGCCTCGCTTGACTCCCATCTCCAGGGCCACCGCCATGTCGGTGTCGTCTTTTTCCCGGGGCAGTGTCATTACATTCGGGTGGTCCGGCCTCTCCTCCAGAGAGTCGAAGTCCCCCACCACCAGGTCGGCCCGCAGCCCCAGCGCCCTCAGAGCCCGGTAGCCGCCGTCGGCGGCGATGACCCAGTCCCCCACCTTGGGCTCCAGTCCCGCTGGATACAGCTCTCCGGCCCCAATCACATAGCAAATCGGTTCCCGCATATTCTCGCCTCCGTTTTCTCTCCCCCTATCTTGCCCGATTTTGGTTCCAATTGCAAGAGCTGCGGCAGAACATGCCCTGACAAGTTTCACAAATCCGAAAAAACCCGCCGCGCCCCCCTTGACCGCCTCTGGAATTTTTTCTATAATAAGATCATAAATAGAGGCGCGGGGCATCCGGTAGGGGGCCGATGATAAGGATGGACGCATCCGAAGCGGCCCGTGAATAGTTGTCCCGCCGAAGAGAGCCTGCCGCGTCCGGCCCCGCTCCCTGAGTCGCGGTCTCAGTGTCCGCGGCTTGTCATGGTAAGCCATGAAGCGCTATTTATGCCCCCTGCGCCGGGGCATGAATGGCGCTTTTTCGTTCCGGCGGACCCATCGGTCCGCCTCCACCTCACTGTGAACAGATAGGAGTGTGTTTACCATGCAGAAGAAAGGCAACAAGTACGGTACCCATCGCGTCATCGAACCCAAGGGAGTCCTGACTCAGGCCGCTTACCGGATCGACAACAATATGGCTGAGATCTACTCCAACGAAATCCTGGTGGACGTCACCGCCCTGAACATCGACTCCGCCTCCTTCACCCAGATCTCCGAGGCCTGTGGGGGCGATGAGAAGAAGATCGGCGAGATGATCCTGTCCATCGTGGCCGAGCGCGGCAAGCAGCAGAACCCGGTCACCGGCTCCGGCGGCATGTTCATCGGCATCGTGAACACCATCGGCGACGATCTGAAGGACGAGATCGACCTGAAGCCCGGCGACAAGATCGCCTCTCTGGTCTCCCTGTCCCTGACCCCTCTGCGCATCGACAAGATCCTGGCCGTGCACAAGGACATCGACCGGGTGGACATCGTGGGCCAGGCCATCCTGTTCGAAAGCGGCCTGTACGCCCGGCTGCCCGACGATCTGAGCGAAAAGCTGGCGCTGGCCGCCCTGGATGTGGCCGGCGCTCCCGCCCAGACCGCCAAGCTGGTCCAGGTCAACAACGACGTGCTGGTGCTGGGCGCCGCCGGCAAATCCGGCATGCTGGTCTGCACCGAGGCCATGAAGCGGGTGGGCCCCCTGGGCCACGTGGTGGCCGTGGTCCTCACCCAGGAGGACGCCGACCTGCTCAAGTCCATGAAGCTGTGCACCCACGCCATCGTGGCCAGCGCCACCGAGCCCATCGAAGTGCTGGAAAAGGCCCTGGAGGTCAATCACGGCCATGAGTACGACATCTCCATCTGCTGCGTCAACATCGAAAACTGCGAGATGAGCTGCATCCTCCCTGTAAAAGACGGCGGCACCTGCTATTTCTTCTCCATGGCCACCAGCTTCACCAAGGCCACTCTGGGTGCCGAAGGCTGCGGTAAGGACGTGGACATCATGATGGGCAACGGCTACACCTCCGGCCACGCCGAGATCGCCCTCAGTGAGCTGCGGGCCAACCCCGTGCTGCGCTCCTACTTTGAATCCAAATACATGTGATCAACCCTTCCAAACGGTCCCCGCCGATTCCGGCGGGGACCGTTTGGCGTTCAGGCCAGGCCGCACAGCCGGGCCGCAGAGGCCGTCAGGAAACACACCGCCATGCCCACCGCCGTGGGTACGGCAAAGGAGATCAGCGTCCACTTCAGGCTTCGAGTCTCCTTGCCGATGGTCATACAGGTAGTGGAGCAGGGCCAGTGCATCAGGGAGAAGAGCATGGTGCACACCGCCGTCAGCCAGGTCCAGCCGTGCTCCACCAGCAGGGCATGGAGGGCACCCAGGTCATCCAGCTCCAGCAGCGTGCCGGTGGAGAGGTAGCTCATGATGATGATGGGCACCACGATCTCGTTGGCTGGAAAGCCCAGGATGAAGGCCATCAGGATTACACCGTCCAGACCCAGCAGCCGGGCGAAGGGGTCCAGGAAGCCGGTGCAGTGGTTCAGGATGCTCACTCCCCCCACCGTCACATTGGCGCAGAGCCAGATAAGCAGGCCCGCCGGCGCGGCCACCGCCACCGCCCGGCCCAGCACGAACAGCGTACGGTCCAGCACAGAGCGGGCGATGACCTTGCCGATCTGAGGACGGCGGTACGGGGGCAGCTCCAGCGTAAAAGAGGAGGGCACGCCCCGGAGGATGGTGCCGGACAGCAGCCGGGACACCCAGAAGGTCATGAACACGCCCAGCAGGATGACTCCCGTCAGCAGTACTGCGGAGACCAGGGACTGCCCGGGCCCCGCCTGAGTGCCCACAAAAAACATAGTAATAATGGCAATGAGGGTCGGGAACCGCCCGTTGCAGGGGACAAAATTGTTGGTAATGATGGCGATGAGCCGTTCCCGCGGGGAGTCGATGATCCGGCAGCCCACGATCCCCGCCGCATTGCAGCCGAATCCCATGGCCATAGTCAGCGCCTGCTTGCCGCAGGCCCTGGCCTTTTGGAAGGCGTGATCCAGAACAAAGGCCACCCGGGGCAGATAGCCAAAATCCTCCAGAAGCGTAAACAGAGGGAAAAAGATGGCCATGGGGGGCAACATCACGCTCACCACCCACGCCAGCACCCGGTAGACCCCCAGCACCAGCGCACCATGGAGCCAATCCGGGGCTTGTAAGTACAAGAACAGGTCGGTCAGCCGGTCCTGGACCCAGAACAGGCCGTCGGCCAGCAGGGCCGAGGGCGCGTTGGCCCCGGCGATGGTGATCCAAAAAACCAGGGCCAGCAGGCACAGCATAACGGGGATGCCGGTGGCTCGGCTGGTCAGGAGCCGGTCCAGCCGCCGGTCTCGGCGGGCAGCATCCGCCCGGCGGCAGGCGACCACGCTCCCGGCGATCTCTGCCCCGGTGCGGACCAGCGCCGCCACGATGGCCTCCCGGACCTGTTCCCGGCTCCAGCCCGCGGCCTGCAATCCCTCCAGCGTCTCTTCCAATGCTCCGCCTGCCAGCCGGTCGGCCGTGAGGTCCCGCCCCAGGCACTCCGTCAGACTGGCCATCAGGGAGGGGTCCCCATCCAACAGCCGGAGGGCTACCCACCGGGACGGCAGCCGTCCGCCCAGAGCAGGCTCCAGTTCCTCCGCCAGCCGGGCTGCCGCAGCCTCAATGGGGGCGGGATAGGACACCCGGCTGGCCGCAGGTGGCTCCTGCCGCTCCGTTATTGCCTCCACCGCGTCCATCAGCCGCTCCAGTCCCTCCCCCCGGCCCGCCGATGTCCCCACCACCGGAACGCCCAGCCGGCCGGACAGGGCCTTCAAGTCCACCTCGATCCCCTTGCTCCTGGCCTCATCCATCAGGTTGACGCACACCACCGTCCAGGGCGTGATCTCCAGGGTCTGGAGCACCAGATTCAGGTTTCGTTCCAGACAGGTGGCGTCGCAGACCACGACGGAGGCGTCCGCCCCGCCGAAGCAGAGGAAATCCCGGGCCACCTCTTCCTCCGCAGAGTGGGCCAGCAGGGAGTAAGTACCAGGCAGGTCCACCAGGATGTAGTCGCGGCCATGGCGGGTGTGGCGGCCCTGGGCGTTGGTCACCGTCTTTCCGGGCCAGTTCCCTGTATGCTGACGCAAACCGGTCAGGGCGTTGAACACGGTGGACTTGCCCACGTTGGGGTTGCCCGCCAGAGCGATCACCTTGTCGTCGGGGCCGTATTTCTCAATGACCAGTCCGGCGTCCATGGCCCCCGCGCCGGTGGAGGTGTGCGTCAGCCCCATCCGGCCAACACCGCCCGGCCCGCCGGCAAGGCCGCCGCATCACACTCCAGAGTGATCCCTGCCGCGTCCCGGGCCCGCAGGGCAATGACCGCTCCGCGGATCAGATAGGCTGCCGGGTCCCCTGCCGGGCTGTGCCCCTGACAGACCACCCGGGTCCCCGGAATGAGCCCCAGGTCCAGCAGCCGCCGCCGCATGGCCGGGTCCCCGTCCACGCGGGTTACATATGCGCTCTGGCCGTCGCCCAGCGCGCTCATAGAAAGCTGTTCAAACATAACTTCCAGCTCCGATCATAAAATGGTTGAGTGAGGGAAACTTTGTTTCCGCACCCTATCTTATGCGGAAGGAGTCGAGCGGTGCCTATGGACGAGGAACCGGATTTTTACACACAGAAGGGCTACCAGATGCGCAGCGACAAGCCCGTAACCAGCGCCATGGAGGACTATCTGGAGATGATCTGCCGTCAGGCCAGAATGGAGGGCTATGCCCGCATCAACTTTCTGGCCCACCGTCTCAATGTGCGGCCCTCCTCCGCCTCCAAGATGGTCTACCAACTCCGGGAGCTGGGGCTGGTCTCCTTCGAAAAGTACGGTCTGATCCGCCCCACGGAGGAGGGGGCCGCTCTGGGGGACTACCTGCTCCACCGCCACGACCAGCTTCATCGCTTTTTCTGCTGGGTCAACGGCACCACCGACGAGCTGGAGCAAGTGGAGCAGGTGGAGCACTATATCAACGAGACCACCCTGCGCAATCTGGCCGCGCTGATGGACCGGCTGGACATTCCCTGAGCGCGAAAAGCCGCCTGCGGAAGTTCCGCAGGCGGCTTTTGGCCTGTTTTTTACTTGCAGGCGACGCACTCAATCTCCACCAGGGCGTCCTTGGGGAGGCGGGCTACCTCCACGGCGGCCCGGGCGGGGCAGTCAGAGGTAAAGAACTGGCCGTATACCTCGTTCATGGCGGCAAAGTCGTTCATGTCCTTCAGGAACACGCCCACGCGCACCACGTCGGCCAGCGTCATGCCTGCGGCCTCCACAATGTGCTTCACGTTGGTCAGAGACTGGCGGGTCTGACTGGTAATGTCGCTGCCGGGAAATGCGCCGGTGGCGGGGTCCAGGGGGAGCTGGCCGGAAACAAAGAGCATGCCGTTGGCCTTTACACCCTGGGAATAAGGGCCGATGGCGCCGGGGGCTCCAGTGGTGCTGATGATCTCACGCATGGTGATGATCTCCTTCCATATAATAAATTTTTCTCAATGTCGCTGTCCGTAGCATAAACCGTTTTCCCTGTAATGTCAATCTTTTTCTTTTTCCTTGCTTTTCATATAATAAAGTTTTATTATATTTACAAAAGGAAGGACGAGGTGTCACGATGGATTGGAAAAAGCGCTGGACCGCGCTGGCGGAGTTTCTGGGCCAGGCGCTGGGGTCTGATTACGAGATCGCAGTGCATGATTTTACCGGAGAGGAGCCCCGGCTTCTTGCCCTGGTCAATCCCCAGGTCAGCGGCCGGGCTCAGAACGCTCCCCCCAGCAACCTTGCCCTGGACTTCTGGCGCAGCCGGACCTTTGAGGGCTCTGACGGCCGAACCGGCTACCGGGGCATATCCGCCTCCGGCGAGGCGCTGCGCTGCTCCACCTTTTTCATCAAGGACGACGGGGATGCGCTGCTGGGAATGCTGTGCATCAACTTTGCCTCCGGGCGGTACGACGCCTTTGCCCGGTCGGTCACCGCCTTTCTGGAGGAGGCCGGCCGTCTCTCCCCCGCCGACCCCGAAGCGCCGGTGGAGTTCTTCTCCGCCTCGGTGGAGCAGGTCTTTGAACGGGCGGTGGGTCGGCTTTTCGGCGGCTCCGGCCGTCCCGCCCGCCTGACGCAGGCCCAGAAGCGTGTCCTCGTCCGCCTGCTGGACCAGGAGGGCGTCTTCCGGCTCAAGGGCTCCGCGGCGGAGGTGGCGCGGCTCATGGGGGCCTCCCCCGCCAGCGTGTACCGCTATCTGACCGAGACGCGTCGCACACAGGACTGAGCTTCGACCTTTTTCGGGGGATTTTTCGTCTCTCCCGCGTTATGGTGAGATCATCCCATACGCAGAGGAGGCGTCGCTGTGAGACACCGGCTCACCGTTTTCTGGGCGGCCTTGGTATTGATTGGCCTGCTCACCGGCCTGCTGCTGGCCGCCGGCGGTTCCTTTCGGCCCTCCAGGCCGGAGGGCCACGCTTCCTTCTGTGATCTAAAAAGCACCCCCGGCTCCTCGGAGCTGGGGGTGCCTCTTTCATCGTCCGAAGAACCGCTCCAGACAGGCGCGGACGGCGTCTTCCTCATTGCTGCAGACGACGAAGTCGGCCGCCGCCCGGAGCGCCGGGTCGGCATTGGACACCGCCACGCCGGCGCCGGCGTAGTGGAGCATCTCCAGGTCGTTCATGGCGTCGCCCAGGGCCACCACCTGCTCCCGCGGCACGCCGATGCGCTCCAACAGCAGCTTCAGCGCCGCACCCTTGGACACCTCCAGCGGCAGGATCTCCAGATAGGTGTCCTCGGAAAAAACAATGCGGGCCAGCCCTTCCACCCGGGGGCGCAGGAAAGCCTCCACCTCCAGCATGTAGGCGTGGGTCTGGGTGAGCAGCACCTTGTTCCACGGCCGCTCCGCCGTCTCCACCGTGGCGGGCAGGGCGGGGCGCTTCTCCCGGGCCATCAGGTCCTCGATGTTGGCGTTGGTCCGCAGGGCGTAAAAGCCGTCCAGTCCGCTGTAGACCGCAGCCCCCATCTCGGGAAAACGCTCCATCAGCTCGGCCACCAGACGCTCCAGCCCTGCCGGGAGGGGATGGCGGTAAAAGATCTCTCCGGTGTGCAGGTCGCAGACCAGACCGCCGTTGCCCGCGATCACCGGCGCGTTGAGATAGGGCAGCAGCTCCGGGAACGCCCGGATGGCCGCCGGGGCCCGCCCGGAGGCCACCGTAAAAAGGCCGCCGCCCGCCACATGGCGGGCGATGGCCTCCAGATTGGCCCTACTGATGGAGGAGTCCTCCCGGAGCAGAGTATGGTCCATGTCGGAAATCAGGAGTCTGGGGACAGCTTGCACGGTCAGGTCCTCCGTTACTTGGATTTCTTCGCCAGCTTGACGCCCGAGAGCATCACGGCAAATACGAACCAGAACACCACCATGACTCTGGGATAATTCCAGATGTAGTCGGCGATGCCGCACACCAGGATACCCGCCATGGAGGCCGCCCCGCCGATGGTGACCATCCGCACGGGGGCGGGACAGCCGGGCATTTTGACGGACTTGGCGGCGGCCTTGATCCCAGCCAGCAGGGCGGCGACAAAGGAGGCGATCCCCAGCAGGCCCGTCTCCAGCCACACCTGCAGATAGATGTCGTGGGCGTGGACAAAGGGGGCGGTGCCATGGTACAGGTTCAGGTCGGCCACCGCCTTGCGGACCACGTCGGTGCCCAGCCCGGCGCCCCGGATGGGCCGCGCCCGGATGAGCCGCAGGGCGGCCTCATACAGGGGAAAGCGGCTGGAGGTAGAGGTGTCCTTGAGGTTGAAGATGGTCAGGATGCGGTTGAAAATGGTGTCGGGCAGCAGGGGCAGGGCCAGCAGGCCCAGCAGGAGAAAGGCCGGAATGAGCCTGCGGTTCCATAGGAATACAAAGACGGCGGCGGCCGCGACCAGACCGATCCAACTGGCCCGGGCATAAGTCATGCCTATGGCCAGGGCCCCCAGCCCCAGGGCGATCAGAGCTCCCAAGCGCCCCCAGCCGGTACGGCTGCCCAGCAGCAGGGCCACGCCAAGGGGGATGAGCAGTACCAGCACCTGTGCGAAGGCGTTGGGATTGTCAAACACGGCGTACACCCGGCCGGGCATCCCCTCGTTGAGGAGGGCGTCCACATAGGAGTAGTTGACCTCCACACCCTGGATGCGCTGATAGACCGCGTAAAGTCCGGTGCCGGCCATGGCCAGGCTGGCCATACCGGCCAGCCGCAGGAGCTGCTCGGTCCGCTCCACGGCGCTGACCGTCACGACCACGCACAGCATGCACGTGAGGTGGAAAAACAAAAAGCGCAGGGACAGAGCCGAGGAGTAGGACACCGGCCAAGCCAGACAGACGGCGAAGGCAAAGCACAGGGCGTAGGGCCCCACGCTCTTGAAGTCCAGCCGGAGGTTCCGGTTCCGCATCCCCCCCGCCAGGAAGAGCAGGAGCATCAGGACATATCCCATCAGGCTGTAGCGGTTGTCCCAGCGCTCATAGGGGATGATGAGGATGCCGGCCATCAGCCAGCCGATGGCCGCGGGGACCTGCTCGCCCATGGAGAAGGCCAGCAGAGCAAAGAAGCTGTTGTCAAAGACCGGCTTTGCCTTCCGGTAGATCCAGTGGAGCAGGGCGGCCGGCAGGTTGACCACCGTCTCCGCCACCGTGCAGGCTAGGCTGCTCCGCCAGGCTCTCGGCAGGGTCCCGTCCCGGGTGAGGAAGGTCATGACCGCGCTGCCGTGAAAGAGACGGGTCCATCCACGGGACAGGGCGGTCAGCCCCCGGTGGACGGCGCTGCCCTCATACCAGCGGCAGAGCACATACCACAGGCGCAGCAGCAGCCCGCCGACCAGGCTGTTTTCGAAAATCACCATAAGTGGGCCTCACTTTCCCCGATTTTTGACGGTATACAGCAGGGTCAGCAGCCAAAACTGCCGCTTGCAGACCAAGTCCGCCACCATCTGTTTGTTCCTGCCCAGGCCCTGGGGCCGGATGGAGCGGATGGCGTGGGCCATATCGGGCTCCATGGTGAAGGCCTCCACCCGGCGGCGCTTGTCCCGGGAGGCGGCGGGGTTTCCCGGGGCGTACTCGTTGCCGATGGCGATGAGCAGCCCCGCCCAGCAGGTGCTGTCCGCCCATCCGGGATCGTCCTTCTCCAGGCCGTACCGGTGGACCAGGGCCCGTTTGGCCTCCAGAAATGTTCGAAACGTGTCCATATAGTCGGGCAGGTAATTCCGGGTCACCGAGGCCGGGTTGTGCAGGTAGTAATACAGCGGCTCGTCCAGCACCACCAGCCTCTCCGCCAGGCAAAAATACTCCATCAGGAAGAGTTCGTCCTCCAGATAGGCCCCGGCAAAACGGATGTCATGGGCGGCAATGATGTCCCGGCGGAACAAAAACCGCCAGATAAAGCCGTTGAGCACCTCGCCGGGCCGGCCCAGCCGCTGCCCCAGCAGCCGGTCCACAATGCCGCGCCGGAATTCCTCCCGGCCGTACACCCCGGCGGGCATGGCGGCGGGCTCCGCCCACCGGCGCCCCCCCGGCTCCACATTCCAGTGGGCGCATCCGGCGGAGTCGGCTCCCGCCTCCTCCAGCGCCGTCCACAGGCGCTCAAAGGCCTTCGCGTCGATCCAGTCGTCGGCGTCAATGAAGAAGAGATACTCCCCCCGGGCCTCCCGCATCCCCAGGTTCCGGGCGGAGGAGACCCCGCCGTTGCCCTTGTGGAACACCCGCACCCGAGGGTCCCGGGCGGCGTATTCGTCGCAGAGCCGCCCGCTCTTGTCCGGGGACCCGTCGTCCACCAGCAGCAGCTCCCAGTCCTGGAAGGTCTGGGCAAAAACCGACTCCACGCATGTGGGGAGCACGGCCTCCGCCCGGTAGACCGGCACAATAATGGAAATTTTGGGCATGCACAGCCCTCCGATCCTTACTTCAGATACTGCTTCAGCGTCTCCGCCCGGTCGGTCCGCTCCCAGGGCAGGTCGATGTCCGTGCGGCCAAAGTGGCCATAAGCGGCGGTCTGCTCATAGATGGGACGGCGCAGATCCAGGTCCCGGATGATGGCCGCGGGGCGCAGGTCGAAGTGCTTGTCCACGATCTGCGCCAGCGCCTCGTCCTCCAGCCGTCCGGTGCCGAAGGTGTCCACCAGCACGGACACCGGATGGGCCACGCCGATGGCGTAGGCCAGCTCGATCTGGCACTTCCGGGCCAGTCCGGCAGCCACCAGGTTCTTGGCCGCGTACCGGGCCATATAGGCGGCCGAGCGGTCCACCTTAGTGGGGTCCTTGCCGGAGAAGCAGCCGCCGCCGTGGCTGGCGGAGCCGCCGTAGGTGTCCACGATGATCTTCCGGCCGGTGAGGCCGGTGTCGCCCACCGGGCCGCCCACCACGAAGCGGCCGGTGGGGTTGACGTAGATCTTGGTCTCCTTGTCGATAAAACGGGCGGGGATGACGGGCCGGATGATGGTCTCGGTGACTGCCTCCCGCAGGTCCTTGAGGGCAATGTCCGGGTCGTGCTGGGTGGAGACCACGATGGCGGGGCAGCGCAGCACGCTGCCGTCGGCGTCATACTCCACGGTGACCTGGCTCTTGCCGTCGGGGCGCAGCCAGGTGAGCTCGCCGCTCTTGCGCGCCTCGGTCAGGCGGCGGCAGAGCTGGTGGGCCATGGAGATGGGCGCGGGCATCAGCTCGGCGGTCTCGTCGCAGGCATAGCCGAACATCATACCCTGGTCGCCGGCCCCCACCAGGTCCAGGGGGTCGGAGTCGCCGCCCTGCTGTACCTCATAGGACTGGTTGACGCCCATGGCGATGTCGGGGGACTGCTCGTCGATGGCGGTCATAACGGCGCAGGAGCGGTAATCGAAGCCGTAGGCCGGGTCGGTGTAGCCGATGCGCTGCACGGTCTTCCGGGCAATGGCGGGGATGTCGGTGTAGTGGGAGGTGGTGATCTCGCCCATGACCACGATCATGCCGGTGGTGGTGAAGGTCTCACAGGCCACATGGGCGGTGGGATCGCTGGCCAGGATATCGTCCAGAACGGCGTCGGAAATCTGGTCGCATACCTTGTCGGGATGCCCCTCGGTAACGGACTCAGAGGTAAATACGCGATGACTCATAGTGTTGTTCCATTCCTTTCTCTTGTCGGGAAGTCCGCCCGGCCGCCGGACGATGGGCACAAAAAATGCGCTCCATGGTCCAACGGAGCGCACGAACTTCATCCTCATCTTTCGAACACTGCCGCCGGATTTGGCACCTTGCGGAACACCACAGGTTGCCGGGCTTCATCGGGCCGTTCCCTCCGCCACTCTCGATAAGGTTATTCTGTTGTGCTCTTCATTATAGCCGCAGGCATCCCCGATGTCAAGGCAACGGACTGGAATGTATTTTACCATATTTGCAAAAGTGTCGTAAAGAGATATCCTGCAAAGTTTACAAATTCTTATAGACTTCCCCGCGGAATACGGGTAGAATATGTCATACCCGAAACATGAGGAGGTCCTGTCCTTGCGCTCCTTCGATTCCTGGCTCGACCGGTTCTGCGCCAAGCACCGCAATCTGGCCGTCCCCAACCTGATGCTCTACATCGTCATCGGCAATGTGATCGTCTTCGTGCTGGACATGTTCAGCCGTTATTCCTTCTCCCATATGCTGACCTTCGTGCCCTACTATATCTTCCATGGGCAGATCTGGCGGCTGGTGACCTTTATCTTCGTCCCGGAGGGCAGCAATTTGCTCTTCGTGGCTATCTCCCTCTATTTTTACTACTTCATCGGCAATGCCCTGGAGCGGGAGTGGGGCTCCGCCCGCTTCACCGTATTTTACGGCATCGGCGTGCTGGTCAACATCGCGGTGGGCCTGGTGCTCTCCTTCCTCTATGGGCTGAACTACCCCTGGCCCGTGGTGAGCATGTACTATATCAACATGTCCCTCTTCTTCGCCTTTGCCGCCCTTTACCCGGACCTACAGGTGCTGCTCTTCTTTATCATTCCCGTGAAGGTGAAGTGGCTGGCCTGGATCGACGCCGCCTTCTTCGCTTGGAGCATCCTCTCCAGCTTGTTCCATCTGAACTGGGTGGGCGTGGTGCTGCCCGTCGTGGCCATCCTCAACTTCCTGCTCTTCTTCTCCTCCGACGCCGCCCGTATCTTTGGCCGGGTAAGGCACCGCACCTCCCGCCAGACCATCAACTTTAAAAAAGCGACGAAGGAGGCCAAAAAGGACAAGGGCTATCTCCATAAATGCGCCGTCTGCGGCATCACCGACGCCGACGACCCCAACATGGAGTTCCGCTACTGCTCCAAGTGCAGCGGCTACTACTGCTACTGCATGGACCACATCAACAACCACGTGCATATTCAGTGAAGGAGGCGTTTTTCCATGACCGACCGTGAGCTGGTGGATCAGGCCATCAAAATGCTGGACTACTCCTATGTGCCCTATTCCAAATTCCCCGTGGGCGCCGCGCTGGAGTGCGCTGACGGCAGTGTGTTCACCGGCTGCAACGTGGAGAACGCCGCCTATGGCGACACCATCTGCGCCGAGCGCACCGCCGTGGTGAAGGCGGTCAGCGAGGGCCACCGGGATGATTTTATCCGCATCGCCATCGCCGGACATTCCGCCGACTACTGCTGGCCCTGCGGCTCCTGCCGCCAGGTGCTCTTTGAGTTCGCTCCCGACCTGGAGGTCCTCATCGCCAAGGAGGGCGGCGACTTCGTGAAGCTGTCCCTGCGGGAGCTGCTTGCCCACGGCTTTGGCCCCAAGGCCCTGCTGTGATTCCCGCTGGATCGTGTCTTGTATAAAGCCTTCTCATTTCGGTTATCCTATCACCGGATACCCAAAATGAGGAGGTTTTTTCCATGATCATGGATAAGATCGCTCTGATTCTGGCCATTATCGGCGGCCTGAATTGGGGCAGCATCGGCATCTTCGGCTTTGACCTGGTCGCCTTCCTGTTCGGTGGCTCCAGCAGCGCCATCAGCCGCGTGGTCTATACCCTGGTGGGCCTGGCCGCGATCTGGTGCATTTCCCTGCTGTTTCGGGACACCGACACCGTGGACGAGCGGGCCTGAGCATAAAAAATCCGCGCCCGGCGGGCGCGGATTTTTTCTGTCATTCTGCCTTTTTCTCCAGCAGCCAGCCGCTCAGGGGCAGGCCGATCAGCACCGCTCCCGCGCCCACCAGGGGCAGCGGTAGGGGGAATATCCACCAGATGCACCAGCCCATCCCAGTCACGGCAGCCGCATTGCCGACTGCCCGCGCCAGGCTTGCCCGGTGCCGGTTGACGCCGCTTTTGGCGGTCAGCGCTATGGTGAGGGCCAGTATATAAACCCCCAGGCTCATCACCCAGATCGAGAGGAACCCCCTCCATCCGATCCAGTGCGCCAGGCGCGTCACCCGGTCCGCCCCGTCGGCAAACAGCTTGGGCCAAATTGTGGCGATCTGGTCCATGCACCTCCGGAAGAAGACCTGCTGGATTCCCGCCGCCGCGGCCAGCACCAGGGCCCAGCACAGAACCCGGCCCCCGATGGACTGCCAGGCCGCCCGGCCGCTGGTCCGCTCCAGCGCAAAGGCCCCGCTGTAGGGCCACTGCATCGCCCGACAGACTGCCAGGACCGTACAGAAAACCAAAAGCGCACTCAGAATCACAGGGACTCCATTCCCGTTCCAGCTTCGCGCTGCGTTCCAGCCATAGGCCAGCCCGAAAATCAAAACAAGAATACCGCCAGGGCCTGCCAACTCCGACTGTAGAAATTCCCACTTGCAGCATTTCCAGAGCGCTCTCATGCCGTCCCGCCTCCAAACACCGCCATATAATGCTCCTCCACCGACCGGCCATACCGCGCCCGGATCTCCTCGGCGGCCTCGTGGAGAATCACCCGTCCACCCCGCAGGAACAGCACGTCGTCCAGAATGGGCTCAATATCGTGGACCAGATGGGTGGCCATCAGGACAGTCCGGTCCTCTTCCAGAAACGCCATGACCTCATTCAGAATGTGAGCCCGTTCCACCGGGTCCACGCCCCCCAGGGGCTCGTCCAGCAGATAGACGTCGGCCTCCCGGGCCAGCAGCATCCCCAGGTCCAGCCGCTCCGCCTGCCCCTTGGACAGCTCACTTACCTTCCGGTCCCAGGGCAGGCCCCCCGCAACCTGGCGCAGGCGCGGCTCGCTCGCCCCCGGGAACAGGTCCCGGTACCACTTTACCGCCGTTTCGACCTTCATCTCCCCGGGCAGCAGGCTGTGGTCCGCCATGTAGGCGATGCGGGGCCGCAGCCGCCGTGTCACCGGCTCTCCCCGCAGGGTGACGGTCCCCTGGTCGGGCCGCAGCACCCCCGCCAAGGTCTTCAGCAGCGTGGACTTCCCCGCCCCGTTGGGGCCCAGCAGGCCCACGATACGGCCACTCTCCAGGCTAAACGAGCACCCATCCAGCGCCATGCTGTCACCCATGTGCTTGGAAAGGCCGCTCACCTCCAGTATTCGGCTCATTCCTCTCCCTCCCGTTTCAGTCTGGCCTCCGCCTCCGCCCGGCCAAAGCCCAGGCCCGCCATACCCTCCAGATAAGCCTGGGCCAGGCCCCGGGCCATCTCCTCTCGGAGGGCTTCCAGCCGCTCCCGGTCCTCGGTGACAAAGGAGCCGATCCCCCGCCGGGTGACCAGCAGGCCCTCCCGCTCCAGTTCGGCGCAGGCGCGCTGCATCGTATTCAGGTTGATCCCGTACCGGGCCGCCAGAGCCCGGACCGAGTCCACCCGCCCCCCGGCCGGCAGGGCCCCGGCAGCCATGTCCCGCTTCATGTCCCCCATCACCTGGAGATAAATGGGGATGCTAGCGGAAAACTGCACTGCTCTCACCGCTCTCCATAGTGTTCTGCCTATATAATACACTATAACATAAGTTTGTCAAGAAAAGAGGACTTGACAAGGACACCCCCCGGGGGTATTATAAAAACACTCCCCACCCCAGGGGGGTATACTTATCCAATTAAGCTTTGGGAGGGCATCCCTATGATGGCAGATCAGAAAACCGTCCTGCGCCTTTTAAAGACCGCCCGGGGACAGATGGACGGCATCATCAAGATGGTGGAGGAGGACCGCTACTGCATCGACATCTCCACCCAGGTCATGGCCGCCGAGGCCATGCTCAACCGGGCCAACCAGGAGATTTTGGCCGCGCATCTCAAGCATTGCGTCAAGACCGCCTCCACGGAAGCGGAACGGGAGCAAAAAATTGACGAATTGATTGGAATGTTGGGCAAGCTGTTAAAATAAGTACCGTTTTCAAGCGAGGTGTCCTATGAAGCAAAAATTTACCGTCACCGGCATGACCTGCTCAGCCTGCTCGGCCCACGTGACCAAGGCCGTGGAGAAGCTGCCCGGGGTCTCGTCGGTGAACGTCAACCTGCTGGGCGGCTCCATGCTGGTGGAGTACGACCCCCAGTCGGAATCCCCCGACGCCATCATCGCGGCGGTGGACGCCGCCGGATACGGGGCCTCCCTCCCCGCCGCGGGCGGGACAACGGCCGCCGCCTCCGGCCAGGGGCAGGTCCCCTCCATGGAGGCCGAGCTGGCGGGCATGAAACGCCGCTTTACTGTCTCGCTGGCGTTCCTCATCCCCCTGTTCTATCTCGCCATGGGTCATATGATGGGCTGGCCCCTGCCCCATTTCTTCCACGATCCGGGCAACGCCCTGCTGGTGGCCCTGATCCAGTTCCTGCTGGTGCTGCCCATCCTGTATATCAACGACAAATACTACCGGGTGGGTTTTCAGGCGCTGCTCCGCGGGGCCCCGAACATGGACTCTCTCATTGCGGTGGGCTCCGCCGCCGCCGTGATCTACGGCGTGGCCGCCCTCTTCCAGATCGGCTGGGGACTGGGCCATGGGGACGCCGACCGGGTAGCCCGGTGGTCCATGGACCTGTACTTTGAGTCGGCCGGCATGATCCTCACCCTCATCACCCTGGGCAAATTTCTGGAGACCCGCTCCAAGGGCAAAACCAGCGAGGCCATCGGTCGTCTGATGGACCTGGCCCCCAAAACGGCCACCGTTGTGCGGGACGGTTCCGAGACGGAGGTGCCGGTGGAGGATGTGGTGGTGGGCGATCTCATTGTGGTACGCCCCGGGCAGTCCCTCCCCGTGGACGGCGTCGTCACGGACGGGGCGTCCTCTGTGGATGAGTCCGCCCTCACCGGCGAGTCCATCCCCGTGGAGAAGGGCCCCGGCGACCGGGTGGCGGCCGCATCCATCAACAAGTCGGGCTCCTTCACCTTCCGGGCCACCCGGGTGGGCGAGGACACCACCCTGGCCCAGATGATCGCCCTGGTGGACGAGGCCGCCTCCTCCAAGGCCCCCATCGCCAAGCTGGCCGACCAGGTGGCCGGGGTCTTCGTCCCCGTGGTCATGGCCATCGCCCTGGTCACTGCCGTGGTTTGGCTCATCGCCACCGGCGGTGACATCACCCGGGCCCTGACCGCAGGCGTATCCGTGCTGGTCATCTCCTGCCCCTGCGCCCTGGGCCTGGCCACTCCCGTGGCCATCCTGGTGGGTACCGGCAAGGGCGCGGAAAACGGCATTCTCGTCAAATCCGCCGAGGCGCTGGAGACCCTGCACACCGTGCAGACCGTGGTGCTGGACAAGACCGGCACCGTCACCCAGGGCAAGCCCCGGGTCACCGACCTCTACCCCCACGAGGGCGTCACCACGGAGGAGCTGCTGTGCATCGCCGCCTCCCTGGAAAAACCCTCGGAGCACCCGCTGGCGGAGGCCATCGTGGCTGAGGCGCAGGAGCGCGCCATCCCCCTGGCGCCGGTGAAGGACTTCCAGGCCGTCCACGGCCGGGGCGTCCAGGCGGAGATCCAGGGGGCCCGCTATCTGGCGGGCAACCGGGCCATGCTGGAGGAGCACGGCGTGGAATTGGGGGCCGACCGGCTCATTGCCGACGGCCTGGCGGAAAACGGCAGGACCCCGCTGTACTTTGCCGGGGACGGCAAGCTGCTGGGCGTCATCGCCGTGGCCGACACGGTGAAGCCCACCAGCGCCCAGGCCATCCAGGGCTTCCGGGACCTGGGGCTGGACGTGGTAATGCTCACCGGCGACAATCGGCGCACCGCCGAGGCCATCGGCCGGGAGCTGGGCGTCACCCAGGTCATTGCCGAGGTGCTGCCCCAGGACAAGGAAAAGGTGGTCTCCCGGCTCCAGCAGGAGGGGAAACGGGTGGCCATGGTGGGCGACGGCATCAACGACGCCCCTGCCCTGGCCCGGTCCGACGTGGGACTGGCCATCGGAGCAGGCACCGATGTGGCCATCGAGTCCGCCGACATCGTGCTGATGAAGAGCGACCTGCTGGACGCGGTGACGGCGGTGGAGCTCTCCAGGGCCACCATCCGCAACGTGAAGGAGAACCTCTTCTGGGCCTTCCTCTATAACACCATCGGCATCCCCCTGGCGGCCGGGGTCTTTTTCCCCGTGCTGGGGTGGCAGCTCAACCCCATGTTCGCTGCCGCCGCCATGAGCCTCAGTTCCGTCAGCGTGGTATCCAACGCCCTGCGGCTCAAGCTGTTCCAGCCCAGGCACAAGGCCGCCGCTTCCCCGAAAACTCAATCAAAAACCGAAAAGGAGGTGTATGTTATGGAACGGACGCTCACCATCGAGGGTATGATGTGCCAGCACTGCGCGGCCCACGTCACCAAGGCCCTGAACGCCCTCCCCGGCGTCACCGCCACGGTGGACCTGGACGCCAAGACCGCCACTGTCACTGGCAGCGCCGACGACGCAGCCCTGAAAAAGGCCGTGGAGGACGCGGGCTATCAGGTGACTACCATCTCCTGATTCCCGAACGCGCCGGAGGCAAAGCCTCCGGCGCTTCCTTTTTGCCGCCGGATATGCTATGATGAAGCAAAAGGGAAAGGAGGCTCGCCCATGTCCACCCTGCTCGTGAAAAATGCCCGGTATATCGTCTCCTGCGACGACCAAGACACCCTCTACGAACGGGTCCATCTCTTTGTAGAAGACGGTGTCATCTCCTCCATCGGCCCCCAGCTCCGCCAGGCGGACCAGGTCATCGACGCGGCCCATATGGTGGTCTACCCCGGCCTCATCAACACCCATCACCACCTCTATCAGATCTTCTCCCGCAACCTGCCCGAGGTACAGCGCATGGAGCTCTTCCCCTGGCTGGTCACCCTCTATGAGGTGTGGAAAAACCTGGACGAGGAGGTGGTCACCTGGTCCTCTCTCACCGGCCTGGGTGAGCTGCTCAAGACTGGGTGCACCACCTGCTTTGACCACCACTATGTCTTTCCCCAAAGCGGCGGCGACCTGATCGCCGCTCAGTTCCGGGCGGCCGCCCGGCTGGGTATCCGTCTGGTGGCCTCCCGGGGGTCCATGGATCTGTCCCAAAAGGACGGCGGCCTGCCCCCGGATTCGGTGGTTCAGACCATCGACGAGATTCTGTCCGACTCCGAGCGGCTGGTGCGGGTGTGGCACGACCCTGCGCCCTATTCCATGCGCCAGGTGGTGCTGGCCCCCTGCTCCCCCTTCTCGGTCTCCGGCGACCTGCTGCGGGAGTCCGCCGATCTGGCCCGTTCCCTGGGGGTGCGGCTGCACACCCACGTGGCCGAGACCCGGGACGAGGAGCAGTTCACTCTGGAAAAGTACGGCCTGCGGCCCCTGGCCTATCTGCACTCCCTGGGCTGGACCGGCCCCGACGTCTGGTACGCCCACGGCATCTGGTTCAACGACGCCGAACTGCGCCTGCTGGCCGACACCGGTACCGGCGTGGCCCACTGCCCCGCCTCCAACATGAAGCTGGCCTCCGGGGTATGCCGGGTGCCGGAGATGCGCAAGCTGGGGGTCCCGGTGGGCCTGGCTGTGGACGGCGCCGCCTCCAACGACGGCTCCAGCCTGCTGGAGGAGATGCGGGTATGCTATCTGCTCCACCGCCTCCACTCCAGCGCCGCCGCCCCTACCGGCTACGACGTGCTGAAGATGGCCACCCGTGGCTCCGCCCGGCTGCTGGGCCGGGACGACCTGGGCCAGCTCGCCCCCGGCAAAGCCGCCGACTTCTTCCTCGTCAACCTGGAACGGCTGGGACTGGTGGGCGCCCAGTTCGATCCCATGTCCATGCTGGGCACCGTGGGCTTTCCGGGCAGCGTGGACTACACCGTAGTGGGCGGCGTCCCCGTGGTCCAACAGGGTGAGCTGACCACCGTGGACGAGACCGAGCTGGTGCTCAAAGCCAATCAGGTGGTCCGCCGGTACTTGGGCCGATAACGGTATCATTGGGAAAAAAGCGTGACCTTTTCGCCGAAAAGGTCACGCTTTTTGTGTAAGTTCCTGCTTGCAATTGCCGTGTCCTATAGTACAATAAATAGATATTGTAAAAAAATCTTGCGGAGGATCGAGGAACGGCATGGAAGAAATCAAGGAATCACAGCCTGTCAGCCCGCTTTTCACCGGCGGCGAGCTCAAGCGGCTCATCATCCCCCTGGTCATCGAGTAGCTTTTGCTGATGACCGTCGGCATGGCCGACACCGTCATGGTCACCACCGCCGGAGAGGCCGCCGTCTCCGGTATATCCCTGGTGGATAGCATCAACCTGCTGCTGATCCAGGTCTTTGCCGCCCTGGGCACCGGCGGCGCGGTGGTGGTGTCCCAATATCTGGGCCGCAGGGATCTGGACCGGGCCTGCTCCGCCGCTAAGCAGCTTTTGTACGTCATCACCGCCGTCTCGCTCACGCTGATGGCCCTGGCCCTGCTCTTCCGGCAGTCTATTCTGGCCTTCCTCTTCGGCAACATCGAGCCGGACGTGATGGAAAACGCCCTGGTCTATTTCCTGCTCACCGCCCTGGCCTATCCCTTCATGTCCATCTACAACGTGGGAGCCGCGCTGTTCCGCTCCATGGGCAACAGCAAGGTGTCCATGTTCAACTCCCTTCTGGTAAACATGGTCAATATTGCAGTCAATGCGATCCTCATTTACGGCTTCGACATGGGGGCTGCGGGGGCAGGCATCGGTACTCTGGCCTCCCGGGTGGTGGCCGCCGTCATCTTCATGGCCATGATCCGTAACCCGGCCCACCCCGTCCACATTGAAGGTGTGCTCCACTTCGAATTCCACTGGGATACCGTGAAACGCATTCTGGGTATCAGCATCCCCAATGGCCTGGAAAACGGCATGTTCCAGATCGGCAAGCTGCTGGTCCTCAGTCTGATCACCTCCTTCGGCACCGCCGCCACCGCCGCCAACGCCATCGCCAACTCTGTGGCCAGCGTGGTCAACGTGCCCGGCTCCGCCATCTCCCTATCTCTTATCACCGTGGTGGGCCAGTGCATGGGTGCCGACGACAGCCGTCAGGCGGTCGCCTACACCCGAAAGCTGATGCTGGCCGTCTATGTCTCCATGGGCACGCTGAGCGCCCTGCTGTTCTGCTTTGCCGGACCGTTGGTCGCCCTGTTCCACATCGGCGCGGCGGCCTCCGTCATGGCCGTGG
>Ga0129314_1000904_pt1 | contig 25340 bp, 27 predicted proteins | sample O1111metagenome_FD_94431 | JGI IMG/M metagenome (GOLD analysis project Ga0129314, IMG submission 94431) | Orangutan individual fecal microbial communities from fecal samples from Wisconsin, USA - O1111 metagenome | ecosystem: Host-associated > Mammals > Digestive system > Large intestine > Fecal... | reverse complement strand
TGTCTTACCATGTGATACTGTTGCGTTTGCTTGACTTTAGCTACTAAATGTGATACCCTACCGTTGTATTTTGTGACAGATTATTGAACATTTTTTCAGTATCTCGTCAGATTAATAATTATGTCATGAACGGAGCAGCTATGGCACGGAGAAGAGCGAACAGTGCAAAAATCGACCCGACACTTTTCCATCGCAGTGCATCATCCGTGACGCTGACGGAGGACGTGATCACGGCCTATGTGTCCATCCTGCGCGCAGAGGGCCGCACTGGGTCAAGCTTACATCTCTGCGAGACTGTCCTGCGGCAATTCCTCGCGTTTTTACCGGACGGTGTCCTTGCGAAGGACTCACTATCCGCGTGGCGTGAGCAGCTGCTGGATGAGGGGTTTGCCATCCGAACGGTGAATTGCAGAGTATCCACTGTGAGCGCGCTGTTAGAGGCGATGGATTGCCGGGAGTTTCAGGTGGATCGCCAGCTTCGCCCTCCCCAGTTTGAAGCCCCTGAGCTGACGCGGCAGGAGTACCTGCGGATGCTGCAAACCGCCAAGCTCTTGGAGGATCGGCGGGGCTATGTGCTGGCGAAGCTGTTTGCCACCACAGGCTTGTCCGTGTCTGACCTGCCGCTGGTGACGGTGGAAGCCGCAGAGGCCGGTCGACTGGTGAAGGGACGGGAACTCGTCCGGTTTTCGGGGGGGCTGCAAACCGATCTGCTGGACTATGCCAAGGAAAGCGGACGTCTGACCGGCACGATCTTCACGCAGAAGAACGGCTCGCCGCTGATGCGGACGCAGGTGAGCGTGTACATCCAAAAGCTGGGGCAGGATGCGCGGATACCCGCCGAGAAGGCCAACGTCCGCGCATTGCGCCAGCTGCACAAGACCGCCGTGGCGGCCATAGAAGCCAACTTCGACCTCCTCGTTCAGCAGGCCTACGAGCGGCAGCTGGAGGTGGAGGAGGTCAGCGCGGGATGGTAGAAACCGCAATTCAACTGAGGGGAGAAAAGAAGCATGAAAGGAATCGTATTAGCAGGCGGCAGCGGGACACGGCTGTATCCGCTGACTATGGTGACATCCAAGCAGCTGCTTCCAATTTATGACAAACCCATGGTGTATTACCCCATCTCCACGCTGATGCTGGCGGGGATACGGGATATTCTCATCATCTCAACGCCGACCGACCTGCCCAACTTCCAGCGTCTGTTGGGAGATGGCAGCCAATTCGGCGTTCATTTTTCGTATAAAGTGCAGCCCTCGCCGGACGGTTTGGCGCAGGCGTTCATTCTGGGTGAGGAGTTCATCGGGGATGACCGAGCCGCCATGATCTTGGGCGACAACATTTTCTACGGCGCGGGACTTACCACGCAGCTCCGCAAGGCGGTGGAGCAGGAGGACGGCGCGACCGTGTTCGGCTACTATGTCAACGACCCGGAACGGTTCGGTGTGGTAGAGCTGGACGACACCGGCAAGGCTATCTCCATTGAGGAAAAACCCAAAGAGCCCAAGAGCAATTATGCAGTCACCGGCCTGTACTTCTACGACAATAAGGTGGTGGAGCGGGCCAAGGCACTGAAGCCCTCCGCCCGCGGCGAGCTGGAGATTACCGATTTGAACCGGGTTTATCTGGACGAGGGTACGCTGCACGTGGTAACGCTGGGCCGAGGCTACGCCTGGCTGGATACAGGAACGATGGATTCTCTGGCGGAGGCATCTGAGTTTGTCAGAGTTGTGGTTGGGCGAACAGGTGTACAGATTGCGGCACTGGAAGAGGTTGCCTACCGCAATGGTTGGATTAACAAAGAGCGGTTGCTGCTGGCGGCTGATACTTACGGAAAATCTCCCTACGGCCAACACCTGCGGAATGTGGCAGAGGGAAAGTATTAAGGAGGCACTTTATGACCATCATCGTCACCGGCGGCGCCGGGTTTATCGGCAGTAACTTCATTTTCTATATGCTGGACAAGCACCCGGAGGACCGCATCGTCTGCGTGGACAAGCTGACCTATGCCGGAAACCTGTCCACGCTGGAGAGCGTCATGGACAAGCCCAACTTCCGTTTCGTGAAGGCGGACATCTGTGAACGCCAGGCCATCTACGACCTGTTTGAGGAGGAGCATCCCGACATGGTGGTGAACTTTGCCGCTGAAAGTCACGTGGATCGTTCCATCGAAAACCCGGAAGTCTTCTTGCAGACCAACATTCTGGGTACGCAGGTCATGCTGGACGCCTGCCGGAAATACGGTATCCAGCGTTACCATCAGGTGTCCACCGACGAGGTGTATGGCGACCTGCCGCTGGATCGTCCCGACCTGTTCTTTACCGAGGAGACGCCCATCCACACCTCCAGCCCGTACAGCTCCTCCAAGGCGGGGGCGGATCTGCTGGTGCTGGCGTATCACCGCACCTACGGCCTGCCTGTCACGGTGAGCCGCTGCTCCAACAACTACGGTCCGTATCACTTCCCGGAGAAGTTGATCCCGCTGATGATCGCCAACGCGCTGAATGACAAGCCACTGCCGGTGTACGGCGAAGGGCTGAATGTCCGCGACTGGCTGTATGTGGAGGATCACTGCAAGGCCATCGATCTCATCATCCGCAATGGTCGGGTGGGCGAGGTGTACAACATCGGCGGCCACAACGAGATGCGGAACATCGACATCGTGCGGCTGATCTGCCAGAAGCTGGGCAAGCCGGAGAGCCTCATCACCTACGTCACCGACCGCAAGGGACACGATATGCGCTACGCCATCGACCCCACCAAGATCCACAGCGAGCTGGGCTGGCTGCCGGAGACGAAGTTTGCCGATGGCATCGACAAGACCATCGACTGGTATCTGACCCACCGCGACTGGTGGGAGAACATCATCAACGGGGAGTACCAGCACTACTATGAGCGGATGTATGGGAACAGATAAACCACTGATCTCCGTCGTTGTGCCTGTCTATAAAACGGAGGCGTATCTCCGCCAGTGTGTGGACAGTCTTCTAATGCAGACATATCCGCACCTTGAAATTATCTTGGTGGATGACGGCTCTCCGGACGGAAGCGGTGCTGTATGCGACCAATACGCCAGGCGGGATGCAAGGATATGTGTCATACACCAAAAGAACGGCGGTGTATCTGCGGCAAGAAACGCAGGAGTTCAGGTGGCAACCGGTCAATATATCGCCTTTGTGGATTCTGATGACTGGGTGGAACCGGATTATGTAAAAACACTATTCCAAGCAGCAGAGCGGTGTGCAGCAGATGCGGTTGTCGAGATTAATGGTTCACAAACCAATATCTGGACAGGCGAGGAAGCTCTATGGCAAATGTGCTACCAAAAACTGTATGACACGGCACCTTGGGGAAAGTTGTTTCGGACTAAAATTGTCAAGGAAGTTCCTTTCCCAGAGAACATGTTCTTTGAGGATCTTGCAGTTGTTTGCCAGATGATAGGGGCGGCGAGGAGCGTTGTTGCGCAAAGTGGCTCCCGCTATCACTATCGGCGAAACCCGGAAGGTACGATGAACGGCGGGAACACGATACGCCTTTTGGACGAGATCAAAGCCGCAGATATGATGTATACATACGCAAAGCCACTACTGGGAAATGAAAGCAGAGCGGCGGAAAACAGAAAGTTCAGCGCGTATGCACAGGTTCTCATGAAGTTGCCAAGGAGCGGATATGAAGCAGAACGGGCACGCTTGTGGAAATATCTGTGCGCAGTGCGGGGAATAGTTTTGGCGGATCACCATGCCCGGGTGAAGAACAGATTTGCTGCATTGACATCCTACTGTGGAGAGCGGTTTATGCGTGCTTTGTGGGTAACCATGGAGAAAATACATGCAGCTCGCGGAACAGGTGAAATGAAATCGTGAAACGAGGATCAAACGATGGCTGGTCAGAAAGTAGTGCAGGATGAACGTCCGTTTATCTCGGTTCTCGTCCCATCTTATTACAGCGGCAAAACACTGCCGGAAACGCTTGACAGCATATTAGAGCAGACCTTTCACAGCTGGCAGCTGATCGTGTGCGACGATGGTACAGCCGGTTTTGACCCGGCGGTGTTAGAGTTGCAAATTCAAGAGCGGCTGCCAGAAGGCTGTACCGCGAGAATTATCGGCCACCCTAAAAATGTGGGGACAGTTCGCAATCTGAATGCTGCCTTGAGAGAGGCAACAGGACAATGGGTGATGCTCTTGGCGGCGGACGATGTGCTTGCGGAAGCAAGGACTTTAGAGAAACTATCCGCGGTTGCCGAAAATACGGCGAAGCCATGGATCGTTTCGCGCACAGAATTATGTGACGAGGTACTCCATCATACAGGTAAATTCAGCCCGGTGGATATGGAGAGCCTGCGAGGGAAAACCGCTGCAGCCCTAAATGAAAAACTGTGCATGGGATGCATTCTTCCCTCCACAGGGAATCTGTACCGGCGGGCGTTGCTGGAGGAGTTGGGGGGCTTCGATGAAGCGTATCGGTTGGTGGAGGATTGGCCGACCTTTTTGAAGTTGACCCGCGCCGGCATTACACCGGAGCTTTGTACAGAAGTCTCCGTTCTGCATCGCGGCGGCGGTGTCAGCTGTTCAAGTGCGTCTCGAAATCAGACATATCAGCGGGATCTGATCGAAACGATGCGCCAGGAGATACTTCCTCATTTGGAGAAGCTGCCTGAAAAAGACCGATGCTCCATCCGGCGCAGGTGCGAGGACAAGGCGGCCATTTATGAACTGCGTTTTGAGCGGCGCGGCTTTTGGCCGTGTCTTAAGTGGTTATTCCAGCACGGCGGCGTGATCGCCAGAAAGATGATAGAGCGGACATGATGGTAAATTGCAAAATAATACAAATGCCTGCATTCGCAGGTGAATACGGACAACTCAATGCCATTGAGGGAGGGAAGGACATTCCTTTTGATGTGCAGCGAGTCTATTACATAACGGGTGTGCCGAAGGGCGTTATCCGAGGGTTTCACTCCCACCGCAAGCTGGAGCAGGTGCTGCTGTGCGTCAACGGCAGCGTCAAGATACGGCTGAAGACGCCGACAGCGGAGGAAATCGTGACGCTGGATGACCCCTCTAAGGGACTGTGTATCGGCCATATGATCTGGCGCGAGATGTACGATTTTACGGAGGGGGCAGTGCTTCTGGTGCTGGCATCACAGCACTATACAGAGGCTGACTATATCCGCGATTATGGGCAGTATCTGCAAGAGGCGGAAGAGTATTTCAAGAGAAGGGACGTGCAGGAATGAAGATACCGTTCGGAGATTTTACGCCGATGCACAGCGAGATCCGGCAGGAAATGCTGACGACGTTTGAAGATGTCTATGATAAGGGCTGGTTCATTGGTGGTGAGCCGTGCGAACGCTTTGAAGATCATTTTGCCGCCTATGTGGGTACGCGGCACTGCGTAGCCTGCGGCAACGGACTGGATGGCCTGCATATGATGCTGGTCGCTGCGGGGATTGGCCCTGGCGATGAGGTGATCGTACCGGCACAGACCTATATCGCAACAGCGTTGGCCGTGACCTACGCGGGAGCTACCCCTGTATATGTGGACATTGAGCCGCACTACTACGGACTGGATCCCAACAAACTGGAGGCTGCCATTACCGAAAAGACAAAGGCGATCATAATGGTACACCTGTATGGGCAGGTGGGGCACTGGGCGGAAGTTGCCGCCATAGCGGAAAAGCGTGGACTCATGCTTTTTGAGGATGCCGCTCAGTGTCACGGCGCACTGTATCGCGGCAAGAAGGCAGGCGCATTGGGACTCGCCTCCGAATTTAGTTTTTATCCCGGTAAGAATCTCGGCGCGCTGGGTGACAGCGGTGCTGTATGTACCAATGATCCTATTTTGGCGGACAAAATCAGAGCCTACGGAAACTACGGCTCCCGCAAGAAGTATATCCATGAGTTCAAGGGCGTGAATTCCCGCATGGACACGGTGCAGGCTGCGCTGCTGGATGTGAAGCTGAAGTATTTAGATAAATGGCTGGCAGACCGGGAGCGTATTGCATCCCGCTACTTGGCGGAGATTACCAATCCTGCCGTCAAACTACCGGAGCGCAATCCGGAGGGCACCCATGCGTGGCATATTTTTGCACTGCTGGTGGAGGAACGCGACGCGCTGGCCGCGCATTTGGATGAAAAAGGTGTAGGCCATCAGTGCCATTATCCGGTGGCGATGCACATGCATGAGGCTTATCGCGACTTGGGCTATCAGAAGGGGGCTTTCCCGGTAGCGGAACAGAACGCTGCACAGGAATTGAGTCTGCCCATGTTTTACGGCATGACGGATGAGCAGATCCAGTATGTGATTGACGTGGTGAATGAATTCTGAGGATGGCTACTATGGAACATACTTATTCGTTGCGCCCCCTGAAAGAAACTGATGCTGCGAGAATGTTAGAATGGATGCGGGATGAGAACGTAACCGCATATCTGCGAATCGGCGGGGCAGATACAAAACTCAGGGATGTACAGGACTTCATTGCTTCGGCAAAAGATGAGAGCCTAAATTTACATCGTGCAATTGTGGACGAAAATGACACATATTTGGGTACGGTTAGTCTAAAGAACATCGACCATATGAAAAAGCAGGCCGAATATGCGATCGCCATGCATCCTGATGGGATGGGATGCGGAGCTGCAGCAGTTGCGACCGATCAAATATGCAAATATGCATTTAAGATACTTAGACTACGCCGAGTATACCTCAACGTAATGTTAACAAATATAAGAGCCATTAGGTTTTATGAAAAAATGGAATTTTTGCCGGTTGCCGGAGAAGCATCTTTGTATATCGAAGGAAAGATTCCGGTGAAGTGGTATGAAAAGAGGGAAAAAGAATGAAAATTGTCGTAGTAGGTGCGGGATATGTAGGACTTGCAACTGCGTGTTTACTTTCGCAACACCACGACGTAAGGGTCGTAGATATGGTGAAAGAAAAAGTTGATAAAATCAACATGGGAATTTCGCCATTTTCTGATTCAGAAATCGAAGAGTATCTGCAGTCTCACCCAGGAAGAGTGGCTGCAACGTTAGATGCAAGTAGCGTGTATAAAGAAGCCGATTATGTTATCGTTGCAACACCAACGAACTATAAACCTGAAATAGATTATTTTGATACATCTGCCGTGGAATCTGTAATCAAAGAGGTGCTTTCGGTAAAAAATGATGTTTGCATAGTAATAAAGTCAACTATCCCAGTAGGATATACGAATCAACTGCGTAAACGCTTCCCGCATGCACGGATTCTTTTTTCACCAGAATTCTTGCGTGAAGGGAATGCACTTAAAGATAATCTGTACCCTTCTCGTATTGTTGTTGGCGCAACAGGAGGAAATGAACTTCAAGAAGAAGCGGATGCTTTTGCAAAGCTCCTTTTTGAAGGGGCGCACAAGAGCGATGTACCAATTTTGATTATGAGTGCAACAGAGGCAGAAGCGGTGAAGTTATTTGCTAACACATATTTGGCGCTGCGTGTGAGTTTCTTTAATGAATTAGATGCGTATGCGGAAATGCAAGGGCTGAACAGCCGAAAAATAATTGAAGGAATAGGATATGACCCAAGAATAGGCAATTACTATAACAACCCATCCTTCGGCTATGGCGGATATTGTTTGCCCAAAGATACACGACAGCTTCTTGCAAATTATAAACGGAACAATGTACCAAACAGTATTATCACCGCAATTGTCGCAGCAAACAGTATTAGAAAAAAGTTTATTGCGGGACGTATTATGAATAAGGCAGATGGTAGCTATAGAAAAAAGATAGGATGTGCTGTTGGAGACAATCGAAAGAAGGTCATAGGGATATACCGATTGGTTATGAAGTCTGGATCCGATAACTTTCGGGAGTCGAGCATTCAAGGAGTCATGCGCACATTAGATACGCTAGGTGGGGATATCCTGATTTATGAACCTGCCATTTCAGAAGATACTTTTTCTGGATATAGAGTTGTTAAAAATTGGGATGAATTTAAACAGATGAGCGATGTTATTGTTGCCAATCGATATAGCCCCGAACTTGAAGAGATTGCGGATAAACTCTATACAAGAGATATTTATTTCAGAGATTAAGCAGGAATAAGCAAGATGATACAAAAACTAAAGCAAAATCAATTCCTTTTTGAGGAACTAGTAAAACGAGATTTTAAAACAAAATACAAAGGGACTCTTCTGGGCATGATTTGGAGCATATTATCACCACTTTTGATGTTGCTTGTCATGCGGTTGGTTTTTACGCGTTTTTTCGCTTACTCTACAGAACACTACACGATTTACCTGTTTTGTGGAACACTAGTTTTTAATTATTTTAACGAATCCACATCTCAGGGAATGGAAGTTCTCGTGGGGAACGCATCAATTTTTACTAAAGTAAATGTACCGAAGTATTTGTTTCTGTTTTCTAAGAACACGCAAACTTTAATTAACTTTGGCCTTACACTCGGCGTTTTTGTTGTTTTTTGTATATTGGACAACATAATTTTCACTTGGCGATGGGTTCTGCTAGTATTTCCCGTCTTTTGCCTCCTCCTATTTAATCTGGGTATCGGGATGATCTTGTCCGCGCTATATGTCTTTTTCAGAGACATGAAATATTTGTGGACAATAATGACGCAGTTAATAATGTATATGTCTGCAATATTTTATACGATAGACCGTTATGGCCAAACGGCGCAATACTTGTTTTTGCTCAATCCTATCTATCTCTTTATAAGGTATTTCCGAAAAATAGTCATTGATATGCAAATACCATCTGTATGGTTTCATTTACTAATGGCGGCTGACACAATACTTGCATTTTGTATCGGCTGCTTTATGTACAAAAAGTACAACCACAAATTTTTGTATTATGTGTAATGGTGAACGCAATGAGAACCTTAGAACTAAACAATGTGTCCATTCGGTACATGACAGGTGATTTTAAAGATATTGGAATCAAAGAATACTTGATTCGAAAGATAAAAGGAAACTATCATGTCAAAGAATTTTGGGCCGATCGAAATATAACATTTGCCTTGGAACAAGGTGATATGCTCGGAATTATCGGAACTAATGGGGCGGGAAAATCCACTCTTCTTAAAGCAATATCAGGAATCATGGTCCCGACTGAAGGATATGTCAAAACGATGGGCAGTGTGGCAGCCCTCCTTGAATTGGCTAGTGGGTTTGATGGCGAATTAACTGTTAGAGAGAATACCTATTTGCGTGGGGCGATGTTGGGGTATACTCGGAAGTTTATGGACGAAAAATACAATGAAATAATATCTTTTGCTGAACTAAGTGATTTTGAAGAGCGCCCATTTAAACAGCTTTCCTCAGGCATGAAGTCTCGCCTTGCCTTTTCCGTGGCTTCATTGGTTCAACCTGATATCTTAATTTTGGACGAAGTGCTTTCTGTGGGAGATGGCTCCTTTCGGGAGAAAAGCGAACGGAAAATGCATGAGATTATTGAAAATGGTGCAACGACAATTTTGGTAACACATATGTTGGAGCAGGTTAGGACTATGTGCAACAAAGTGCTCTGGCTTCACAAGGGGAAACAAATGGCATTTGGTGATGATGTTCAGGGAATTTGCGATCAGTATAACGAGTTTCTTAGTACCTGCTCACGCTAGAGACAGAGATATGTAGGTGGAAGGAGAAAACTATGGATAATTCTATCGTGCTTTCGATTATTATGCCTTGCTACAACGTTGAAAGAACCATTGCACGTGCATTAGACTCGATTTTTATGCAAGTGACCGATTTTGCATATGAGGTTTTGATTGTGGATGACGCCTCCACAGACCAGGGAATGACGGTTTGCGAGAAGTATAAAATGCTGCATCCGGAGATATCAATTATTCAACACGAAGAGAATGAAGGAAATGCCAAATCATTTTATGATGGGCTTTGTGCAGCAAAAGGCGACTTTTTTTGCGTATTGGATGGTGACGATTATTACACAATAAAGGATAAGATACAGCGGCAAATTAATTTTTTTCGCACGGACCTGTTGCAGGAATATGTAGCAGTTGCACACTATCATATCTTGGATCTGGGCAATGGACAGGTTAATTTGCCAGCAACTTTCCCTTTTACAGAATACAATTATGTGGACTTCTTGACGCAGAATGGCGGCTATTTTCACACCTCAACGTATATATATCGTAATATTTTCAAAGGAAATGTTCCGGATTTTTATAAAGAGGTGCTTTATCGGGGAGATACTCCGCGTACCACGTTCCACCTTATGTTTTCAAATAAAAAGGTAAAGATACTGGATTTTGTCGGTTCGGTTTATACATTTGTTCACGAGGGTATATGGTCAGGAATGAAAGAAAAACAGCAATTTGAATACCAGATCCACTACCTAACGGAGCATAGAAAGCGGGTTTCGACATCCTTTGAGAAAAACTGTATTGATAAGCTGATTAATGTGAATAAAACTAAGTCGCTGCTATGCAAGGATCAGCTCCGCCGCTATGAAGGAATCAGTATAGATACTGCACTTGCACGTGCTCGAACGCTTGCGTCACGTTACGCATATCAGGAAAGGGAGTTCGTTTTCAAGGGAATATATTGTTCTGAATATATTGATAGCCTTTGCGCATCCTTAGGATTTATTTTTTTGTTACAGAACGAGAATGTGCGCCAACGTGAGGCAAGAGATGGACAAATCGCAATTTTTTTGGGGGAGGTTCGTGCAAGCGGAGGTGGTATTTTTCATGAAATAATAGAATTAATTGAAATGTATCACTCGGCACATGTAACACTTTTCGTTACAAATATGAAGGAGATCCCTTCGGATGAGGCCGAGAAACTTGCCAAGTACTCAAACCTTGAAATTGTTTGCCCGTCTATTGATGCTGATGGAAGACTGAGCTATTTTATGGAGCGTTATATGCAGGTATCTCCAGAAAAAGCCTATATTTATACGTCACATAATGACACATATGCCCAAGCGCTGATGCAGAATGGTCCGTGTAAGAATATCTGCATTTTTTCTTTTGACCACGGATGTGTTTGCGGAATTAGTAACCCCAACTATGATTGCTACATTGCAAAAAGGCCAACAGACTATGCACTCCTGCGCAAAAGGTTTAAAAACAAAGTGGTATACATACCAACATGGAACAATGATATGGGGATTGGGAAAGCCGGGTATGTTCCATTTAAAGGCCACACTCAATTAGTTACCGCTTGCGCAGCGGCTCGGTACTATAAAGTGGACGGAGCTGCACCATATTCATATGTGGATTTCGTCATTTCATTGATAAAGGAAACGGGTGGAACGCACATACATCTAGGAAATATTCCGGATGAAAAACAACGGGAAATTTGGAAAAAACTCCGCGAAGAGGGTATATCGCAGAAGCAATTTGTCTATATTCCGTGGGCAGAAGATATTACCGAAGCATTATTAACCAATCATGTGGATGTTTTTATTGAACCGTTTCCAATAGTTTCATATAAAATTACTCTGGAGGTGTTGTCAGCCGGAGTGCCGATAATTTCCCAAAATGGATATCAAAGAATGAATATTACTGACTTTATATACGATAAAGCGTTAACATGGAACAATAAGAGCGAGTTTTTGGATATATTAACAAACATATCTGCCGAAACTCTTCGCGAGCACTCACGTCGGGGCCGCGAGTATTTTCTCCAAAATCACGAAATCAACAAGATCAAGCCTTATTTTATGAATGAGAGAGGGTTCTGCTGCCCGCGCGTCATAAATACTATGGATGGCGAAATCCATGAAATTCAAGATTTTTATCATCTGTTTGATAGTAGCAGACGCATCAATTTGATGGCCACGCTGGCGACAAAACCGAGGAACGAATGCAACAGTACAGACAATGAGAAACAGAAAGAGTACCTTGGGTGTAGAAAACGGTGGAAAGATACTTTAAAGAAATGGGATAGAAAGCTACGAGATAAGCAAGAAGCCCTGCGTGCAGCAGGGAAAAATAGGTTTATAACAAAACTGCTCTTACTTCTTTCGCCATATGCTATTTATCTGAAATTATTTACACAAGGAAGGAAAGGAAAAAGACAGCGGTACGGACGGAAAGGTGTGCAAAATGACTTGGCGGCACTAAGATATCACGTTCGTGTGCTTAGTGAAAGTGTTCAGCAAATACAAGAAGCTGTATCTGCGATGAAAGAAGAATCGAGGAAATCTTAGTCATGCTTACTCTATCGCTTGACGGAGAAAGCAACGAAGACTTGCTGCTGAATCTAGAGCTTTAAAGCAAGATCCTGTAAGCTGTCGAGGTGAATATGATGGAGTCGCTATACGCAAAAGTGGGCTCGCTTTCAGAAGTGGAGCACGGCGGAAAAGCGTTTATAACCGCGCGAGTTACGCCTGTTCGGTATGGAATGGAGGCGATATGTACAATTATCTCTGATGATGGAAAACGAGATACAGTTGATAACCTCTTCTCCCTGGCAGAAGAGAACAATATCAAAATTACCATCGCGCAGGTAATCAAGTTTATAGACTGCATAGATGTTTTAAAGGAATACGAAGACAAAGGCCATCTTGAATTCATTAACCATTCGTGGTCACATTTGTGTATGGAAGATGAGTCTATTCCCCAAAGTGTTCTGCAGCATGAACTACTGGACGCAAAACTGTTTTTGGGTATAATTAGGATATGGTAGTGAAAAACAAGTTGACGATGGATACCGTGCGATTCATCTGTACTATCAGCGGGATAGCTGGTCTTACCCGATAGAGGTTCAGCTTTGGTGTGGCCGAGACTTTTGCTTTAACATTTGGAGTCATCAATACGCATATAAATATAGTTCTGAAACGATTGGGCTGCATATGCGAGAATTGTTTGATGCAGGTGATATCCAAACGGAGCAAGCATTTAAGAATAAACTGAAGGAGTTGACAAGCAGAGATGGGCGATAAGACGTTTTTTGTTGTGGCCAAAATTTTCGATAAGCAGGGTTGTATTGCCTATCGCTGCAAAACCCCGCGTGAAGCGAGGTGTTTACCGGGAACACTGGAGTCTGTGAGAGCAGACGGCGTACAAATCGTTGTACTCGACAGCCCGGACATCTACGCGGAGTATGCGCCTTATCAGTATGTCGATGATATGAAGACATTCATTGACATGGTATGTGATATGAACCGCGTTGCTTAAACAGTGAATAACGGCGGAGAAGACCACCCTGTCGGGGTGGTCTTCTCGTTGTGTGAATCAGGAGACTTCTCAGGCACACAAAGGTATGCGGCTCTGCGCGAAGTTCGTGCGGACGAAAGTGCTGGTCGTGCCTGAGCTATGCAGAAAACACGCATCGCGTCGAATTATGTTAGATTTATAAAAATATTCGTGTCATTTTTTGCGAATATTCCGATTGGTATTGTTGATTTTTACGCGAATATCCGCTATACTATGGTCAGCACCTTTAAGGAGGACTGCTTATGTATAGAAAGATTATGGGCTTCTTAGAAGCGTGGAAAGAAAACAAACACCGCAAGCCCCTTATTTTACAGGGCGCAAGACAGGTCGGAAAGACCTATTCCATTCTGGAGTTTGGGCGCACCCACTACGAAAATGTGGCATACTTCAACTTTGAAACCAATCCAAAGCTGAACGAAACCTTTGAGGAAAACATCAGCCCCGATTATCTGATACCGATTTTGTCCCATATCGCAGGACAGACCATCGTAAAGGAAAAAACGCTGATTGTATTCGACGAGGTGCAGCTTTGCGAGAGGGCGTTGACTTCGCTCAAATACTTTTGTGAGGACGCTCCGGATTATCACATCATCGTGGCAGGCAGCTTGCTCGGCATTGCGGTCAACAGGGCGAAATTCTCTTTTCCCGTAGGAAAGGTCGATATGAAAACGCTTTATCCTATGGATATGGAGGAATTCCTATTGGCTCTCGGTGAGGGCGATTTGGTTGAGCAGATTAAAAAGTGCTTCCAAACCGATACGCCGCTTCCCGTTGCCTTGCACGACGCCGCAATGCAGCTTTACCGTCAGTATCTTGTGGTCGGCGGCATGCCGGAGTGCGTGATGCAATTCGCTGAAACAAAGGATTATATCCTCGTCCGCCATACGCAGGATACGATACTTGCAAGCTATCTCAACGATATGAGCAAGTATAACAACTTGAATGAAATCAAGAAAACCAGACTTGCCTACGACAATATAACCGTTCAGCTTTCCAAGAAGAATACCCGTTTCCAATATAAGCTGATTAAGAAAGGTGGACGGGCTTCCGAATTTGAAAATGCAATCGAATGGCTTTGCTTATCGGGTATCGTGTCACAGGTCTACAAGGTAGAGCAAATCAAAAAGCCCCTTGAAAACTACCGTGATATTGATGCGTTCAAGATTTATGTGTCCGACTTAGGGCTGCTTTGCGCCAAGAAGGATTTAGCCGCTAATGACATTCTCTATATGGTCGAGGAAATTAACGACTTCAAGGGCGGTATGGCGGAGAACTATGTTAATGTGCAGCTTACCATTAACGGCTACCACACCTACTATTGGGAGTCCGAGCGTGGGGCTGAAATTGATTTTATCATTCAGCGTGACGGGCAGCTCATTCCCATTGAGGTCAAGTCTGCCGACAACACCAAAGCCAAGAGCTTAAAGGTCTATATGGACACCTACAAGCCCGCTTATGCAATCAAGCTCTCTGCCAAAAACTTCGGCTTTGAGGACAACAAAAAAATCGTTCCTCTCTATGCCGCGTTTTGTATCTGAGAGGTTATTTGTGAAAGGTTGTACGACATGAAAACAATCGGACGGCTTGGAAGAAATGCTCCTGCGAGGATCCACCTCGCAGGAGCACTCTTTTGCTTCAGGTGTCGGGAGAACTGTGTGCGGCAGCGTGCCGCCGGAGGCCTCAGGCGAGGCGCAGTAGGCGCGGAACTGCCCGTGTGCGAGAAACTATACCCAGCTCTGCGGCATGGCCCAGCGGGGCTCTGAGGGGCTTTGTGAGGGGGCGTCCCGCTGTCTCGATTTTTTCGCAAAATCCGCAAATCCGCCGTTTCGTGCAGTAGCAAAACCGTCAAGCCCGCCGTTTCGTGCAAATATCGACATATTTAACTTGCCTTTTCGTGCAGGCCTGTGCTAAACTATGGAAAACAGCACGACTTTGAAAGGCCGGAGGAATCGGTATGCTGAAGCGGAAGATTTATGACGACCTCGTTGCGTGGAAGCAGCGAAGCGGCGGAACGACAGCTCTGCTGATTGACGGAGCAAGGCGCGTTGGCAAGAGCTTCATTGCCAAGGAGTTCGCAGAAAACGAGTATAAAAGCTATATCATTATTGATTTCGGAAATGTCTCGAAGGATGTATTGGATATCTTTGAAAATGACAGCACCGACCTCGATATGTATTTCGCCAAGCTGTCCGTTTTCTTCGGGGTCCAACTCTATAACAGGGAGTCCCTCATCGTGTTTGATGAGGTGCAACAGTTCCCCCGCGCACGGCAGCTCATCAAATACCTTGTGGCGGATGGTCGCTACGATTATCTGGAAACAGGCTCTCTCATCCGGCTCAAGAAGAACGTCAAGGACATTATCATCCCATCGGAGGAGGAACATCTGGAGATGTTCCCCTTGGACTTTGAAGAATTTCTGTGGGCACTGGATGATGAGGTCACCGTTCCATTTATCCGGCAGGCATTTGAGGCGCAAAAGCCCTTGGGTCAGGCGGTGCATCGAAAAGTTATGAACAGCTTCCGGCAGTACCTGCTGGTAGGTGGGATGCCCCAGTCCGTCCTCGCCTACCTGAATGGGAAGGACTTTGCCGCTTCCGATATGGCGAAGCGAAACATTCTGCGACTCTACCGCGACGATGTCGCCAAGTTCGCAGCGGGATACAAGGATAAGGTCTATGCTGTTTTCGACGGTATCCCCGGTCAGCTATCCAAAAAGGAAAAGAAATATCGGCTGAGTTCGCTGGGTGAAAATGCACGTTTCCGTTCCTATGAGGATTCCTTTATCTGGCTGAACGAAGCGATGGTAGTCAATACCTGCTTCAACGCCACCGACCCCAATGTAGGGCTTGCCCTCAGTGCTGACCACACCACGCAGAAATGCTATATGGCGGACACGGGGTTGCTGGTGACACAGACATTCATGGACAAGGGCTATACAAACAACGAACTGTATAAAGCCATCCTTTTTGACAAGCTGGACGTAAATGAGGGTATGATTTTGGAAAACATGGTAGCGCAGATGCTCCGATGCCGCGGACACAAGCTCTACTTCTACTCCCGCTGCGATAAGGAGCATCGGGAAAACCATATGGAGGTTGATTTCCTGATTGCCGAGGGCAAAAAAATAGCCCCCATCGAAGTGAAGTCCGGCAGCTACCGCAGCCACGCATCATTGGACAAATTCCGCGCAAAGTTCTCCTCGAAAATCGGTGAGAGCTACATCCTTTACACTAAGGATGTTATGCGCTCCGATAACATCCTTCATCTGCCCATCTACATGGCAATGTTTCTGTAACCATATGCAGCCGACTGCCATCTTTGCGAGGGGTGATCCGCTACGCGGATCACCCCTCGCCTTCAGCAGCGGCCAGAAGGAAATCTATCTCTTCACCGAGAGCCGCGCGATAAAAGGCCATTTGATGCGGAAAGCAGAAAACAGTGATGGGCTTTCCCACCCGCATCAGTGCCGCATTTTCCTTCAGCACGTGAATCGTTATCAGCGGTCCTATTGTGATGTAATTGCCGGTAACCGGGTCTATCAGCGGGCATACCGTAGATATTCTCGTTGCCGCGTTCCCCGGAATCGTACCCTTCTCCGTGTTTTTCGCATAGCCGGCCTCGCTTATGCTTTCGCTGCACGCTGCCTTTAATTTGTGGTAGCCCCAGTTTTGGATATATTCCAAATCTCTCATCCCCTCCCGGCTCATCGGCACGACATAGCGCATACCACGCGGCACCACCTTGCCGGGTTCCATGGCAAGTGTCCTGCTCAAATCGCGGGGCTTGCGAACCAGCAGAATACAATCGTGCCCCATATCCTTTGCGGTATGCATCCCTCTGAGGACAAAGTCGTCAAACAGTGCTCGCTCCTTGTTCACCACGCTCGTGCCCCATGACAGTCCTCCCTGCGGCACGACGTATACGGCTGCCGGCATGCCGCCGTGCACAACAAACCCCACATACCGGGCAAAGCGTGCAGCCATGCCGTTACCCAGAATGTTCCTCTTTATCTCCAGTGCATTGTAGAAGCTGCGGTCATTGGAAGCATCCAGCGGCGGTAAAATCTCCGCAAGGCAGCTTGCTAACGAGGGCTTTCCCTCTTTCATGTTTTCATCGAATACAAGAGGGCGGGTCTCGTAGCCTGCCGCGATAAAAAAGCAATTGGCTCCACTTAGATCCAGCCGCCTGTCCAACGGTATTCGCCGCGTGCAGCTGCCGCCTTTCAAATTGACCCGCCCAACGATTTCTTTCGGTACGCTTGCCAGCCACGGAAAAAGTGACGCGCCATGCGTGAGCAGAAACAAAAGCCCTGCATTTGTGAGGCTGCAGACATGGCGCATCCGCGGGCGGTTTCTTCCGTCGATCCGCACCGTCGCCTCGACAGTCTTGTCCTCGATGAGGCCCCTGTCTTCCAGCTCGCGTATCGTGCGAACTCCTGCGTCAGCCGTCCGCGCAAAAATAGCAAGGTCATCGCGACGCACCTGACCGCAAAGGGCGAGTGCGCACAGCATACTGATTTTTATTTTAGAAGGCGTATACATTGTGGTGCTCCTTTCCTCAGTTCTGGTCAGCCGCCCCCTAAATGAGCCGTATCTTATAAACAATTTACCCTTTTATTCGGGCGGCTGCCATGTGGGTAAAGTATCTTCCGAATTGTCCTATTCGTACAGAGACATTGGCATTTCCACCCTTGCAAAACGGCAAAACCCTTGTGCTTCAGCGGGTTTGCGGGTCTGCCGCCTTGTCTGAAATGCGGTATTCGGAATGACCGTGTTTTAGTGTGCAAAACACTCCCACCGGGGTGTAATGAATATGGGGTCAAATATCCATTCCGCTCCGCAGTCGCGCCGTCCACAGTTCGATAATATGTTCAGGCGTGGGGAGTACGCCGTCCATCGCCGAAACCGCAACGTATGTCCCTGCCGGGAGGAGCTCGGACGCCCTCGTAAAGAAGCGGAAATCCGCATAAAATCCATCATCGCCCGCCTCAAAGTGAGAGCAGATTTCATCGGTGATCGCTTTGGTATTATGGTTATCGGAGTCCAGATGTGGGGCAGCTGTATCCCTGTAAATGAAGAGATAGGTAATGCATTTCTTTGCGATTTTCGGCAGCTTTTCTTTCACAGAAAGCACCGCTCCGCGTACCGTTTCCACGAACATCGGCGTGTCAAAGATAGCGCGCTTCTGCCCGCTATTGATTACACCATGGGCGCGGATGGAGGGCAGCATAGGCATCCGAACGAGCAACATATTTCCCTCGACAAAAGCGTCAAACGCATGTGTTTCACGAGCAATTTTCCGGTAGAGCTGCGTGCATATTTCATCCGAGGGCAACGTTTCGCCTGCGCCTAATCCCGCCCTGACTGCATCAATTTTGCCCATGAGCGTGAGCGTTCTCAGGAGGCTCCAATACGTGTTGTTGTCCAATTTTTCAATGACACTTTCTAACGCCCTTGCCACTGTCTCAGCATATTCCTCATCGGCGAATTCGGCGTTTGCCATCCGGTGAACGGACTGCATTTCAGAGAAAAATCGTATCAATGCCTGCCCGATTTTTTTGTTTAGCGTAAGCAGATTCTCAGCGTCATCATTGATGTTCCGGGTCAGCAAGCGCAGCTTAAACATCGCCTCAGGTACGCGGTAAGCGGTGTGCTGCGCACCGTCTGCGCGGTTCGAAGCTGCCGGCGTACTGGGCTTCATAGGCGGTAAAATGGGGGCAAATTTCATGTTGGAAACCTCCCTGGCATTAGGCACATGTCTCCTTTGGGACTGTGCCGGATACGTTGTTTTGGGGCAGCGAGTTTTTCCCGTTGTAGATCACTACCATAGAGGGAAATGGCGCGGGGTCGGCGGCGTTTCCCTCGTCATCCGTGAACCGCAGCCGTCCACGCACGAATCGGATTTCCGCCTTCCCATAAATGTAATCGTGAAAATAAGACGTATCCGTTCGTGCTGGGATAAGCAGGACGATGGGGTATCCGCCGAGTGATTCTTCAAACGCCTTCCGCACCCATTTGCCAATTTCCCGGCCATACGGTGGGTTGCAGAATACAGCACCGCCGCGATTCCAGCTCTGTGAAAGACCGTCCATTTCAGGCGTGTAGAACAGAGCACATTTTGCTGTTTTGTTCGTTGCCGCGGGGTCGAGCACAAAATCAAATTCGGCGTTTAGCTTGTCAAAAAAGTCCTGCGGCGTGCACCAGCACATGTTTTTGGAGGATAACAATACATTGTTCATTCTGCACACCACCTCTCCTCGTTCAGATATGCGCAGATACTTCCTTCATCCCGTTTTCTTCGCCTTTTCCGTTCGTGCTCAGGCTGATATACAAGCCCTTCTACTGTAGACTGGCTCATGCCGGGCTTGTCCATATTAGCATAATATATAGGCACTTCGAAAAATGAAACGGAGGCTGCGCACTTCTTCAGCTCCGCCACAATGCGCTTCGCGCGCTGACGAAAAAGCAACTTGAGTTCGCGATCCGAAAAAAGTTCCTCCAATTTTCCTGCCAGTTCGCCGATGCGCCTTTTTACAGTGTTATAGCAGCGGTTTACCTTTTTTGCGATGGCACCAATGCTCCAGCCGAGGATATGAAATCGCATGATCGCGCGGTTTTCCTTCCTCCGCTTGGCCGCAATCTTTTCATCCCGCGCCTGATTTTTGCCCCGCTTCGCCTCCCCTGTGGGCATAACGGAAATACCAATGGCAGTCTGCTCATCGGCGGTAAGATCCAATGTAGTTATAATGTAGGCGTTTTTCATTTTGTAGTGCTTTTTTACTGCGGTTGACAGTAGAGACTGAACCTCGCGCTCGGATAAGGGAGATTTCAATTCTGTATTAGCTTTCAGCGTTAGCCGAAGAGAATCGTCATTGGAATATCCCGCCATCTGGCAGGCCGAAAACAAAATGAGCAAAAAATAGTCTCGATAGCCCTCCCAGTTTGTGCGCAGCTCCAGCAGCTTCAGCAAAGCGTTTACACGCCGCAGCCCTGCAGCATGCACAGCAGATGAGGTAAAATGACAACAACGCTTTGAATTTACAGTTCCTTTGCCTGAACGATATTCCGCCGTATCATACTGTTCAGTGAGTAGAATTCTCCGCCTGTGAATAATCTCATAGGTGCAGTAGGTGCTAGAATGCGTATTGAACGTTCCGGGAATACGGGTCAACCCCGACACATTCGCACCATAGCTCCCGTCGACAGAATATTTAGTAAGCTTGAACCCGGCGATTAAGTCCCGGATGACCTCGCCATAGTATGCCGAAACCGTCCGGTGCATAAATGTTAACTTAGCTGCGCACTGCTCAATAAGCCATACGAGATGAAACCCTCTTCCGCTGTAAATGATTATATTCGGAACAGGAATCCCCGCCAGCTCCGGCAACGCGTGGATCAGCAGCGAGTGCACACGCTCCGCTTCTGCGAAACTCGGCGTTTTACTATGCGCATCGACATCTATCCAAATAGCATTTATTGCAAATAAGTTTCTACTATCCCACGTCTGTGCCTTGCTGAACTGCGCCTTTGTGATATAGTAATCTGCATTTGCCGAAACGTGCATCCGCGACAACCATTCGCCCGCCTCTTCCGCAGGAACGCTCGCTACCGTCTCCATTGTAGATGTTCCCTTGGGGCGGCGCACAATTGTCACCAGCCCCTTGTACTCGGGACAGTCCGCCGCAAAAATAAGATCGGCAAACTCCTTTACATTGGCTTTTGGGTAATTGTGATTCACTTGCTCAACGGGATATTTTGTTGGGTGCTGGGTACGAAAGGCTTCTTTTTCTGCCTTTGACCATGAGGAAATGGGCATGAATTTTCTCCTTTGTATGATAGATACAAAGGCAGCCATGCACCCTTAAAAGAGCAAAAATTTGTCGTGGAATTTGTCGTCAAATGCCTCGCTTTGTCCGCAAATTTGTCGTTGCAGAAGAGAGAACAATGACCTCAGATGGAGACAAATGAGCACAAAGAAAAACGCCAGAAACCGTTGTGGTTTCTGGCGTTTTGCAGGTAAACGGTATAGACTCAGCGCTTGGAGAACTGAGGTGCGCGACGGGCGGCCTTCAGACCGTACTTCTTGCGCTCCTTCATACGAGGATCGCGGGTCAGGAAACCGGCCTTCTTCAGGATGGCGCGGTACTCGGGGTTCACCAGCAGCAGGGCGCGGGAGATGCCGTGGCGCAGAGCGCCGGCCTGACCGGACACACCGCCGCCCTCGACAGTGGCGACGATATCCACCTTACCCAGCGTGTCGGTGGCAGCCAGAGGCTGACGGACCACCATCTTCAGGGTCTCCAGACCGAAATACTCTTCGATGTCGCGGCCGTTGATGGTGATATTGCCGGAACCGTTCTCAAACAGATGCACACGGGCAACGGAGGACTTGCGGCGGCCAGTGCCGTACTTGTAGGGATTCTTAGACTGATACATTCTTCGTTTCCTCCTTCAATTACTTGACCAGCTCGGGCTTCTGTGCCTGATGCTCATGGGTGTCGCCGGCATAGACGTGCAGGCGCTTCAGGGAGTCCTTGGTAACGGTGTTGCGGGGCATCATGCCGCGAACGGCGACGCGCATAGCCAGCTCGGGCTTGTCCTGCATCAGGATGCGGTACTTGGTCTCCTTCAGGCCGCCCACCCAACCGGAGTGGGTGCGATAGTACTTCTGCTCCATCTTGTTGCCGGTCAGCACAGCCTTGCCGGCGTTGATAACGATCACGTTATCGCCGCAGTCGGCATGGGGGGTATAGGTGACTTTGCCCTTGCCGCGCAGCAGGTCGGCCACGATGACGGCGGTCTTGCCCAGGGGCTTGCCGGCGGCATCAACGACGTACCACTTGCGCTCAATGTTGGCCTTGTTTGCCATAAAAGTGGACATGGTGTTTTCCTCCAAATTTATTATAATGTATTTTGCTTTACTTTTTCAGGTTCCCTTGCTAAAATCGTAGGGAGACGCGCCAAACGCGCAAGGATATTTATAACACAAGAGCTTGCACTTGTCAATGTGATTTTGATTTAGCGAAAAAACATCTCGCATTTTCTCTTGATTGCTCTCGATATCTCGCGTTTTCGCAATTGCTAATTTGCCTTGGAGGGAAGCGCCATGCAGCATATTCTGGGTCTTGTCCGCCGATGTGTGGAGGACTATCATATGATCGAAGCCGGTGAGCGGATCGCCGTGGGTGTCAGCGGCGGAAAGGACAGCCTGCTGACGCTGGCGGCGCTGGCGCGGCTGCAAAAATTCTACCCGGTTCCCTTTACGGTGGAGGCCATCACGCTGGAGATGGGGATGCCGGGCATGGATTTCACAGGCGTGGCGCAGCTGTGCCAGGCCATGGGGGTGCCCTATACCCGCATTCAGGTGCCGGTTTACCAGCTCCTTTTCGAAGAGCGGAAGGAGAAAAACCCCTGCTCGCTGTGCGCCAAGCTGCGGAGGGGCAGCCTGAATACCGCCCTGACGGAGCGGGGCGTCCGAAAAATCGCGCTGGGCCACCATTACGATGACGCGGTGGAGACATTGGTGATGAACCTGCTGTTCGAGGGCCGCATCGGCTGTTTTCAGCCGGTGACGTATCTGGACCGCACCGGCATTACCCAGATCCGCCCGCTGCTGTACTGCCGCGAGGAGGAAATCCGCCGCGTGGTGCAGCGGGAGAATCTGCCCGTCGTCCCAAATCCCTGCCCCATGGACGGCTACAGCCGCCGGCAGGAGGTAAAGGAACTGATTGCCTCGCTGGAGGAGCGGTACCCCGACCTGAAGCAGAAGCTGTTCGGCAGCTTGCAGCGCTATCCGCTGTACGGATGGAGTCTGGAAATGCCGGAGAAATAAAAGCGGTTTACCGAACCGGATAAATCTTATAAACAAATAGCAAGGGAGCAGCAGCATGTCAATTAACCGAATGAATTCATCCCCCTCAAAACGCTTTGATATCAGCGCGGCGGCGCTTCACATCCTCGCCATGGCCCTTATGCTGATGGATCACCTCTGGGCCACCCTTCTCCCGGCGCAGGACTGGCTGACCTGCGCGGGCCGGCTGGCCTTCCCCATCTTCGCCTTTATGGCGGTAGAGGGGTATTTCCACACCCACAGCTTTCAAAAGTACGCCCTGCGGATGCTGCTGTTCGCGGTGCTCTCCGAGGTGCCCTTCGACCTGATGTACGGCGGCACGTGTTTCTATCCGGTGCACCAGAACGTGATCTGGACGCTGCTGCTGGGCCTTTTGGGCATCCGCCTGATGGAGGCGGTGCGGCAAAAGGGAAAGCGCTGGCTGTACCTGCTGGTGTCGGTTCTTGTGGTCATCGCAGGCGCGGCGCTGGGCACGCTGGGCATGGTGGACTATTACGGCGCCGGTGTACTGACGGTGCTGATCTTCTACTTCTTCCGGGGCCGGAAATGGTGGTGTCTGCTGGGGCAGCTTCTGGCTCTCTACTGGGTAAATGTAGAGCTGCTGGGCGGCCTGATGTACCCCGTGACGCTCTTTGGCATGGATTTCGAACTGTGCCAGCAGGGACTGGCGCTGCTGGCGCTGATTCCCATCTGGCTCTATCGCGGGCGGCAGGGCCACCACAGTAAGCCCTTCCAGTATGCGTGCTACGCCTTTTACCCCGTCCATATGCTGGTGCTGGCGCTGGTGCTGCGCTGCGTGAACTGACGGCGGCACCACACCGGCTTTGACGGCGTTCGCGCCGCGTAAGCTTCCGTGAAACGAAAATGGGCGGCAGCGCCGCCCATTTAAATCATGTACCCAAGACCCATTTTACCAGCAGCAGCAGGCAGAAGCCCGGCAGACCCAGCACAGCCGTAACCAGCGCGTTGAACAGATTCAGCCCAAGGCTCAGCCCCGTATAGGCGGTGGTGAGGTTCAGCGCCCACACCGCGCCGAACCCCAATGCCGTATTGACCGCCAAGCGCAGCGCCAGCTTCAGCGGCGTTCTGAACAGCCGCCAGAGGGCGATCAGCAGAAACAGCAGCACCAGCCCCAACGATACTTTTTCTATGATCGACACGTGTTCCCTCCCTTAATGGATGCCGCAGCGATACAGTCCTCCTGCGGCGCGGCGGCGGCGCGGTGTCCGCCTGCCGGCATTCCGGCGCGTGCCTTGACGCACCGCAGGTAGTAATCGTACTTTGCCTTCAGGGCGTTGATCTCAAAGATGCTGGCCTCTACCAGCTCCGGCTCGCAGGCGCAGTTGAACCGGTCATAGGCCTCCTTCAGCTGTCGGCTGAGCTGTTCCAGCTCCTGACGCAGCTCTCTGTCGGTGGGCCACTGGGTATCCTTCTGCTTTTTTGCCATGATATGTCCTCCTCAATTGAGGCGGGGAGGCATTGCTTCCCCTGCCTTACAGTGTACGAGTAGTTTGGACAAATATGCCGGAGTTTAACCCACATTTTTCAGGAGGTGTACAGACATGACCCATGAGGCGTATATGGAGCAGGCGCTGCTGCTGGCCCGTGAGGCCGCCGCGTGCGGCGAGGTGCCGGTGGGCTGCGTCATCGTCCGGGACGGCGCAGTGATCGGCCGGGGCCGCAACCGGCGGGAGGAAAAGCAGGCCGTTTTCTCCCATGCGGAGATGGAGGCCATGGCGCAGGCCAACGCCGCGCTGGGCACATGGCGTCTGGACGGCTGCGACCTGTATGTGACGCTGGAGCCATGCCCCATGTGCGCCGGCGCCATCCTCAATGCGCGGGTGCGCCGTGTGTTCTACGGTGCCCGCGACCGGGCCATGGGGGCCTGCGGCGGCGTGCTGAACCTGTTTATGGAGGACTTTCCCCACCATCCCCAGCTGGTGGGCGGCATTCTGGCGGAGGACTGTCAGGCGGTGCTGTCGGCGTTTTTCAAGGGACTGCGGAAATAGAAAATTACGAAATAACGCAAATTTTTGGAACATTCCAGGAAAATTTTCCGTCTTAATAAATAGAGGCCCCACTACTTTCAGGAGGTACACCCCATGAAAAAGCCGATCTGTTTCCTTTTCGCTTTTCTCCTTCTGCTGAGCGCGGCGGGCTGCGGCGGAAAACCCATCGACACCCCATGGATGGAGGATCCCGACACTACCGTGAGCAGAGTCTCCAGCTCAGAGGCGCTTGATTCCGGCGCATTGAACGAGGATCGAATGACCATCAGCAGCGTTCTCCATTTTCCCATCTATAAATTTGACACGCTG
>Ga0129314_1000902_pt1 | contig 25481 bp, 21 predicted proteins | sample O1111metagenome_FD_94431 | JGI IMG/M metagenome (GOLD analysis project Ga0129314, IMG submission 94431) | Orangutan individual fecal microbial communities from fecal samples from Wisconsin, USA - O1111 metagenome | ecosystem: Host-associated > Mammals > Digestive system > Large intestine > Fecal... | reverse complement strand
AGTAGCGCAGATGAAAAAGGCTATTATGTAAGTAGAGAAATGGCTGTTGGCTATATCGCCAACGAGAAAAAGACTTGCAAATATTTTGGTGCCGGATTCGCCTTGTTTGCTTTAGCTGGAATATCCTACACCGTGTTTCAGACAGCGACTGCATGGAAAGTGTTGGGTATGTCCATTTGCATACTTGCAGGAATTATTGCTCTTGTGGTTTCAATGTTCATTTCAAAAGATGAATACACAATTTTGAAAAAAGAGAGTTTGCTTTTTGATTATGAATTTCTAAAGGTACTAACTGACGAATATCGTTCCATGAAGAAAAAGAACATGGTTGTTGCTATCCCTTGCACAGTTCTGTTCATCATAGGTCTTTTGACACTCGCTATTACCGTTCGAGGAATAATTCCATGGACACACTATCATTCGCTTGTCTTTTTAGGATTGTCAGTCGGATTATTTGGCTTTGTATATTCTGCTGGAACTATGGAGGCGTATGAGGTTTTAGTCCATAACGAGAACTATTCAAATAGCTTCTGGTTTAAGGTTAAGCGAAAAGCAAAATTAAAAATCGACAAATGGTAACACACAATAACTAAATATCAAAAAACTGACCGCCCACTGGTCGCACTATGCGAAAAGTCGGCGGTCTTTTTTATCCCCAAAATCAAAAAAGGAGGTCAAGCACAATGACAAAACCAAAAACCCTTGAACAGCTCCGAGCCGAAAAGGAACGAGCCGAGACGCAGCTTGCATACAGCTTTGACATTACCTTGCAGAATGCGTTTTCCCTTGCGGAAAACATCTGCTATCAGGGCATTGGAGCCCCGGACGTATCCAAAGTCACTTCATCAAGGCAAGAATGAGAAAAACGGCATAGCCGAAGCTATACCGTTTCTCTCTTGCCCCACGATGTTTTCTTATCGAGAGACATCTTTATGACGTGTCTGCTTTTTTATGATAGATGGGATCGTCTTGCTTACAGTGCCTTCAGCACAGCCAGCAGGTACTTCCAGGTGCGCTCGTTGGAGGCAATGCCCAGCTTTTCCCGGCTGGTGTGGATGTCGTTCAGCTCCGGGCCGATGGATACGCAGTCCAGACCGGGGAGCTTCTCACTGAGCATACCGCATTCCAGGCCCACATGGACGGCCATGATCTCAGGTGCATGGCCATACTGCCGGGTAAAGATCTCAACCATGGTATCCCGCAGGGGAGATTCTGCCTTGTACTCCCAGGCAGGGTACTCACCGCACTGGCTGTAGCGGCCGCCCAGCTTCTCCGTCAGCGTGCGCAGCTTCAGCAGCAGCGCATCCTTGTCGGCATTCACTGCACTGCGGACGGAGAACACCGCCCGGAAGTCCTCCTCCATGGCAATAATGCCCACATTCAGGCTGGTCTCCACCAGGCCGGGGATATCCTTGCTCATGGCCTGGATGGCATTGGGCACCTGGCAGATCAGGGAAATGATGCCCTCCGTCTCCTTGGCAGGAACGGTAGTATCGGCAATCTCACCCTGTGCCCAGGTCACACGAGCCTCAGGCTCATCATAGGTGTTGCACACCTCTGCTTCCAGTGCTCCGGCAATTTCATCAATGGCCTTCGGATCCAGGGGTTCCACCACAATGGAAGCCTGGCAGGCGCGGGGGATGACATTGTCCGCAGCGCCGCCGGCAATGGATGCCAAACGCACAGCACCGGTCTTCTGGATCCGCTGCAAGAACTGACCCATGATCTTGTTGGCATTGCCCCGGTTCTTGTGGATCTCGCCGCCGGAATGACCACCCTTCAGGCCGTCCACAGTCAGCCGGATGGTTTCACCGCCAGGAGCGGTGCGGGGTGCATCCATACGCAGGGTGGCTGTTGCTGCACCGGCGCAGGCCACAGTGAACGCACCTTCCACCTCAGAGTCCAGATTGATCATGGTTCTGCCCTTGAGCATGGACACATCAATGAAGTTGGCACCGGGCATACCGATCTCCTCGTCCACGGTGATGACCACCTCCAGAGGGGGATGGGGAATGGTGTTGTCCTCCAGCAGCGCCATGGCGTAGGCCACAGCAATGCCGTCGTCGCCGCCCAGGGTGGTTCCCTTGGCGAAAATGTACTGATCGTCATGGGTCAGATCCAGAGGATCCACTGCCATGTCCAGGGTGCAGTCAGCATCCTTGTCGCAGACCATATCCATGTGACCCTGCAAGATCACAGGTGCATGATCCTCCATGCCGCAGGTGCCGTTGCCAAAGATGATGACATTGTTCAGCGCATCCTGAATGTATCTCAGATCGTGTTCCTTGGCGAAGGACACCAGGTAGTCACTGATCTGCTTGGTGTTTCCGGAGCCGTGGGGAATGGAACACAGCTTTTCAAAATGACCGAGAACGGTCTTGGGTTCCAGCCCAGCCAGCTTGATTGCTTCCATAATGTAAGCCTCCTGTAAAATCATGATAAACCGAGCCCGCAAAAGGCATCGGCCGCCATATTGTTCCATCTAATAGTATAACCGTTGTGACAGTTATAAGGTCAAACATTTCTTTTTCTAATTTTTCTCACAAAAACAGCCCCAGATAGCCCCGCATATTTGGATAGATAAAACAAATTCCCCTTTCTCCTTCCCCGATCCCGCGAAAAACCTTTCACCGATAGAAAGGTTTGCCAGGGCTTTTCGACGATTGTTTTCCTTCTTCTGCTCCCTTCTTATGATAGGCAGCCACTTCAAAGACCTTGCTCGTGCTTACCTATTACGCATCAATCCTGCAAATATTCTTTGATGCTGCTACAACACAGACCAATGCCGCAACAGAAAGCGCCGCGCATAGCTGCCACGCCATCCGGTACGACCCCAAATGATCATACATGGCAGATACCACCAATGGCCCCATCATATTTCCAAGCATACTTGCAGCATTTACAACACCCAAAATTGGAGCATAAAATATTCCTCCAAAGAGTGCGCCTGTAAGCACAGGAGGCGATACTGTCCCACAGCAATTTCCAACAGCGAATATAATCGCCATAGGCCAGACAAGCCATACCGGAATATCTGCCGCCAGTATCAGCATAGAAATAATACATGCTCCTTGGACATAAAATGTACCATATCGTATGCCCTTTTTATCATACAAAGATCCCAAAACAATTTTAGCTGGTGTGAGGCAAATCAACATAAACGATAGTACTGCGGCAGAAAAAGTTTCAGAATATCTATCTGTCAAGCAGGCAGCCAGTTGTCCTATTCCCGCGAACGCAACGAACGCCATGAAGAAAATTCCAATTAAATAAATTCGGAACCATATATTCCGGTAAAGCTCATGCAATGCATCATACTGCCCCTGCAAGTATTCGTGATCACCTTTTTTTACCTGCTGTTCCGGAAAGCTCAGGAAAACACACCCGATCAGCAGCCCCATCAGCATAACGATAATTCCAGCGAGTAGGAAAGTTTTCCTCCACCCACAATTTGCAATATGATATGTCAAGAGTGGAGTCATAACAGAGCCGCCAATTCCTGAACCCGCAAACGCAATAGCGATCACCGTTCCCGATGACTTTGGAAACCATCTTGTCAGAATAATCGAGATAGGCAATGACATAGCACCACACGAGAACATGCCCACCAGCAGTGCGCTGATATAAAGATGAATCGGACGATTCGCAAAACCATACGAAGCATACGATAATCCCAGCCCTGTTATGCATAATAGCAGAACCGTTTTCGCATTGTTCCCTGAAAGCCACTTGGCTGCTTGTGCAGAAAACAGGAACCCCATCAATGCCACAATACTCGTGCATAAACTAAATGCACTTCTTTGAATACCAAGATCCGTTGTAACCGGAACCAAGAACAAACTGAAACATGTCTGTAGCATCGGATGCAGCAATGCCATCATTAAAAAGCTGCCTGCCACAGCCATATAACGTGGAAATGTACCGCTTTTCATGTTTTCATATTCATCCCCAATATTTTATCCGTTCAAGAAAAACCAGACGGCTCTCAGCCCTGCATAATTTCTACTCAAACTACGCAAGAAATCGAGCCGTCTGTTAGAAGAGGGTCTATCTTTTGATACTAGACAGCGCCGTGTTAAACTCGTCGCGTAAAATCGGATTGCGAAATGCAACATAAAGTGGTCTTGTATAGGTCATTGCTTCGATAGGGTAGATATTGGTAATCCCCTCACGTTCCATAAGATATGTCTTGACACCACGGTCATAAACGCCGAGATCCACCTCTCCGGTGCTGATTGCTCGCAGCAGGGAAACATTATCCGGATATTCCTTCTTGGCATCAGCTGGCAGTGCATCAATTTCAGGACCGTTCGCGTACCCCTGTAGCACCCCAAGCTTCAAATTTTGAACCGAAATATCCTGGTAATTCTGTAGCGATAAGCCGTTTTGGGAGGACACAAGTTCTGTAGCTGCATTCCGAAGCAGATCGGAAAAATAGTATTTTTCCAAACGTTCAGGATTCGGCTGAACTTGAAAAACCGCCTGAAATTCTCCCTTATCAAACTTCTTCTGCACATTGCCCCAATCCATAAGTTCAATGTCGATCTTATAGCCGGCTTTTTCAAATGCAGCTGTCACCGTGTCGCAGTCAATGCCATGTACTATGCCATTTTCATCATAGTATTGATAGGGTGGAAATGGATCCGCTCCAATATGAAGTATTGTAGCCATTAGCACACTCCTTTATAAAAAATGCTTATCAAGACTTATGGTTTTGTCGGAATGTGGGAATCACAGATCCCCACATTCCACCACCCAGTAAAATTATTTACCCAGCACTTTCGCCAGTGCCGCCAGCTTAGGTTCGATAAACTTACCATCTTCCAAAATCTTTACGCCATCTAGATAGACGGAACAGTTCAGGCAAATGCCATCAATATGGCTGACTGCGACGCGGGGTTCGCCGCCGGAATAGCAAGTTCCCTGATGACCAAAGCCCCACTGCGTACTGCCCCAAACACGTTCATCTTCCGTAGTGCATCCTTCCATCTTTGCAGTCGGAAGGACTCCATAGCAAACATGGGCGGCAATATACATGTTGGGATCATTCAGAGAAGCATAGTATGCGCGCAGCTGATCTGCCTGCCAGCCGCCCTTGATTTCCTTGATGCGGCCATTTTCCACAACATAGGAAACCGGTTCTTCCAATCTGCCCAGCTCGGCATCGCCACCGCCACTGATCGTACCGTCAAAAGCAATAACGCCATTGATGGTATCTTCTTCAGGTGCCCAACCGATCTGACCGATCATAAAATGGCAGCCAGGTGTGCTATAGTCGATTTCATTTGTGATTGGACGAGTGGGGCGAATATCGAAGGTAACATCCGTTCCAGCCTTATTGGTAATACGAGCAGACTTTGCATTCTTGGTCATAGCAACCAGCGTGTCCTGGAATTCCTTCAGTGCAGGAATATCAACCTCTCCGAACAGCCGCACGATACGCTCAACACCCAAGCCGCCCAACATCACCTGACGGGTCCGGCCGTTGCTGACTGCCTTATCCCAAATAGGAGAGTACAGCAGCCATTGGTCGTTCAGCTCAACCCAAACATCCGTCTGATCAACGCAGGCTTTGAGAGGATCAGGCAGATACGGCATCGTCACAGCGCCATAACCCTTAGGAGTGCTGTGCCATGCTACCATCACCTTTGCGCCCAGACACTCAGCTGCCTTTGCCAATTCCTCAGCAACACGGAAATCGGCGCGGGAGTCACTGGTAATCAAAACACTTTCACCAGGTTTGACCTGAATAAGGTCATGCATAATCTTAAAGGAAGCGCGTGCAGATTCAAGATCCAGATAACTAGGCATAATATAATTCCTCCATATGTTTTAATCGTTGCGCCGCAGGTACACTTGCTATGGCGCATATTTTACTTTACTTACTAACCGAGTTGCATTTATTCTTCGATAACCGTTCCGATTTGTCCCTTATTTCCCTTGCCAACAGTTTTCATCAGTACAACATATACAACGCAAGCAACAATCAGGCCATTCAAAGAACCAACACCCCAAGTAACATACTTGGCAACCAGTGCACCGACAAGCCATGCAATGATAGCCAGCAGATTCCAACTGGAATACTCAGTCCCCTTGCCAAAATCGTAGTGCAGACCTTTTACGAAGAAGTAGTCAGACAGCAGAATACCTGCCATAGGAGGCACAAACAGCCCCAGAATATTGAGCCATGTGGTAAAGTAGTTAGCAACACCCAAAGAACCAATAATAGAACCCAGAATACCAATCGTCAGGGTAACTTTCTTCTTATGTGCCTTCGGAAATACATTGCAAATACCCAAAGCAGATGTATACAGGTTATTGTCATTCGTGGTCCACTGTGCACCGATCAAAACGATCAAAGCAGGGAAACCCAGCCCCAGTGCCAGCATGGCAGCAGGCAGGTTGCCTTCGCCTGTAACTTTGCTGGTAACAAAGCCCGCCATAATAACAAAGACATTTGCCACAACATAACCAAAAGCAGTTCCAATCCATGCGGTCTTGGAGTCCTTTGCATAGCGGGTAATATCAGCCTGAGCCGATGCACCGCCCGCAAAAGAACCAACAGCCATAACAACACCTGCACCCAACGTCATGGGAACACTGCTCTGCAGTGTTGCAACAGCAGCCCAGCCGCCTGCGGTATTCACGGAAACAGTCATACCCCATATTGCGACAATGGTAATCAGAGGGACCATAATATAGCTCAGTACTGCCAGTCCTTTATAGCCGAAATATGCTGACAGCAGCATCAAGATGCCACCCCAGAGTGCCGCAACCGTTGGATGCGTAATAATGCCGGCGTTGGGGAACATAACAGCAATTGTCTCTCCAAAGAAGCCACATTGATATGCAAACCATCCGCCCATTGACAGGGCCAGAACCAAACTGACAATCTTAGACCCATTAAAACCAAAGCTGTGTCTCGCCAACATAGAGGTTGCAACACCTTCTCGCGCACCTGCCATGCCAATCAGTCCACCATAAACAGAGAGGATGATGTTACCAATGACAGATGCAATCAGTGCAGTCTTAAGATCCAACCCCATTGCCATAGATGCACCCGTAAACAAGCCGGACATACAAATGCAGAAGCCCGCTGCAACCAATGCAACATTCAATACCCCCTTACGTTCCTCCTGGGGGACGCGCTGCGTTGCGTTGTCATTTTCCTGTGTGGTGACTGTGTTTTTTACCTGTTCACTCATAATCTCTCTCCTTTCATTCTTTTGCGGTGAACTTGGGTTATGCGCTTATTATAGCGGGCTGCCTTTTATTTGTCATCGTATCTCAAGCATGAATCTTCAACATATTTTTTGTGCGTACGCACAGTCTGAATTCAGGTGAATTTAGGTAGCAGCAATCCTCCAATTTTTCATTCTCTTTTCTTGCCTTTTACCTCGTTCAAATATAGCAAAACAGCCATTGACATCCATTTTTTTAGCGTTATAATAGCACTAGTGCATAGATGTTTTTCGCAAATCGCCAGTTTGTCTGAGACTCAAAAAGTTTCCGTTCTTCAGCAATGTGTTTTTGCACAAACCGCATCATCTGCGCCCATTTGTCACATGCACAATCATCGCTATCACCTATAGAAAGAATAGAAAGAATGGTTTGTTATGCAATTACGAGAAGTATTATCATTTGGCGGGCTAAAAACCGCTACCGTAGCTGCTGGCATTGATGGACTTGACCTGACTATTGAAAGTGTCAGCGTCCTAGAAATTGCCGAGGAATCCATTTCCAGCTGGACACTGAACAACCAGTTATATATCACATCCTTCTATGCCATCTGCGACGATATCGAGATGCAAAAAACGGTAATTCGTACCCTTTCCAGATGTGGGTGTTGTGGCCTTGTCATCTGCCACATCGAATATGTTCTTCACCAAATAGACCCCAGCATAATCAATCTTTGCAACGATCTCCATTTCCCACTCATCATTGCCAATACGGATACATCCTTCATTGAAATTATCAATCCCATTTACAGCCGTTTATCTAACCCGGATCCTTCCACAAAAGAAACACTGATCCGCAGCGACTTTATTGACCTTCTAACCAGCGAGCGTTCCACCTCCGAAATATTGAAAGCGCTTGCCTTCAAGGTCGGATACGCCATTTCCTTTCTTGATATTCACTTCAATTTTCTATACTCCAACAAGGACGAAATTCAAAAGGAGCGGGAGTCCCTCTATTTAAAAGAAGCAACAGGTTGGAAATCAATGGATATCCCACATCTGCATTACTGTATTATGGAATCTCCCGGAAATGCGATGCCCACAATGATCTACTATATCAAAAAAGGTGGGAACCTCTTCGGCTTTATATGCATTGAATTTCAGCCTGGTGATACGGTAGAGCATGTTTTGGCGATTGCCGACACAATCAATCTTCCCTGTGCGCTTCTCATAAATAAAATTCAAAAAATATCCCGCGTTGAAGCAGACTATCAGCAAACCTTCTTCTCTGATCTTCTTGTGTGGAACTTTCGCTCCAATGAAACCGCACTGGCTAGAGCCAAAGAACTGGGGTATTCGCTGTTAGAGATCCATCATGTGATTGTTGTCAATCTGAATGCGCTGCAAGCCGCCTCAGAGAAAGAGCGTGAACTGGTTAACTACATACAGCGATGGTTTTTACCCAATGTAGAGCAAATCGTTCAATCTTATTCTCATGAGAACATTCTACACTTTCGCAGTGATATTTTTTTGATCCTGATCTCCAATCAGACTTCCGAAGAACAAATGTACCAAATAGCTGACCGTATTGTGCAGCTATTTGCCAACAGCAAAGTCACCAGCGTATCCGTCGGCATCAGCATGCCCATGAAAAAATTTACCGAAATACCAAGGGCATACAACGAAGCATTCGATATTGCCATTCTAGGTCGAACCTTGCTTGGCATGAACCAAGTTGCCAACTTTGAAAAGTTAGGCATGCTGCATCATCTAAAGGCCATGCGCAACTCCTCGCACATCGTTTATCTCTGTCAGCAAATTGTTCATCCACTGCAGGTATATGATGAAAGCAAAAACTCCGAACTCGTAAAAACTGCCCATGTTTTGTTTGCGTGTAATTTGGATGTTCAACAAAGCGCAGAAAAACTGCATATTCACCGCAATACACTTTTATATCGCAAAAAACTAATTCAAGATATTATGGGATATGATGCCTTTTCTCTCCCATATTCCTACAATTTTATGGCCGCACTGTTTGTAATTGACCTACAATAGTGTTCCTGTACGGAAGTCTGCATTTCTTTCCGCTTTTTACAAATCGCAAGAACACAGCATCTATTTTCCTGTCTTTTGACATTCCTCACAACGACTGTATCGTCTTCATTCTGTTCTTCTCGATTCAGTCAGAATCTTCTCTGGTACCAAAAAAACACCACCGTGTTCAAACGCAACATAGCGCACGAGACCCTTGCCGTTACATCAACCGCAGTTGTTTTTCCTGATTCACCCGTTCGCCCTGAGCCACATCTGTTTCCTCTTTAGAAGCTTTCCACCATGTGTCGAAAACTGCATCTACACAATTCAAATTGGTACATTTCCTTTCAAAGCACCCCTGCCGTTATTCTTTCCTCGGCAGGGGCTTTTTCGGTGACCGCTTCCTTCCCGGCTCTGGAAACGCTCCAGAATTGTCCGACCTTTCCCAGAAACAGCACGATCCGGCAGTAAAAAGTATCTTGTGACAAAAAAGACCATTTATCCTATTTTGCTCTGTACGACTGTCAAAATAGACAAATTTACACCATCAAAACTAGGCACTCTGCCAAAATATCCTGTCGAATTCAACCGTATATTGACAATCTATGAACGAAGGCGTATTCTATTAGATATATGGTCTATCAATATATGAATATCGTCTCTGACAAGAAATGATATATTATCAAAACAGGAAAGGAACGAGTATACTATGGGTTTTTTTGATAAATTGTTCGGCAAGAAGCTGGAGGAAATTTATGCGCCTGTGGCCGGTAAGGCTGTGGCAATCACCGAAGTACCCGACCCCACCTTTGCAGAAGGTTTGCTGGGCAATGGCATTGCCATTGAGCCCACCGATGGCAAGGTCTACGCTCCTTGTAATGCAACCGTTGATATGATGTTTGAGACCGGCCACGCTGTCAGCCTGGTCAGCCAGTCCGGTGCTGAGATCCTGATCCACGTTGGTCTGGAAACTGTCAGCCTGGAAGGCAAGCCCTTTACCGTTCATGTGCACAACGGCGATAAGGTCACCAAGGGCCAGCTGATGCTGGAGGTGGATCTGGAAGCCGTTAAGGCTGCCGGTCTTCCCACCATTACCCCTGTTCTGATCTGCAACACCGATGCCTACCCCACCTTCAAGACCCATGTGGGCAAGGACGTTACCAACGATGATGTCGTCCTCGAGCTGGGCAAGTAAGGAGCAGAATATGAAAACTGGTATTGGTCTGCCTGTATTCCCCGGCGTGTCCATCGGACCGGCCGTGGTTTACCGCAAGTCTGAGCGCTGTGTGCCCGTTTCCTCCGGCGATCCCGCCGCTGAGCAGGCAAAGTTCAATGAAGCTGTTGCCGCTGCCCGGGAGCAGCTGGGTGCCTTGTATGAAAAGGCCAAGATCGAGCTGGGCGAAGAAAAGGCCGCCATTGTAGAAGTGCAGATGCTGATGCTGGACGACCTGGATTACCTGGAAGGGGTGGCTGCTGCCATTGAAGGGGGCGCAGCTGCTGCCGATGCCGCTCTGGACACCGGTGAGGAATTCGCCGCTGTGTTCGCCGCTATGGATGACGAGTACATGAACGCCCGCTCTGCGGATATCCGGGATATGTCCCATCGGATCTATGATATTCTGTGCGGCAACACCGGCTTCCAGCTGCCTGACGGCGAGTTTTTGCTGGTGGCCGAGGATCTGGCTCCCTCTGAGACCATTCAGCTGCCCAGAGAGCGGATCCTGGGATTTGTGACCCAGCAGGGTTCCTCCTCCAGCCACACCGCCATTCTGGCAAGAACTCTGAACATTCCTTCTCTGGTACAGTCGGATATTTCCCTGGAAGATGCAGAAAACTGCACCATTCTGGCAGTTGACGGCTTTACCGGCAACTGGTACATTGACCCCGACGACGAGACCATGGCTGTGCTGAAGGCCAAGCAGGCTGAGGCCGCTGCCGACCGTGCCGCTCTGGAAGCCTACCGGGGCAAGGAAAGCATTACCAAATCCGGCAAGAAGATCATTCTGGCTGCCAATATCGGCTCTCCCGAGGATGCCGAGTCCGCTCTGGCTGCCGACTGCGAAGGCGTTGGTCTGATGCGCAGCGAGTTCCTGTATCTGGGCCGGGACACCCTGCCCTCTGAGGACGAGCTGTTTGAAGCCTACAAGAAGGTTGCCCAGATCATGGGTAGCCGCCCTGTGGTGATCCGCACCCTGGACATCGGCGCAGACAAGCAGGTGGACTACATGGGTCTGGAAAAGGAAGAAAATCCTGCTTTGGGTCTGCGTGGTCTGCGGATCTGCCTGACCCGGGAAGATATCTTCCGTCCCCAGCTGCGGGCCATTCTCCGGGCCTCTGCCTATGGCAATCTGCTGGTCATGTTCCCCATGGTCGCTTCCGTGTGGGAGCTGAAGGAAGCCAAAGCTCTGTGTGCCCAGCTGCGCCGGGAGCTGACGGCAGAAGGCATTGAGACCAGGGACGTGCCCATCGGTGTGATGGTGGAAACCCCCGCCGCTGCCGTGCTGGCCCACGAGCTGGCAAAGGAAGCCGCTTTCTTCTCCGTTGGCACCAACGATCTGACCCAGTACACCCTGGCTGTAGACCGTCAGAACGCCAATCTGGGCAGGTTCTACGATCCCTATCACCCCGCCCTCATGGCTCTGCTGGCCCACATCGCCAAGTCTGCCAACGAGGCCGGCATCTGGGCCGGTATCTGCGGCGAGCTGGGCGCTGACCCCAAGATGACCGAAAAGTTCATCGAAATGGGCTACAAGGAGCTGTCCATGGCTGCCGGTCGGATCCTGGAAACCAGAAAGATCGTCTGCCAGTCGGAGCTGTAAGGCTGCAACATCATTGAAAAGCACGAAAGTGAGGAAATAACAATGAAAGAATTCAAGCATGTGATCACTGACCCCATGGGTATGCACGCTCGTCCCGCCGGTATGCTGGTGAAGGCCGTTGCTCCCTTTGCTTCCAAGATCACCATCACCGCTCCCACCGGCACCGCCGATGCCCGCCGCCTGATGGCTCTGATGAAGCTGGCTGCCAAGCAGGGCATGGAGCTGACTGTTACCGTTGAGGGCGCTGACGAAGAGAAGGCCGCCGCGGAACTGAAGGCCTTCCTGGAAGCCAACCTGTAATTGCACACACAGATCCCCGCAGGCGGCTAAGCCCGCCTGCCCCTGGGAGATCCTTCTCCCAACCACATTTTTGGCCACTTGACCGCTGTGGGCCGGCGGTCCTGATATACGGCAAAGAGTATTAAAGAGTATTAAGGAGGAATAATTCTATGATGAGATATCTTCAGAAGCTTGGTAAGGCTCTGTTCCTTCCCGTTGCTATCCTGCCCATCTGCGGTATTCTGATGGGTCTGGGCTACGCCATTGCTCCTGGTGTTATGGGCGTTCCCGATGCAGCTACTTCCGGCGCACTGTACACGATCGGTTTCTTCCTGGTCAAGGCAGGCGGCGCTCTGATCGACAACATGGCTCTGCTGTTCGCCATCGGCGTTGCTGTTGGCCTGGCTGAAGAGAATGACGGCACCGCCGGCCTGGCTGGTCTGGTCAGCTGGCTGATGATCACCACCCTACTGTCCGTCGGCGCTGTCAGCGTCATTGCTCCCAACATGATCGCCAGCAAGACCAATGAGGTTGCTTTCGCTAAGATTGCCAACCCCTTCATCGGTATCCTGTGCGGCATCATCGGTGCTACCTGCTACAACAAGTTCAAGAACACCAAGCTGCCCGACGTTCTGGCATTCTTCGGCGGCAAGCGCTCCGTCGCCATTGTGACCGGCCTTGTTTCCATCGTCGTTGCCGCCATCCTGCTGTTCGTATGGCCCATCGTCTTCGGCGTTCTGGTTGCCATTGGCAACGGCATCAAGGGCATGGGCGTGTTCGGTGTTGGCCTGTATGCCTTCCTGAACCGTCTGCTGATTCCCACCGGCCTGCATCACGCTCTGAACAACGTGTTCTGGTTCGACACCATCGGCCTGGGCGACCTGACCGCTTACTGGGGCGCTCTGACTGAGGGCGGCGTTATGGCCAACGGCACCCCCGTCAACTGGTCCGTGGGTATGTACATGGCCGGCTTCTTCCCCTGCATGATGTTCGGTATCCCCGGTGCTGCTCTGGCCATGATCCAGACCGCTAAGACCAACAAGCGCAAGGCTACCATCGGTATCATCGGTTCCGCTGCTCTGTGTGCTTTCCTGTGCGGCGTTACCGAGCCCTTCGAGTTCGCCTTCATGTTCCTGGCATTCCCCCTGTATGTTGTGTACGCTCTGCTGTACGCTATCTTCGCAACCGTTACCGTCGCTCTGGGCTACCGCGCTGGCTTCTGCTTCTCCGCTGGCCTGACCGACGCTATCTTCTCCTCCTTCCTGCCCGCTGCCAGCAAGAGCTGGCTGCTGATCCCCCTGGGCATCGCTGCATTCGTGGTGTTCTACCTGGTGTTCCTGTTCGCCATCAAGAAGTTCGACCTGAAGACCCCCGGCCGTGAAGACGACCAGGACGGCGAAATGAAGATCGAGCTGGCTAACAACGACTACACCGCTATGGCTGAGATCATCATGGAAGGTCTGGGCGGCAAGGACAACGTTGTTTCCATCGACCACTGCATCACCCGTCTGAGACTGGAAGTCAAGGACCGTCTGCTGGTTGACGAGAAGAAGATCAAGTCTTCTGGTGCTGCCGGCGTTATCCGCCCGGGCAAGACCTCCGTTCAGGTCATCATCGGACCCAAGGTTCAGTTCGTCTTCGACGAGTTCAAGAAGCTGGCTAAGTAAGCAGCCCAAACTGCCGCGGCCCACGCGGTAAGCCAATGCGTCAGTTCCTTCCGGAACTGACAAGCAGCTTCAAAAGAGATTCCCCCCTATGCAGGTCACGGCTTGCATAGGGGGATATTTTTATTGCACAGACCTTCAGAGAACAAAAGCCGTCCGCACAAGATTGGTTTCTTGTGCGGACGGTTCTCAATTCGCAGGTTATGTTTATACCGTTTCTTTCCGGCCTTCTGCCAGCATTCCTGCCAGCAGCATGAAGCACAGGGAGGTGAACCGAATGTCGAACAGTGGTTCACCGATGCCGTAGATCAGCAGGCTGGCCAGGGTGATGACGTAGATCTTTTTCTCCAGGGGCATTTCCCTGCTCCGGAGCACCCGAATTGCAGAGCGAAGCTGCAAATAAAGGAATCCCATCATCAATGTGAAGCCAAAAACGCCGCCGATTGTCAGCACCTGAAGAAGCACATTATGGGTGTGGGAAACCGCCCGGGGCAGGCCGCTGTAGTACTGTAGATTCTCTGTGACCATTGCAGACAGCTGGCCCAGGACGATGAATTTCTTCCGGGCAAAGGCTGTTTTCAAAGCGGCGGCCCAGATCTCCGTGCGCATGGTCAGGGTCAGCAGATCCCGGAAGAAATTCCGGTTATCCGATACCCCTGCATCCTGGGCAGGGGCAGCAGGGGCGGGTTCTGGGGGCGGGGTTTCTGTCTGGGGCAGGCACTCAACGGTTTTCTCCGTCTCCTGCTCCGGCAGTTCCGCTTCCTCCTCGTCCTCGTCTTCCGGGGTAACCAGCAGGGTCACCGGGGGATAGGCCGGGGTGGGATTTGTAAGGTATCCGGCTGCCCGGTTGCACAGGCCGAAGCCCTTATAGCAGCCAAACATGACTGCCAGCACCACCGCGCCGGTACACAGCAGCCGGACTGCCCTCTTTCCCCTGGGCAGCCGATCCTTGACCAGCAGGAATGCCAGCAGGCCTGCGCCGACGGATGTGGACACATAGACAGAGCGGCAGTGCTGCATGGCCATGGTAAAATACAGCATTCCCCCAAAAACCGCCAGCACCGCCCGCAGCCACTTTCGGTTCGTGCGCACAAGCTGCGCTGCGGTGAGCCACAGCATAACCATGAACCAGGATGCGCTGCCGTTTCTATGGGCACCGAAGAATCGCAGGGAGCGCAGCACACCGGTGTTTTGGGGCTCCAGGTCGATCACAATGGCTTGGCTCCCGATTCGGAACTCCGGGATCACATTCAGGGCAACCAGGATTCCCAGGATCATCATGGCCGCAAACAGAGGAAATGCCACTGCGCAGAACCAGGTCATCAGCCGTCCTCTGCCCCCTTCCTCCAGGGCGCAGGTCAGGTAAAACACGCAGCACATAGCTCCTGCCCGGAAAATCTCATAGGGAAGCGCCTCCACCAGGACATGGGCTGCCGCCCGGGCGATGATCAGCCAGACCCAATAGCCTGCCAGAAACAGGATCCCTGTCCGCCGGGACATTTTGGGGGCAGATGCCAGGATCAGGCCCAGGAGGGAGAAACACACCAGCTGCCACATGGCCGCAAACTCCGCCTGGTGGTCATACGGGAGGATATGGATAAGCACATCGCAGAGTATGATATAGATGCACAGGCAGATAGATGCCGCCTGTGCCAGGCGCTGCTTGCTGCTGTCAGGTTTTGCAATCATTTGAATTTCTCCTTTTCTCAGGGGAATGGGGCTTTATTTCCCCACGGAAATAGTCTCCTGGTTGAGGAAGCCGCCGGTGAGGGTGCGCCATAGGATCTCGATATCCAGGCGGATGCACCAGTTGTGGATGTACCAAAGATCCAGCTCGATGCGTTTTTTCATGTCGGTGTTGCCCCGGTAGCCGTGGATCTGGGCCCAGCCGGTCATGCCGGGGCGAACCTGCTGGCGAACCAGGTAGCTGGGAACCTCCTCTTGAAGGTGCTCCACATGATAAGGGATCTCCGGCCGGGGGCCTACCAGGCTCATCTGTCCCACCAGAACATTGAACAGCTGGGGCAGCTCGTCCAGGCTGGTTTTGCGGATAAAGCTGCCGAATACCGTTTTCCGGGGATCTGTGTCAGTTGTCCAGGCGGTGCTGCTGTCATCGTTGACCCGCATACTGCGGAATTTCAGCATGGGGAACGGCTTCTTATTCCGCCCCACCCGCTCCTGGACGAAAAACACCGGGCCGGGGCTGCTGAGCTTGACACCGATGGCAATGGCCAGCAGCAGGGGGCTGATGAGAATGATCCCGAAGAAGGACAGGAAAACATCTGCCAGCCGCTTTATGGCGGCGTTGAGAAGGTTGTCCAGCGGGGATGCGTTCAGGTCGATGAGCTTGATCTTGCCGATGACGTCGATCCGGGGATTGGAAGGGATGTAGTCATTGTACTGGGGGATGACCTTTGCCCGGATGCCAAAGCGGTTGGCGGCATCCACGATAGCGGACAGGTATTCCTCCTGGTCGCTGGACAGGGCAATGATCAGCTCGTCAATATTCGCGTGTTCCTGAAGGATCTGGTGCACCTGGGAGATGTCTCCCATCCAGGCGCCAAGATCCCCCGCCTGCTTCCTGCCAATATATCCGTTAATGCAGAAGCCCATCTGGGCATTTTTGCGGACATTGGCCACATACTGCCGGGCCAGGTAGCCGTCTCCCACCAAAATGACATGCCTTTGGTTAAAGCCCATGCTTCGCACGCCGCGCATCACAATGCGTACTACCAGGTGCTTTGAGCAAATCATAAGGCTGCTCAAGCAGTAGAAGAACACCATCATGGTGCGGGAAACATCGTGGATCCGCCAGATGTAGAACCAGACCACCATGAGCAGCATACACAAGGCATTGACATACACGATGGCAAACAGCTCATAGCGGATCCGCCGGTAGCGCTGGGGGACATAGACACCCAGCATGTACAGTAGGAGCAGCTGAACAACGCAGTATGCCCCGATCACCTGAAAGAATTCCCTGCTGAGCAGGTCGATGGTCCACACCCCGTCCATAAGACGAAATCGGATGACAACGGATACATAATAAGCCAGAAAGGTCAGCGCCACATCGCTGATCAGGTTCAGTATGTTCAGAATCCTTTGATTTTGTTTGATCATTTCTTTCTCCTATGTCCGCCCTGCGGGAATGTGTTCTTTGCCTGATCTGATTTGTTAGAAATGGAATGCTTCACCCAGGCCGGACCACTTCTGATCCTTGTCGCTGAGGTTCAGCTTTGTGCCATCGCTGAGGGCATAGCCCTGGGCGCTGGCGGTTCCGGCGTAGGTGCCCTCCACCTGAGGCCACTGGATGCCGATCTGCGGGTCGTTCCAGGCAAGGCCGCCCTCGTCGTCCGGATGATAGAAATCATCGCACTTGTAGCAGAATTCTGCCACGTCGGACAGCACCAAAAAGCCATGGGCAAAGCCTCTGGGGATCAGGAACTGCTTTTTGTTCTCCTGGGTCAATTCAATGCCGTACCACTTGCCGAAGGTCTTTGAGCCGGGCCGCAGATCCACAGCCACATCAAAAACGTTGCCCTTGATCACACGAACCAGCTTGGTCTGGGGATAGTGCTTCTGAAAGTGCAGGCCCCGGAGCACGCCCTTGGTGGACATAGACTGGTTATCCTGAACAAAGGGGATGCAGATGCCATTTTCCTCCATATCCCGCTGGCTGTAGGTTTCCATAAAATAGCCACGGCTGTCACCATGTACGGCGGGGGTGATGACACACAGGCCCTCAATGCCGTTGACGTTTTTCTCTACTTGAATCTGTGCCATTACAGATCTGCCTCCTTTAGGTATCTGGCTACCGCATCCTGCCAAGTTGGCAGGGGCCGGAAGCCGTTTTCGATCAACTTTCGCTTGTCCAGGCGACTGTTGAAGGGGCGGGCCGCCTTGCTAAGGCCGTATTCCTGGGTGGTCACGGGGATCACCTTGGTGGTCAGGCCGTACTGGCGGTAGAATTCACAGCAGAAATCATACCAGCTGATGTAGCCGCCCTCGTTGGTGGCGTGGTAGTAGCCGTATTTTTCGGTCTCACACATATCCACCAGCAGTCTTGCCAGGTCAAAGCAATAAGTGGGAGTGCCGATTTGATCATCAATCACTCGAACAGTATCATGGGTCTTGCCCACGTTGATCATGGTTTTGATAAAATTCTTTCCATTCAGGCCGAATACCCAGGCAATGCGGACGATGAAGTACTTTTGCAGGGTATTTGCCACTGCCAGCTCCCCTTCCAGCTTGGTCTGACCGTAGACATTCAAGGGCTTGTAGTCCTTGCAGTCCGGCTCCCAGGGCTGGGTTCCCTGGCCATCAAAGACATAGTCCGTGGACAGGTACAGCATTTTGCAGTTGCGCGCTTTGCAGGCGTTGGCAATATTCTGGGTGCCATCGACATTGACCTTGCGCACCAAGGCCACCTTGTCATCGTCCTCTGCCAGATCCACGGCTGTCCAGGCAGCACAGTGGATGACCGCATCCGGCTGCACCTCTGAGATCACACGGTTCACCGCCTGCGCATCCGTAATGTCCAGGGACATATAGGGCATAGTGGTCACGGCAGAGCCATCGTTGACTCCGGCATAAGCCGGGGCCAGGTCAGAGCCAACCCCCTGGTGACCCCGCTTGTTGAGTTCATTCATAACGTCATGGCCCAACTGACCGTTGACGCCGGTTACGAAGAATTTCATGGATCACGCCTCCCCGCGGTTTCCGTACATCTGCTCATAGTAGTTCTGGTATTCCCCGGAGATAATGGTCTGCCACCACGCCTTGTTGTCCAGATACCACCCAATGGTCTTTTTGATGCCGTCCTCAAACTTGGTCTCCGGCAGCCAGCCCAGTTCCTTGTGGATCTTGGTAGGGTCGATGGCGTAGCGCATATCGTGACCCTTCCGATCGCCCACATGGGTGATGAGGGATTCTGGCTTGCCCAGCTCCCGGCAGATAATCTTCACGATTTCAATATTCTGCTTCTCGTTGTGGCCGCCCACGTTGTAGACTTCCCCTACCCGGCCCTTGTGGATGATCAGGTCGATGGCCTTGCAGTGATCCTCCACATACAGCCAGTCCCGGACATTCAGACCCTCGCCGTAGACAGGCAGGGGCTTGTCCGCCAGGGCGTTGGCGATCATCAAGGGGATCAGCTTTTCAGGGAAGTGATAGGGTCCGTAGTTATTGGAGCAGCGGGAAATGGTCACAGGCAGGCCGTAGGTACGGTGGTAGGCCATAACCAGCAGATCCGCACCGGCCTTGGAGGAGGAATAGGGAGAGCTGGTGTGAATGGGGGTCTCCTCAGTAAAGAACAGATCCGGCCGGTCCAGGGGCAGATCTCCGTAGACCTCGTCGGTGGAGACCTGGTGATAGCGCTGAATGCCGTACTTCCGGCAGGCATCCATCAGCACCTGGGTGCCCAGGATGTTGGTTTGCAGGAAGATCTCGGGATTCTCAATGGAGCGATCCACATGGCTTTCTGCGGCAAAGTTCACTACCATGTCGGGGTGTTCTTCCTCAAACAGACGGTAGACCCCCTGGCGGTCGCAGATATCCAGCTTCACAAACCGGAAGTTGGGATTATCCATGACGGGAGCCAGGGTGCTGAGATTGCCGGCATAGGTCAGCTTATCCAGGCAGATGATCCGATAATCCGGATAGGTTTTCAGCATGTGGAAAATAAAATTGCTTCCGATAAATCCGGCACCGCCGGTAACAATAATAGTCATATCGTTCTCCCTCTCTTAATAGCGAATTTTCCCGTCAGCAACCGCCTTCAGGTGGGCACCGTAGGGGCTCTTGCCGTACTTTTCGGCAGACTCCAGCAGCTTTTCCGTGTCGATCCAGCCGTTGCGGTAGGCGATCTCCTCCGGGGCGGAGATCTTGATGCTCTGACGCTTTTCGATCATCTGGACAAAATCCGCAGCCTCCACCAGGGAATCCATGGTTCCGGTGTCCAGCCAGGCAAAGCCACGGCCCAGCAGCTGGACATCCAGGGTATCTTCGTGTAAGTACATCTCATTGAGAGTAGTGATCTCCAACTCTCCGCGAGCAGAGGGCTTGACCGCCTTCGCCTTTGCAGAAACTCCGGCAGGATAGAAATAAAGGCCCGTAATAGCATAGTTACTCTTGGGATGCTGGGGCTTCTCTTCAATCGAGGTAACCTTTCCATTCTCATCAAAAGCTACAACACCAAATCGTTCCGGGTCATTTACATAATATCCAAACACCGTAGCCCGGTTCTGTTCTTCGGCATCTGCCACAGCAGCCCGCAGCAGCTTACCGAAGCCGTTGCCATAGAAGATGTTGTCGCCCAGAACCATGGTACAGGCATCGTCACCGATGAATTCCTCCCCCAGCAAAAACGCCTGGGCCAGGCCATCCGGGCTGGGCTGCACCTTGTAGCTCAGGTGGATGCCAAACTGGCTGCCGTCTCCCAAAAGATCTGCAAACCGGGGGGTATCCGTGGGCGTGGAGATGATCAGAATATCCTGGATCCCTGCCAGCATCAGGGTGGACAGGGGGTAGTAGATCATAGGCTTGTCGTAAACAGGCAAAAGCTGTTTGGATGTCACCATGGTCAAGGGGTACAGCCGTGTGCCGGCACCGCCGGCGAGAATGATGCCTTTCATAAGATAACCTCCGATTTTGCGTGTTTTATCTTTCTAAAGTCGTGATTTATCCTTTTCAAATTATTCTTCACATACTACGATTCAAAAAACGGCTTTGCCCAAAATGCTTCTGCTTTTTATGGAAATCTCTATATTCCCATTTGCACCTATTCTTCATTATACATGTTTTACCTTATTGCAAATCTTATTGCTCTGCAGTCCTTAGGGTCAACCATCAGTGTTCATAATCTTGCGAATCTTTTCCGCATCTCCCCAGACGCCAAGGCTATCATATGGCCTGTAGAGATATGGAACAGCATTTTCTGAGAAGCAGCTTTGCTTCTCAGCGAATAAAACACTATTTTCTTCCTTTGTAACTTTCCCTGTTTCAATCCCTTTTTGGTCGTCTATATGACACTCCTAACTTATTCTATTCTCTTCTCCAAAATTAGATTCTTTCACAAATCCGTCTGCACAACCGCAAGGCCGGTTTCTCAATATACCTTTCTGACAATATAGCGCACCCTCCTGTAATCATCATCGTAATTACAAAGTACAAGTCCTGCGAAAGATTATACCGTAGCAATTTTGTAGAAACGCAAACAACGAGCTGCTGGATAAAGAATCCATATAAATAAATTCCATAGGAAACTTCATGTTTTTTCTCTGCGAAAACCGGCTTAGAGTGAGCAAAGGAAAAACAGCAATATGGAATCAAAAAATATAAAAGGATTCGATATCCTACCGCCGAAGGAGATAGACACAGCGCTATAGCCACCGCAACCAATGCAATCTTCATGCTTAAGAAACGTTCCATGGCAGATGAGGCAAACAACATTCCGATACAATAAAAAGGAATTACATCTAATGCCTGCAACCAATCCGTTCCATAGAATACAGCGTGCGGACGTTCTGGCATAACCTGAATTCGTAAATCAAATGCGCAAATCCCCACTACAAATATAACCAAAAAAGGATTTAAATGTGTACTGTTCCGTTTGAATCCAGTCAGCGTTATAATTACAGGAATTGCGCAATACATCGCAACCTCAATTGGAATTGTCCATAACGAACCATTCACTACACCCGTATATGGCACTTCCTGAAAAACCCCAAGTAGTGCATACACTGGAAATAATAGAATATTCTTTAAATAATCATACGTTTCTTTTTTTTGAAAATATACAGATGTTGGATAAGCTGATAGCAACGGCCCAGCCACAAAAACCATCAGAAGGCTAAACACAATCAATGGCGGAAGAATTCTAAAAATGCGCTTAATCGCATAGCGAACCAGGTTTGGGTCTGAACACCAACTTCTCACAATCAACGCACCACTGATTGAAAAAAGCATATACACACCAATGGCATGTATTTGTGTAGACATAACCATTGGTACCTTGCCACCACCTATGTAAGCCATATGCCCTGCCATCACAAATGCCGCAGCAATGAGTCTCAGAATATCAATATTGCTGTTCCTTACCTTTCCTTGTAAGGAGGTTTTTTCTCCCATTCTATCTCTCCCCAGTCTTTATTCACAGTTGTATTCTTTCTGCATATATATTTACACAAAAAGAATTGGTTGCGTTGCCTATTATAGCTTTCCAATCATTTTTAAAATAAAAGCCTTAGCAGATTGACATATATGATACAGCTTTCTAACAGCCCTAAATAACAGATTGAAAAATCCCTTGCCACCGCACCGTGACCTGGAGGCCAACATAATCTTTTTTAATGACTGCTGATATTCTCCTATCAATTCATCGCCCGTTAGAATAAACTTGTCCTGCCTATGTTTGTCCTGAACAGTCTTATAGGCCTCATCCAACTTCCTCTGTCTTTCCTGAACTACGGCCCGATTTGCCGGGACACGATACTGGGATGTGGTTTTCGGAACATACTCAAACCAATCTTCCGATGCATACCGGATCCAGAAATCCCAATCCTCCAGCATATCCAGTTCTTCATCAAATCCGCCGTGCTTTTCATAGAGCTTTCTGCTGAACAGCACCGTCTGAATTGGGAAGCAGTTGTGATGCATCAACTCGATTTTGTCAAAAGGAACATCCACTGTTATATCATAGCTCTTGGTTTGATACCGATACGGCTTCAAGGACTGGATCTCAATAGGCGTTTCAAACCCCAGCGCATAGGCTGCGGCAGAATCAGGGTGATTCTGCATAGCCATGACCAATGTTTCAATATGATCGGCATAGAAGACATCGTCATCGTCCAGGAAATTCAGATAATCGCCTGTTGCCAAGCTTAGTGCCAAGTTTCCGGCTTTGCATCTTCCGCCTTTGATTCCCGTTGCTTGATAAATGATCGGCAGATCCGCAAATTCCGTTTCGATCATCCCTTTTGCTGCTGCTTGCCCATCTTCCACCACCACGATCTCGAGATTGGGATAGGTCTGGTTTCGCAGACTGATCAATGTCTCCCGGAGAACATCCGGTCTGCCGCAGGTTCTGACGATGACAGAAACCTTCTTTTCCTGTCTCGGCCTTTCGTTGACCCAAAAGTCTCCTCTGCGCCGCAGTTCATAATCCATTGCGTAGAACGTGAATTTGTGTCTTTCAATCTCTGATTGGTGTTCCTTTCGCCATTTCAGCGCAGCCCTTCTCTTTTTGATGCTTTGCATCAATGCCTTCAAAAACATCCTTCTGCCGCGGGGAAAGGGTGCTCGTCTTCTCAGAAAATTGATCCAAACAAACTGCCATCCCCATACTCTGTCAGCCCTTGTGCCAAATTTATACCGCAGCTGCAAGTTTCCGATGGGAGAATAGATATACTGTGTGGGCTTCACCTCTCCGGCTGTCTGATAGCAGAAATGCTGAATGACTGCTTTGGGCACATACTTCAGTTTGTACCCCGCCGCTCTCACCCGCCAGCTTAAATCCACGTCCTCCGCATACATAAAGAACTGTTCATCAAAGCCGCCGATCTGCTCATATACATCTCTGCGGATGACAAAGGCCGCACCGGAGGACCAGCTTGTTTCCAGCGTGATCGGGTCATAGAATTTCGGATGCTCATACGGAAACTGCCTCAGTTCCCACAAGGCAAATTCCGAATCCTGATCTGCTTCCACTGCCTTAGAAATCTGCGCCAGTGTATCTTCATACAGTTCCGTATCAATGTTGGAGCAGAAAACATAAGGCGAATGCCCCAGGGAAACACCAATGTTGTTTCCGGCTCCGAATCCGACATTTTCCTTGGACTGATGAATGATAAATTCACCAAACCGGGCACCGAATTCTTTTTTGACTTCTTCAAGCTTTTTTATGGTTCCATCCTCAGAACCGTTATCCACAAAATACAGGTTCACACGCTTGAGATCATAGTCTGCGCTGAGCAAGCTCTTAAAGTATCCATCAAGCCATTTTTCAGAAAAATAGGTTACATATACAATATCAACGGAAATCATGTTCTCCTCATTTCTACCGTGTATCAGGTTCTCTCATATTCATCACAGATTTCTGGCACATTGCCAAATCTTTGTACCTCACCGTGTTCCAGCCAAACTACTCTTGTACACATTTGTCTGATCTGTTGTATGCTATGGCTCACAAACAGCACCGTGGTACCGCCGCTCATCAGTTCCATCATGCGCTTACGGCTCTTTTCCTGGAAATCCGCATCCCCCACCGACAGTACCTCATCCACGATCAATATCTCCGGCACAACCACCGTAGCTATGGAGAAGGCCAGTCGTGCGATCATGCCGCTGGAATAGTTCCGCAGGGGCATATCCATAAATTGACCAATTTCCGAAAAATCTACAATATCCTGATATTTGTTCTCCAGAAATTCCTTGGAATAGCCCAAAATGGCACCGTTGAGGAAAATGTTCTCCCGCCCGGTCATGTCAAAGTCAAAACCGCTGCCAAGTTCCAGCATAGGGGCAATATTTCCGCGAACGGAGACACTGCCCTCGGTGGGCTTTAAAATGCCGGAGATCACCTTCAACATGGTGCTTTTGCCGGCACCATTGTGACCGATCAAGCCAACGACCTCACCGCGCTGAACGTCAAAGCTGACGTGTTTCAGAGCCTCAAACTCGCTGTATTTCAGTTTCCCGGTAACCTTGGCAATGGCATACTCCTTGATGCTGTTGATCCGGTCATTGGCCATGCGAAACCGCATGGAAACGTCATTTACTTCAATAATAGGTTCCATTTTGATACCTCTTACAGATACAGCACAAACTTATCCTGCTCCCGCTTAAATACGAGAATGCCCAGCATAAGCACGATCCCCGCAGACAGCAGACACCACAGGTAAGCTGTCGGATCCGGTGACACGCCATCAATGATGCAGACTCTGGCAAAGGTGATATACTGATACATAGGATTCATGTGATACAGCGTCAGCATCTTTTCCGGTATGATGCTCTCCGGATAGAAGATCGGGGTCAGGTACATCCACATCAAACTGACCACACCCCAAAGGAACTGGGTATCCTGAAAAAAAGTCATTGCCGTGGTCAGCAGCAGTCCCATGCCAATGATAAAGCCCAGCATACACAGAACGTCAAACAGCAACAGCAGCAGAGCCGGTCGGAAAGCCGTGCGGGTAACGACCATAACCAGGAACAGGGGGATGATTGCAAACCCAAAGTTCACCAAAGAGGACAGCACCCTGGAAACGGGGTAGATATACTTGGGCATATAGACCTTTTTGATCAGAGAGGCATTGCCTGTGATGGAGGTCATGCCCATGGAAACTGCCTCGTTAAAGAAGTTCATAAAGACAATACCTGTCAAAAGGTTGATATGCTCCCTCTATGAGAGACAGTGAAATAAAACACTGTCATCATGGAGGGAGCATTTGTATGTCCAGGAAACAGAAAAAGAGTGCGGAAGAAAAAGTAAAGATCATCAGGCAATATCT
>Ga0129314_1000901_pt1 | contig 25501 bp, 22 predicted proteins | sample O1111metagenome_FD_94431 | JGI IMG/M metagenome (GOLD analysis project Ga0129314, IMG submission 94431) | Orangutan individual fecal microbial communities from fecal samples from Wisconsin, USA - O1111 metagenome | ecosystem: Host-associated > Mammals > Digestive system > Large intestine > Fecal... | reverse complement strand
CTGAAGATGTTGAAGAGTTTGTCGTAACGCTGTTCGCTTGTTTGCATATTCATGACAGCATCTCCTTGAGATAATTCTCGTTCACGGGGATGCTGTGAAGGTCATCCCGGTATTCCCGACTGATCGCACGCACCAGCTGGAACGAGAGATCAGCTTCAACGATGTTGTTCTGCGCGTCGAGGTAGCCGGCTTCACGGAGCATCGCGAAGAGAACCGACCGGAGCTTTTTATGCGATTCCTTTGAGACCACCTTAATTTCAGGATGCTCGGAGAGCTTTTCTTCCAAATAGTTATCGTAATGAACGTACAGCAGATCGGGTTTCATGTCGTTCAGACGCGCTGCAAGAACGTCACGGCCGAAATCGGCAAGAAAGCGATAGCGGCGGCACGCAGCAAGCCACAGGATGTTGCGCCGGTCGGAGGCGTCGCCGTCAAGGATCAGTTCAAGCTCCCGCTTGTTCAGTGCTCTCAGCCGAACAAAGATTTCGCTGATCTGCCGCTTCGCCGAAGCACGGCTTTTGCTGCTCAGGATGTTCTCATCCACGGCACGCTGAAAGGCCTTATCCCAGTTTCCTTCCTGACGGTAGAGATCTGCGGCTTCACGGCTTGGCATAAGCAGCAACGCACCGGTCGTGCTTCCAAGGGCGTATGGCCGTGGTGCGCCGGTGCGAGATCGTCCTGCGCTGCGGCTCTTCGCGGCTGGAGAGGCTTGGGATGAAGGCTTTGCAGCGGCAAGCTTTTCGACATCCCGGCGGCGGTAATGCCAACGGCGCTGTCTTTTGACGGCCTGAATTTTCCCTTTCTGCGCCCAACCGTTGAGGGTTGAGACTGATATGCCAAGGAGGGCGGCAGCCTGCGCGCTTGTCAGGGTGTCCGTATCCGTTGGTTCGCCTGAAATCGGCGCAGGGACTTGGTACTGATTCTTGTCGATCCAGCGCTGGAGCAAGTCTCTTTCAAAGCGCCACTGGAGGTTGACTTTTTCTGCCGGGATCCCCTTCGTTTTTATCCATTTACAGAGCGTCTCGGGCGTAATGCCCAGCAGTTCGGAGGCTTCACGGCTATTGAATTGATCATGATTCACTGTACACCGCTCCGATCTGCCCCCGGCGCCTGCGGCCGCGGCGATTTTTGATGTAGTTCTCGGCCCATTGGCGCGGAACTAACCAAGTCCCTTTCTTTAGGACTGCCGATCTTAAAGGCTCCGTTGACCGTGCCGGCAGCAACTTTTCTTCTCAGCCGCTCAGGATCAAGCGGGAATCCCCTCTGTGCCAGTATCTCTCAGGCTTCAGCCAGCGTTACATAACCCAACACATCCATCCGCTCACCGCCTCCGCCTTGCCGCATGTAAAAAACACTCCTATTATACCGAAATTCGCGTATATTGGGGCAGTCTTCGCGCCTTTACCGCGGGAATTGAGGCCATGTCTCTGCGCTTTTCTCTGGATCAAGACGCAATTGAGAACGAACGACAAAAAAGAGAGAACAGAAAAAATGTCTCTCAGGTGCCGTGCCGCAGTTTTATCAGCCCGGGGCTGCGAGTTCGGAACCGCTGCCGGCCGCGGTCGTTCCGCACGCTTCGCCGCTTCAAAGCCGGCGGCAAAACTGAAGCTTCCGTCCGCGGCGTTTCTCAAAGCGGCGTCCAAAGACGGCTCACCGCGCAAAGCATAAGGGCAGGGAGAAAGCAGGCATGGCAGGGGCGCGCCCTTCGCTTGCACGGCGCGGGTGCTTCACGATCGGGCGCTTTCCGCCCGCGCTCACGAGGCCGGAGGCGAACCGCGCCCGTTTTCCATTCCGGCGCTCTGCCTGCGTACAGCGCCGCGCAAGGGCTTCGAGAACCACGAGGGGAACTGAATTTCCGCGGGGCGCGCCTGAAAACGCGGACAGGCGTTATTCCGGCACGATTCATTTACTCGACCGTCGTCCATAATCCATTGGCCGAATGATCTTTAACCAGTTCGATGAAATACTTCATAGGCTGTGTCAGATATTTATCGCGCCGCGTAATAAGGCATAAATTTGCAGCGAATTCCCCTTTGTCAAGACGGAAAAAAGCTCCCTGCCGGCGTACGAGCGCCTGAGATTCCTGGGTGATGCTCCACCCTACCCCGGCAAGCACAAGATCCAGTCTTGTAAGGGCTCCCGAGACAACAACCATCTTCTCCGGCGTGAACTGATACGCGCTGTATACCGCGTTTGTCCAGCGCTGCACGCGCGGCGGGACAGGGTCGGTCACGAGCGGCACGCCTTCCATCTCTTTCAAGCTCACAGCGCGGCGCGTTCTCCAATTGAAATGTCCGATCGTCTCGCTGGCGAGAGCATGCCAGGGGGGAACTGCCAAAAGAGCTACATAGCTGAAAAGCTTGTCGTACTGCAATTCGCAGCGCACTTCCGGCGTCACGTCGCTCATATCCATAACAAATGCAAAATCGAGCTTTCCCTCACAGACAGCCTGCTCGAACCCGTCTTCCGCACGCGTAGAAACGATTACGCGAACTTTAGGGTAGCGTTTCCACATGGCGGGCAGCACGCGCGGCAGGAACTGCACGGCACGGCCGGGGGAAAGGCCAACTTTGACGTCGCCGGCGACATCATTTTTCAGTTCCAGCAGTTCCTGACGCAGATTTTCCTCCAAGAAATATTCCCGCCGCGCCGCTTTGACAATGGCCTCTCCTTCCGCCGTGAGGCAGAGACGTCCGCCTTTTTTTACAAAGATATCCGTTCCATAATACTTTTCAAGCCCGCTGATCGCCTGGCTCAGCGCAGATTGAGTGATATAAAGCTGTTTCGCGGCCTCGGTGTACGAGCGCGTCTCATCAAGTCTGAGCAAATACTCAAGTTTTTTTGTATCCATGAGCCTCTCCTTCATGCAGCTTCGCGACTGCTCCAATTCTAAAGCATTCATTACGCAGATACAATTCATTTTTAAGAAATCACTAATAAAATTATGATTATATTCTAATTTGACTTATGAATACAATCGGATACAATGTTTTATAATTAAAGCAGGGCGTTAATCCTATATTCTTTAAGAGAGGCGATATAATGCGGCAGCGCAGATTTAAGGAAATCTTCATCAGCTCATCCGATCCCTTTGAACGCGGCATTCAGCATGGCTCACAAGTGAAAGACAATATTCTTGCAATCTGCGAGGGGTATAAAAATGCGTTCGCACAAAAGGGATTCACGTGGCAGGAAGCTCAGGCGATGGCTTTGGCCTACGTGCCGGCCCTGGACAGGGAAACGCCGGACCTGATGCAGGAAGCCCGCGGCATCGCCAAAGGGGCGGACGTCGATCTTTCAATAGTGATGCTGCTCAATCTGCGTTATGAGCTGCTGAAGCTGGAAAAAAAGACGCCGCAGCCAGGCAGCGAAGACGCCGAGTGCACCTGCTTCTCTCTGCTGCCTGAAGCGACCGGAAGCAACAAAACATACAGCGGTCAGAACTGGGATAAGAACAGGTTTGTCGAAGACCAGCTCTACGTTATCCATATCGACGAACTGAACGGAACGAAAATACTCGGCCTGTCCGAGCCGGCACAATTGATACGCAACGGCATGAACAGTTACGGAATCACGCTGAACTGCGCGACGCTGCTGTCGACCCTCGACTCTGCCGGTCACGCGCTTCCAACAAACTTCATGCGCCGGCGCCTGCTTCAATGTCAAACTTTCGACGAAGCCGTCTCCTTGATCGAAAAGTTCAAACCCGACGTTTCGCTCAACTATGTAATTACGAGCGTTAAAGAAGGCCGGGCGGCCGCTTTCGAGACCTGCCCGCGCGAGAACTTCCGCATCGATCCGCTGAACGGGATCATCGCAAAAGCGAACGATTTTGTCTGCGACCCCGCAATCGACCGCTTTATACCGGCATCCAAAGATCATGTCCGCCATTTCCGTGCGCAGCGTCTCAACGAGCTGTTCAAAAAACGCCGGGGGAATATTGACGTCGATTACATTATGAGCTGCCTTCGCGACCATTACGGTCATCCCGACAGCATCTGCAACCATGACGCAGACGCCGACTGTTTTACGATCGCTTCGATGATTTACGATCCTTTGGAGGGCTGCGCGTGGATGGCCTGGGGCAATCCATGTGAAAACTCGTACGAGAATTACCGTCTGTAATACTGCGGCACGCGTTACATAATCTTTATGGAGGGATTGTTTATGACAGCAGCAAATCAGAAGCAACGCGGTTTCATGCGCTTTATCGGCGGCGTTGAAAGGGTCGGCAACAAACTGCCGCATCCTTTTATGCTTTTCCTTGGACTGATCGCCATCGTCATCGTCGCGTCAGTCATTTGCGAGTGGCTTGGAGTATCCGCTTCCTACACCAAAATTGTTGCAGGCAAAGGTTCCCAGAATATTGTCGTTAAAGCGCAAAGTCTGTTGAGCCGCGAGAGCATCCGCTTTCTTTTCGAGAATTTCCAGCACATCTTCTTTGACTTCTCACCTCTGCGCGCCGTTGTGCCGCTCCTCATGGCGATTGGAGTCTGCGAGCAGTCAGGTTTGATGGAAGTGCTGATCAAAAAAACGATCCTTAATGCGCCTGAGTGGGCGATTTCAGCCGTCGTCGCCTTTGTCGCCCTGAACGCGAATCTGGCCTCCGACGCGGGAATCCTTGCCGCGGCAGCTGTGGCGGCTTCTGTTTACAAGTCGATGGGCAAGAATCCCTGGATTGGAATTGCGATTGCGGCGGCAACGGGTCAGGCTGGCTTCGGCGCCAATCTTCTGATCGCCAGCCAGGATCTGGTAGTTAACGGCATTACCGACGCCGTTACCAAGGAGCTGGGAATCAACGCGCCCACTCATATCCTTATGAACTGGTACTTCCTTGCCTCCGCCGTCGTAGTACTGACCATTGTCTCGTGCTTCGTTACAAAATTCTTCACCGTCCCCCATCTTGTATCGGAGGGGCTTCCCGTTGATATCCCCGTTGAAGACATGCGTGAAAAAGCTACTCCTCTGCAAATGGCCGGGCTGAAAAAAGCGGGGCTCGGCTTACTGTTCTGGATTATCCTCATCGTAGCCCTGGCCTTCCCGCAAAACGGCATTCTCCGCGCGGACAACGGCGCCCTGCTTCCCAAGTCTCCCCTGCTGAGCAGCGTTATCTTCATCATCTTCGTCGGCTTCTTTATCCCCGGCTGGATTTACGGGAGGGTCACAGGCAGCATCAAAAGGTCTAAAGATATTCCCGTGATGATGCTCAACGCGCTAAAACAGAACGGAATGCTCATGGTTATCGCACTCTCTTCGTCCATCTTCATCAAGACTTTCAACATGTCCAACCTTCCGACCATCATCGGCTTCAAGGGAGCAGAGCTGATCCGTTCCATCAATCTGGCGGGCTACCCGACGCTTGTTCTCATTATTATCGTCACAATGTTCTTCAATTTGTTCATCGCCTCTGCCAACGCAAAATGGCTGATGCTTGCCCCCATTTACATTCCCATGTTTACGGCGATCGGTTTTTCACCGGCCCTCATTACTGCGGCGTACCGTGCGGGCGACTCTTCCACCAACCCGATAGCGCCTCTGTCATCAACCGTAATCGTTGTTATGTCGTTCTTTGAGCAGTATAATCAAGACAAAAGCAAAGAGGTCGGTCTGGGAACGGTTATTTCTTACTCTCTCCCGTACTCGATGTTCTTCTTCCTGGCATTTTGCGCCATGATCGCAGCGTTCTACTTCTTCGATCTGCCTCTCGGCCCCGGCGTCGGCGCTTTCCTCAAATAACGCTGACGGGAGTTTTCCAAACCGCACGTGCAAAGACGGACGCATTCATTTAACTGCGTCCGTCTTTTGCTTATGAAAATCTCCTTTCAGTCAGGAAATATCCGTGCGTCGAAACCGGCATTGCGCATCAAAAAATCCGCTTTCCTGTCGGAGAAAACGGATTTTTCGTTCAACGAACCTCCTTGGCAGTGCCGATGGTTTTCGTTCATAACAGTCAAGCCCCTGCTTTTGCAGGGGCTTGACTGTTATAGATGTATTTATGGCGTTACCGATTGTTTACGTTGGAGCGGGTGACGAGGCTCGAACCCGCGACCCTCAGCTTGGGAAGCTGATGCTCTACCAACTGAGCTACACCCGCAAAACACGGCTATTATACGCTAAAGCGACGACGTTCGCAAGATGGCGATTCTGAGCAATTTTTCCGCAGAAAACGCGCCCGTACATCAGGCCATGTGAAAAGCTTCAGCGACCTTCACGAGGTTGCTGCGGATGGCGATATGCTGCGGGCAGACCTGCTCGCAGCTGCCGCAATGAATGCACTCGTCGGCGCGGGCCTTGCCGTGGCGCGTCACAAGCCATTTTTCCTGCCCCTCGGCGTACGTGTAATTGCCGTAGATGTTCAATAGGTTCAGCGCCGTGAAGGATCCGGAAATGCCGATGTTTTTCGGGCACACTTCCGCGCAGTAATTGCAGCTCGTGCAGGGGATCATCGGCAAGGCGTCCAGAGTTTCCCGGGCTTTGCTGACGACGCGCTGCTCAGCTTCCGTCAGGGGCTTGAAATCCGTCATATAGGAAAGATTGTCCTTCATCTGCTCCACGCTGCTCATGCCGGACAGCACGGCGATCACTCCGTCCAGGCTGGCGGCGAAGCGGATGGCCCACGAAGCGCAGGAAGCCTGGGTGTCGGCGCTCTTGAACACACGCTCGACGGCTTCCGGCGGGCTGGCCAAAAGGCCGCCCTTGACGGGCTCCATGATGACGACGGGCTTCCCGTGTTTTCTGGCCGTCTCGTAGCAGGCCCGCGACTGAATATGAGAATTCTCCCAATCGGCGTAGTTGATCTGCAGTTGCACGAACTCCGCTTCGGGATGGGCTTGCAGAATGGCGTCCAGTTCCTCCGGCGTGGAATGGAAGGAGAATCCGGCGTGCCTGATCTTTCCTTCCGCTTTCTTCTCCTGCACGAAGCTCCACATATCGAAATCGTCGAAGAAATGGGTTCTGCCTTCGCCGAGGTTGTGCAGCAGGTAGAAATCGAAATAACCGGCGCCGGTCTGTTTCAGCGACGTCTCGAACTGGCCGACGGCGTCTTCCCGGCTCTGACAGTTGATCCAGGCGGCGTTTTTCGTGGCGAGCGTGAACTTTTCGCGCGGATAGCGTTCGACGAGCGCCTGACGGATCGCGTCTTCCGAGCCGGGATAAGCCCAGGCCGTGTCGAAATACGTAAAGCCGCCCGCCATAAAGAGATCCACCATCTTTTTTACCTGTTCGATGTCGATCGCTTCGCCGTTTTTCGGCAGCCGCATCAGTCCGAATCCAAGTTTTTTCGCGCTCAGTCCGATCTCCGACATGTTGCCCCCTCCTTGTCGATCTTGTTTCCCTTCATTTTGGACTCCCCCGCCAATCCCAATGGGCCGCTTGGTCTCCCCTTGGCCATAAAACGCCCGCAGGACGAGCGCCTCGCAGCGCTTTTTCAAACAGAGAAACTCGTTCTGTTTATATTATTCTACTCTCTTCCCCTTCAAGAAGAAACCTCAAGTACACTCTCATCGTTTTTCATTGAAATTTGAAGACAGCCATTTTCGGCGACCAGCGGCGAAAAAGAAAAGCCGGCACGATCCTCATCTTAACTTTTCAGATGACTTTCGTGCCGGTTTTTTCACGGAACAAGGTCTTGCGTCCTGTGTTCGTCCTTACGCCGCTTTTCGCCTCATTAACCGAAAAACAGCTTCAGATCGTCGCCCACCGTGCCGATGCCCGCGATGCCGAAATTCTTGACCAGCACGTCGGCCACGTTCGGCGACAGGAACGCCGGGAGCGTTGGCCCCAGATGGATGTTCTTGACGCCCAGGTACAGCAGCGCCAGCAAGACGATGACGGCCTTCTGCTCGTACCAGGCGATGTTGAACGCCAGCGGCAGGTCGTTGATATCGTTCAGCCCGAAGATCTCCTTCAACTTCAGGGCGATCAGCGCCAACGAGTAGGAATCGTTGCACTGCCCGGCGTCCAGAACTCTCGGGATGCCGCCGATGTCTCCCAGGTCCAGCTTGTTGTATTTGTACTTGGCGCATCCGGCGGTCAGGATCACCACGTCCTTCGGAAGCTTTCGGGCAAATTCCGTGTAGTACTCTCTGGACTTCATCCGTCCGTCGCAGCCCGCCATGACCACAAACTTCCTGATCGCGCCGGATTTGACCGCGTCCATGACTTTATCGGCAAGCGCGAACACCTGTTCGTGCGCGAAACCGCCGACGATGCTGCCCGTTTCGATCGCTTCGGGCGGAGGGCATTTTTTCGCCTGTTCGATGAGCGCCGAAAAGTCCTTGGTCTCGCCGTAGGCGCCGCCGATGTGTCTGCATCCGGGAACGCCCGTGGCGCCGGTCGTCCAGAGGCGGTCTCTGTAGCTGTCCGCGGGCGGCACGACGCAGTTCGTCGTCATCAGAACGGGGCCGTGGAACTTCTCGAACTCCTCTTTCTGTTTCCACCAGGCGTTGCCGTAGTTGCCGGCAAAGTGCGGGTATTTCTTGAACGCGGGATAGTAATGGGCGGGAAGCATCTCGGAGTGCGTGTACACGTCCACGCCGGTCCCCGCCGTCTGTTCCAGCAGCATTTCGAGATCTCTCAGATCGTGGCCGGAGATCAGGATGCCGGGATTTTTCCGCACGCCGATGTCGACCGCCGTAATCTCCGGATGGCCGTAAGCCTCGGTGTTGGCCTTGTCGAGAAGCGCCATGCCGTCGACTCCGTACTTTCCGGTCTCGAGGGTCAGCGCCACAAGGTCGTTCACCGTCAGGCTGTCGTCGAGCGTCTTGGCCAGCGCGCGCTGGATGAAGGCGTCCACGTCTTCGTTGTCCTGCAAAAGCGCGTTCGCGTGCTTGGAATAGGCCGCCAGTCCCTTGAGGCCGTACGTGATCAGTTCCCGCAGGCTGCGAATGTCTTCGTTCCCGGTGGCGAGCACGCCGACTTCGGCGGCCTGAGCGTCGAATTCGCCGACGTCGCCGTTCCAGAGCGCCGCATGGGGCAGTCCCGACGCGTTTTCCGTCTGACTCAGGAGCTTCCGCTTCACGTCCAGAGTTTCCCGGATTCTTTCGATGATCGCCTGACGGTCGAAGTTCGCGTTCGTGATCGTCACGAAGAGGTTCATCGTCACGAGATGGTTCACCTCTTTGCCGACGCGCTGTCCCTCGCGGCGAAGCCGGTCCGCGACGCAGGAAAGCCCTTTCGTCACGTAGATCAGAAGATCCTGCATGGCCGCCACGTCGGGTTTCTTCCCGCACACGCCGCAAACGGTGCAGCCCTTTCCCCCCGCGGTTTCCTGACACTGGTAGCAGAACATTTTACGCTCCATCGTCAGACCTCCTCGATCGCGCCGACCGGACAGTTTTCGCGCGCTTCCGCCGCGCTGTCGCGGTTCTCTTCCGCAACTTCTTCCGCGATCGCCGCGGCGACGCCCGCGTCGGTCATGGAAAAGACTTCCGGGCAGGTCGTCGCGCAAAGCCCGCAGCCGATACAACTCTCATTCACAACATATTTCATTTTCGAATCCCCCTTTTCGTTTTTCCCCGTGATACTTCGAAATCCCTTTTACGCTGGTGCCGCCGATCCCCCAAGAAGTTTCTCCGCCAGAGCGGGAACGGCGGCGAAATCTTCCTCTCCGGGGTTCCAAAGAGAACGCACGTTTTCATCGATCACGTCGAAGCCCGCGTCTTTCAGGCGCTCCCGCAGAACTTTGACGGACTCGCCGCTCCAGCCGTAGCATCCGAAGGCCGCGGCCTTCTTGTTCCTGAACTTCAGCTGTTTGAGAAATTCCAGCCAGCCCGCCACGCTCGAAAGGATGCCGCCCGATACCGTCGGGGAACCGACGGCGATGGCTTTCGAGCGGAAGACTTCCGTCATGACATCGTTTTTGTCCGCTTTCGCGATGTTGAAGACTTTCACCACGGTATCGGGACTTTGCCGGTGGATTTCGTCCGCGATCCTGTGGGCGACCTTCGCGGTGCCCTCCCACATGGTGTCGTATGCAACCGTGATCTGGTCTTCCTGGTACGCGCCCGCCCACTTCGCGTATTTGGCGACGATCCGCAGCGGCTCCTGGCGCCAGACCGCGCCGTGGGAAGGGGCGATCATCTCGATCGGGAGGTTCAGCGCGTCGATCTCTTCCAGCTTTTTGGTCAGGATCGCCGCAAAAGGATTGAGGATGTTGGCGAAGTACTTCATCGATTCCTTGTCCAACAGGCACTGATCCGCCTTGTCGTTGAACAGTTCCTCCACCGCATAATGCTGGCCGAACGCGTCGTTGGAAAAGAGGATGTTGTCGCCGGTCAGGTAGGTGGCCATGGAGTCCGGCCAATGGAGCATGCGCATCTCCACGAAGATCAGATTCTTGCCGTTGCCGATATCGACGCTGTCGCCCGTCTTCACCACGCGGAAGTTCCAGCCGCGCGCGCCGTACTGCCCTTCAATGCTCTTGACCGCATTGGCCGTGCAATAGATGGGCGTGTCCGGGATCTCATCCATCAGCGCCGTCAGCGAGCCGGAATGATCGCACTCGCCGTGGTTGGCGACGATGAAATCGATCTTCTTCAGGTCGACTTCTTTTTTCAGGTTCTCGACGAAATCGAAGCGGTGCGGCGTCCATACGGTATCGATCAGGGCCGTCTTCTCCTCCTCGATCAGGTAGGCATTCTGGCTGGAACCGTTCACGATGGAATAATCGTCCCCGTGAAAGCGCTCCAGCTCCCAGTCGACGTGCCCCACCCAGCTTACGTTGTTTTTGACGTGTTTTCTCACCGCGCGTCTCCTTTCCTCAAAAACGGGGTTCTGTCCGCAAACGACGCTTACATGACGCTAATCTCGGGATTCTTCTCGCCGAACTTCTCTTTCAGCGCGCGGCAGATCTCGCTTCGTTCCTTGCCCTGCCCTTCCTGCGTTTTGATCAGTTTGTAGGCCTGAAACAGCGGCGACGGACCGATCTCGGAGCTGAAAAAGCCGATGCCCTGGTTCCACGCCAGCAGCTCGAAGACGTCGTCCAGCGCCGCGGAGTCGAGGCCGTGCGCGTAGGCTTTGACCAGCTCGCGGGTGGCCTGCCGCATCCTTCCGGCGCCGACCGCGTTGGCGAGCGACAGAAGCAGCCGCGTCTCGTACGGCAACGTCCGCCTGGGGCTCTGCCAGGTGGTTTCCCAGAAGTCCACGGCGATCTTGCCGAGCTTCTCGTCGATCATCGGGTAATTCAGGAGCGCCAGCGGCCGAAACGGCGCTTCTTCGCCCTCCTTTTTCTCCGTGCGGCAGAAAAACACGTGGAACTCCGTCTCGGCGGTCTGTTCCGTGTGATGTTCAAAGCCGAGATCCTCCAAAGCCGCGTACAGCGGATGCGGCTCGAACGTCTGCACAATCTCCAGCCCCTCGCCCACTTCGAGCCGGGACGCCGCCTGGATCAGTCCGGCGGCGAAATTTCCCTGCACGTGGCGCACGTCCACTTTGCGGAAGCCGTTCGTCTTGTCCCGCCACGCTTCGTAACTCATCTTCGTTCTCCTCCGGCGGCGCTTTTCACTTCAAGGTCAAAAGCAGCGCCATCTTGAACTTGCCGTTCGCCGTGACGCTGTGCAGGCCGCCTGCGGCGAAGCGGAAATTTTCGCCGGCCCCGATCGGGTAATCCTGCCCCTCGTAGCCGATCACGCCTCTGCCTTCCAGCGCGAAGATCAGCGCGTCGCCCGGCGCTCGGTGCGGCGAAAGACCGGTGCCCTCGTCGAAGGCCATGACCACGAACTTGAATCCTTCGTTGGAAACCACGTCGACGTTGACGATACTGCCCTTTTCATACGGCGCCAGATCCGCCAGTGCGAAAACTTCGCCCGCTTTGACCGCTTCGTTCATCTGCAATTCTCCTTTCGCAATCACTTCCGTGTAAACGAATCCTTCCCGCGCCGCGATCCCGCAGAGCGTGTCTTTGGGCACGACCAGCGCTTCGCCCTCGCCAAGTTCGACTTCTTTTCCGTCCGCCCCGGCGCCGAGCGCAAAACGTCCTGTGCCGCCGGTGCCGATGCAGAGCATCTCCGTCGGATAGCTCTCGGCGCTGACGTCGGTTCCCCTCCCCAGCGAAAAGTACGAAACTTTCGTCTCCGCCCGAAGGCCCGACACAGTGGAGATCGTCATGCCCTCTCTGGGCGGATGCTCTTCGGCGATGGAAAACGCTCGATTCATCGCGTTCAGCCTCCTCGCGGTCAAATTTTTTTCCTGTCTGCCCGTAATGTATCACGAACGGTTTTGTATGTATGTTGTTATAACAACGAAAGCCCCATCTCCGCCGAAACTGACAAATCCTTCGGCCGGCTTGGGTCGCCGCGGCGTCTCGCGGCGTTGCAGAATCCGACAAAGATGCTATACTTAATATGCTGCGGGAATTGCGGCGTTCTTTTGAATCGCTTCAAAATTTTAAGGGGGAAAATGTCATGTTGGATGCAAAAGTCAAAGAACTGATCAACACTCAGGTCAACAAAGAATTCTACTCGGCGTATCTGTATCTGGATTTTGCCAATTACTATTACGATCAGGGGCTCGACGGATTCGCCCACTGGTACGACGTGCAGGCGCAGGAAGAGCGCGACCACGCCATGCTGATGAGAACGTACCTGCAGAACAACGGCGAGCGCGTCACCTTCTCCGAGATCGCCAAGCCCGACAAGGTGTACAAGAACCTCGACGACCCGCTCAAGTTCGCTTTGGAGCACGAGCAGTACGTCACCAGCCTGATCAACGCGATCTACAAGGCCGCCAGCGACGTCGACGACTACCGCACGATGCAGTGCTTCGACTGGTTCGTCAAGGAACAGGGCGAAGAGGAAAAGAACGCCGACGACCTGATCAAAAAATTCTCGCTTTTCGGTTCCGACCCCAAGGGGCTGTACGCGCTGAACCAGGAGCTCCTCGCCCGCGTCTACTCGGCGCCGTCTCTGGTTCTGTAATCTGTCAGCCATAAGGAGGATCGTATGCATAATATTTTGCTGATCATCGGTTCGCTGAGAAAAAACTCTTTCAACCGCCAGCTGGCTCAGGTCATCTCTTCCGAACTGGCAGGGAAAGCCAACGTTTCCACGCTGCGGTTCGACGACATCCCTTACATGAATCAGGACATCGAATGGCCCGCGCCCGAAGCGGTGCGCCGCGTCCGCGAGACCGTGGCCGCCGCCGACGGCGTGTGGATCGTCACGCCGGAATACAACTTCAATTTTCCCGGCCTGCTCAAGAACCTGCTCGACTGGCTTTCGCGCCCGACGGTGCAGGGCGATTACAAGAGCGCCGCGACGTACAAGAAAAAGGTCACGATCAGCGGCGCCGGCGGCAAGAACGCCACGACCAATTCGCGCGCGCGGCTGACCGAGCTGCTCGAGTTCATGCGCGCGGACGTGATGCCCGGCGGCGGCACGGGCGTCGCCGTAAACATGGACGCCTTCAAGACTGACAAAGTCGTCTTCACCGAAGAACAGCTTCGTCTCCTGCACGAGCAGGTCGAGGCGTTCCTGGCGTTTTTGGGATAGTTTCCGCGGGCGGATCTTCGCCGCAAAGGCTGTTCAATCGTTGGCAATGAACGCGAAAAGGGCTTCCCCGCTTGACGGGAAAGCCCTTTTTCTTGTAAAACGAAAACCACCGGCAATGCCGGTGGTTCCAAAAGGCTTTAGCTATGGAGAAAAAGAACTCCTCCTTTGGTAAAGTAAGAGCGGTCTGTCAGCCGCCAAGCCAAACCAAAGGAGGATCAAGTCCTGATGAAACTTGACATAAGTAGTTTAGCACACACGAAGTGGGAGTGTAAGTATCACGTGGTATTTGCGCCGAAGTATCGCCGCCAGATCATCTACGGGAAGATCAAACAAGACATTGGTTTGATGCTGAGAAAACTGTGCGCGTACAAAGAAATTGAAATATTGGAGGCGGAAGCATGCAAAGATCACGTCCACATGCTCCTGAGTATACCGCCCAAATACAGCATATCACAGGTAATGGGTTACTTGAAAGGTAAAAGCAGCCTGATGATTTACGAGAAGTACGCGAATCTGAAGTACAAATATGGCAATCGACATTTCTGGTGCCGCGGTTATTACGTAAGTACGGTAGGACGCAACAAGAATGCAATAGAGACCTACATCAGGAATCAATTGCAGGAAGATCATGCCGAGGAACAGCTGACGATAAAAGAGTACGTTGACCCGTTTACGGGTAAGCCGGCACAGGAAGGCAAGTAGAGAGCCCCTTTAGGGGCAGCCTGTGAGAGTTGCGCGGCTGACAGACTTTTCGATGAGCCTATAGGCTCAGCCGGGAAGATGCCCCAAGGGGGCTTGTGCAAACCACCGGCACGGCCGGTGGTTATGATTGGCGCGCGACAAAAAGCGGCAATTCTCCATTTCGCCCGCGCCGTCGTCCGAACGCAAAAACCCCGCCGCGGGCACGGTTTTGTTTCTCCACAGAACGCGCCCGCGGCGGGGATTGTTTTATACGATTTTCACGCCGCGATTAACGACGCTTCGAGATCACGCGCACAGCGCCCTCGGAATAGGGAGCCAGGTCGCCCTGCTGATAGATCACGGCCACCGTCTTGGCGTCGTCAAGATAGAACTCGTCGCTCAGCTTTTCGGGAACGAACTCGGCGCTGAACGCGAGCGCCTTGCCCTCCTGATTGTAAAGCTTCCAGACGCCCTTCTTCAGATTCTTCACGAGCGCGTTCACGTTTTTAACGCGGGCAAAGCGGCCGAGAGGCACGCGCTCGCCGGTGACTTTGCTGTACACTACGCCGTGCTCGAAATTCTCGGGATTAGCCGCGCCCTGCTCCATGACCGACGTGCTCATGACCAGAGAGACGTACTTCTCGTCCTCGAACTTCGCGGCGTAGCTCATGGACACTTCATTCTGCCCCTCGTATTTCGCCTTCATGCTGTCCACATAGGCGGCGATATCCCTGTTGATCGCTTCCTGGGCTTTCGCGTTTTCCACATGCACCGCAGGATAAACCAGTTTCAGCCCGAAACCATCGTTCTGAACCGCGTCGACGACCTGAGCCTGAGCGGCAAAGGGCAGGGCCGCCGCAGCCAGAAGAGCAAAAATCGCTTTTTTCATTTCAAAATTTCCTCCGAATCTTGATTTTGCGGTCTATGAGACTTTCTCACATTGCTGGCAATTGTAACAGATCAGCTCTCCCCGCCTCAAGCGCCCCGGCGCAGAATTGGATATTTCTACATGCTTGCGCAGCTAAGAACAATTCAGCGGCGCTGTCTTTTCCTGCAGACGGCGCCCTAAGCAAATGTTCCCGTCTCTCTTCGCTTCACGCGGCTTGGCAGTTCCGCCGTTCGCGGGAAAGTTTCGGTTATTTTTTCAGTCCCAGATGCCACAGAGCCCGGCGCAGTGTATGCGCCAATCCGTGATCACGCCAGCAGCGCACTCCGCCGTAAGCTTTGCGCGGCGCCCAGGTAAGGATGCGCCCGAGGCGGAAGGAAACGCTGCGCCGGAGATCACGCATCTCGTTCTCCTTTATCCGCAGCCGGCTGCGCGCCGCCGACAGCTCTTTCTCGGCTGTCTGACGCCGCAATGCTTCCTGCGCAGCAAGGTGCTGCTCTTTTTCAAGCTTCGCGCAGCGCGCGAACAGGTACTCATTTTCATCTTCGTACTGCAGCAGGCGCGTCACGTAATCCAGATTCGACGGATTGTAAAAATAGCCTCGATCGCGCCGGTCAAGCTCCATCAGTTCACTGCCCTGCACTTTCAGCTCGCGCAGGACTGCAAACACGCTGCCAAGCGTACCGACCATGCGCAGATTGTAAGCACAGCGATCCAGCGTGCTGTTGATGAAGCTCTGCTTCACCTGCGGCCAGCATTCCGACACCGCCAGATTTCGCTTCCACAGTTTCGTCGCTTCCCAAAAAGCCAGCGGCGATTCGTCCTTGGTATGCTCGAGGCTGCATGGATTGTTGACGCGGCGCCGGTACCCGGAAGCGCGGCGCACGGAGATCTGCGAGGCTTCGACCAGCGCCGCATAAACAAAGACGATATCCTCCGCACACAGCAGCGCCGGAAAGCGCAGCCGACGCACGTCGAGAAAATCGCGGCGGAACAGTTTGCCGCCCGGACCGGCAGAGGTAAAATTGAAGATGTACTGCGGCACGTCGCGCCAGCAAAACACAGGCAGGTCGCGCGGCAGCAGATTCAAACGCAGCGAAGACGGTTCGGCGGCCGTCGCCTCGCCGCCCTGCCAGCAGTGAGTTTCTCCCACGACGACGTCCGCCTGGGTTGAGCGCGCCCGCTCGGTCATTTTCAGCAGATAATCGGGGTCGAACGCATCGTCGGAGTCAAGGAACGTCACATATTCGCCCCGCGCCGCATCCAGCGCCAGGTTGCGCGCCGTCCCCGCGCCGGCGTGTTCCTGCGTCATCACGACGATCCGGCCGTCGCGCGCGGCATATTCGCGCAGAATGCTGGGCGTATCGTCCGTCGAACCGTCGTCGACGCACCGCAGCTCAAACGAAGTCAGCGACTGCCTCTGCACGCTTTCCAGCGCCTCGCACAGATACCTCTGCGCGTTGTAGACGGGCATGACGACCGTGACGACCGGGCGCGCCTCCGCGGCGATGCCGTGCCGTTCCTCAAAGTGCGGCGGCAGACACAGATTTTTCAGCGTCCAGAAATAATCCTTATATGCAAACGCCGCGATAAAATCTTCGCCGACGTCTTTTACATCAAAGCTCCAGACAAACTCTTTGATGCTCTTGTGCAGAGAGTAAACATTTTTCCCCTGTTCCAAGCGACAGAAATATTCGTCGAAAACGTGATTGAGCTCCCGCTGGCAAACCAGGCGCGCCGTTGCCTGCGGCAGCGTGCCAGCCAACTCGCGGACCGCAGCATACGAGACAATCTGCTGTCCGAAGGACGGCGATTCCGCTTCGGCGGCACAGCGCTCGGCGACGGGAATGTCGGTGATCATCAGGCGCTGCGCCGCGATCAGACAGCCTAGGGAAAAGCTGCGTTCGCCGCCGTCCGGCAGCGGTGAAAACGCCGCGCCGCTTTGGCGCACAAATTCAGTCCGGTACAGCCCATAGATGGAGACTGCCGTATCGAGCAGCTCGCGCGGCGCTTCGGCAAAGGCGGCGACCGTCCACAGTTTCGTGCAGCCGCGGCAGCTCCACAACGCCGGCAGCTCTGTTTCGCCGCTGCGCGCGTCTTTCAGGCGCGCCGTCCCTTTGACAAAATCAAGTTTGTTTTTCACAGCCGTATCGTACAGCCGCCGCAGACTGTCGGGCAGCAGCCTGTCCCCGGCGTCGAGAAAGATCGCGTACTCGCCCGCGGCCGCTTCAAGCCCCGCGTTGCGCGCCGCTCCAGCCGGCAGGCCGGGCAAAGCCGCGATTCTGACGCGTTCGCTTCGTCCCGCGTATTCACGCAGAAGCGGCGACGGCGCGCCGCTTTCGGCGCAGATGATCTCGATTTCAGTCAGGGATTGGGCGAGTACGCTGTCGAGAGTCCGACGCAGCTCGTTTTCTTCGCCGCGGACGGAAATGATCACGGAGACCCTTACCGCTCCCTGAGGCAGCGCCCTGCCGGCAAGAAAAAGCCTGAAACGCAGGCGCTCCTCCTCCGGCAGCTGTTCGGCCAGCGCCCGCTCTTGGGGCGGCAGCGACTCGAAGTTTGCCCGACCGTTGCGCTGAATCGACGCGACGATGTCGCCCGCGGCCTTGGCGGCGCTTTCCGCAAAAGGCCGCTGCGAAAGCAGACTGCGCATTTCCTCCCAGACAATGAAATACGACCACGCGTTGATAAATCTCACTCCGCTGGTCATGACTGAATTTTTGCGGATGCGGTGCGAATACAGAATCTGCGGCAGGCAGGCGGCACGCTCCGCCTTCAGTGCCGCCGCAAAGGTGAACAGATTGTCTTCGTGGACGATGCCCTCGTAAAAACGAATACCGCTGTTCTGCAAAAAATCCCGCCTGAGCATCTGCATCCACACGAGGGGCACGTAGTCGCCGTTGGCACGCATCGCCCCAAGCAGCTCTTCGCCGCTGACGACAGCCGGATACTCATGGCCGCGGCGATAGTATTCGCGTATGCGCTCGGACCTGGCTTCATAGGCAGGTTCGTCGGCAAAACACTCGGCGCTGAAATAAAGGATGTCGAGCCGGCTGGATTCCATGCGTTCATACAAAATCTGCAGCGCCTCGGTCTTGAGAACGTCGTCGCCGTCCATGAAGAAAACGTACGGAGCGCGGGCGGCATCGAGCCCGCGGTTGCGCGCGGCCGACGGCCCGGCGTTTTCCTGCGACAGCACCGAAACGCGCGGCTCGTCAGCAGCCCAGCGCATCAGTACGTCCAGCGAAGCGTCGGTCGAGCCGTCGTTGACGCAGATCACTTCCAGCTGCGTCAACGACTGACGCAGAACGCTCCGCAGCGCGTCTTCGAGATAATCTTCCACGTTGTACACGGGAATAACGACGCTCACGAGCGGTTGTTCGGACTGATTCTGTTTCATAACGACGCAGGAAGATTTTTGCTTATCCATAAGCGTTTTCATCGCCACAACCTCTCTGCTGAAAAAAGAAAAAACGCCGCCGAAAGAGCGGGAACAGCACTTGATACAAGCGCCGTTCTCGCTCTTTCGGCGGCGCGGCATCCAGAGAAACGAGCACATTATTTGCGACAAATCTTAACATACCTGACAACATCACGTCAATGCCGTGCTGTTTTCTCATTTCAGCCGGATTCACAAGCACGCAGCGACACAGCGGCCCGAAGAAAGAGCGATTGATCACGCCTTCTTCGAGCCGCTGTGTTTATGCTTCTTCTCCGCGGGCAACGTTGCGTCCGTCGAAGACAGGGATGAATTTTTCCATTGCCGTGCGGCCGCGCTGGATGAAGCAGTTTTCCATTCCGAGCTTTTCGGCGTGGTCCAGCACCTTGTCATACTCGCAGGTCGTCAGCCGGCGATTCAGCTCGGGGCAGCAGGCCGCCTGCGGCATGGGCGTAAACTGGTTCATCAGGCTCACGCAGATGTCCGAACCGAAAGTATTCCACAGATAATCCAGCAGTTTCAGACTGTCACGGAAGTGCCCCGGCATAATCAGATGCCGCACCAGCACACCGCGGGTCATCAGCCCGTCTTTCATCACGAACGGGCCGGTGATTTCGAACATCTTTTCGATCGACGCCGAAGCGTATTGAAAATAATCCGGCGCGTTGGAGTATCGCCGCGCCAGAGAGTCGTCCCAGTACTTCAGATCCGGCAGGAACACGTCCACTGATCCGCGCAGCGCTTCAACTGTCTCCGGCAGTTCGTAGCCGCCGCAGTTGTACACAACCGGCAGGGCAAAGCCGCGCCGCTTGGCCTGATCCAGCGCCGCGAGGATCTGAGGCACATAATGCGTCGGCGTCACGAGATCAAGCGAGGCCGCGCCGCGCCGCTGCTGCTCGAGAAAGATCTCGGACAGGCGTTCCGAGCTGACTTCAATGCCCCATCCCTTGTGGCTTATATCATAATTCTGGCAGAAGACGCACTTCATGGTGCAGTGGGAGAAAAAAACTGTTCCGGCGCCGTTTTCGCCGCTCAGACACGGTTCTTCCCAGCGGTGCAGCGACACCAGCGCCACGCGCGCCAGCTCGCCGGCGCCGCACCAGCCTTTCTGTCCTGCCCGCCGGTCCGCTCTGCAGCGGCGCGGGCACAGGTTGCATGAACTCAGATTCATCGTCGTTTTCCCCCACATACAAAAATCGCCCCGGAAAATTTTCCCCGGGGCGATTGTACTCTCTCGATTACTTGATTTCAAGCGCGGCGATGCCGGGCAGGCTTTTGCCCTCGCAGTATTCGAGGCTGGCGCCGCCGCCGGTCGAAACGTGGGACATCGCGTCTTTGAGGCCGAATTTCTTCACGGCCGAAGCGGTATCGCCGCCGCCGACCACAGTAAACGCGCCCTCGGCAGTCGCTGCCGCCATCGCCTCGGCCACGGCGAGGCTGCCCGCGGCAAACGGTTTGTTCTCAAACACGCCCATAGGACCGTTCCAGAGCACCGTCTTGGCTTTCGCTATCTCAGCCGCAAACGCTTTGGCCGTCTCGGGACCGATGTCCAGCCCCATCAGACCGTCGGGCAGCGACATTGCTGAAACTGCGGAGCACCGCACCTCGTCGCCAATCTCCGAGGCGGCAATCACGTCCGCCGGCAGCAAAATCTTCACGCCTTTTGCTGCCGCGCGCGCCAGCACGTCTTTGGCAAAACCCGCGTGCTCGGCATCGTACAGCGACTTGCCGATCGCTCCGCCCTGTACGGACAGAAAAGTGAAAGCCATGCCGCCGCCGATCAGGATCGTGTCGGCCATGTCGAGCATGTGTTCGATCACGCCGATCTTGTCGGAAACTTTCGCGCCGCCCAGCACCAGCACATACGGTTTTTCCGGAGCGGCTTTGACGCGCTCGAGCGCTTCCACCTCGCGGGCAATCAAAAAGCCGGCGTAGGCGGGCAGCACATGGGCGACGCCTTCGGTGGTGCAGTCGCCGCGGTGCGAAGCGCTGAAAGCGTCCATAACGAACAGGTCGAACGGGGCAGCCAGCAGCTTGCTGAACTCGGGATCGTTCTTCTGCTCCTCGGAGTGAAAACGCGAATTCTCCAGCAGCAGCAGCTCATCGGCTTTCTGCGCCGTAACGGCCGCTTCGACCTCGGGGCCGACACACTCGGGAACGAAACGCACCGGATGCCCCAGCCCTTTTTCCACGTCTGCGCGGATCTGTCCCAGCGACATCTCCGGCACAACCTGCCCTTTTGGACGTCCGAAGTGCGAAACCATCGTTACCCGCGCGCCGCCGGCCAGCAGCGCGTCGATCGTCTTCTTATGAGCGACGATGCGGGAATTGTCCTTGACTCTGCCGTCTTTGAACGGCACGTTGAAATCAACGCGAATCAGAACCTTTCTGCCCTGCAGGGGCGCGTCGGAAATTCCACGCAGTTTCAGCATTCTACAGCCCCTTGGAGATCACGTAGTTGACCAGGTCGACGCAGCGGCAGGAATAGCCCCACTCATTGTCGTACCAGGCGAACACCTTGACGAGGCCGTTCATCTCGATGGTCTGGTCGGGAGCGAAAATGCTGGAACGGTCGTCGTGAATAAAGTCGGCAGAGACGCACTCGTCAGTAACATAGCCCACATAGGGGGCCATATCGCCTTCGGAGGCCTTTTTCACGGCCGAGTTCACCTCGTCGGCCGTCACGGCGCGGCCGGGGACAAAGGTCAGATCGACGATGGAAACGTCGGGCGTAGGCACGCGCAGCGCCATGCCGCTCAGTTTGCCCTTCAGGGCTGGAATGACGAGCGCTACAGCCTTGGCAGCTCCCGTCGTGGTTGGAACCATGGAGCAGGCCGCCGCGCGGGCACGATAATTGCTCTTCTTGTGGGACTTGTCGACCAGGTTCTGATCGCCCGTGTAAGAATGGACGGTCGTCATCAATCCTTTTTCGATGCCGAACGCGTCGTTGAGGATCTTGGCAATCGGCGCCAGGCAGTTGGTGGTGCAGGATGCGTTGGAAACGATGTGGTCTTTCGCGGGATCGTACTTTTCCTCGTTAACGCCCATAACAAACGTCGCGACACCGTCGCCCTTGCCGGGAGCGGTGATGACGACCTTCTTGGCGCCGCAGGCAATATGAGCCCCGGCTTTCTCGGCTGTCACGTTTTTGCCGGTCGCTTCGATGACCAGTTCGACCCCCAGCTCCTTCCAGGGATAAACGTCGTGCTCGGGCGTGACGCAAAGAATCTTCCGGCCATTGACGACGATGGAATCGCCTTCCGCGGTAACCGTGCCGTTGAAACGGCCGTGCACAGAATCGTATTTGAAAAGATACGCCATCTGATCGGCCAGCGCGCTGTGTCTCGTAACAGCGACAACCTCGAAAAGACCCTTTTTGTCGTACTCCGACATAGCACGAAGAACAAGACGGCCAATTCTGCCAAAACCACTGATTGCAACTCGAACTTTGCTCATAGCAGCCTCCTAAGAATTATTAGCCGTCTCCGCCGGGGAAACGGCCTTCGCAAGCGACATCATACTATGTTTTTAGATTAAGCGCAAAACGGCAGACTGTCAAGCTTCGTGCCGCTTAAATCACATCAGGAAAGTTTCGACGGATCAAACCCCGCCTCTTCTGCAATCGAAAGCAGTTTTTTCAGGCGGTATTTCACAGTGCTTTTGCTCACCTGCGGACGAAGCAGGTCGCCAAGATCAGACAGCGTCGCTTCCGGGTTTTCGAGCCGCGCCCGGGCCAGGGGGAGCAGCTTTTCGGGAATCAGCTTCACGTCGAGCCGGCGCAGGAAATCGATCATCGCCACGTGCTGGCGGGAAGTTTGCACGCTGCGGCGAATATTGGCGCTGTCGCAGTTGGCCTGCTTATTTGCCAAATCGCGGCTGCCGCGCATTATCGAACGCTTTTCAAGGTTCTGCGCCAAGGCCGACATGCCCATAAAATAGCAGAAGCGCATGATCTGCTGAAGGTCTCGTATTGTCAGCTCCTGCACGTTTTCCTTGTCCCGCACCGAGAAAGTAATTTCGCTGCCCTCCAACAGTTCGCTTATATTATGCGCCATCGACGCATCGTGAAAGCGCATGATGCAGTAATATCCCCGCTTGGGATTGTAAACGCTCCCCGCACAGCCAAAAACGCCGCGCGCCCAGGCCCAGCGGATAAAATCGCGGCGGTGACGTTTCGCAAGAATCGTCTTATAAAGGGACTGCGGCAGAACGACTGACACCTTCCGGTTCTGCACGCGCAGAATCCCGCTCAGTTCCGCTTCGCCGCTCCAGCATACATACGGCCAGAGACGTCGGAACCGACGGTAGACCCACAGCCGCGACGACGAGATGCGCACCTCGGCCCCGACAGCCTGTCTGTTCATGCAGGCGACGATCCCGGACAGCTCGGACTCTGCGGAGACTGTGTCAGTCACAGGAGCCAGAAACCATTCGTCCCATTGCTCGGTACTGATCTTCACAGCTCATACCTGCCGTTCAGCTTGCGGTTGATCCTCATCAGCGCCTCTGCCAGCCGGGCACTGTGATGACGTACAACGCCGCTTTCCTGAATCTGAAGCAGCGAAGCGCGAAAAACCTGACAGTTCTTCGAGATCAGAAACTCTTCATCCTGCCGCCCCAGCGACAAGGGCTCCGCGCCTTGAGCGCGATACTTTTCCCGAAGCGGTTCGGGAATGACGTCCTCGTTGAGAACCACCGCGTCGGGATAGCGCCCCAGCGCTTTTGCGACCCACTGAATGTGATCGAGCTGCGTCATGCCGCTGGTTTCTCCCGGCTGAGTCATCAAATTGGCAACGTAAACAATGGGACGCTTCGACCTGCGCAGTGCGGCTGTAAAGTCCTCCACCAGCAGATTGGGGATGACGCTCGTAAAAAGGCTGCCCGGTCCCAGAATAACCATGTCTGCATGGGGAAGAACCGCAAATGCCTCGCGCACCGGTTTTACGCCCGAAGGCTCAAGACGAATGCTGCGAATGTCGCAGCCGCGCTCCGCCACCGCCAATTCGCCGCGCAGCCTCGCGCCGTCGTCCGTTTCGGCAACGAGCGTAACGTTTTCAGTCGTGATCGGCAGCACCCGGCCGCGAATCGCCAGCAAACTGTTGACGAGCTCCACAGCGTTTTTAAAATCGCCCGACTGTTCCGTCGCCGCCAGCAGAATCAGATTGCCAAGGCTATGTCCTTTCAAATCGCCCTGGCCAAAGCGGAAGTTCATGAAGGCGCGCAGCTGATCGTCGTTTTCGCTGAGAGCGACCAGACAGTTGCGGATGTCGCCGGGAGGCAGCATGCCCCAGTCGCGCACCAGGCGTCCGGAACTGCCCCCTTCGTCGGTCACTGTGACCAAAGCGACGATATTGCGCGTATAGCCCTTCAGCCCCTTTAAGAGAGAAGAAAGCCCCGTCCCGCCGCCGACTGCCACAAAATGGGGGCCTCCCGCGAGACGGAGCTGTACGGCCGCCGCCGCCGCTTCCCGTTCATTTGTTCTTTTCGATATAAAGCTTCGCACGCGGCGGCTGTTGCGGAACAGGAGAGACACGGTTACGCCGCCGGCCAGGCAGCCGCCGAAAAAGATCAGCGCCACGGCGAACAAAAGCTTCATGACTTCCGCCCTCCCCGTTCATCCCGTTCGAGATCGCGATGCTTGACGCAGCACTCCACGCCGTCAATTTCTCCCAGTCTCTCGCCCAACCATTCAGCCGCAAAAACAGAGCGGTGACGCCCGCCGGTACAGCCGACAGCGATCTGCAAATAGTTTTTGCCGCTGAGATGGTACACAGGGATAATGTTTTGGATGAGCTCCAGACTCTGATGCAGAAAGGAACTGGTCATCGGATCGCTGTAAATGTACTTTTGCACCGGTTTGTCGCGGCCCGACAGAGGCTTCAGCGTCTCTACGTAATAAGGGTTGACGAGGAAACGCACATCCAGCACAAAATCAGCGTCAAGCGCCATGCCGTACTTGAAGCCAAACGAGCTGACCGTCACCTGCAGTCCAGCCGGATTACGCGCCAAGATCGAAAAAATCTCTGCGCGAAGCTGAGCGCCCGACAGTGCGGAAGTATCGACAACACGGTCGGCGATGCGCCGGAACTGCGCCAATTGCCTGCGCTCAATGCTGATTCCTTCCAGCAGAGAGTTCATAAAGCCCAACGGATGACGCCTGCGTGTCAAGCTGTAGCGGCGCAGCAGCACATCCTCGGACGCCTCGAGAAAAAGAATTTGAACGTTAACGCCCTTCTGCCTCAGATCGTCGATCACGCGCGGCAGACAATCCGGCAGATCAAGGCTGCGCACGTCAACCACCGCGGCTACGCCGTTTTCCAGCGCTTTTGGATGCTGCGACAGTATCCCGATCAACTCTGGAAGCATGCCGACTGGGATATTGTCAACCGTGAAAAATCCCTGATCTTCCAAAAGATGCAGCACGCTGCTTTTTCCGCTGCCGGACAGCCCTGTGATAATCAGCAGTTTTTTCGGAAGCATCGTCTCGCCGCTCATTGATTCTGCCGCACTAAGACCGGATACCCCGCCGCCTTGACGTCCTTTGCGATCTCGTCGGCCACCGCCCGCTCACGCCCGCCTGCCACGATCACGCGGTAGTAATTCCTGCCGCGCACTTCCGCCTGGCGCACCACGGCGCTGTGTCCCATTTTCTGAAGCGCCGAAACGACGGTATTTGCCGCCGCACGATCAGAGTAGGAACCGCACTGGATAATAAACAGACTCTTGTCGATGCTGCCGCCGCGTACGACTGCGCGTTTTTCCCCCGGTGCGGCGTCGCCTTTCTTGGAATCGACGCGAGCAGCCCGGGATTGTGACGGGCTTTTCGGTAATGAAGCGTCTCCTCCCTCGCCGCCTGCCGCCTGCGAACGATTTTCGGTCTGGGGACGACTGCCGCTTTTACGCTGCACGGGCTGGGCGATAATCACGTTGTCAATTTTTTCTTTCTTCGTTACCACGCCGGCGTCCTTCTCCTCTGTGCTCCCCACGCTCTGGCGCTGGGCAATCGGG
>Ga0129314_1000899_pt1 | contig 25526 bp, 31 predicted proteins | sample O1111metagenome_FD_94431 | JGI IMG/M metagenome (GOLD analysis project Ga0129314, IMG submission 94431) | Orangutan individual fecal microbial communities from fecal samples from Wisconsin, USA - O1111 metagenome | ecosystem: Host-associated > Mammals > Digestive system > Large intestine > Fecal... | reverse complement strand
CTTAATTTTTTCATGCAATTCAACCGTCTGGCTGCTTAGGTGGCCGGGCGGTTGTTAAATCTATCGATTATGTATTCATACAAAGAAAAAATAAAACACTACCGGGATCTGGCATCTCCGGAACATGTGCTGACAGATCTTGCCCTGCTCAAGAAGGTAGATCCCCGCAATGATCAGTTACCATCCTTTGAACACGCTCCTGCAAGAAATGCACAGCAGATTCTTTACGCCCTGCTCGATGTGGTAAAAGCTGAAGAGATCCGCAATCACCGCCGTGAAGTTGCTCTGAAGGCAGAAAAGGCTACAAAGAAAGCCGCAGAAAAAGCCGAACAGGAAGAGGCCGAACGGTTGGAACTTGAGAGAAAGGAAAAAGAGAAAGCTGAGAAACTGGAGAAAGAGAAAGCCGCTCAGGAAGAGGCTGAACGACTGGAAAGAGAGAAAGCTGCCCAGAAAGAAGCTGCACGATTGGCAAAAGAAAAAGAGGAAGCCGAGAAGATAGCACGGGAGGAAACCGCACGCCTGGCAGAAGAAAAAGCTCAGTTAGAGGCGGAGCTCGAGGCAACAGAAACAGAACGTGATGAAGCCATCGATGAAAAAGAAGATCTGGAGGAGCAACTCGATGAAAAGGAAGCCGAACTCGAAGAGGTGAAGGCTGAATTGGAGGAAGAAAAAAAAAGCGAGGTAAAACCGGTAACGAAAACACCGGCGAAACCCGCAAGCTCCAAAAAGAAGACGAGTACCCGCAAATCGACTGGCACAACCTCGAGGACAAAAACGTCCAAATAGCCACTATTCTATATAATGACCGGGTTAACAGCTTCCGGGAAATGATAACTATGGACAAGGTGCTTGATGACACACCTACCGAAGATGATATCAAAAGGATGGCTGAACTACGGATCAGGAACCTGCAGGCTTTTTCCGAACTACAGGCATTTAACGACTCGGGCAAGTGGCGTTATAAGCATCCTCTTATAATCCACATGTCCGAGCGTTTTCAGTTGGAGGATCTACGGCGCCGGAATCCGGAGCAGTTCCTCAAGGAATATGCCAACTGCTCTCACAATGTAAAGCGATATCGATCTTATCTCAAAAATAAGAAGCGTATCGATAACCGCAAACAAGACAAAGAAAATTTAGCAAAACACTCCGAACGTAAAACACTTTTTGAAAACATACTATCAGATGAAAAAAACGATTGAAATATTCAACCTCGGGAATTTACCAACGGCCCATCTCGATGAGTTTCATGAGCTGCAGGAAGACTTCAAGATTCCTGATCCCGATAAATTGGCAAAGTTGCAAATGTTGATCCTGTCACGTGGATTCAAGTATGCATTCAAGGCGTGGAAAGATCCGGAAGGTAAACTATGGATTATTGACGCCCATCAGAGAAAAAAGGCTCTGACCGCTCTGCGGAAAGCTGGCTTCGAAGTTCCCCACATTCCTTATGAACCCATTTATGCCGCAGACAAAAAAGAAGCCGTAGAGGAGATCGCGGCCTATAATTCGGAGTTCGGAAAAAAGAATCCCGATACGCTATTGTTTGAAAAATATGAAATAGACAGGGATACGCTCGACCGGTTCAATCTCGACTTTATACCTGTCGCATTGGAATCTCCATCATTTGAACCCTTTGTGGCCGGCTTGGATGGCAATGACATAAGTGAGGATGAATATGACGGTTCGACTGAATTTGAACCCGTGACAAAGCCCGGGGATATCTATATCCTGGGCGATCACCGGTTACTTTGTGGTGACAGCCTCCGGAGCGATGATGTGAAAAAACTCATGAATGGGAGAAAAGCCGATGCCAGCGTTATGGATCCTCCCTACAATGTTTCCTATGTAGGAGCTACGGAGGACAATCTTTCCATCCGGAATGATTCTATGCCCAACGATGATTTTCTGATGTTTATCCGGCAGGCATTTACTTTAGCGCATAATGAACTCAAAGAAGGTGGTGCTATTTATGTTTTCCATGCCGATACGGAAGGAGCAAATTTTCGGATCGCTTTTAAACAGGCAGGATTCAAATTTGCCCAATGCCTTATCTGGGTGAAAAACACATTCACCATCGGACGGCAAGACTATCAATGGCAGCATGAGCCGATCCTGTACGGATGGAAACCGGGAGTTGCTCATACATGGTTATCCGACAGAAGGCAATCAACCGTCTGGAACTTTGACAAACCCCAACGCAATGCCGACCACCCCACGATGAAGCCTATTGCTCTGATGGCATATCCCATCCGCAATAGCTGTCCACCCCGTGGTATTGTGATCGATTTCTTTGCCGGTTCGGGTCCTACCCTGCTGGCAGCTCAGCAAGTGGACAGGATCTGCTATGCCATGGAGAATGATCCCCGTTATTGTGATGTGATTGTGAATCGTTTCAAAAGTATGTTTCCTAACATACCCGTAAAACATATCCCGGCCGATGACAACCAATGATAACGAACCTAAGATTACAGACCAGTACATATCGAAAGTGCGTACGTTTGGAGCACTTGGATATGATGCGGAGCGTATTGCCGATCTGTTGGCATTATCCGGTGAAGAGAGATTGGAACTTACCGTCCGTTTAAGCATACCCAGAGACGCACTTCGGGTGGCCTACGATAACGGTAGGGCAATTGGTGAGTATAACGTGGACGCAGAGCTCACCAAACTTGCAGAAAGGGGTGATATTGATGCGATCGAAACGCTTGCGGCCAGATCCAAGGAGCGGAAATTAAAAGACATGAAAAAGGATTTATTTGGCGTATGACTTATCTGGAGACAATAGAGAAACTTCACCCGGATATCGTTCACGGTTTCCTGCAGACCGGGGAGAGTAAAGGTATCCCGGAAGAGGTGCAATTATTTCTCAAGCAACTGCAGTATGCCGCAGAGATATATGAGTACGAACGGAATATCAACAGGGCTGCAAGAAAACTCCGCATGCGTATTTTTGCTTCTCAAAAAATAGACTTGGCGGTTGTTACTTGTAAATCGAGAATCTATGCGGCGCTCAATTACTTCAATATAGACAATAACGTATCCATAAAGGTATGGGAGAACGATTTTGCCGACAAATATGAAGACCTGGCAAAGATCGCGATCGCCAATGATGATTATAAAACAGCGAAAGCCTGCAGGGATGCCGCACGTTTATGCCGAATTTCTGCCTCCGAAGCTGCTGCACGTGAGTCAGACTGGGCACCTGTATTCATTATCACTCCTGACATCTCTGTCCTGGATATGGGATTCGAAAACAAGTCGCTGAAACAGATCGCCAAGAAGCACAACGACGGATACTATATCAAACTCATTGATTCACTCCCGATTGACAAAGCCGAGAAAAGGCGTCTATTCTCCGATGCAGATATAGAAGATGCCAAACTGGAAGAGGAGGAACTCGACAATGATTGAAAACATCTATACTCCGGAGTCCCAATCCCGCCTGAATGATTATTACATGAATAAGGCACAGATGCGTGTAACAATCATTGACCCGAATAACGTGATCGCTGAAATCGCCCGTGCCGGTGGTAAAACAGACGGTATCATGGGACCACGGATCATTCGTGTTTCAGACGGAATGCCCGGAGAGATCTCCTTTATGATCCACAAGACGTATGCAGCCTTGCTTACAAACGTGTGGCCGAACATTCAGGGTTTCTTTTCCCGGCCGGTAATGGACGGTCGACGCACTCTCCTGGAGGAAGGAAAAGACTACATTGTCGGTGCCGGTAAAATACCGTCCCATTTCAAACGCCCCCGGCGGCCTATCGCCTACCCCAAACACTCCATCCTGTTCCGAAACGGTCATAACCTGCAGCTTGTTTCTTCAGATCAACCGGAGTCTGCCGCTGGCCAGTCTGCCGTACATGCATTCGTTGAAGAGATGAAGCACCAGAAAGGAGAGAAGATAAAGACACGCATCTTTCCGGCTCTCCGTGGGGCTCCCGCACACATCCGCAATCATCCGCTGTATCAGGGGATCACCGGTGTCTCCGATACCGCCCGTGTGGATATGGGTGAGGACAACTGGTTTGAGGAGTATGAAAAACTGAATGATAGAGAGTTGATAGATGAGATTGCCAATGTCTTTCTCAAGAAAGTAAATGCCTCGAAATACAATATCTACAAATATGAGGAATTGAGCCGTGGTGAAAAGAACCCTATCATTGTAGAAGCATTACGCCTGAAAATTGAGAAAGAAAGAAGCACGCTGGAGCTATGGGAGCCACGGTTGAATGAAATGCGCCGGAACGCATCCTATTTCATCCGTGCAAGTTCATTTGTCAATAAGGATTATCTCGGCCCGAAATTTTTTAAAACACAGATGGATGCAATGGAAATTGACGAGTTCCTCACGGCCATTTGTGCAGTACGTCATAAAGCTGTTGTAAACCGCTTCTTTGTCAATTATATACCGTCAAAACATCAATATTCAGACGGATACCGGTATGAGTCGATCTGGAAAATGGATCTCAAGGAGCATTTCCGTTTGACATCCCAGTATCTCAAATATTACGATCCACACGAAGATATACTACTGGGATATGATCCGGGAAACTTCATGTCTCTCGTTGTCGGTCAGGAAAGCCGGGATCGCTCCAGAATGAGGGTATTGAAAGAGTTCTTTGATTGGGCGCCCAATGACCAGACGGATCTGGCACGTGCGTTCAATGACTTCTTCGGTGGCCAGGCACAGAACCGCACGATCCGGTTATACTATGACCGTGCCGCCAATAAGCGCAAGGAAGAATACGACCAGATACTTTCGGACGCCAAGATATTACAGCGTGAACTGGAAAGCTACGGTTTTAAAGTCTACCTGATGAACGAGGGACAGAAAACAATCTACCATTGGCAACAATATAAACTGCTCGCCTTTGTTTTCAGCGACAAGTCAAACGCTATCCCCCGTGTGACCATTGACGAAAACGAGTGCAAAAATTTGTGTAGCTCGATAATGCTTACACCACGGAAATATACAGACGGAAAAATAGAGCTCGACAAGAGTAGCGAACGCAAAGTGCCACTTCATTTACAGGCCGGTTTGACGACACAATTACCATCAGCTTTAATTTACCTGCTTCACGGCCTATATTATGAGGCAATGCCGTCCGAATATTCGGCAATACCGGAAGATTTACCCCCGAATATCATTACATAACTGTCCTTTTATGAGGCAATAATTATCAGAATATTTGCAATAACAAAGCAAAGAGATATTGAAAATATATTTAACTGTTTGAAAATGAATAACGATTTTTCAAAAAGAAAAAACAAAAAAATTTTGTCACGCTCGATTCGGCACGACACGCTAAGTTTTCCCTTTGCGTTGCAATCGAAGGCCATTTCGGGAAATATGACAGGGTGTCACTCGCAACCCGCTGACCGACAAGGTGTCACGGGTCGAAATTTGACTAAAAAATGTAAAAATGAACGGAATTGATGCATTGCGCCTCGCTAAAGAGATCTCGAAGCTCCCGGACGGGTACTTCGCCATCGCTTTCTTCCCCTACTCGAAGGTTCGCTCCCGTGCGGGTAACAAGTTGACGGTAAAGAAAAGGTGCAAGGCACGGGCGCAGCTCCCGGAGGAGCGGTTTCAGATTGACAGTGAAAACTTCTTCCTGTTCACGGATGAAAAAGGTGATCCGAAAACAAGCTACAAGATACTGATAAGATACATGGGGTTTCCCCACGACAACTACAAGTTACATAAAATACAATGGCTATGAGTGAGATGCAGATGATAGGCAACCAGGGCTGTTACATTGACAAGAACAATGTGATCAGCTTTCAGGTAGGAGCCGGCTTGGCTCCGGCGGATATCGGTTACACGGAAAAGAAGATCAATTTCTTTGTACCACAATTCACCAGCGTGGATGGGTATAAGATCTACTCGCGAGGAAAGAACAACAAGGGCTGCGATCAGATAGAGAAGGATATCAAGAGTAACCGGTTATTACCACGCCTGATCGATAAACAGATAAAGCTTCTGTATGGCAAGGGGCTCTATCTGTATAAGGAAGTGATGAGTGAAGACGGGCCTAAACGCACATGGCACAAGATCCCGGAGGTGACACAATGGCTCGAATCCTGGACAAACAATGGTATTGAATCCTCCTATTCCAACTTTGCTCTTGCTGCTATCACCAGGTTCTATTTCCATCGGGATTTCTTTGCCAAAATAAGAATGACTGCAGGCAAAGCCATAGGTCGTTATCCTATTGCCGGCATGGAGCTGCTGGAGAACACGAATTGTAGGCTTGCTACCAAAAAGGAAGATGTTGTTACTGACACGGTCCTCTATAACGATTTTCGGTATGTGCTTTTTGGGGATTGGAATACGGGCCGGGCAAAATTCAAGGTGTACCCGTTATTCCGGATCAACGAAATAGACGACTACCGGTTTGCGGCGATATCGCACCATCGGGAAAGTTCCGTGGGAAATTTCTACGGATTGAATGAAACGCATGAGGGGGTAAAAACGTTTCTGAAAACATCAAACGAACTCCCCACGTATATTGATTCGTTTCTCTCCAATTCGCTGGCTGCCAAAATACATGTTATTATCCCTGATTCCTGGGTAGAGTCAAAAAAGAGGCAAATACAAACCTTTTGCAAAGAAAATTCGAAACGCAAACAAGATAATAAGGAGCTCCTGACCTATGAAGGAATACATATAGGGACTGAATACAGCGAGTCGTTTTTAGTGGAGTATATAAGAATAGAATTGCGTCGGTTGTCGGAATATCTCTCCGGTGCAAAAAATCAAGGAAAGGCTTATGCCTCTTTCTCCTACAAGACCGGTCAAAATAGCGAGGAAGAGCGATGGAAGATTGAACCGATCGATCTTAAATACAAGGAATATATCACCTCGTTGATTGAATACGACAAGAGGGTAGATGAAGTGTTGATCAGCGCCGTGGGGATCGATTCCTCTATTTCTGCAGTAAGTAAGCCTGGCATAATATCCAAATCGGGATCCGATGCATTTTACAACCTGATGATTTACCTGCTTATGCTCACTCCGGATGACCAGAAGTGCTCCGAGCCGTTCAACCTTGCCCTGCAGGTGAACTTTCCGGATATCTATAAGGATGGCTACCGTTTCGGGTTCTTCCGGGAGATCCCGTCACGCCAGTCCGAAGTTTCAAAAGAAAACCGCTTAGAAGAACAAGAAGTATGAACCCATTGAGTGACTTTTTCAGCAATATAGATGAACTGAGGGTATTTGTTCCCTACATATCCGCGCGGTTCGAGATGTCGGAACTGGGCAGTTCTGCCATCGGTGCCCGCAAGCAGATCAGGGATATCATCACCCGGGAGATCTGGGACAAGATCAAGGAGGAGAATGATACCGATGCGAGGATGTATCTCTCCAACGCATTCGCCAATCTCACGATGTACAAGTCCATTATTTTCAATGTGGTGGCGACACGTGTGTCCGGAGGAGCCGATGTCTATAAGTCGGAACTCGAAACCATGCGCCGGGAATATATGGACAACTACTATAGTGCCATGGATTCACTTATCGAGGAACTGACCGACAATGATGATTACCAGGAATGGAATACTACACCGAAATTCAAGCTGCTCAGCAAGCTGCAGATAAAGACCACCGGTGAGTTCAACTCTTTCTATGGCATCGACATGTCGTTCCTGTTCTTCTTCCGTACCATCCCGTTGCAGCGCGAGGTACTCCTCGATGGGCTCACCGACGTGTTCAAAAAGGCGGAGGGCAGGGAAGATCTTACCACGAAATTGAAACTGGCGCTCTCGCACCTGGTGGTCGCCCTGGCATTGTCCCGGTTCGATATCATTGAACTGCCGGCCACGATCCGTAGCCTGTTTGATGAGCAGAAGGCCTCCCGGAACGGCAAGGACGAACAGAGCCGGATCCTTACCCTGGCCAGCGAGCTGCGGGCGAAAGCCATGGACACGATATCCGCCGTGGAACTGGCGCTGAGCGAACCCGACAACTCCAATATTGTATCACAAACTTCGTTCAACCGTCCGGACGATAAAATATTCCTGCTATCATGAACGCGCCGTATATTATCTTCAGGACAAAAAAAAGGGAGTATCAGGTACCCAACCGGTGGAAGCTGCTCTCTCCCGATCTTTTCGAATACCTGGTGTTGTTGCTCTCCCAGATGTCGCTCGGCCGCATCGATGCCAATATAGTGCGGATACTGTACGTATGCCGGGTGTTCGATATCAATCTCCGGAAGATAAAGGATATTGATGCCATGTCCAACCTCAAGATCATTGCAGACCAGATCGATTTTATCTTCGATGAGAAGGGGAACGTGAGCGCCTGTTTCCTGGCACAACTGGTGCCCAAGTTCGGCAGGTACAAGGGATACCGGATCAAGACGGAGATGGACACGCTTACCTGCTCCTTGACTGCCATTCAACTCATCGAAGCCCAGGCAGCTTTGAAGGGCGGCGTGAATAAACTTCCACTCTTGGCAGCGATCCTGTATTGCCCGGCACCTTATTCCTCTGAAAAAGCACATGACCTGGCCGGCCGGTTCACGAAGGATCCGGTGAAGCTGCAAGCCATAGCCCTGAACTTCCAGGCCATGGTTACTTATCTGTTCACAAAAACACATTTCTCCATCCTGTCATCCGGTTCCGGATCCGATCATATACCGGAGATCGCTACCGGCATGATAGAAACGCTTTACAACCTGAGTGCGGATGGCATGGGGGATGTGCAGACTGTTGAGCAAATGCCGGTGATCAAGTTCCTAACTATTCTCCGGAAGAAACTCATAGAGAGTGTGAAGGCCATGCACGATGCGGGCATGGATATCATTAAGATCTCCGAGAAAACGAAACTGGATACCAAACTCATAAAGAAAATGATATGATCCATAAAACCATTCTTATAGATATTTTTCTGTATTTCGCCCGTTTCCCGAAAATAGAAGGAATTGCCCCGATGTTCAACGTGGGAACTTCCAAAATTCCCGGTTACTCGGAATTACGACAAATGATTGCTGATCTTCCGGAGCACTCTCTTACGGATATCAACAACTATATATTTGCTCCCAACCTTGAGGCTGTCAAAACCCGGGTGAACAATATTTCAGATGACTATCTTTTTGTAGATTTTGGCGAGATAGAATGCGACACCGATAATTCTAATAGAATGATCGATCGGTCTCGACTGGCTGTTACGGTTGCTTACAAGTTAAGCGATTTCACCTCGGATCTGATCGAGCAGGCACTCGCTTTTAATAGCTCCCTGAGCAAATTGACCAGGATCCGGAATATGATGTTGAATGATCAGCGGTGTCATCCCTGGCTTAAAGAGATATCGAAAAAACACACTTTGGCCCCATTCATCTCCCGGGATCTCTCTTCTGTTGGATGGACGATGTATTTCAACAGGGAGGGCTACGATAGTTTTGGAGCGAAAAAATGAAGAAACAATAAAAAAATGCTATTTTTGTAGAAATAATATCAGAAAATATTTTTTTACAAATAAAAATTATACCTTTGCGGTACTTAACTTAAAAGTGAATACGAAAATTAACTTTACACTTGAGATCGTAGAACAATGTGACAACATAACAATGTACTCAATTCTTTTTGAAAATGAGGATGATACTGAGTTTATAAAATTTATCAATAAATATTCGAGCGATCCTCTTTTTGAAGAAAATCTTCAAAGAATTGTCTATTATATTGATAAATTTAAAGAATACGGAGCATTAGAACGTTATTTCAGACCCGAAGGCAAACAAGGACAAAATATTAAAGCGATCCCGATAGAAGTAAATAAACTTCGGTTATATGCAATTAGACTAACTGATAACATTCTGATTATTGGTAATGGTGGATACAAAAAAACAAGAACATACAATGAGGATCCAGAATTAAATAAATATGTTGAACATCTATCACAATTATCTTTTATTCTAAAACTAAAATTAGAAACAGGTGTTATAAAAGTCAAACATAATAAACTGATAGGAGATTTATCTTTTTACTTTAAAAAGTAATGGATACTAAAATGAAAAAAAATGCAATACTTGAGTCGATTCGTCAAAAGACACCGGCTTATATCAAGAGAGAGATTGATTTATCCTTCTATGTGGTAAATAAAATTGCTGAAATACTACAATCAAAAGGAATGACGCAAAAAGATCTCGCTAATCTTTTGGGAAAGAAAGAATCCGAAATTAGCAAGTGGATGACAGGAACCCACAATTTCACATTACGGAGCATAGCTAAGATTGAAAAGGCTTTAAATGTTCCTATTTTCGATCTTGAGAAAGATGAATATTATGCCAATAAATTATTAAAGGCAAAAACCAATGAATTTATTGTTATAAAATATAGCGACTCCCAAAATAGCGAATTTCCGACTATCAGTGGAACTATAAATCTGAGTAAGATGCCAAAAGTGCATAATTTTTTTAATTGAAAATGGATACAAACAAAGAGGGTAAAGAGGTTAAAGTAAAACTATTAAAAATTCAGGAAACTGATTATTTTATAGATTCTCCTCTGCTACAAAGTGTAGCAAATGATACTCCAAGATCAAATTTCGATGTTGAAGTTGGCTTTAGTTTACCTCAAAATACTGATAATAATATATTTGAAATAAGAACAATAGCCTTTTATTATTATATTTCTGAACCAAGTCATAAAGAACAACAAAAACATTCATCAAGAAAAAAAGCATTAGAATTAGGTACTTCAAACTTATTTGAGTTCGATGATGTAAAAGAATATTTTACCTTTAAAGAAGGTGGGCTGGAAGATAATTTTAATGTACTCCCAATTTTATTGAATATATCTATTGGTGCTCTAAGAGGTATTCTGGTAGCAAAAACTGCGGGAACATGTTTATCTAATTTTCCTCTTCCTATGATAAGCATAGAATCTTTTAAAGAAACATCAGAAGAGAAGTGAAAGGTTTTATAAAGAAATACAGGGATTCATGCCCAGCCAAAAAAAAGAGGAAAGAAAACTACCCTCCTCCAGAACCGAAACCATTGTTTGATTAACAGCTAACTCCGGGAAATACTCTCGGAATTATTTTTTATACCTTGTCTAAGAATCGCTTTAATTCCTCCGGGGAGTCAAAGCGCTTCATCTCTCCCTTGTAGTCTATGAATGCTGTAAAATCCGATGTATTTTGTGGTGCAAACAACTCCGGAACCGTAACGTCCAGCGCATCGGCTATTTTTTTTAAGGTATCAAGCGTGGGGTTACCATTTATTAATCGAGAGACAGATACGGGATTTATATCTAACTTCTCAGCCAAATCTTTTCTTGTAATCCCTTTCTGTTTCATTATTTTCTTAACGTTAAGCATAATATCAATATTTACAAACCATTATACGTTACAAAATTACTATAATATGCTATTTGTAACCTTTTAACGCTATTAAATAACATTAAAATAACTAAATACAACTACTTTTCATTTGCATATATAACCTTATATAGTTACATTTGCGAATCAGATAATTCAAATTTCAAAAATATGGCAACACTTAAAAAACTGATTACGGCAAACAGGACTTTCAAGAGTACTTTCACCGTTATATCTTTCGACAAGAAAACCGGGAAACGGGATCTGATGTATGGAGGTTTGGATATACTCAGTGCATTCGGGGAAGTCACATATCGGCTGGCAAACGACTTCGATGTAGTAATTACCGATGAAAACGGATGGAAAGAGATAACCAAGAAAGAATTTAAGAAGGGAAATTCCCGTATTAATTACGATGAAGCCAAACAATATAATATCAACTTTAAAAAAATAATATCAAAATTATGAGTAAAACAATTCAAATGCCTCTCCCGAGCGAGTCTGCTTTGGGTGCTCTACCTAAAGGAGCCATCTTCCAATCGGCAAAAGGACGTAGAACCAGTGACGGACACAGTATGGAGTTCACCTACATGGTGGGATCTTCCTTCTATCGTACCATCATCAATCCCATGAAAGGAGGTAGGGCATGAGCAAAATAGACTTATCTCCCGAATGTGTGGAAGCCTTACAAGACATGCAGAATAATTCTGATACTTACGCTGGTATGATGGACTTCGCTTGCGACTTTATAATTGAGTCTGCAAATACAAATAGAGCCGACTTCAATCCTGGTGAAGCAATGGTCGTTCTGCAGAATCTCCGTAGTATAAGAAAAGTTATTAAACAATTTGAAAATAAGGAGGATTACAATGACTGAAAACGAAAATATCAATCAAACTCCGGACCTTTCTCCCTACATAGAGGTGATATCTGAACGTTTCCGGCCAGCCAGTAATTCCCAGGAAGCCACTCACCGGCTCTCAACGGAAGAAATCAAAGTCACGATCAAGGAGTTGAATCCCGGTATAGAAGTAAGTGAAGCCCATGTTTTTGCAGCTATGCAACTTGCCGGTTACCAGTTTGCTACTGCACCGGGCGCAATGTCATTGAAATTTCAGTGGCTATTAGTTGAGAAATAAGGAGATAAGCATTACATTTGCAAAAATATCAAAACAATGACAACGGTTATTATACTTGTTCTGCTGTTTTTATGCTTCCGGACCATCTTTTTTGTAATGTGGTACGGTAAAAGTATAGTAAAGCCTGATTTTGAAAGGGTTGATCTACAATTCAACCGGAAACGGAATGTTGTAACTAATTGGGATTCGACTTTCGGCCGACACGTATATTACACATTTGTCATTATCACTGTACTATTATTATCACTGGTAATTATTCAATTATAAAATAACCTGACACTCTTTCCTTCAGCCCTGCCATCTCCGGCGGGGCTTTTTTGTCCTTTCCCCTCAATGACATACCTCCTATTTTTGCTCAAAAGACGTAAAGTGTATGGTCACAGAGCAAATGACAAAATCCCAGTTCGTTGTAGAAGTCCTTAATCGAGACATTGACAATATCTACAGTGCTCAGTTACTGATAGCTGAAAAAAATATCCGGTTGCAGGGAGCCAGTTTGAAGCAGGTGAAACGATCCGGAAATAAAATCGGTACACGTTCGGGCGAACTTTTAGAAGCACTGCGTGATCCTGATTACAGCATCGCCGGAGTGGACGGTAAATTTCAGGTGCAGGCTTACATTCCCCTCCAGGCCCGCTTTCTGGACATGAGACATCTTGGTAATTGGATGATCTATAACCGGCAGGTGTGGGGTATACTCTATAGAAATTCCTTGATTGACATTAAATATCGATATGGAGATCAAATTTGGAATCAGCTTGGTTCTGCCCTCCACGATGCTTTTAGTACAAATAAGTAATAGTAATTATCATGGCAAAACTATCTCAGGACGAAATAAAATGGATCCTTTCTATCGACGCCAAAGGTGTACACAAAGAGATCGCCGTAACATCTTCGGAAATCAACAAACTTGCTCAGGCAAACAAGGTTATGAATACCGATATGAAAGCGGCTGAAAAACAAATAAAAGAAACCGAGAAGGCCATGGAGAAACTTACCAAAGCGGGTAAGGAAGATTCCGAGGTCTACCGGGAACTAAAAGCCACCCGCGATTCCGCACGTGCGGATATAGATGATTATACGAGGAAAATAGGCGAAAATAACCGTGCCATCGAAGAGAATAAAACGAAGATTGAAGAATTGGAAAAAGGCATGAGCCTGAACGAAATGACAATGAAACAACTTCGTAAACGTGCGGAAGAACTTCAAGAACAACTTAATGTAACTTCTGATTCGGCAAATCCCGTAGAATATAAGGCACTTCAAAAAGAGTTGGAACAGGTTAATACCCGGATGTTCGACTTGAAAAATCAGGGTAAAGGCTTAATTAGCCAATTTGCATCAATGAATAATCCGGTCGGTTCTGCCGCAAGGTCCGTGCAAGGGTTCGGACAGGCATTAAAGACTCTCATCGCTAATCCTGTCGGTATTGTCATTATGGCTATTGTAGCCGCTTTCTATGCTCTGAGAACGGCGATTTTGGGGAGTGACGAAGCTACGACAAAGTATGAAGGAGTAATGGCTGCATTTCATTCAATTCTCGATAACGGGAAACGAATATTGACTGAATATATTGCTTTGCTTGGCAACCTGATAACACTTGATTTTAAAGGCGTCAAAGAGAATATTCAAAACCTTTCTGATATGGGTAAAAATATGGTTGAGAATGCTAAAGCTGCTTATGATGCTGCACTGGCCGAAGACGCCCTTAATGACTCCATCGCACGAAATAATGATATAACCGAGGTCAACAATGCCCGCATTGCCGAGTTACGTCAAATTTCAAAAGATACCACTAAAACCGTAGAAGAAAGAAAAAAGGCCAGTGACGAACTGCTGAAACTTGAGCGGGAAAACTACAAAATGGCAGTTTCCAACATCTCCGGGCAATATGATATCTGGAAAGGTAAAAATAAAAACCTGATTGACGCCATGAAGCGTGACAGCCATGCTCAATATGTAGAGGTCGAAAAATACATGCAAATGGTACAAGAAGGGACGGAACTTACCTATGAACAACGTCTTGAGTTGGCTCGCCTTGTCAATGACATCACCACGACGTTAGACCGGGGAACAGAGGAAGAAAAAGAAAAATTTCGTTCATTCTTCTCAGAAATGTCATCCATGCAGGAACAGTACTTTACAGAAAGCCGGCGTGATGTTGTTACTGCTTCGAGAATTGAGGAAGAGGCAAGAAAAAATGCCCTGGAAAAACGGCTTCAAAAAATAGAGCTGTCACTGAATAAAGAAACTGCACTTCTAAAACAACAGTTAATCGACAAGCAAATCACGCAAACACAGTATGATAAATTGATTGAAGAGAAGTCACTTGAGTCACTGAATAAAAAACTTGAGATTGCAGGTCTTGAAGCTGATAAACGTGCCGAAATTGAGCAACAGATACTTGATTACAAAATCAAAGCGATTGAACAGGAGAAACAACTCGCTATCGAACGGGAGGCGATTACCGCTGAATTTCAAAAAGCCGTGATGACTGAAAACGAACGGGAGCTGCAAGCCATCCGAGGCAAGCATACTACCAGGTTAAAGGAGTTGAAAGAACAATTGGAGAAAGAGATTATTACCGAATCCGAATACAATGAATACCGTGCAATTGTCCTCGAGGAACAGGACAAAGAATTGGCTAATCAGGAATATGTACAGCAAGAGGCGGAAGCTGCCCGTAAACTTGCATTCCAGAATGAGCAATTTGAAGAGGAGAAAATTGCCATCATGGAGCAATATGCTAACAGGCTGATAACGAAAGAGGCTTACAATAAAGCACTCTTGGATCTTGATATGCAATATGCAAAGGAGGCACTTAATATCTCTAACCTGAGTGCCGACCAGAGGAGAGAGGTCGAGAAGAAATTACTTGATTTCCAGATAAAAAATCACGAAACAGAAACAAAGAAACAACAGGATGAGCAAAAGAAACGGGTTGCCCTATTTTCGAAATTTGGGGAAGAAACTGGAACATTGGTTGCAGGTTTTATGACCGATAATAAAAATATGGCACGGGGAGCAATCGTCAATATTATTGAGATGGCTTTAGATTCACTTCAGGCTCAAATACTCATGTCGATTGTCGGTGCAAGTGCTAAATCTTTTGAACAGTTAGGTCCTATCGGAGGAGCTGTAGCTTCTGCTGCGGTTACAGGGCTTATAACTGCAGCTTTTGCAGGTGTGAAGGCTGCTGTAAGGTCTAAAATAACCAGCATGGGAGGCTCTTCATCTTCTGAAACTTCGTCTCCCGGCACCGGTGCACGGGTGGTTACCGGCCGGGAATCAGGGGGCTTCGTGGATGTGAATCGTGCTCAAGACGGCAAATATTTCAGAGCCTTGTTGAAGCCTAAAAAGCGGGGTTTTATTGACCGCCCGACAGTGATCGTCGGCGATGGTCCTGCCGGCAAGTCGAAGGAATGGGTAGCCAGTAACGATGCCCTGGAGAACCCGACAGTTGCACCGATCATCAAACTCCTGAATGAGGCTCAGCAAGCCGGTACTATTCGCACCATTGACCTTAATCACTTAATGCGTACCCGGATGGCCGGGTTTGCCGGAGGTGGTTTCCTGTATGACAATCCTCTTGCGGATGCTATGAGGAAATCCGGATCTACTGATCCTTCATTGTATAGCGAGAAGGACGGATCTGAATATATGGAACTCATAAGGGAAACCAAGGATCTACTCTTGTACTTAAAGAACAATGGAGTAAAGGCTCCAATTGTAATAAGCGAATTTCAAAAACAACAGAGTTTGTTGGAAACATCTCAAAACATTGGAAGAAAATGAAAGTGACACATCCATCCGGGCAGGATTATGATCTATATCCTAACATGAAGATTGAAGTTACTCGATATAACCCGTTTTTTCATGAATTGGGAGAACAAAGTGTGCCGGTATCCATCCCTGCAACACCAAAGAACCTTCAACTCCTTGGATACCCTGATAGGCTCGATAGCATTAACAAGCCTGTATCGCGTTTGGATACAACAATTCAATCCGGTGCCTATTCGATTGTAGGACGTCAGGCAATCCTATCGGCTCAACGTAAAGGATCCATTGAGACATCATTCTATTTTAATGAGGGTGCATTTTACGAAAAAATATCAGATATCACCTTGTCGGCAATATTCGCCGGGAAGAAGTTGGAGTTTCCCGATATCGACGCCACAATCTCCTTCATGTATTCCCTGGTATCTTCGGTGGATCCCCGGTTTTGCGTATTCCCGGTCGTCACGGATAATTACACACTTAACGGACTCTCCCAGGAAACTACACCGGGCGGCCTGTTCAAGTTCGTGAAAGAGGTGGAAACCGTGGAGGTCATTGATGACAAGAATGTAAAAATTCCAAAGGGCTTCTATATCACTCCATTTGTAAAGGTAAAACATGTCCTGGAAGAAGTTTTTGCCTTCATGGGATATGCTCTCAATACGTCATTCCTTGATACCAGTCCCTTTAACGAAATGGTGTTCCTTAATGACAATCTTGACACGATTGTCAACAACAGCATCCACTATGTAGATATAGTCCCTGATATCACCGTGAAAGATCTTCTGAGTGTTATTCGCAAGTTTAACATAGAATTTGTTCCGGATGAAGCGGCCAAGAAAATAAACATTCTCCGGTTCGACCAAGCGTTGCAGGATCCACCATATGCAGATTTAACCCCGAATGCGGTATCTATTCCCATTATCAATTACCATAACGAGTATAAGCAGGTAAAGCTGACATCCAAACAGATTTCACTTCCGGACAAGATATCGACAATTTCTACAATTCCACCTTTTAATAGAAGTGATATTGAAATAGGGCTTGCAGAGGAATTCCAACTCCCTCTCGTGACCTTCTTTGCAACGCACCCGACGGCTTTCCTTCGCCCCAAGGACGGTGCGATACTTAGGATTGCAGTAGTCGGAGCCAAGCTATTTACAGAGCAAGTAAGTTCTTTGTCCGCTCCGTACTACGCCGGCGAAAATATGCCCGAGCTGGAATATTCATTTCCTGACGTTATTCCCGGTTTTTTGATGGATCATTCGGACATGCCGTATCTATACGTGGGTAAAGGTCGCGCCTTACAAAGCAAGATTATCTTTTCGCAAAGTCCCGGAGATGAAGATAGTGAGGACGGTGGGAAAATCGACAACTCTAAACTTCAACCGATGCTGGCCCTATGCTATCGTGATACAAGGCGTTGTTTTGGCACTCTGTCCAACTTCGACCATGAGGGGAACCGTCTTTGGGATCATTCAATTATGTGGAATGGCGAAGCCGGCATCTACGAGAAATTTTGGCGAAAGAGGGATGAGTTATTAAGGAACGCCTTGCTTGAAGTTACCGTCGATCTCCTGCTGCCAGAAGATCTGAAGTTGTCCATTCCTTCCACCCGGAAGGTTTCCCTGAATAGCCAGAATTTATTTATATCTGGATTAAAATACGATTCCGCGAGCAATTCAAGCGGATCCTGCACGCTATTATCGACAAAATTACAGACGCCGGTTTCGGCCGCCCGTCCGATATCCGAGTATTTCCGGGACAAAAAATACAAATGGATCATCAAGGTGATTAATGGACCGATGGGACCTCCTTATGACCCGATGACCTATAGGTATATAACCGAGCCGACCGCATTCTATCCTCCTGACCCTACTCCTGAACAGTATGCAGCTGGCGGTAAATACTACGAGAGGTTTTATGATATATCGGTCGGAAAAGAATTGCCCTCCGGGGAGTGGCAACAACATTGGGTAAACCAGCAGAACGTCTGGCTCGAGCCAGCGTTAGCTTGATTTTTGTCCTTTCACCGGCATCAAAAAACTCCGAATTTTGAAACAAAAATGAATCACAAAGTAGCGAGTATGGATTTGTTCATAGAGAAAGTCAAGGAATTGTTCTGGACGTTGATAACGGCATTGTCGTCAGTCCTGATGCCGGTAAAGGAGACACTTATCCTCCTGTTTATCTCGTTCGTCTTTAACATCATCACGGGAATAATCACCGACGTGCATGTCAATAAGGCGAATTTCGACCTGAAGAAAGCGTTTAACGCGATCACCCAGCTCACATTTTACGCCACGTGTGTCGTCTTCCTGAACTACGGCACCTCACTCATCAATGAACAGGCCATCGGGATTATCGCGGTCAAGTGGCTGACCTATATAGTCGTCTATTTCTATCTCACGAATATATTTAAAAATGCCAGGCAGGTTTACCCCCGAAGTCAGGCTATAAACTTTATTTATGAACTACTTTCCACTGAGATCTTCGATCGTCTGAAGAACATGGTGGGAGCAAAAAAGCAAAGTAATGATTAAACTTAAATTGGAACGATTCTTTTTCGGTGAAAAATATACCATCGGCCGGTTGTTTGTGAATGGAATATATTTCTGTGACACGCTGGAAGATCGGGTACGTGATCTGGGGAAAGAAAAAAAGATTTACGGAGAAACTGCTATCCCTGCAGGAACTTATGAAGTCAGAGTTACATGGTCACCGAAGTTTAAACGTAATCTCCCGCTGCTTCTTGGGGTTCCTAATTTCGAAGGAATAAGGATCCATCGGGGAAACTATGCAAAGGACACATACGGCTGTATTTTGGTTGGTGAAAACAAAGTAAAAGGGATGGTTATCAATTCAACCATATATGAAGAAGAACTCACAAAGTTATTGAGTGGACAGAAATCGGAAATTGAAATCATTAACAAGAAATAATATGAAACGCCATGTATTTATATATTGCATTATTATCTCTATTTATCTTGGTGTTAGTCTTGGAGGCTGTAGAGCAAAGAAAAGCCTACAAAAAACGCAAGAGAATACAACAGTCGTGGAAAGAGTGGAGAGATATTCAGACAGCACTCGAACAGAACAAAGATCGACTGTACATATCGATAGATCTCGCGATGAAAACGAAAGATCATACACCCGAACAACCGAATACGACTCAACCGGAAACGTACGAAGAATATCTGAAGAATGGAGGGACCGACAATCCTCTGACTTGGCTGTACGGGACCACAGACAAGAATCTGTTTCCATAACCGGTTCAGAGAAACAAGCAGTAGAGACCGATAGCAGCTATACTGTCATTCAGGAGACTAAGCATGTCCAATCTGATAGCCGGCCAATTCAGGGCTTTGAGTGGTTTTGGGTGATCCTGGTTGGAGCTCTCATTCTATCAGTTATAATTTTTGTCATCATCAAAAATAATAAGAAGAAGAAATGGCCGCAATAATACAGAAACCTGACGCATTATCGCTTTCCGGCAATATGAAGAAATTCATACTATCGTCCGGAACGGTGATTACCTTCCAACTAAAGGAAGGATCCACCGTATTACTCGATGCCACGTATGAATCCGGAGGCGATGGTCGTGTAACAATCGATCTCCGGGATATCATTGAATCCCGGCTATCCTATCTCATTTCCCACGAAAATTTCTATACTCAACCGGACATCGCGAAATCTTTCACGGTGATAATTGATGGTGTGGAAAATACGTTCCGTGCCATCCGTGCGGGTGTCGCTGATCTGGGCGACACCCCCGGAAACTGGCTTGCCGGGAATTTCCTTACCTGGCAGCCAGCGAATAAACAGGTAACGTATTATTCTCCGGAATGGATCACATATTTTGCTGCTGCAGCTTCTGTAATGAAATTAAAAGCTTTCTTTAGTGACGGAACCTCGCAGACTCTTACGCTTGGGAATCTAACTGCTAACAGTGCCTTTACGGCCAATTTGCAGTATGCAGTTGTGTCGGGCCTTCTCGGTCATAAATACCCTACACATTACGATGTTTGGGTTGAAAGTACTTCCGGCACCAGAAAATCCTATATACAGCGATATTTGTATGGTGTAATCAAGTCGGAACAGGAGCAATGGTTTCTATTCGAAAACTCCCTCGGTGGACTGGATACCATCCGGGCGCACGGAGAAACTGATTTCACAGGTGATCACAAACATCAGATTTCAAAATCCGGTGAAATAAGTTCGGAGTATAATGTTGATACGAATAGGAGATATAATAAGAATACCGGATACCTGAACGAGTATGAGCGTAAGTGGTTGCTCGACTTTTTCCCATCCAGGGCAAAATATATTTATGCGGCCGGATCTCTCCGGGCGATTGTCGTTTCCGAATCTGATGTGAAATACTCCGCATCAGATCTCCCGTCTTCATATTCTTTCAAATACTCGTTCTCCGATGCCGTTCCCTTCCTGAACCTGATCCGGAATGAAGAGTCGATTCCGGAGAACATTATCATCCCTGACATTGATTCGCCGGATTTTATTTTACCCCCTCGCTTAGCTGAATACCCACGGGTACCACTCAGTGAGGGGGTCATATTGCCTGCGTTCGAGCCACATTCTGATACACCGGGGATCACAACATTCGGCGCGATCCTGAATGCCGCCGTCGTCGAAGTGTTGAATAAGATCCAGGCCGGTGAAGGCGGTGGCGAGCTCGTCGAGATCCTGCGCTCAACAGATCCCCGGGAGCCTTCCGACTATAGCGTTTTTTCTTCCCTCCGTACACTATTGGAAGTTTATACGGCAATAGAGGAAAAAGGATCGGAGTATTTTCTTTCTAAAACGGAGACCGATGCTGCAGCAGGTCTTATCCGTTTCCTGGCCGGTGCCGAGTTCGGAGAGTTTGTCTCCGGAATGTTTGCCGGCAAGGGTGCAAGGATAGATAACCTCGGCAATATGGAAGCAACGTCTTTGATACTTCGTTCACTGCTGGAAGTCCCGGAGCTGCGGTTTAACCGGCTTACCGTTATCGGTGATGAAGTTATTTTGACGGAGAACGGGATGATCCTCTCGGTTGAACATATTGAAGGCAATGTTTTTAAGGTGACAATGAAGTTGGAGGAAGGTGAAGCAATTGCCTTCCTGGAAGGTGACCTGATCAAAGGTATCTTTCATCATGAAAACGGTTTTGCCACCTCGTTCATGCGGGTTGAAGAGGTTGGGCAGACGTTCATGAAGGTGATGCTTGCCAACGATGAAGATGTACCAACGCCTTACAATGCCCCGCCGAAAGACTTCATGAAACTGGCCCGTATAGGCTATGCAGGCGAAGATCATCCGGAACGGCAACGTTATATTGTTATCTCTGCGAAACTTGGAGGGTTGCAGGTATTCGATGGCTGTTCCACTTTTTTGAATGGGCGGATCGTCGGAAGCATGGATATTGCGCAATCGTTCAAATCCCTGTATGGAGATCTTCCGTTAAAGCCGGGACTCTTTTATTTGTATGCTGCAGGACTGGTGGTTCAGGATATTATCAGGGTAGACTATCAGGGCGTCCCGATCCGCACAATCAATGATAAAGGCCCATGGAGAAGTGGGGAAGAGTATTACAATAATGACGAAAAAGGCACTGATGATGTCTGGCATCTCGGATGCCGGTGGCGTTGTTTCTCTCATTCTACAACAGACGAGCCTTCCTGGACTTCCGCTTCATGGTACATGATCGAAGGCCGTTCCGATGCACGGATGGAATTCGACAGTTCTGCCGGATATGCCTTTGTCCGTGGATCCGTCGAGACGGATATCACACCTGTTGTCTTTATTGGCAATACAAACGTTTCGGCCGACATTGTAGAGGAGCAATGGAACTGGACACGGGAAAGTGGTAATCCTACGGCGGATGCCATTTGGAATGTTGAGCATTCCGGTGTCCGGGTACTGCAGCTTCGTAACGAAGATATGGGCGTGAACTGGAGCAGGGAAAATCCGGTACGGTTCCAATGCGAGGCCACTTACCCGGCGTCGAGTATCAACACGATTTCAAATTATATTGAGATATGAAATTAGATTCGAGGAAAATAGCGATCCTGGAGAATGAGGACCCGATCAATGTGACTTCATCGCTCAACGTTACCGGCGGGCCAGTTGTGCAGTTCTTCGATGGTGCGAATTATTATCCCAACCGTGCCGGTACTCCTTCATCCCCGATAATGATGACACACAATGTGAATGTTATCTCGGCGAGTGGAGCACCTATTGTTGTTTCGCTCTCAACACTCTTCTATGAGAATGATGTGCTGATCGATTCGGCCAATATGGATTATGAATTGATTGGCAATTCGCTGAAGGTAAAGAAAAACGTTCCCGGGGGTACGGCAATTAATATCCGGGCCAAATCCCAATTCATAGAGCCGAATACCGGAAAGTTATACGAGCGTCAGGATGTAGTGACGCTCCGGACACTCGTCAAGGCTGAATCCCCCTACCAGATGCAGCTTTCACAGCGTGGAGTGGTTTACTTCGACGCGTATAGAAATCCGAACACAACTACTGCAGTGACGGCCATATTGAAGAAAGACGGTGCGGACCTGCCGAATTATTCCGGCATCGTATTCAAGTGGCTCAATTCCGTTGGCCTGGATGCGGTGGAAAATGAGCTCTATGCGGATGCCTACTCTAACGGTAACAGGACGTTGACAGTAGATAAGACATATATAGATCACGAACTTATGCGGTGCGAGGCCTGGATTGGCAGTGAAATGATCGCTTTCGATACGGTTACTTTTGTCCGGAAATTCAACTCCTTCAAAGTGGATATCCGCATCCCCGAATTACCACTCCAGGCCGGTGTAAATGCACTGAACTGCTCGATTGAAGTAACAGACGTGCTCGGTAACGTGGATGCCAATGCCGCATTCCTGGTAACGTGGATGGTAACAGAGGGCGGTGTTAACCGGCAATTGGCAACCGGCACGCCTGCAGCCATCCCCGTCTCTTCAATCAACCTGAAGGCGAATCCTGAAATCTGGGTTGACCTGAAACGCCGTGAAGCTTTTGCGGCTCTGACAACGGATGATCCGGACGAACTGCTAACTGATGACGACGATAATGTATTAACAGTAGAAACATTTGGATTATGAAAGAAAAATATTTCAAAATCAGTAAGGAACACGCCCTGCGTGCCGGATTGGATGAGACGTTGCGTACCGAGGTGGACGGTGACCTGGTATTGTCCGAAAAGGACGTCAGGAACATCTCGCTTACAATAGAAGAAAAAGTCGCCGCCCTGGGCGGAGTGGAATATGTTGAATCAGTTAACGAAGAATAGAGATGGCAAATACACGAGTTTCCGGAGGTGTCACGATTACTCTGCTAAAGAATGGGGATAATCTCAATACCGTCCTGATGTCAACACTTCCCCTGTATCAGACTTTCAAGAAAGGTACGCAGGATTATGTCCCGAATTGGGCGACAGCACCATCCGGACAGCAACCGGTTATCTTTCCCCGGGTCTATTCCGTTATGGAGGCCCAGGTGATCCCGGCGGCAAATGTATCCTGGAAATATAACAACATTGCCATGACATTCAATGCTTCCGGAGTATGTACCGCCCCCGACATAGCATCCGGGAAAATAAAACAGATCGACTACAACGGGTCAAAGGCGCTCCAGGTCATCGGGAACATAGCTTCCGACACTAATAACGATAGCGATATCATTACATTTTCAGGCACGGTGCTGGGGGTTACCGTCTCGGCCGAGATCACGATTCTGATCGAAGAGGCGGCGGCGAATTTGTACCGTCTATTCCTTAACATGGATGATGACGTGATCGATGGGGATGAAACCTCACTTGCCATGACAGCCGCTTTGTTCAATATGGGATCGCAGGTGACTTCGGGTGTCCAGTATGAATTCCTCAATGAAGCCGGTACGGTGCTCCGGTCTAAAAGTTCATCCGCGAGCTTTACCATCACGAAAGAGATGATTGACAGTGAACTCCTTGTTATCTGTCGTGCATACGTCAATGACGTCGTGGTGGCACAAGAACAAAAACAGGTCTGGGATAGCACCGATCCGTTCGTAATCATCTGTGATAAGGGCTCTAACGTGAGGCAGGGTCCGGGAGAGAATATCACTTATAGCTTTTCCGTCCTGAACACCCGGACGGGAAGCGTCGTCTCTGGAGTTGTTTTTGCTATAAAGGTATTCAAAAACGCAACCGGTGCTGATATAACCTCACAGTTCACCAGGACGAATACATCCGTGACAATACCGGGAACGAAGATCAACGAGCATCTGTCCCTCTATGTGGATGCGTCATGCACTATCTGATATGGATCTGAAAGCAAGGGTTAATATTGAATTGGCAAAGGCGACCAACTACCTGATACTGGGTAACTGGTTGAATACGATATCTTACAAGCTCTCCGACGCCGGTATACCCGTCGTTAAAGTTCCGGACGGGACTTCGCTGGGATACTCTGTCTATGCCCTGAACGTGGCCTCTTCCACTATTGGAGCATCTCCTGCCGGAGCGGGATCATCGGAATGGCGCCTGATTGAAAGTGCGGAGTTCATCTACATGCAGCAGGCTTACATCGAGCGGTTGCAGGCGGCAATTGTGACGGCTGAAAAGATCGAGTCGATGATGATCCGGACGAAGAACCTTGAAGTGCTAAATGATGCGGTGATTGGAGGCTTCAGCATAGAAAACGGCGGACTGGAAGCATCATATTTTTATCAAATGTATATCGGGCCTAATCTTGTCTATGTAAGCGGAAACATAAGGTTATCATCAGGTGGTTTGGTTATTACTTCCCAATACGGGGGTACTACCGAACATCCTCAGATTGTTTCCTGGAATACTGAGATTACTTCTACAGGACTAAAAGTCGGAGAAATTGAAGTACGGAGAAACGGTATTTATCGAAATGGGTCACAAATATTATGATATGAAAAAAGTATTTATATTGTTTTTACTGTGTGTTCTCGCCTCATGCGAGAAGTATCCCTGTGTCGAAGATGATAAAAAGCTACCCCTCGACAGTATTAAAAAACCCCCTTTGTGGGCTGAAAACGACTCTGTTTCGTTAGTTTTTTAAACAATACGGAACACTAATTATAAAAATAAAAACTAAAAAAATAATGTTAAATTCCGATTAATTAATCGGACAAAAAATAAAGTGATTATGAAGAAAATACGGTTAACAAATTACATAAATACTCTGCCAAATCGAGCGACTTTATCTTCATCAGACAAGTTACTCGTCGAAACAGCGTCAGGGCCT
>Ga0129314_1000898_pt1 | contig 25569 bp, 18 predicted proteins | sample O1111metagenome_FD_94431 | JGI IMG/M metagenome (GOLD analysis project Ga0129314, IMG submission 94431) | Orangutan individual fecal microbial communities from fecal samples from Wisconsin, USA - O1111 metagenome | ecosystem: Host-associated > Mammals > Digestive system > Large intestine > Fecal... | reverse complement strand
TGAATAAATCGTCTGCGGCTGAACGGCGGATCTTTTGCTCCCAGACTGCGGTTCAAAAAACGGGAAATACATACAGTATTCCCTCGTTTTCTGAACCTTGTCTGAAAACAAAATCTCTCGCCGCCAGCTCTTGCCGATTTAATCAGAGCTTCCCTGATTCTGTTTTTTGGGGGAAAACCCATGAAAAGCTCCCCCATTATAATGCCCTCGCCCCCTCCTGTCAAGACGCCCGGACAGGCCGGTGGATGCGCCCATGGGAATTTCCCCCGGCTGCTATAAAAAACTTGTTTTTATAGGGCGGCTGTGGTAAACTAAGAGAAGTTTTCCCACAAATCAACTGGAAAGGAATCCAAAAAAATGAAACACTGTTCGTTTTGCAATGCAGAAATGCCGGAGGACAGCACCGTCTGCCCCAGCTGCGGCAAGGACAATGCCGCAAAGCCCAAGGGGCTCAAGCCCGGCGGGGCTGCCCTGGTGGTGGCTGCGGCGGTAGCCCTGGTTATTCTGGCTCTGGCCATTCTGCTTGGCATCAAAAAGGAGGCCCCCGCCGAGGAAACCGTGACGGAAGCCGTGACGGAAGCCGCAACCGAAGCTGAGGCCGCAGAAGAGGCCGCCTCCCAGGAAACTGCCGAGGAGACCGTCCCTGAGACCACCGTGGCTCCCACCGTGCCTGAGGATGGGAATCCCGAGGATGTCACCTGCAAGGGCACCTACTCCGCCGAGGACGAGGCGGTAATCGCCGCCCGGGACAAGGTAGTGGCCACTGCCGGAGAGCACCAGCTCACCCTGGGGCAGCTACAGGTCTTCTACTGGATGCAGTTCCGCAACTTCATGGCCCAGTACAGCACCTACGCCCCCTATTTCGGTCTGGACGTCACCCAGAGCTTCGATACCCAGGTCTGCGCCCTGAGCGAAAACGGCATCACCTGGCAGCAGTTCTTCCTGGAAAGAGCCCTGGAATCCTGGGCAAGCTACTGCTCCATGGCTGCCGAGGCCGATGCCAACGGCTTTGAGATTACCGAGGAGCAGCGTACCGAGCTGGAAAACGCCGCCGCTGAGCTGGAGGAAACCGCCCTGGCCAACGGCTACACCTCCGGAGAGGATATGCTGCACTCCAGCCTGGGCGCCGCCGCTACCATGGAGGATTATGTCTACTTCATGGAGCTGTACTACAAGGCCAACGGCTACTACGCCCAGGTTGCAAGCAGCGCCGAGCCCACCGACCAGGAGCTGGAGGCCTTCTTCCAGGCCCACGCCGAGGGCTACGAGAGCAACGGCATCACCCAGCAGACCAAGAGCGTGGACGTGCGCCACATTCTGATTACCCCTGTCCATGGGGACAGCGCCGCCCAGGATGCCGAATACACCGAGGAGGAATGGGCCGCCGCAGAGAAGATTGCCCAGGACGTGCTGGCAGAATTCCTGGCCGGAGACAAGAGCCAGGATGCCTTCGCCGCTCTGGCCAACCAGCGCTCCCAGGACCCCGGCTCCAACCAGAACGGCGGCCTGTATGAGGGCGTGAAGGAGGGCCAGATGGTACCGGCCTTCAACGACTGGTGCTTCGACGAGAGCCGCCAGGAGGGAGACACCGGCATTGTAAAGACCGACTACGGCTACCATGTGATGTACTTCGTGGGCAGCGAGCTGCTGTGGGCCCAGTACGCCCGGAGCGACTATGCCCGGGAGCAGGCGGACAAGCTGCTGGACGAGCTGATGTCCCAGGCTCCCCTGACTGTGCAGTATGCAGATATTCTGCTGGCCAGCTCTGTGATTCACTGATTTTCCCTGTGCAAGCCAGTCCCCGCTGCGGGGGAAAGCGAAAAATTCCCGGGCAGATTGCAGCCGGTTTCCGCCGACTGTTCTCTGCCCGGGTTTTGCTTTACCTTTTCAGGAAGGTGCCCAGGATGCTTCTGCCCAGGGAGGCCCCCAGGTTGCCGCCCAGGCGCTTGCCGAAGCTGCCGCCGATGGAGCCGCCCAGGTTTTTGCCCACCTCCCGGCCCACGGTGCCCACCACGGAATTGCCCACGCTGCGGACACTGGAGCGGATGGCCCGCTGCTGGCGTTCCTTTTCCTTCTGCTCTTCCCTGGCCTTGCGCTCTGCCTGGCGCTGGGCCTCCTTCTCCTCTGCCTGGCGCTGCTTCTGGGCCGCCTTCTCCTGGGCCTGTCGCTGCTGCTCCTGCTGCTGCTCCAGGGCCAGGGTCTCGCTGCGCCGGGTCAGGAACTCATAGGCAGAGTCCGCATCCACGGCGTTCTGATAGCGCAGATAGAGGTTATTCATCAGGTACACCTGCTTCCGCTCCTCCTCACTGATAGGGCCAAACCGGCTCTGGGGCGGGAGGATACGGCATTTCTCCACAACGGTGGGAATGCCCTGGGCATCCAGCACCGAAACCAGCGCCTCGCCGGTGCCCAGGTTCAGCAGCGCCTGCTTGGTATCGAAGGCGGGGTTGACCCGGAAGGACTTGGCGGCGGCGTTCACCGCCTTCTCGTCCGCCGGGGTATAGGCCCGGAGGGCGTGCTGAATCTTGTTGCCCAGCTGGCTCAGCACCCCATCGGGGATGTCCCGGGGGTTCTGGGTGATGAAGAAGATGCTGACCCCCTTGGAGCGAATCAGCTTCACCACCTGCTCAATTTTTTCCAGCAGGGCCTTGGAGACTCCCTTGAACAGCAGGTGGGCCTCGTCAAAGAAGAATACCATCCGGGGCTTCTCCGTATCCCCCACCTCCGGCAGCACCTCGAAAAGCTCCGAGAGCATCCACAACAGGAAGGTGGTATACAGCGAGGCATCCTGCATCAGGCTGCGGCAATCCAGGATGTTTACCGTCCCCTGGCCGCCCTCACTCTGGAACCAGTCGGCAATGTTCAGGGCGGGCTCGGTGAAGAATTCCTCGCCCCCCTTGCTTTCCAGGGCCACCACCCCACGGAGGATGGCATTGACGCTGGCCTTGGCGATATTGCCGTACTGGGCGGAATACTGGGCGTTGTTCTCCGCCACATAGTGGAGCATGGACTTCAAGTCCTTGGTATCCACCAGCAGCAGCCCCTCGTCATCGGCAATCTTGAACACGATGGTGAGAATATCCGTCTGGGTGGGGTTCAAGTCCAGGATTCTGCCCAGCAGCAGCGGGCCCATTTCCGAGACGGTGGTACGCAGGGGGATGCCGGACTTGCCGTACACGTCCCAGAAGGCCACGGGATAGCGCCGGTATTGGAAGCCGCAGGTATCCAGGCCAAAGTCCCGGATGCGCTGCTGCATATCCGGGCTGTCCGTCCCCTCCCGGCACAGGCCGGAGAGGTCGCCCTTCACATCCGCCACAAACACCGGCACCCCGGCATCGGAGAAGCTCTCCGCCAGCACCTTTAGCGTGGTTGTCTTGCCGGTGCCGGTGGCCCCTGCAATCAGGCCATGGCGGTTGGCCATCTGGGGCAGGATGCAAACCCGCTCCGTCTGCGACTGCCCTACCCAGATTTTCTGCTCAAAATACATTTTCTTCCCTGCCTCCTGACGTGTTTTTCGCTTTTCTGCTGACCGTATTATAGCACAGCCATGGTCATTTGCAAGAAAAAATCCACCGGTGCCCGGAAGGAGCCCCCTGGTTTTCCGGTTGCAATTCCCCCTGTCCTGTGGTATGCTGTCCGGGAAAGACACCATGTATCCGGGAGGGAATATACCAATGAAAAGTCTTTTGATTCAGGATACCACCGAGGAAGAGCGGCGGCGCATTGTGGAAGAATCCCTGGGCTTTCTGGGCTCCTGCGACGACTGCATGAGCGGCATGGCAGACATGTACGACGACTATATCTACGGCAAGCGGGAGCTGGCGGAAATCACCATGTCCTTCTCCGCCGGATATACCAAGGCCATGAACGGCCCAGAGCGCACCGGCTGCGGCTATTGAATGGAAGGGGGGCTGCTGCAAGTTTTTGCAGCAGCCCCCTTGTTGCTTAGGCGGCGTGTTCGGCTATCCACTGGTAGTTGGCCTCCCGGGCAATCTTTTCGGCCTGGAGGTAATTCTTGGCCTGGCTCAAACCGGCGGAGGTAATGTCCATGGTGCGCTGCCAGGAGTCGGCACACTGGGTCAGGGTGCTCTCGTCGATGCCGAAGAGCTCCTGCCACTGGCTGCGGCGGGCATCCTCCAGGGGGAGGATTTCATACCGGCGAATGGTGGCGCTGCTACGCACCACGGTATTGCCGTTGGCATCGATGGCCCGGACCCAGGTGGGAATCAGGTTCACATCTTCCAGATACACCGTGCCGTCGGTATACTTGGAGAAGGTGATGCTGAACAGCACCCCATCCTCGGTGTGGGCGGTGGAGATGCTTTTCAGCAGCCCCAGACGCTGGTTGGACACGGCGTTGCCCATGGAATACAGGCAGACCATCCGGTGCTCCGGGTTCACCGTGCTTTCCAGCAGCTGCACCGGCTCCACCACGTGGGGATGGCCGCCGATAATCACATCCACCCCCATATCGCACAGGCGCTGGGCCATGGCGGTTTGCTGCTCGGTGGGCTGGAGCTTATACTCCGTGCCCCAGTGCAGATACACCACAATGGCCTCTGCCCCCTGGCTACGCATATCCTGAATCTGCTGCTCCAGCTTGGTATAGAAGGGCTCCGGGGCGCTGGGGCGGAAGCAGTTGATAATGTCGTAGCCACCGGCCTGCATGGGATTGTAGTTCAGGGCGGGCACCTGATTGCCCACCGCCGAATCCTCATAGGTGTAGGCAATCATACCCACGTTTATGCCGTTGATGTTCTGCACCACAAACTTGGGCTCGTCGCCGGAGAGCATGGTGCCCAGATTCAGCAGTCCCTTCTCCCGGACGGTGCGGATGGTGCGCTCAAAGCCCGCCTGCTGGCTGTCGTAGCTGTGATTATTGGCGGTGAGGAGCATATCAAAGCCCGCATTCTTGGCGGCATCCACGATTTCGTCCGGGCAGTTGAACATGGGGTTGCCCTGATAGGGCTTGGCCGTCCCGGCCAGGGTGGTCTCCAGATTGGCCACGGCGAAATCAGCCCCGGAGGCATACTCGGTGATATAGGGGAAAATATAGCTGAAATCGTAGCTGCCGTCTTCCTGCCGGGCATCGGTAATCAGCTGGCCGTGCATCAGCAAATCCCCCATGGAGAGGATGGTGGCGGTGCTCTCCACCCGCTCCGGCTCCGGCGGCTGGGTGGGCGGGGCCGTGGTCTCCACCGGGGGCTGCTGGGCGGTGGGAGCCGTGGGCACCACTACGGTCTGGCTGGGGCGGCTGGTCTGGGTATCCTGGGGGGCGGTGACCAGCCTCAGGCACAGCCACACCATCACCCCGATGGCCCCAATCAGCAGCACAATCAGTACAATCAGCGCACTGCGCAGGCCGCTGCCCTTCTGTTTCTTTTTGGACATACTGTTCCTCCTGGAATCGTCTTTTTGATTATCATAATCGGTTCCCGGAATTGTGTCAAGCCCCGCCGTTGGGAGATTCACACTCTGTTCATACAAATCCGCCGCCGGGGTGGTATGATACGGAAAAAGGAGGAATGTACCATGACAAGACGAGAATTTGAGGTAACCGACCCGGCACAAATCCGCCGCATTCTGGAGCAGAGCAAGGTGCTCCGTCTGGGGCTGGTGGACCGGGGGCAGCCCTATGTGGTGCCCATGAACTACGGCTTTCAGCTGGAGCAGGGAAAGCTGACGCTGTATCTGCACAGCGCCGCCAAGGGCTACAAGCTGGACGTTATCCGCCAGTCCCCGGCGTGCTGCTTTGAAATGTCCTGCGATGTGGCCCCCTTCGAAGGGGAGATTCCCTGCCAGTACGGCATCACCTATTCCTCCCTGATGGGCCGGGGCCAGGCCGTAATTGTAGAGGACACGGCGGAAAAAATCAAGGCCATGACCCTGCTGATGCAGAGCCAGACCGGCAAGGATTTTACCTTCAATGCCCGGCTGGTGTCCATTGTCAGTGTCATCCGCATTGACGTCACCGAATACACCGCCAAGCACCGCCCCACCCCCGCCCAGCTGCGGCAGATGTCCGAGGGGTGATAGCAGACTGTAGCGCCCCCCGGGGGTGCTACAGTTTTTGCTTACTCAGGCTTCCGATGCGCTCCTCGGCCCAGGAGTATTGCTGCATATATTCCCCCTGGTAGGCCCGGACGGCGTAGGGGACGTTGTTCAAGTAGTCATAGTAGTCGCATTCCAGCAGCTCCGGGTGGATGTTGTAGCCGCTGCGGGTGCGGACGAAGACCCGGGACTCCCCGATGCGCTCCAGGGTCTGGCTCAAGTCCATTACCAGATGGCGCAGGTAGTCCTTTTGCTGCTTGTCGCCGGTTTCATCCTCCCATAGCCGGGCGCAGATTTCCCCGGAGGTAACCCGGGCGCCGTTGCGGTCCACCAGGAAGGCGAACAGCTCCTTTGTCTTGCTTCGCTTGAAATCCAGGGGCTTGCCCCGGTGGAATACCTCGAAATTGCCGAAGCAGTGCACCACCAGCGCCTTGCCGCTCTGGGGCCGGGGCATGGGGTAGCGCAGATTTTCCATCTCCACCCGGATGGCCTCCCGGCTGGCGGGCTTGCTGAGGTAGCCGCTGGCATGGAGGGCATAGGCGGAAACGGCATAGTCCAGATGCCCGGTGACGAAAATCAGATTGGTCTTGGGGTTGTGCTCCTTCAGCCGCTTGCCCAGCTCGATGCCGTTCATGCTCCCCAGCTCAATATCCAGGAAGGCCACATCGCAGGTGTTCTGCTCCGCCCATGCCAGGGCGGCGGCGGGGTCGGTAAAGTCCACCACCCGGGCCTGGGGCACTACGGCCTGAATGTTCTGGCTCAGCAGGTGCAGGGCGTTGGGCTCATCATCTATGGCCAGTATGTTCATGGGGTGTTTCCTCCTCCTTGCGGATGGTAATTTCCACGGTGGTACCCACTCCGGGGGCGCTTCGCACCGTCAGGGTGCCGCCGCAGAGAATGGCAAGCCGGGTGCGGACATTTTCCAGGCCCACATGCTTCCGGGAGCCGTCCGGGGGCCGGGAGGGATCGAAGCCCACGCCGTTGTCCTCTACCAGGATGCTGTAGTATTCAGCCACCTCCCGGGTGCTGACCCGGAGGGTGCCCCCCTGGGGGCGCTTGCGGATGCCGTGGCGGATGGCGTTTTCCGCCAGGGGCTGAAGGGTCAGCAGGGGGATTTGAAAATCCCTGACCCGGATGTCGTATTCCACTGTCAGCCGGGGGCCGAACCGGCGCTTTTCCAGCTTGAGATAATTTTGCAGGAACTCCATATCCTCGGCAAAGCTCACCAGATAGCAGCTGGACAGGGCGGCCATTTTATAGTGCAGGTAATCCGACAGCTCCTGCAAGGCTGCCTTGGCCTCCTTGGGCTCGGTGTCGCACAGGTCCATCACCGCCGCCAGAGAATTGAACAGGAAATGGGGCTGAATCTGGGACAGCACCAGGGCGGCCCGGGCGTTTTGCAGTTCCTGCTCCTGCTGGGCATATTTCCGGTTTTCTTCGAAATAGAAGCCCGCATACAGCACCAGGATGGCAAACAGAGAGGTCAGATCCGTCCCGGCACCGCCGCCCACATACAGCTGTATCAGCACCACCAGAATGTGGCTGATGCAGAAGAAGCCCAGGGCCACCCCGCTCTGCCAGTAGCGCTTCCGATGAACCGTCACCTTGTACAGACACAGGCCCAGAATCAGGCAGACGGCCACGCTGACGATGGGGTACAGGCTCTGGGGCGTTTCCAGACCGGTCTGGGGGGATATGGTGAGAATCTGGCGGTGCAGAGGGTTGGTGGCTCCCACCAGGGCCAGAAGGGTCAGGGCAATATAAATGCACCTGCTCTGCCACAGCCACTGCCGGGGCTGAAGCCCCAGGGTCAGCCGCAGGTAGGCCACAAACACCACCAGCATCAGGCAGTACAGCGCCATATGCACGGCATGGGCCGCATACAGGGCCGCAAAATCCTCCGGCTGCCCCTGGTAGCGGGTCACCATCATGCCGGATACCAGCACGCTGATAAACAGCACCAGCAGGAAGCACATGCATTTGGATTTCCTTTCCTTGCTGGAGGAGATAATATAAAAGCTGAAAATGGCAAAGACCAGGCCCATGATTCCTGCCAAACCGGCTGCTGAGGGTAAAAACAGTTGTTTCATATTGCTATATTGCCTCCGGCTGCCGCCCCCGACACCCAAGGGGAGCGCCGGGGGCGGATGGGTATGTTTGGATTTTACAGGATGTCATACATTTTCCACCGGAAACCCGGGGAAACATCCTGGTTTCACTTTATATCATATCAAATTTTCCAAAAACGGCAAGCCCTATTTTTTATTTTTATAATGGCATTGTTTTTTGAATAAATTTCCATTTGTTGTCGCTGCTTGTCATATTTTGTCATGGTTTTGTCATGCGTAATCTGTTACTATGAGCAGGAATTGCACAATGTGGTGCAGCGGGGAGGTTATTGGTATGGAGGATTTATCCGGACGTGTTTTTGGAGGATTGCAGGTTCTGGGACCGGAGCAGGATAAGAGTGGCTTCTGGCGCTGCCGCTGCGGCTGCGGCCGGGAGCTCAGCGTAGCCGAGACCGAGCTGCTGGATGGCTCAAAGCGCTCCTGCGGCTGCGGCCGGAAGCGCCTGCACTGCGGCGACATCACCGGAATGCGTTCCGGGCGGCTGGTAGCCGTGCGGCCCACCGACCAGAAGCGGCGCAGCAGCGTTCTTTGGCTGTGCAAATGTGACTGCGGCGGCCAGATTCTGGCCGAGCCCTATAAAATTCGCAACAAGGTTATCTCCAGCTGCGGCTGCATCCGCACGGAGAAGAAAATCAAGGATATCACCGGTCAGCGCTTCGGGCGGCTGGTGGCGTTGGAGCGGCTGAACCGGAAGCGGGGCAGCAGCTTCCTATGGCGCTGCCAGTGCGACTGCGGCAACACCGTGGAGACCAGCGCCAATTCCCTGCTCTCCGGCAATACCCGCAGCTGCGGGTGCCTGCGGGTGGAGGCCATCCGCCGCACCAACGCAAAGCACGGCTCCGTCTCCGCCCGGATGCGGCTGGTGGACGGAACCTGCGTGGACTGCCTGGAGCGGGGCCGCCTACAGCGGAACAACACCAGTGGCTGCACCGGCGTTCAGGCCCGGGGAGACAAGTGGATTGCCGTTATCACCTTCAAGAAGCAGGTGCACTACCTGGGCATCTTCGACAACAAGGAGGAGGCCATCCGGGTACGCAAGGAGGCAGAGAAGCACTATTTCGGCTCCTTCCTGGAGGAGTACTACGAAAACGGTGGCCGCCATAGCAGCAAGGATCAGCCCCAGAATCCCGACGAAAATCCCGCCCCGGAGGAAAACAGCGACAAATAATCCGCCCATAACAAAGAGGGAGCAGCTCATGGACTGCTCCCCTTTTTTATACGATTATTCAGCGGCGGCGGCGTTCAAGATTTTTGTAGTGCTCTGCCTTTGCCCCCAGCATTTTGTTGTCGGCGGCAATGACCATGCTCTCCAAATCGAAGCCGCTGCGGCGGAACTCGATGCCGTAGGCGATGGAATAGCCCGCCCCCTGCACTCTGGCGTCCAGCTCCTCCATACCCGCCTGAACCTGGCACTGCTCCATCCGCTCCAGCACCAGCAGGAATTCGTCCCCGCCCAGGCGGAACACCTTTGCCTCCGGAAACTGGGCAACGCACTGCCGCCCCACAAAGCAGAGCATCTCGTCTCCCGCCCGGTGGCCCCGGCGGTTGTTCAGCTCATGCAGGCCGTTCACGTCGATGAATACCACCGCCAGCTGGCCCACCTCCTGAAAGTCGGCGGTCTGCTGATAGTGGGAGTAGGCGGCCCGGTTTTGCAGCCCCGTGGTGGCATCCTCAAAGCTGATAACCCGCAAGCGCCGCTGGGTCTCGATGAGGCTGCTTCTGTCCATGAAAATCTGGTGCACACAGTACAGCGACAGCACGCAGTCCCCCAGATACAGCAGCGGGAACCGGAGCCGAATCATAGGGGGATAGTCATAGCGCACAAAAACGTCCAGGGGGCCGTAAAAGGTGAGAAACAGCAGCAGGAGAAAATACCCGCTGATAAGGATTCCCAGCTTCACATTCAGCAGCATCATAAACATCAGCGGAACAACCACAACCCATAGCGTGGCAAAGCCGTCGTTGCCCCCCAGCAGGATATAGCCTGTAAACAGCACCAGCAGCAAAACGAAGAAGGCAAGCTCCACCGGCAGAGTATTCCGGTGCCGCTGCGCCACCAGCAGGCAGACAAACAGAGCTATCGCACTGGTCAGGGTGGTCAGCAGCATACCGTCGGCACGCTGGTAGAGGTTCATCATGCTCATCATAAGGAACAGGGCGATGGCAAGGATGGTGATATTCTTTATCTGGTGCCAACGTTCCTTCTGCCAGTATTCCCGGACCTCCCGCTCCGCCCGGAACAGGTCGGTAAAGAACGAAATCACGGTGCTGCATCCCCTTTCTGTCTCTGGACTGAAACAAAATTTCCCGCTCGGTATAGCACATCCACCAGTAAATTTCCAGAGGGAAAACAGAAATATTCCCATATATTTTCTGAAATCCCCGGGATTTTTAGCACAGTATACAATTTTCATTTCTTTTTTTCGGAGGACTTGACAGCTACTTTCTCTCATGGTAGTATACAGAAAATTGAATCGCTGGACCTGCTGCTGCACTTCCTGGTGCAGGGGCGGGGGAATTGGATAGAGGCGCGGGTCGCATCAGTACCCCATGGCAAGGCCGGGTGGCCGCAATGGGCGAAAGGGCGCACCGCCGAAGTGAGAAGAAATCACCCGGTTTCTTCCTGCTGGGTCGTCAGAGAATATCTGCCGGACTGTCACAAGACTTTGTGAAGCGCTATCTTTGGCTATTGGGGCAACGCCTGGCTGTATCCGTACAGCGGGGCTGATTTCCGATTTTCCATGGACCGCTTGCCAAAGCGGTTCATTTTTTATACCCGCCGGGGGACTCCCGGACATTATGAAAAAGGAAGGTACAACAAAATGAAGAAGCTACTCTCTCTGGTCATGGTTCTTGCCATGATCCTCGGCCTGGCCGCCTGCGGCACCGATACCGCCCCCACCCAGGCTCCCACCGACACCCCCACCGAAGAGGCCCCCGCTGCCAGCGCCGTTGTCACCGGCGTGGAGGATGGGGTGCTGACCATCGCCATGGAATGCGCCTACGCCCCCTACAACTGGATGCAGAGCAACGATGCCAACGGCGCCGTGGCCATTTCCAACGTCCCGGGCTCCTATGCCAACGGCTACGACGTGATGATTGCCAAGAAGATTGCCCAGGCCAACGGCTGGGAGCTGGAAATCATCCAGTCCGACTGGGATTCCCTGGTGCCCGGCGTACAGACCGGCAAGTTTGATGCCGTTATCGCCGGCCAGTCCATGACCGCCGAGCGCAGCGAGCAGGTGGATTTCGCAGGCCCCTACTTCTACGCCACCATCGTCTGCGTTACCAAGGCCGACAGCAAGTTTGCCGACGCCGCCTCCATTGTCGACCTGTCCGGCGGCACCTGCACCGCCCAGATTGCCACCATCTGGTATGACCAGTGCCTGCCCCAGATTACCGGGGCCAAGGTGCAGTCCGCTGCCGAAACCGCTCCTGCCATGCTGATGGCGCTGGAGACCGGCATGGTGGACTTCATCTGCACCGACATGCCCACCGCCCAGGGCGCTGTGGCCGCCTACCCCGACATGAAGATTTTGGACTTCTCCGGCACCGACGGCGACTTCCAGTTCTCCGAAGAGGTGCGGGCCGAGAATGTGAATATCGGCATCTCCCTGCGCAAGGGCAACACCGCTCTGAAGGAGCAGATCGATGCCGTTCTCGGCACCATGACCCCCCAGGACTTCAACGACATGATGGCCCAGGCCATTGCTATCCAGCCCCTGAGCGAGGGCTAATCACCAAATTTTCCCGGGGGCCCAGGCCCCCGGGCTGCATACAAGGAGTTAGAAAATGGAGAAATTCGCCAAGCTCTTCACCGAAATCGGGAAGCTATGGACAAAATACGGCGGCTCTTACCTGATAGGCATCCGCAACACCCTGATTCTCGCCCTGGCCGCCACCGCCATTGGCTGCATCATCGGCTTTGTCTGCGGCATTCTGAATACCATTCCCTGCTCGAAAAACGATTCCCTGCCCAAGCGGATTCTGCTGCGGCTGGTGCGTATTATCGTGCGGGTCTATGTGGAGGTATTCCGGGGCACCCCCATGGTGCTGCAAGCCGTGTTCATCTTCTACGGCCTTCCCTATTTCACGGACAACGCCGTGAACTTCAGCAGCATCTGGCTGGCGGCGCTGGTTGTGGTCTCCGTAAACACCGGCGCATATATGGCCGAATCCGTCCGGGGCGGCATCATCTCCATTGACCCCGGCCAGACCGAGGGCGCCAAGGCCATCGGCATGACCCATGTGCAGACCATGCTGAATGTGATTCTGCCCCAGGCGCTGCGGAACATCATGCCCCAGATTGGCAACAACTTTATTATCAATGTAAAGGACACCTCTGTGATGTTCATCATCGGCTTCCCGGATTTCTTCGCCGCCCACCGGGCTGCCGTGGGTGCCAGCTATCTCTACTTCCCCTCCGCCACGGTGGAGATGATTGGCTACCTGTGCATGACCCTGCTGGCCTCCCTGCTTCTGCGCTGGGTGGAAAAGCGGCTGGACGGCAGCAGCGACTATGAGCTGGTGCAGGGCGATCCCCTGGTAATGACCGCGGGAACCTATGCCCATCCTGACCGGGGCACCCCCTTTGACGAGCGGAGCAAGGAGTTCCAGGCCCAGAAGGCTACAGACAAAAGTCGCCTGGAGCGGACCCAGCAGGAGCTGACCCACGGACGCACGAGAGGAGAGCGCTGAGATGGCTGAATGTATTTTACAGGTGAATCATCTTTCCAAAACCTTTGGTAACCATGAGGTGCTGCGGGATATCGACTTCACCGTCAGCAAGGGGGACGTGACCTCCGTCATCGGTGCCTCCGGCTCCGGCAAGAGCACCCTGCTGCGGTGCATCAACCTGCTGGAAACCCCCACCTCCGGGGAAATTCTGTACCACGGGGAGAACGTGGCCGCCCGGGGCTTCAAGGCCCCCAAGTACCGCTCCCATGTGGGCATGGTGTTCCAGAGCTTCAACCTGTTCAACAACATGACGGTGCTGGAAAACTGCATCACCGGTCAGGTGAAGGTGCTCAGGCGCAGCCGGGAGGAAGCCCGGGAGCACGCCATGAAGTACCTGGAAAAGGTGGGCATGGCCCCCTATATCAACGCCCGGCCCCGGCAGATTTCCGGCGGCCAGAAGCAGCGGGTGGCCATTGCCCGGGCACTGGCCATGGACCCGGAGGTGCTGCTCTTCGACGAGCCCACCTCCGCCCTGGACCCGGAAATGGTGGGCGAGGTGCTGGGAGTTATGCGCAGCCTGGCCGACGACGGCATGACCATGCTGGTGGTGACCCACGAGATGGCCTTCGCCCGGGACGTGAGCAACCACGTGGTCTACATGAATAATGGTGTGATCTGCGAGGAGGGGGCCCCTGCCCAGCTCTTCGGCAGCCCCCAGAAGCAGGAAACCAAGGATTTCCTCTCCCGGTTCCGCAGCAACTAAATAAATTCAGGAGCGCCTTGCCGGGCGCTCCTGGTTCTTTACGCAAAGCCGGGCGGCACCTCCTGAGAGGGCCGCCCGGCCAATTGTTATTTCAATTGTTATTTCATCAGCTTGCACACCAGCTCGCTGTAGGCGAAGGGGTCGTCCAGGGGCAGCTGGGCCATCAGCTGGGCCTGGCAGCACAGCAGCTGGGCATAGTCCTTGGCCAGCACCGGGTCTTCGGTCATCACCCGCTGTAGATTCTTCACCGCCTCGTGCTCCGGGTTCAGCTCCAGAACCCGGCCCACATTGTAGGCGAACTCCGGATTCACCCGCTTCATATACTTCTCCATCTCGAAGCTCATGCCGGCCTCAGGCACCATGGCGGCGGGGTAGCTGCCCAGATTCTGGGACAGGCGAACCTCCTTCACCTGGTCGCCCAGGCTGTCCTTGACGAAGGTCAGGAAGCCCTTCAGCTCCTCGGCCTTCTCCTCGGCCTGCTTCTTCTCGTCCTCGCTTTGCAGACCCAAATCCTCGGTGGTCACATTGCAGAAGGACTTCTCCATATAGGTGTTCAGGGTCTGGGGCACGAACTCGTCCACCTCTTCGGTGAAGAGCAGGGTGTCGTAGCCCTTCTTCTCCAGCAGCTCCACCTGGGGCAGCTTGGAAAGATGCTCCTTGTTCTCGCCGGGGGCGAAGTAAATCTTCTCCTGGCCCTGGGGCATGGCATCCACATACTCCTTGAGGCTGATGCGCTTACCCTGCTTGCGGCTGTAGAACAGCAGCAAATCCTGGCAGCTCTCCTTGTGAGCGCCGTAGTCGGAGACGGTGCCGTATTTCAGCTGGAGGCCGAAGGCGGAATAGAATTCCTCATACTTCTCCCGGTCATTTTCCAGCATGGATTTCAGCTCGCTCTTAATCTTCTTCTCGATGCTCCGGGCAATCACCGTCAGCTGGCGGTTGTGCTGGAGCATTTCACGGCTGATGTTCAGGCTCAGATCCTGGCTGTCCACAATGCCCCGGACGAAGCGGAAGTGCTCCGGCAGCAAATCCTCGCAGTTTTCCATAATCATCACGCCGGAGGAATACAGCTGCAAGCCCCGCTTGAAGTCCTTGGAATAGAAGTCGTAGGGGGCCTTGCCGGGGATGAACAGCAGGGCCTTGAAGGACACGGCACCCTCGGCGCTGGTGTGAATCACCCGCAGGGGCTTGGTGAAATCGTAGAACTTATCCCGGTAGAAGGTATTGTATTCCTCTTCGGTGACGTCCTTCTTGGCACGCTGCCAGATGGGCACCATGGAGTTCAGGGTCTCCATTTCGGTATAGGTTTCGTATTCGGGCTTGTCCTCGGGAGAGTCCTCCTTCTTCCGGGACTTCTCCACCTCCATGACAATGGGGTAGCGGATGTAGTCGGAGTATTTCTTTACCAGGCTGCGGATTTCGTATTCGTCCAGATATTCGCTGTACTTCTCGTCCTCGGTGTCGGGCTTCAGGGTCATAATCACGTCGGTACCGGACACGTCACGCTGGCAGGGCTCCATGGTATAGCCGTCGGCCCCATCGGAGGTCCACTTCCAGGCGGTGTCCTCGCCCCACTTCTTGGAGATAACGGTGACGGAGGAGGCCACCATAAAGGCGGAGTAGAAGCCCACGCCGAACTGGCCGATGATATCGATATCCTCGTTCTTCTCCATGGCCTGCTTGAAGCCCAGGGAGCCGGACTTGCAGATGGTGCCCAGGTTTTCTTCCATCTCCTCTTTGTTCATGCCGATGCCGTTGTCGGACACGGTGAGGATGCGGGCATCCTTATTGCGGGTGACGGTGATTTTCAGGTCATCCCGGTTGACGTTCATGCTGCCGTCGGTGACGGACAGATAGGCCAGCTTGTCCATGGCATCGCTGGCGTTGGAGATAATCTCCCGGAGGAAAATCTCCCGGTGGGTGTAGATGGAGTTAATCATCAAATCCAGCAGCCGCTGGGATTCCGCCTTAAACTGCATTTTTTCCATAATCAAAAAGCATCCTTTCTGCCGGAGTGCATTTAGCACTCTTCAATACTGAGTGCTAACATTATACCGCACTTTTGGAAAAAAGCAAGGGGGTGGAAAAAAGTTCTTTCTTTATTTACATTTTTGTGTTAAGATTAAACTGAATAGATATGCCATAGCCGCAGCGCACCCCCGATGACCGGTGGAACGTAACCCATTCCGAGTTCCGTAGGGGCGATGAAAATCGCCCGCCACGTTCCGGTTTCCGGGCGGCACGTTGAATGGTGGGCACCCCTTCCCGGCTCCCTCTCTGAGGGAGCCGGGATGCGGGCTGTACCATTCATCGGGGTACTCGCTAAAATCCAACGTTGGCGGGCGATTTTCATCGCCCCGAAAGCGTTTTCAATTCCATTCGCCGCCCGGAAGCCGGGGCGTAAATATGTAATAAAACATTATCTATATACTAAGGAGACTATCAATGATTACTGTCAGCAATTTGGGAATGCAGTTTGGCGGCCAGTGGCTGTTCCAGCATGTGGATTTGCAGTTCCTGCCCGGGAACTGCTATGGCATCATCGGTGCCAACGGTGCGGGCAAGTCCACCTTCCTGCGGATTCTCACCGGGGAGCTGGACTCCACCAACGGCTCTGTCACCATCGACCCCACCAAGCGGGTGTCCGTCCTGAAGCAGAACCAGAACGCCTACGACGAATATACCGTCATGGACACCGTTATCATGGGCAACCAGCACCTGTACGACGTGATGAAGGAGAAGGACGCCATCTACGAAAAGCCCGACTTCTCGGACGAGGACGGCCTGCGGGCTGCCGACCTGGAAGCGGAATTTGCAGAGCTGGGGGGCTGGGAAGCGGAGAGCGATGCCTCCCGGCTGCTCCAGGGTCTGGGCATCGGTACCGAGCTGCACTATGACCAGATGGCCAGTGTGGACCCCCGGCTGAAGGTGAAGGTTCTGCTGGCCCAGGCTCTGTTCGGCAACCCGGACATCGTCATGCTGGACGAGCCCACCAACAACCTGGACATTGAGGCCATCAACTGGCTGGAGGATTTCCTGCTGGACTTCCCCGGCATGGTGATTGCCGTCAGCCACGACCGCCACTTCCTGAATACCGTGTGTACCCACACCGTGGACATTGACTACGGCAAGATTAAGATGTACGTGGGCAACTACGACTTCTGGTACGAGTCCAGCCAGATGGTACAGGCCATGCTGCGGAACAAGAATAAGAAGAACCAGGAGAAGATTGAGGAATTGCAGCTGTTCATTCAGCGCTTCTCCGCCAACAAGTCCAAGGCCAAGCAGGCAACCGCCCGCCGGAAGCTGCTGGACAAGCTGACGGTGGAGGAAATGCCCTGCTCCACCCGGCGCTATCCCTTCGTGGGCTTCCAAGCCGAGCGGGAGCTGGGCAAGGACGTGCTGACGGTGAAGGACGTATCCGTCACCGTGGACGGCGTGAAGCTGCTGGACAATGTCTACTTCTCTGTAAACCGCACAGATAAGATTGCCTTTGTGGGCGAAAACGAGCTGGCCCAGACCGCCCTGTTCAAAATTCTCATGGGCGAGCTGGAGCCGGACCAGGGCAGCGTCAAGTGGGGTGTGTCCACCATTCGCTCCTACCTGCCCAAGGACAACAGCGAGTATTTTGACGGCAACGACATGGAGTTGGTGGACTGGCTGCGCCAGTATTCCGCCAAGAAGGACGACGTGTACCTCCGGGGCTTCCTGGGCCGGATGCTGTTCTCCAACGAGGACGTGTTCAAGCCGGTGAATGTGCTCTCCGGCGGCGAGAAGGTGCGCTGTATGCTCAGCAAAATGATGCTCTCCGGCGCCAATGTGGTGCTGCTGGACCAGCCCACCAACCATCTGGACATGGAGTCCATCCAGGCCGTGAACAAGGGTCTGGAGGCCTTCCCCGGGGTGGTGCTGCTGGCCTCCCACGACCACGAAATGCTGACCTCCACCTGTAACCGGGTGATTGCCTTCCAGCCCGACGGCACCATTGTGGACAAATACGGCACCTACGACGACTATCTGGAATGGATGGCCCAGCGCAAGGCCGCCGAAAACAGCTAACTGCTGATACAGCCCTATCCAAAATCCCCCCACGGAGAAAGGAACATCCCCCATGAGAACAACGAGCCAATGGAACCTGGACTGGGCGTTTTACGCAGACCCCCAGTGCCGGGAAAGCCTTCCCGCCGGTGCGCTGCCCTGGCAGCCGGTGACCCTGCCCCATGACTGGCAAATCTGGCATGTGAAGGAGCTGTACCAGGACGGCACCGGCTGGTACCGCAAGGTGTTCTCCTACACCCCCGGGCAGCGCTTCTGCCTGTACTTCGAGGGTGTGTATATGGACTCTGCGATTTTCGTCAACGGCCAGCCGGTGATGGAATGGAAGTATGGCTACTCCTCCTTCCAGGCGGATTTGACGGATTTCCTGCGCCCCGGGGAAAATACCCTGCTGGTGCGCTGCCTGCTCCGCCACCCCAACTCCCGGTGGTATTCCGGGGCGGGCATCTACCGGAACGTGTGGTGCATCCGCTATGACGATACCCACCTGGTCACCGACGGCCTGTATATCTCCCCCCGGGAGCTGGCCCCAGGCCGGTGGCAGGTGACGGTATCCGCCGAGGCGGCCAATGCCCTCCCCGGCGACTGCGTGGAATATACTTTGCTGACCCGGGACGGGGAGCCGGTGGCCAGTGTCACCGCCCCCTGGGATGCGGAAATCTCCTTCCCGGTGGAAAATCCCGTCCTCTGGGACGTGGCAGCCCCCCATTTCTATCACCTCACCGCCCGGCTCCTCCGGGATGGGGTGGCCCTGGACGAAATCACCCAGCGCTGCGGCTTCCGCACCGTGGAGGTCTCCCCGGATACAGGGCTGCGGCTGAACCACCGGCCCCTGGTGCTCCACGGCGTATGCCTGCACCATGACCTGGGCTGCCTGGGTGCCGCCTTCAACCGGGCTGCTGCCAAGCGTCAGCTGGAAATCATGCAGGACATGGGTGTAAACGCCCTGCGCACCACCCACAATATGCCCGCCCCCCAGGTAATGGATTTGGCCGACGAGCTGGGCATTGTGGTGGTGGACGAGGCCTTTGATATGTGGCTGCACGGCAAAACCCCCTATGACTACGCCCGGTTCTTCCCCCAGTGGTATCAGAAGGATGTGGCCAGCTGGGTGCGCCGGGACCGGAACCATCCCTGCCTGCTGATGTGGAGCATCGGCAACGAAATCCACGACACCCACCAGGATGCCCAGGAGGGCTATGCCACCACCCAGGCCCTGTGCCAGGAGATAGCCCGCCACGACCCCCGAAAAAACGGCCTGGTTACCTTCGGATCCAACTACATGGCCTGGGAGAACACCCAGCGCTGCGCCCCGCTGCTGGATGTGGTGGGCTACAACTACGGCGAAAGCCTGTATGACCAGCACCACCGGAAATACCCGGACTGGGTAATCTACGGCAGCGAAACCTCCTCCATCGTGCAGAGCCGGGGCATCTATCACTTCCCCCTGTCCCAGCCCCTGCTGGCGGACGACGACCTGCAATGCTCCAGCCTGGGCAACAGCCGCACCTGCTGGAGCGCCAGGAGCCACCAGGCCTGCATTGCCTCCGACGAGCTGTACCCCTATCACCTGGGCCAGTTCCTGTGGAGCGGCATTGACTACATCGGCGAGCCCACCCCCTACCACACCAAGAACAGCTACTTCGGCCTGGTGGACACCGCCGGATTCCCCAAGGACTATTTCTACGCCTACCAGGCGGGCTGGCACTCCTGGCAGGACAAGCCGGTGCTGCACCTGCTGCCCTACTGGGACTTCAACCCCGGCCAGAAAATCGATATCAGCATTCTCTCCAACCTGCCCCAGGTGGAGCTGGTGGTAAACGGCCAAAGTCAGGGCCGGGTTTCCCTCCGGGGCGGCTCCGACATTCGGGCCAGTTGGCAGGTGCCCTATGCCCCGGGCTATATCGAGGCCATCGGCTACGATGACCAGGGCCGGGAGCTTGCCCGAGACCGGCAGGATTCCTTCGGCGATACCGCCGCCCTGCGGATTACCGCCGACCGCACCGTGGTGGACAACAGCGGCACCGACCTGGTGTTCTGCACCATCACCGCCGTGGACAGCCAGGGCCACCCCGTCCGCAATGCCGTGGATGCCGTGGGGGTCAGCACCCGGGGCCCCCTGGAGCTGGTGGGCCTGGACAACGGCAACAGTGCGGACATGGACGAATACAAAACCGACTGCCGTCAGCTCTTCTCCGGAATGCTCCTGGCCGTAGTCGCCGGCTCCGGTCAGCCGGGGGTGGGAACCATCCAGGTCAGCGCCCCGGGGCTGGGCCAGGCCACCGTGGAAATCCAGGTGCAGGCCGCCCGGGAGTGCATCCCCATTCTGCCTAAGATAGCTCCCCGGCAGGACACCCCCGCCGTCCCTGTGCGTAGAGTCACCCTGGAGGCCACCTCCCTCTGCCTGACCAAGGAGCACCCCACGGCGGAGATTACCGCCCGGTGCTTCCCGGAAAACGCCGCCGACAAGGGCCTGCGCTGGCGCGTCACCGACCGTCAGGGCATCACCGTCACCAATGTGACCGTGGAGGAGCTGGGCGAGGGCCGGGTACGCATCACCGGCGTGGGGGACGGAGACGTGCGCATCCGCTGCATCTGCGGCCTGGTGCTCTCGGATTTGGAGGTCAGCGTCCGGGGACTGGGCCAACTGACCCTGAACCCCTATGCATTTGTCTGCGCCGCCCTGTTCTCCGACTCCCAGGGGGACATTGGTGCCGGCATTGAGCAGGGCATCACCACCGGACCGAAGGGCATCAGCTGGGTGGCCTTCGACCAGCTGGACTTCGGCCCCGCCGGAGCCCAGGAGCTGACCATCGCCATATTCGAGATGTCCAGCATCCCCACCCCCATCCGCTTCTGGAAGGGCATCCCCTATGCCCCCGGCAGCCGGATGATTGGCCAGCGGATCTATGACAAGGCCACCCAATGGAACGTGTATCAGGACGAAACCTACCGGCTGGACGAGGCCCTGACCGGCCGGGACGTGCTGGGTATCGAGCTGGACAGCAAGATACACATCCGGGGCTTCCGCTTCCGGGAGCGTTCCCTGGCCTGGGAAACCATCCCCGCCACCGGCTACACCAGCGTCTACGGCGACAAATTCACCCTCACCGAAAACAGCGTGGAGGGCATCGGAAACAACGTGTCCCTGGTATTCCGGGGGCTGGACTTCGGCGAAACCGGCTTCCGTGGCCTGGCCATCCGGGGCCGGAGCAAGCTGGAAAACAATACCATCCACATCCTCTTTACCTCCCAGGAAGCCCAGCAGCGCCGGATGGTGGAGTTCTCCGGCTGCGACGACTACCAAACCAGAGAATTCCCCCTGGAGGGGGTGACGGGAAAGCAGGAGGTCACCTTCCTGTTCCTCCCAGGCTGCGATTTCGACTTTATGGAATTCCGTTTCCTCCCCTGACTGGCGGCTGTTTTCCTTTTTGTAGAATATTTTTATGGACAAATGCGTCAAAATATGCTACTGTGTAGGGGCAAGAAAAGAATGAAGGAGGCCGATGACCATGAAAACCACTTTGCTGGTAATGGCGGCAGGAATCGGTTCCCGCTTCGGCGGCGGCATTAAGCAGCTGGAGCCGGTGGGGCTGAATGACGAAATCATCATGGACTACTCCGTCCACGATGCCATCGCCGCCGGATTCAACAAGCTGATTTTTGTCATTCGGAAGGATATCGAGGCGGATTTCCGCCAGCGCATTGGCAACCGTATTGAAGCTCTTTGCCAAAAAGTCAATGTAGAGGTACACTATGTCTTCCAGGATCTCCGGGATCTTCCCGCCGGGTGCACCGTGCCGGAGGGCCGCACCAAGCCCTGGGGCACTGGTCAGGCCGTGCTGGCCGCCAGAGAGCTGATCCGGGAGCCCTTCGCCGTCATCAATGCCGACGACTACTATGGCAAGCAGGCCTATCAGGAGCTCCACGACTGGCTGATGCTCCAGCACAACGAAAATGCCATCGCCATGGCGGGCTTCATCCTGGGCAACACCCTGTCCGACAGCGGCGGCGTGACCCGGGGCATCTGCACCGTCCACGGCACCCACGTGGCAGACGTGGTGGAGACCCGGAACATTGTAAAGACCCCCGGCGGCGCAGAGGCCGACGGCAAGGCCCTGGATTTGAACAATCTGGTGTCCATGAATATGTGGGCCTTCCCCGGGGCGCAGGGGGAAATCCCCTGGTTCCTGCGGGTATTGGAGGAGCAGTTTGCCGTCTTCTTCCGGGAGGATGTCCCCCAGAATCCTGCCAAGGCAGAGTATTTGCTCCCCACCCTCATCGGCGGAATGCTCCGCCGGGAGCAGTGCACCGTCAAGGTGCTGCCCACCACCGACAAGTGGTTCGGCGTCACCTACAAAGAGGACAAGGAATCCGTGGTAAACAGCTTCCGGGCCCTGATTGATGCCGGTGTGTATGGCCGGGATTTGTACGCCGACCTGAAATAAAGAACCCTCTGGGGCCTCCCCAGAGCCGTGGAAGCGCCAGCCCAAGGTGGGTTGGCGCTTTCTTCGTCGCAGGAGGGCGGATGGCTCTTGTCAAATTCACCAGAAATCGGGGGCCATTCTTATGGAAAACGGCGATTTTATATTTCCTGCACAAAAAACTCTTTTCATTTTGAAAAAAAGGTGATAGAATTAGTTTCAAGAACTGGAAACGGTTCCAGTTCCAAAATTTAAGGAGGAAATATTTATGAAGAAACTTCTTGCAATGCTCCTGGCTGTTGCCATGGTCCTGAGTATGGCAGTGATGGTCTCCGCTGAGGAAGCCGGCTCTGTCTACTACCTGAACTTCAAGCCCGAATTCGACGGCGCTCTTCAGGAGCTGGCCGCCACCTACACCGCCAAGACCGGCGTGCAGGTCAAGGTCGTCACCGCCGCTTCCGGCCAGTACTCTGACACCCTCACCGGCGAGATGAGTAAGAGCAGCGCTCCCACCATCTTCAACATCGGCAACATGGCCGGCCTGGAGGACTGGGACGATTACGCCCTGGATCTCACCGACACCGCCATCGCCGCTGAGCTGAACACCGATGCCTTCAACCTGTACAACGCAGAGGGCGAGCTGAAGGCCATCCCCAACTGCTACGAGTCCTTCGGCATCATTGTCAACACCAAGCTGCTGGAAAAGGCTGGCCACAGCCTGGACGAAATCGTTGATTTCGCCTCCCTGAAGGCCGTTGCCGACGACATCCACGCCCGTGCCGGCGAGCTGGGCTTCGATGCCTTCTCCGCTGCCGGTCTGGACGGCTCCTCTTCCTGGCGTTTCTCCGGCCACCTGGCCAACATGCCCCTGTACTACGAGTTCCGGGATAACGAGGTCACCGAGATGCCCGCTACCATCACCGGCGCTTACATGGACAACTTCAAGAACATCTGGGATCTGTACATCAATGATTCCGCTGCCGATGCCACTTCCCTGACCACCTCCACCGGCGACGAGTCCAAGGCTCAGTTCATCGAGGGCAAGGCTGCCTTCTATCAGAACGGCACTTGGGAGTACGCAGGCCTCATCGATGGCGGCATGACCGACGACGAGCTGGCCATGATTCCCATCTACTGCGGCGTGGAAGGCGAAGAGAATGCTGCTCTGTGCTCCGGCACCGAGAACTGCTGGGCCATCAATGCCAAGGCTTCCCAGGCTGACATCCAGGCTTCCATCGACTTCCTGGTGTGGCTGGTTACCGACCCCGATGCCTCCGCTACCTATGTTGCACAGCTGGGTGCCGTTCCCTTCAAGAACTGCCCCGACTCCACCAACAAGTTCATCGTTGACGGCAACGCTCTGCTGTCCGAGGGCAAGTACCCTGTGACCTGGGCTTTCAACTACACCCCCAACGTGGACTCCTGGAGAGCTACCGTTGTCACCGCTCTGGCCAACTACTCCGCTGACCAGAACGACGCCAACTGGGCCAAGGTGGTTGAGGCCTTCGTAGACGGCTGGGCCATCGAGTACAACACCGTAAACGGCTGATTGACAAATTAACCCAATGAACGGGGCGGGCACACTGCCCGCCCCGCTTTTTCCGTATGCATGGCCTCCGTCTGTAGCGGGGTGCATCGTCCGGCAGCCTGTCCCCCGGCGATGCAGCCCACTACAGATGGCCCCATGCCGGTTTGCGGGCCGCACCACGGTGGGGCCGCAAGCATCCCAGAGTAGAAAGGATGATTCTCTTGGCAAAAAAGCAACAACTCTCCCTGGTGCAGCGGCCCATTCGCAGATATGCCCCGCTGTTCCTGCTGCCCACCTTTGCGGCCTTCATCATCGGCTTTATCTGGCCGTTTATGCAGGGCATCTACCTGTCCTTCTGCAGCTTCAACACCCCCAGGGATGCCAAATGGGTGGGCCTGGCCAACTACGCCAAGGCATTCAGGGATGCGGGCTTCGCCCGGGCCTTCTGGAACACCGCCGGGTTTGCCCTGGTGTCCGTGCTGCTGATTAACGTCTGCGCCTTCTTCATTGCCTATGCCCTGACCCAGCGGATGCGGGGTGCCAACCTGTTCCGCACCGTATTCTTCATGCCCAACCTGATTGGCGGCGTGGTGCTGGGCTACATCTGGAGCATGATTTTTGACGGCATCCTGAAGCGCTACAGCACCTATCTCACCGCCAACGCCACCTATGGCTTCTGGGGTCTGGTGATTCTGGTGGCCTGGCAGCAGATTGGCTATATGATGATTATCTACATCGCCGGTCTGCAATCCGTGCCGGAGGATATGCTGGAGGCAGCCAAGATTGACGGCGCCACCGGCGCCCAGTCCCTGTTCCGGGTGATTATCCCCAATGTGATGCCCTCTGTTACCGTGTGCACCTTCCTGACCCTGACCAACTCCTTCAAGCTCTTCGACCAGAACATGGCTCTGACCGGAGGACTGCCCAACGTGATTGTAAACGGTGCCAAGGTGAACATGACCGAGCTGCTGGCACTGAATATCTACAGCACCTACACCATCAGCAAGAAGTGGCACGGTGCGGCCCAGGCCAAGGCCGTCATCTTCTTTATCCTGGTGGCCGTTCTCGCCCTGACCCAGCAATTTGTCACCCGCCGGAAGGAGGTTCAACAGTAATGAACAAGAAGCACATCCTGTATTCCCCCCTGAGCAAGGTAATGTCAGTTCTCTTCGCCCTGCTGAGCCTTGCCTGGATTATGCCCATTCTTGAGGTGCTGATCAACTCCTTCAAGTCCAACAACGCCGTCAATATGAACCCCTTCGCCCTGCCCAATTCCGAGACCTTCATGGGCTGGGGCAACTACATCAAGGGCCTGACCTTCGGCAACTATCCCTTCCTGAAATCCGTATCCTACAGCCTGTTCATCACCGTGGCCTCGGTATTCCTGATTTTGCTGTTCTGCTCCATGTCCGCCTGGTATATCTGCCGGGTAAACAGCCTGGGCTCCAAAATCTTCTACTACCTGTGCCTGTTCTCCATGATTGTCCCCTTCCAGATGGTGATGTTCACCCTGACCTTCACCGCCGATATGCTGAAGCTGAACACTCCCTATACCATCCCCATTGTCTATCTGGGCTTTGGCGCAGGACTGGCCATCTTCATGTTCACCGGCTTTGTCAAGGGACTCCCCATTGAAATAGAAGAGGCCGCCGCCATCGACGGCTGCTCCCCGGTGCAGACCTTCTTCCAGGTGGTGCTGCCCATGCTCAAGCCCACCCTGATTTCTGTGGGCATTCTGGAGCTGATGTGGGTATGGAACGACTATCTGCTGCCCTATCTGGTATTGGATCGCACCAAGTATCTCACCATCCCCATCCACGTCCAGTATCTAAAGGGAAGCTACGGCACCGTTGACCTGGGCGCTACCATGGCCGTTATTATGCTCAGCATCATTCCCATTATCATTGTGTATATGTTCTGCCAGAAGCATATCATCAAGGG
>Ga0129314_1000896_pt1 | contig 25674 bp, 31 predicted proteins | sample O1111metagenome_FD_94431 | JGI IMG/M metagenome (GOLD analysis project Ga0129314, IMG submission 94431) | Orangutan individual fecal microbial communities from fecal samples from Wisconsin, USA - O1111 metagenome | ecosystem: Host-associated > Mammals > Digestive system > Large intestine > Fecal... | reverse complement strand
GATGTTTTCTTCCGTCATTGTTGTTAATACCTCCATAATGATACTCGCAGGAGTAGATGCGCCGGCTGTCAGTCCCGCCACACGGCATCCGGAAAAGAATTCCGGTGAGAGCTCGTCTGCGGACTCGATCTGGAGGACTTTTCCGCAGTTCTCTCTGCAAATCTCGGTCAAATGCCTTGTGTTGGCGCTTCTTCGGTCGCCCACAACCACCATCGCGTCTACTTTGGCGGAAAGTTCTGCTGCCTCAGTTTGACGTTTCTGCGTAGCATTGCATATTGTATCATTGATTTTCAGATTTGTACACTCTTTTTTTAGAAAATTCACGCAACTTTCCCAAAGCGCACGAATACAGGTCGTCTGTGCGAGCAAAATAATGGGCAAATTAGCAAATTCCCTGTGCATTTCGACATATTCCGCAACTTCATGCGCGTTTTCAAAGATGAGCGGATCGTTGCACCAGCTGGCGATCCCCTGCACCTCGGGGTGGTTCCGCTCGCCGATCAGCACGACGCGGCGGCCTTGATCCTCGGCGCTGCGGGCAAGCGTCCGAATGCGCTCAACGTGCGGGCACACGGCGCTCACGATCTCCGCCCCGCGATCTTGCAGCTGCTCGAGCGTTTCCTTTCTCTCGCCGTGGGCGCGGATGAGCACCGTCTCTCCTGCCCTCGCCTGCTCGGGAGAGGTGATGAGGCGCATCCCGAGTTCCTCGATCCCGCGCACGACGCCCGCATTATGCACGATGCTGCCGAGCATCGCGCCGCCGCGTGCCTTTGCCGTTTCCTGCGCGAGCTTCACCGCGCGCTCCACGCCGTAGCAGAAACCCGCGGTCTCAGCCAGAATGACCTTCACAGCGGCGCGCCTCCCACCTGCTGGCCGCCGAGGGCGTACGCCCGGCGCAGCACCTCGTCGGCAATGGCCTGTAATTCTTCCGACGTGCCGCGGCGGCCCGTGACCTCGGGCATGTACGACTCACCGAAAATGATGCGCGTCTTATGGAAGGGCTTTTTCTGCCCGTCGCAGAACACCGGCACGAGCGCCGCGCCCGTGCGCACGCCGATCATCGCGATGCCTGCGTGGGCGTGCGCAGGCAGACCGTCATGGTAGCCAACGCCATTTCGGATGGTCGTCCCCTCAGGGAAGATGAGCAGGTTTTCGCCCTTGTGGAGCACCTGCATCGCGGTCTTGATGGACTGGATGTCCTTGCCGTCGCGCTGCACGGGAAACGCGCCGAGCGTGCGGATAAGCCACGCGAGCGCGGGTTTTTCAAAAAGCTCGGCCTTGGCCATAAAGTGCAGATGGTAGTCGATCGGCAGGCACAGGCCGATGAGCACGGGATCTAAGTCCGTCGAATGGTTCGGGCACAGCAGTACGCTGTGCTTAGGCAGGTTTTCAAGTCCCTTCACGTCCACGCGGTAGACCCACAGCAGCAATCTGCCGATGAGCCAGATCAGCGCGAAAAAAATCATCTTCATTGCAGTCTCTCCCGGATCAGCGCGAGCAGCGCCTTGCGGCTCCCCTCAAAGTCAAGATTGGATGTATCAAGACGCACAGCGTCCTCCGCCTCGCGCAGCGGCGCGATGGCGCGGTGCATGTCCTGCTCGTCGCGCGCGTTGATCTCGCGCAGCACATCGTCATACGCCTTGGGCGTGCCGCGCTCTGAAAGCTCCAGGCAGCGGCGGCGCGCACGCTCCTCCGCCGAGGCCGTGAGGTAGACCTTCACATCCGCGTCCGGCAGAACGACCGTGCCGATGTCGCGTCCGTCCATGATGACGCTTCTTTTTTTCGCGGTGTCGCGCTGCATTTCAAGAAGGTACGCGCGCACGCACGGCAGCGCCGAGACGTTCGAGGCGTACATCGAGACCTCCGGCAGGCGGATCTCGCGGCTCACATCTTTGCCGTTCAGCAGCATCTGCTGCCCGCCGTTTTCATCGAAGCTCATCTCAATATGGATATCCTTGAGCAGCGGCGCGATCTGAGATGCGTCCTTTGCGTCCAGTCCGCGCGAAAACGCCGCGTAGCCGATGGTGCGGTAGATCGCGCCCGTATCAACATGGAGAATATTCAAGTCCTTTGCGACCGCCTTGGCGAGCGAGCTTTTTCCCGCGCCGCCGGGGCCGTCGAGTGCGATGGTAAAATGCTTTTTCATTGGTATGGTTCTTCCCTCTCTACATAGATGATGCGCGCCTTATTCTGCATGCAGCGCGTCTGCGGCAGCCTCGCCGGCCGCCTTGCCCGTCGCCCAGGCGATCTGCAAATTGTAGCCGCCCGTGTAGGCGTCCACGTCGATCATTTCACCCGCAAAGTACAGTCCCGCGACCTTTTTCGAGGCCATGGTCTTCGGGTCGATCTCTCCGACCTTCACACCGCCGGAGGTGATGATGGCATTCTCCACCGGCATGGGAGCGGCAACGTCGACCGTCCAGCGCTTTAAGAGCGTGCGGATCGTCTCGCGCTGGGCGCGCGTAATGTCGTGTACCTTCTCGTGCGGCGGGATGAGCGAGCGGTCCACGAAGGCATCGATCATCTTCTGCGGCAAAAGCGCGCCGAGCACGTTGCGGTAGTCGCTGTTTGCACGCGCTTCAAAGTCCGCAAGCAGGCGCTTGTCGAGCATCTGCTCGTCGAGCGCAGGCTTGAGGTCGATCGAAAGCCGGTAGGTCTTCTTGTCGAAATGCCGCATGTGCGCGCTGGCCGACAAAATGAGGGGCCCGCTCACGCCGAAGTGCGTAAAGAGCATCTCGCCGAAGTCAGAATGGATCTTTTTGTTGTTCTCGTAGACCGTCAGCGCCACGTTCCGGAGACTGAGCCCCTGCAAGGGCGCACAGTCATATGCCCTGAGCGGCACGAGCGAGCCGCGCAGCGGCGTGACCGTGTGGCCGAGGGACTCCGCCATGCGGAAGCCGTCGCCCGTCGAGCCGGTCGCGGGATAGGATACCCCGCCCGTCGCGAGGATGACGGTGGAGGCGGAATAATCCCCTTTTTCACCCTTGACGGCAGCGGTATGGCCGTCTTCCAGCAAAATATCGAGCGCGCGGTCGCGCACGAGCTTCACGCGCAGGCGCTTGAGTTCGCGCTCAAGCGCGGCGGTGATGTCGAACGAACGGTCCGATACCGGGAACACGCGCTTGCCGCGCTCGACCTTGAGCGGCACGCCGAGACCTTCAAAAAAGTCGATGGCGGCGTAGCCGTCGAAGCGGGAAAAGGCGGAATATAAAAAGCGCGGGTTCTGCGGCACATGGGCAAGGAGCTCTTCGCAGCTGCTCTCGTTCGTCACGTTGCAGCGCCCCTTGCCGGTGATGTTTACCTTTTTGCCGAGGCGCTCGTTCGGATCGAGCAGCGTGACGCTCGCGCCCTTGCGTGCCGCGCAGATCGCGGCCATCATGCCGCCCGCGCCGCCGCCGATAACAACGATCTCTTTATTCATCTTCGACCTTTCCGAAAATGCCGAAGCGATCCCACACATGGTCGAGCTCTGCGAAGGTAGAGGAGATATCCGCGCCCTTCTTGCTCGCAACGGCCAGAATGAGCGCGTTGAGCATGCTCATCGGCGCCGCCAGCGAGTCGACGAACGAGATCATCTCGTTGCGCACCAGCAGCGAGCAGGACGCCATCTGGTTGATGGGCGAAAGCTCGCTGTCCGTCACGCCGATGATGGTCGCGCCGCGGTCGCTTGCGAAATGGATGGTCTTGAGCGCAAGCTCGCTGTAGCGCGGGAAACAGATGCCGATGACCACATCGCCCGGCGAGACGCGGAAGAGCTGATCGAAGGTACCGGCCGCCCCGCCCTGCACGAGCACGACGTTTTCAAAAATGAGGCGGAAGTAGAAGTTCAGATACCCCGCGAGGAACGAGGAGGAACGGAAGCCCACGATGTAGATCTTCTTTGCGCCGATGATCGTGTCGACCACGCGCTCGAACTCCGTGCCATCGGTCTGGTCGATCGCCATGCGGATCTTCTCGATGTCACGCTGCAGGACGTTCGTGACGAGGTCAGAGCCGGCAAGCTCGCCGTCGGACGCCTGAATGCGCTGGATGCTCGTCAGCTTGCCGCGGATCATCTCCTGCAATGCCCGCTGCATGCTCGGATAGCCCTCGTAGCCGAGCTGGGTGGCAAAGCGCACCACGGTCGACTCGCTGACCTGTACGGTCTTGCCGAGCTTGCTGGCCGTCATGAACGCGGCCTTGTCGTAATTTTCCAGGATGAAGCGCGCGATGAGCTTCTGTCCTTTGGAAAAGCTGCTCATGTTCTTTTCAATATTATGTAAAATATTCTTCGTCATACGATCGCCTCTGTCACTTTGATTTTGTAGCAAGGATTTCCTGCTCCGTCAGCTCGCGCCACCGCCCTACCGGCAGGTCGCCGAGCGTGAGCGTGTGCTCACGCACGCGCTGCAAGCGCTTGACGTGCAGCGAGCAAGCTGCGCACATCCGCCGGATCTGGCGGTTTTTTCCTTCGTGAATGGTGATGGAAAGCAGGGCGGTATCCTGCCCGGCCGTCAGCATGCGCACCTGCGCGCGGCGGATGGGCTCGCCGTCGAGCATCGTCATCGCGGCAAGCTTTTTTTCGCACCCGCGCACCTCGCCCGCGACGCTCACGCGGTAGGTCTTGTCGACCTCAAAGCGCGGATGCAGTATCTGCTGCATCCATTCGCCGTCGTTCGTCAAAAGGAGCAGCCCCTCGGAATCGAGGTCCAGCCGCCCCACGGGATAGACCCGCGCGCCGCAGTCCTTCACAAGCTCGGCGACCGTCGGCCGTCCCTTCTCGTCCGAGAGCGTGCAGACGTATCCGCGCGGCTTATTGAGCATCAGATAGCGCTTTTGCTCCACGCGCGCGATCGGTACGCCGTCCACGGTGATCTCGTCGCGCGCACTGTCGGCCCGCTGCCCGATCATCGCTGTCTCGCCGTTGACGCGCACGCGCCCCTCGGTCATCCACTGCTCCGCCGTGCGGCGCGAGCAAAGCCCTGCCCCGGCGATGAGCTTTTGTATCCGTTCTTCTGCCAGAACGACCCCTCCCTACGCGGCGAAAAGGTTCCATAGCCGTTCCGCCAGCGGTGTTTTTTTCGTGTTTTTCTGCGCCTGCTTCTCGGGCGCATCGACGTTCCCTGCGCTCACGAGCGCAACGCGCCCGACCTCCGAGCCGCTGCAGAGGATGATGAGCTCGCCGAGTGCCTGCCCCCGTTTTACGGGAAGGTCAAGCGTGCTAGGCAGTTCCGCGCGTACGCTGAGTGCCTCCCCCTCCAAAACAGGATAGAAAAAGCTCTCTTTCGCAACAGCCGTGACCGTCGCGCCGCCGCGCGCGATCTCCCCGCAGCGCTCGAAGCGCTTTACGGCGCATTCGCGCCTGCAAACGGAAAAGCCGTAGTCGTAGAGCGCGGTGTGATCCGCCCAGTCGCTGCCGTCGTTCAATGTGACGGCGATCAGGCGCATCCCGCCGCGTTCGGCGCAGGTGACGAGCGTTCGCCCCGCGTCGCCGGTGTAGCCGGTCTTGAGACCGATGCAGCCGGAATACCTGGCGAGCAGCTTATTATGGTTGGTCATCGTGCGCGCGCCGACACGCGCCGTGCGCGTGGAAGCGATGCGCGTAAACGTCGGGTCGCGCATCGCATACGCTGCAAGGCGCGCCATATCGAGGGCACAGGAACGGTGCCCCGCTTCGTCCAGCCCGCTCGGGTTTGCAAAGGCCGTTCGCGTCATGCCGAGCATCTTAGCCTTTTCGTTCATCCATGCGACGAACTGCCTGCTGCCGCCTTCTCCGCCGCAGTGGTCGGCGATGCACTCCGCCGCGTCGTTCCCCGAGGGGAGCATCAGTCCGTAGAGCAGCTCTTCCATCGTGAGGACCTCTCCCTCGGCAAGATACATCGACGAGCCCTCGCGCAGATGAGCGCGCGTGACCGTGACCTGTTCTTCGAGCGCGCTGTGCTCCAGCGCCACAAGGCAGGTCATGATCTTTGTGGTGCTTGCGATGCTGCGCTCCTGCAATTCATTGCCCGATGCGATCACGCGCCCGCTCTCCGCCTCCATCAGAACGAACGAGGCGGCAGAAGTCTTGGGCGCAGCAGCGAGACAAGTAATACTACTTGTCACAAAAAGTACCGCAAGAAACAATGAAACACTGGCGCGCAGCATCCGCGTCATAGGATCACTCCCTCAAAAAAGAATGTTCCTATTATGTCCCGGATCAGTAGATATCTTTCTCCTCGCGCTTTTTGTCCACGAAATTCTGCACGCGGTCAAGAACCTCCGGCACGAGGTCGAGCACACGGTCGACCGTTGCCGCCGCGGGAATGGCCACGGGCATCACGCGCGTCAGTCCGTCCTTGACGACGAGGAACGCCACGGGATCGACCTTGACGCCGGCGCCTGCGCCGCCGCCGAAACGGGTCGCCTCGGTCTTGCCATAGTCGCCGCCGCCCGCGCCGAAGCCGAAGCTCACGCGCGAAACGGGGATGACCGTCACGCCGTCGGGCGTTGTGATGGGCTCGCCAATGATGGTGTTGGAGTCGACCATTTCACGGATCTTATCCATCGTCGTGTCCATGAGGTCGTTGAGCGGCGTTTTCTTTTCGATGTTTTCCATGAGATACGTCCTTTCTTTTTTATGCAGTCAGTTTTTCATCCTGAGTTTCACTTTTTTTGGCGGTCTCCACCGTGCTGTTTTCCGCCTTGTCGTATTTGTGCGCCTTGCGGAAGCGCCGATACCATTTGAGCAGCGGTGCAAATAGCGCGCAGGCGATGAAAAGCCCGTCCCACACGCGCATTGACAGCCCCACCGTTCCCTCCGCGCGCGTTTCCTTCGCGCTGTAGTCCATGCGCAGGTGCAGCGAGGGATCTGGGATGCGGAAGAGGTCTTCCAGCTGCGGCATCACGCCCCACATCAGGGCGTTTGCATAGCCGTAATGCTGCGCGATGTCCGCCGGGTCCTCGCCGCCGAAGACGACAAGGATCTCGAAAGGATTGATGCAAAGGCGCTTGCAGGCGTGCCTCGCCGTCTCCCTGAGCGCGGCAAAGGCGACGCGAATCAGATCTTTTTTCTCCGCGCGCGTCAGCTTTGGGAGCTTCCAGCGCTTCTTGCCGGTCTCCTCCGTTTTTTTCTCATCGGCAGCCTTTTTTCTGCCGTCCGGCGCGGGCTTTTTTTCCTTCTCCGGCAGCAGCGTCATGCGGAAGGGGCCGACGAAGAGCATCAGCTCTGTCTTTTCGCCAAAGCGCGCCAGCGCACGCACGCGGACGCAGGCGATGAGCAGCAAAATCAGCAAAATGATGCCGATCACCTTCAGCGCAGTCAATCGACCACCTCCCTTTCCATATCTTCCCGGTTAACCGTCCTGCTCCGTCCCACTCCCTTCGGCTTTCAGCACGCCGGGGTCGAGGATCGTGCCGTCCTCGCCCATGCGAAGCTGACCGTCCGTTTCGATACCCGGCATCTCGGGCAGTTCTTCGAGCGAGGAGAGATGAAAGTCGCGCAGGAATTTTTTTGTCGTGCGGTACAGCCTCGGCCGTCCCGGCACCTGCAAGCGCCCGCACTCTTCGATGAAGCCGCGCTCCAAAAGGAGGCTCACCGTGTACGAGCTGTCTACCCCGCGCACCTGATCGACATAGGCACGCGTTGTGGGCTGGTAGTAGGCAACGATCGTCAGCACCTCCAGCGCGGGCTGGGAAAGGCGCGCAGTCTTGCGGATCTCAAATGCCTTGCGGATGAGGTCAGCATAGTCGGGCGACGAGCAGAGCTGATAGCAGTCCTCCATGCGGACAAGGCGGATGCCGCGCCGCTCGTAGGCGTAATGATCGCCAAGCTTTTGCAGCACCTGCTCCGCCGTCGGCCGGTCAAGGTCGAGCGCAAGGCAGATGCGCTCGATCGGAAGCGGCTCGCCCGCGGCGAAGAGGATCGCCTCCACCGCCGCCTCGACTTCGCGCAGGTCCAAAGATTCCAGAGTCATAGTATTCCTCGTTTTTCGTTATAAATTGATGTGCTCGGGTACATCCTCGCCGCACTCCACCGTGCAGTCAACGTCGGAACCGGCAAGATGGATGACCTTCTCGCGGCAAAGCTCGAGAACGGCGATGAACGTCGCCACGATCTCGCTGCGGCTGCGGCTGCCGCGAAAGAGCAGCTGAAAGCGCGTCATGCCGAATTCCTTCAGCCGGCGGAGGATCTCCTCAGCCTTGCCCTTGACGGGATACGGCTCGCGCCGCACGATCTCGCTCAGTGCCGCGCTCGGCGGCGCCGAGAGCTTTTCGCCGCGCTCAAAAACCGCCTGCATCGCAAGCACCAGGTCCGCCTTTTCGTGGCTGTATTCATAGACCTTTCCGCGCTGCATCGGCTCGGGGTCGCGCGTCGTGATGCTGCAGCCAAACTCGCCCATCGGCCCCAGCGTCTTCGTCAGGAGCTTGATGCGAAGGTAGGTATCCTTCTGCGCGCGCTCTTTGAGCGATGCGATCAGCTCGTCCATCTCGCTTTGCGCCTGCTCATCCTCGAGCGAGAGGAGCATCCGCGTCTTGATGTACATCAGGTGCGCGGCCATCGTGATGAACTCGCTCGCCACTTCAAGGTCGAGCTGCTTGCGCTGCTCGAGATAGGCGAGGTACTGGTCCAGAATGAGCGCGATGGGAATATCCTGGATCTCTATTTTATTCTTTGACAGCAGGAAGAGGATGAGGTCGAGCGGACCTTCGAAGTCCTGCAGCGTTTCCGCGCTGCGCTCGTGTACCACCCCTTCGAGCTTGAAAACAGGGTTATCCATTTATTTCATCTCAATACGATCAGATTTACAAGAAACGAGTACACCCGATAGATGCCCTCGCCGAGGATATTGTCCCCCACGCCGAGCCACACGAGCACAAAAAGCAGCGCCATGCCGTATTTTTCGTAGCGCATGAGCGTCATGTACGCGCGGTCGGGCAGGAAGGAAAAGAGCACCTTCGACCCGTCGAGCGGCGAGATGGGGATGAGGTTAAAAAGGCCGAGGCCGATGCTCATGTACGCCGTCATCAAAAGAAAGTCGAGCGCGCCGGCGCAAAGCGCGGTGTCGACATAATGCCCCAGCACGAGCCGCGCGGCAAAAAGCAGCAGCACTGAGAGCAGCAGGTTGGAAGCGGGGCCTGCCAGCGCCGTGAGTGCCATGCCCTGCTTGGGCTTTTTGAAGTAGCGCATGTCGACCGGCACGGGCTTTGCCCAGCCAAAGCCGACAAGCAGCATCGCGGCGAGGCCGAACCAGTCGATATGATGCAGCGGGTTCAGACTCAGCCGCCGCTCGCGCTTGGCCGTCGGGTCGCCGAGAGCGTATGCCGCAAGACCGTGGCAGGTCTCATGCACCGTCAGACATAAAAAGACGCCGATCACGCGCAAAAGCGCATGGGCCAGCGAAGTCCAGTCGATCGACTGAGCAAGTTCCTGAAAGCTATTCACGCAATTTCTCCGTCGTCATTATGCAATTCATATTCCATTGCACGTTAGAATGCTTTTATTATATCAGCCGTGCAGCGCTATTACAAGCCGTTTTGCAATTTTTGCTGCATTTTGTTTTCTGAAATGCGAGGCGCTTTTTCAGATGAATTGCACAAATATAAGGAAAGAGCACCCCTGCCGCATGACAGGAGCGCTCCTTGCATCCTTCATCTTTACTTTTTGAGACGCTTGTCGCTCTTGACGGCAAGATATGTGCCGAGCGACTGGAAGATCTGCACCAGGATGATGAGCAGCACGACCGCTGCGAACATCACAAGGTACTTGTAGCGGTAGTAGCCGTAGTCGATGGCGATCTTGCCGAGGCCGCCGCCGCCGATGATACCGCTCATCGCCGAGTAGCCGAGGATGGTCGTCAGCGCGATGGTGAAGTTCTGCAAAAGCGAGGGGACGCTCTCGGGGATCATCACCTTGCAGATGATCTCCATGGGCGTCGCGCCCATGCTCTGCGCCGCCTCGATGATGTTGGGGTCCACCTCGCGAAGGCTTCCCTCAACGAGACGCGCAACGAAGGGAAACGCCGCCACCACGAGCGGAACGATGGTCGCGGTCGTGCCGACGGTCGTGCCGATGATGAGGCGCGAGAGCGGAAAAACCATGATCATTAAAATAAGGAAGGGAATGGAACGCAGAAGGTTGATGATGACATTCAGGATGCGCATCAGCGTCTTCGGCAGCGGAAGAACGCCGTCCTTCTCCCCCGCCACAAGCAGCACGCCCAGCGGAAGGCCGATGACGACGGCCAGCGCCGTTGAAAGGAGCGTCACATAAAAGGTCTCCCAGATCGCCTTGGGGAACTGCGTCTGCATGGCGGCAGAAAGCTCCGCGACAGACTGCGGAGAAAAGAGATTACTGTACATCGACGCTCGCCTCCTCTACCGAAAGATTTTCAATGCCCTTCAAAAATTCCATCGCCTGCTCGAACTGCGCGTTCGGCACGCCCAGCAGCATGCTGCCGTACACCTCTTCCGAGAGCTTCTGCGTCGTGGCGGAGATGACAGTCGCGTTGACGCCCTCCTCCGTTGCAAGGCGGGCCACCAGCGGGATGGACGTTGTCTTCGCGCTGCGGAAGATGAGGCGGATGCGGCGCTGCTGCTGCGGGTCGGACACGTCGATATCCGCGCCGCGCGGGAAGACGAGGTGCCGCGCCGCCGCGGACTTGGGCGCGGAGAAGACGGCCGAAACAAGCCCCTCCTCCACCACCTCGCCGTCATCGAGGATGGCAACGTGGTTGCACACCTCCTTCACCACGCTCATCTGGTGCGTGATGATGACGACGGTGATGCCAAGCTTTTTGTTGATGTCGCCGATCAGCTCGAGGATCTGGCGCGTGGTCTTTGGGTCGAGCGCGCTCGTCGCCTCGTCGCAGAGCAGGACCTTGGGGTTCGTTGCGAGCGCGCGGGCGATGGCGACGCGCTGCTGCTGGCCGCCGGAGAGCTGCGCGGGATAGGCCTTGGCCTTGTCCTTAAGTCCCACGATGTCGAGCAGCTCCAGTGCCCGCTGCTCGCGCCACTTCTTTTCTCCGCGCAGCCCGGAAAGCTCCATCGGAAAGCAGACGTTGTCGAGGCAGTTTCGCTGCATGAGCAGGTTGAAGCGCTGGAAGATCATCGTGATGTCATGCCGCGCCGCGCGAAGCTGCGCGGGCGACATGGTATCCAAACGCTTTCCGTTGACGATGACCTCGCCGGCGGTGGGACGCTCGAGCATATTGATGCAGCGCACGAGCGTGGATTTGCCCGCGCCGCTCATGCCGATGATGCCGTAAACGTCCCCGTCGGGAATCGTCAGGGAGACGTCCTTGAGCGCGTCCACCCTGCCCCCTGCGGTTTCAAAGGTCTTGCTTAAATGCTTCAGTTCGATCAAGGATGCTCCCTCCTTCCCGTTTTCTTTCTTACTTGGCGCTCAGCGCGTCCAGCGTGGTCTGCTTGCCGCCGTAGAGGCCCATAGGCTCGACATGGATGGCGGCAACGGAGACGATGTGGGTGCCGTTTTCGGCGTTGAAGTCATCGAGGTAGGGGGTGTGCTGGAAGTAGTTGGCGTCCACGGTGCCGTCTTCCACCACGGTGTTGGGCACGACGTAGTCGTTGTAGGACTGGATGTCGAGGGTGATGTTCTTTTCGGCAAGGATGGTCTTGGCGACCTCGAGGATCTCAGCGTGCGGGGTCGGGGAAGCGGCGACGGAGATGGTCTCGCCGGAGAGAGCGTCGTAGTCAACGCTTGCATCGTAACCGTCGGTCGGGTTGTCCACGGTGCTGACGACAGCGCCGTCATACTTTTCGTTGATGTAGTCAACGACCTGCTGGCTCTCGAGCGCCGCGACGAGCGCCTTGATCTTATCGGAGTTCTCGTTGCCCTCCTTCACGGCGAGGATGTTGGCGTAAGCGGAGGAGGAGCCTTCGATCACGAGGGAGTCGGCCACGGGGTTGAGGCCCGCGTTGATGGCATAGTTGGAGTTGATGACGGCGTAGTCAACGTCCTGCAGGATGTTGGGGATCTGCGCAGCCTCGGTCTCAACGATCTCAACGTTGTACGGATTCTCAACGATGTCATTCTTGGTGGCGGTGATGCCGGCGCCGTCGGCGAGCTTGATGATGCCGTTCTCCTCGAGCAGGAGCAGGGCGCGGGCTTCGTTGGTGGTGTCGTTGGGGACGGCGATCTGGATGGGAGCGGCATCGTCGCCGCCCTTGGAGCCGCAGCCGGTCAGGGCGAGCGCGGCGGTGAGGACGAGTGCAAGAACAAGTGCAGTCAGCTTGATAGAATTCTTTTTCATCGGAACGATCTCCTTTTGTATGATAAAAATGTGAATGGGATGTGTGGTGCGGGACGTTTTGTCCCGCTCAGATGACGTGCCAGGCAGTGTCCGGCGGACACATTCGGTCATCTCTCATCAATTCAAAACGCATGGTTTGCTCCTTTCGGAAAATTAAAAACAGCGGAAGGTCATTGACCTTCCGCTGCCGTTCACTCATGCTGAACTCTCAGACAGTTTTTGAAAGGAAATGACCATTTTCTCCATGACGAATCATGCACATGCTGAACATGCGCATCATCGGCATCATCATGAAGTTGACAGAATAGACATTCTTCATGCCAATGGATCCTTTCCGGTAAGTGCCGCCCTCGCGGGGCGCTCGATTCAATGTGCGTATCGTAGCACCATCTTTTTCTCTTGTCAACACCAAATTGATCATTTTGCAAAATGAATCGATTTTTTTGCAGATCAGGCGCTGCATTTGGTCAATTGTTCCTCAGCTCGAGCGCACGGACGAGAAAAATAAGAAAATCGCTTCCTTCCATCCCCTCGAGCGCGCGCACCGCCTGCTCGCTGTGCTCGTGGACGAGCTTCTGGCAGGCATCGAGTCCCAGAAGGTCGACGAACGTCATCTTCCCCTCTTCCCTGTCAGATCCGATGGGCTTGCCGAAGGTCTTCTCGTCGCCGATGACATCGAGCATATCGTCGCGGATCTGGAAGGCGTAGCCGAAGTGGTCGGCGTAGCGCGCCGCCGCGTCCTTCTGCGCCTGCGTACCGCCCGCCGCGGCCACGCCCATCAGGCACGCCGCGCGGATGAGCGCGCTCGTCTTGCGCAGGTGGATCTCGTTGAGCTCATCCTCGCTGAGCGCTTTCCACTCCCACTCAAGGTCGAGCTGCTGACCGCCGCAGATGCCCTCGTGCCCGGCAGCATGGGCAAGGATCCTGCCGCATTCAAGCGCGCGCTCGGCGGGAAACGGTGCGGAGAGCACCGTTTCAAAGGCGAAGGCCTGCAGCGCATCGCCCGCAAGCGTTGCCGTGCACTCGCCGAAGACCTTGTGGTTCGAGGGCTTGCCCCGGCGCAGATCATCGTTGTCCATCACAGGAAGATCGTCGTGGATGAGCGAATAGGTGTGCAGCATCTCAACGCCGCAGGCCGCGCCCAGCGCCGCCTCCGCATCGCCGCCGCACAACCGGCAGAATTCCATCGTCAAGATCGCTCGCAGGCGCTTGCCGCCCGCGGTCAGGCTGTAGCGCATCGATTCGACGAGCTTATGATAGCGCGCGTCCGCTGCATCTTCAAGGCAGGAGGCAAGATAGGCCTCCACCTTTTCCTTATCCGCCGCCATGCGCGCGGAAAACAGCTTTTCATCCATTTTTTTCATCCTCCGAAACAAACGGGCTCTCGACCGGCGCGCCGTCCGCGCCCTTGGAGAGCTTGATGACCTTCTGCTCGGCTTTGTCAAGCATCGCACCGCAGTCGCTCACGAGCTTGCTTCCCTCTTCAAAGAGCTTGAGCGACTCGGCGAGCTTCGCATCGCCCTTTTCAAGCGCCGCCACGATCTCCTCGAGGCGCGCGAGATTGTCTTCAAATGTTTTTGCCATGGCCCGTTCCTCCCGTTCTTTGTTCGTCCACCGTGCACATAAGACTGCCCTGTCCCAGCAGGACTTCGATCATTTCGCCGACGCTTGCCTCCTCCGCCGCGCGCAGGATCGTCCCGTTTTCGTCCCTTGCAACGGCGTAGCCGCGGCCAAGGACCTTGAGCGGACTGAGCGCGTCAAGCGAGGCGGCAAGGGATGCAAAGCGCTGCGCACGCTGCGCCGTCTGCGCCTGCGCGAGCGTGGAGAGCTTTCTTTGCGTATAGTCGAGCAGCAGGCGCTTATCGTCGATAAAGGCCATGGGGTCGCGCAGCACGCGGCTGCGGGCAAGCGCTTCATAGCGCTCTCGCAGCGCCTTCACGCGCTTTTGCGCGCTCTGCTCCATGCGCGCGCTCAGCGTATCGAGCCGGCGGCGCAGTTCCTTTTGTTCCGGCACGGCGATCTCCGCCGCGTTCGACGGCGTCGACGCCCTCGCGTCGGCGACAGAATCCGAGATCGTCACGTCCGGCTCATGCCCGATGGCGGAGATGACCGGAAGATCGGAGGCATAAATGGCGCGCGCCACGCGCTCATCGTTGAAGGCCCAGAGATCCTCGATCGAGCCGCCGCCGCGCCCCGTGATGATGAGGTCGGCGACCTTCCATTTGTTCGCATAGCGCAGCGCGCCCGCGATCTCTGCCGGAGCCTCCGCCCCCTGCACGCGCACGGGCAGGAGCACGACCTCGCTCATCGGCCAGCGCGCTTTCAGGATGCGCAGCATATCATGCACCGCCGCGCCCGCGGACGAGGTGATGATGGCGATGCGGCGCGGGTATTTCGGCAACGGCTTTTTGTGCGCCGGGTCGAAAAGCCCCTCTTTGCCGAGCGCTTCTTTGAGCTGCTCGAAGGCGACATGCAGATCGCCCACGCCCTGCACGCTCAGATCCGAGCAGTAGAGCTGGTATCCGCCGTCGCGCGGGAAGACGCCGATGCGCCCGAAGGCCACGACCTTCATGCCGTTTTCCGGGCGGAAGCGGAGCTTTGCCGCCATGCCGCGGAACATCACGCAGCGAAGCGCGCTCCCCTCGTCCTTGAGCGTAAAGTAATGGTGCCCCGATGGGTAGCATTTGTAGTTCGATATCTCGCCGCGCACGAAGATCGTCTGAAGCTGCGGCACGGCGTCAAGCAGCGCCTTGATGAAATTGTTGGCCTCGGATACGCTGAAGATCATCTGCTCGCCCGCCATGTGCCTCACCTCTTTTTTCGCCAAATGGAAGAAAAGCAGAGCGCCGTCCGACACTCTGCTTTTTTGATTATTCCGCGCTCACTTCGCCGCGCACAAAGCTGCCGAGGATGCCGTTGATAAACTTGACCGTCTCCGGCGTTTCATACTTCTTTGCGATCTCAACCGCCTCGTTGATGGCGACGCCGTTGGGAATGTCGCTGCGGTAAAGCACCTCGTACATCGCAACACGCATGATCGCCGAGGCGACGAGCGGGATGCGGTCGAAGCTCCAGCCGCGGGCGTAGTTTGCAATGTAGCCGTCCAGCTCCGGCGCGTGCTCGGCAACGCCGAGAACGATGGAGCGGATGTACTCCTCCTGCGCCTTTCCCGGCAGCTTTTCATAGATGCCGTCCTCGTCCTTGAGGGTTTCAAAATACTCGCCCGTCAAACGCTCGTCGAGCAGCTCCTGCGGCGTTTTGTCCGTAAAGCTCAGTTCGTATGCAAGATGCACTGCGATCTCTCGCGCGATATTACGAATCATTCTCGTTCTGTCCTTTGTCTTTAGTTGAAGCTGATCCCGCCCACATGGACGTTGACTGCATGCACGCTGTAACCCGTCATGCTGCTCACTGCCGCGCCCACGCTGTCCTGCACCTTGCGGGCCGTTTCGGGGATGGCATAGCCGTAGCGCACCATCAGATAAACATCAATGACGATCTCGCCGTCCTGCACCTCGGCGCGCACGCCGCGCAGAGCCTTTTTGCCCGTGAACTGCTCCGTGATCTGCTCGGTCACATTCTGGCACATGGAACCCACGCCCTCGATCTCGCCGATGGCGTCCGCCGCAATGGCGGCGACCACGTCCTCCGAAATATGGATGCTGCCGTTTTCCTCGGCACGGGTCAGATACTCTCGATTTTCAGCCATTCTGACATCTCTCCTTGCTTGAAATGCTATATCAAGAGTATTTTACCATCATCTTTTGAAAAATACAACAGCTAATTTACTTCCATGATCTTGATGCACTCGGCGCCAAGGCCCGTTTCCTGCTTGACGATATCCGTAATGCGGGCCACATCCTCGGTCTGCAAGCCGTCCTCCCCCGCCGAGACGACTACGCTCACGCCGTCCTCTGAGAGAAAGACCACGCAGTCGTCATAGCCCTTCGCCGTGATCATGTTTTCGATCTGCGCCTCGCTGAGCGTGTAGGAAGCGAGCGTCTGGATGCTCTTCGCCGCCTCGTTCGCCGTCGACTCATCGACGCTTTCATTTTCGCTTGCCTCCTTCAAGAGCGAGAGCGCGCTGTCGCGCGCCTGCTGGCGCGTCAGGCGGGCCGAGGCAAAATAGTCCGTTCCTTCCGTTCCGGCAGTCTCCGCCGCAGCAGCGTCCGCACCGCTGACCTGCTGGGCCTGCCCCAGGATCTTCGTCGGCTGCTCGACCTTTTCCGCGTACTTCCCGTTCAGAAAGATCGCCGCGCAGACGAAGACAAGGATGGTGCCTACCACCGCGTTCCGTTTCCAAAGCTTCTTCATGATCGTTCCCTCCATGCAGTTTGTTTGATAGAAAATGCTTATTTTCATGGCGTTCCCTTAACCACCGTGATCCGCTCGGTCGATAGCCCCGTCAGCGCCGCCACGGCCTGCGTCACCCGGAGCCGCACCTCTGCGCGGTCGCCGCCCTCGCAGACGACGAGTGCGCCGATGAACGCGGGGAATCTGCTGCGTGTGACCACGACCTCGGCGCTCGCGCCGCTGCCAAGCACGACCGTTTCGCTCTTTTGCGTCCGCTCGCCCGTATTCTCGCCGCTGCGCTTTTGCGTCTGTGCCTCGTCGCGCGCCAGTTCATAGGCGCTGCCGCCGTCCACCGTCAGCATCAGTTTCAGATGCCCCACGCCGTCGAGCGAGGAGAGGATCTCCTCCATTTCCTCCTGCAGCGCCGTGCGGTCAAAGTCCTCCGCCGCATCCGGCGCGCCGCCTTCCTGCTTTTTTTCATTTCCGCCCGGCAGCAGAAGAAGGACGATGCCGAGCGCCGCCGTCAGGACGACGTATTTGTAGCGCTTCAGCGCGTCGAGCGCCTTTACTCTCCCGCCGCGCTTTCCCCTGTCGTGATCCATAGCTGGTCCTCCTTTGCAATGCCGAGTTCGCGCTCGATGTATGCGCTGATCTCCGCGTTTTCCTCACCGTAGAGCGTGACAGACACGGGCAGCGGTATACCGCCGCGTTCCTCCGTTGTGACGACCGCGCGGATGCTTGCCCCCAGTGAGGCTGCTTTGTCCTCAATATATGCGCCCGTCTGCGCGGCTATGCGCGCAGAAAGCTCGCGCTGCCGCTGCGCGCCCAGCTCTTCTTCAAGCTGTGCTACCGCCTCGCGGTATGCGCCGGCGTTTACCGCAAGGTCCGTCAGGTCAATCCGCAGCAGCGGGCGCAGCAGTGCAAGCATCAGCAGCATCCCGCCAACAAAGCGCACGATCTTTTTCATCGTGCCGCCGTCCGTCAGCTGCTCACAAGCGCTCACGAGCAGCGCGCAGGCCACAACGCCGAGCAGCCACGAGCGTAGGATCGTCATACCGTCACCACCATAATGACCGCGATCAGAAGCGAGGCGAGCAGCAAAAACGCCCCGCCCGCCGTCATCGCCAGCATCAGCGAAAAGGCTGAGGAGAGCTGCTCGAGAAAGCTGCGCAGCGTATCGGACCCCACCATGCCGCAGAAGAATGCCGCCGCGCGGTAAAGAAGATACTGCACCGTCAGGCGCAGCAGCGGCGCAAGGCAAAGCGAAAGCACCGCGAAAACGCCCAAAACCCCCAGCGTGCTCCTGAGTGCGCCTGCCCCGGCGAGCAGCGCCTCCGTCGCCTCGGACAAAATGCCGCCGACGATGGGCACCGCGCCGGAGATGACCGACTTTCCCACGCGCACCGCCACGCGGTCCGCCGAGCCCGCGAGCAGTCCGCTGAGTGACAAAAAACCGACAAACGCCGCGAGGATCGCGCTCAAAGCCCATGTGATGAGCGTTTTGATGCCGTCCGCAAGCTCTTTGAGCCTGCTTTGCGGCAGCAGCGCCCCGGCCGCCGCCGCGCCGATCATGCAGCGGTTTGCCGGGACGAGCACATCGCGGATGAGCATGAGGAAGGCGTCGCTTGCCATCAGCGCTCCCACCTGCCAGACGCTTGCGCTGCCGACCGACCCGCTGCTCGCCATCGCGGCGGCCACAGTCGGCATCAGAAGCTTTGCCATCACCGCAAGCTCGTCCAGCGTTTCAAGCCCCAGCGCCATGAGCGAGCTCACATCCCCCGCCGAGAGCGCCGCTGCGCCGAGCACACCCACATAGGGGGCAAACTGCGCGGCGCTCTCGCCCGCCTCCGCCGCCGTGCCCTCGATGAGCCCGCAGAGCAGTGCGAGCAGCATCAGCGATGCCGCCCCGCGCAGCGACGCTGCCAGCGCGTCGGAAAGCGATGTGCGAAGCATTTCCCAGAGGTACGCCGCCCCGCGCGCGACGAGTCCTTCCTCCATTGCATCCTCAAGAAGTTCCTGCGGCACGACGGCATCCAATCCGTCCGGCAGCTCAATTGCCCCGGCAGGAAGGCACAGCACCGCCGCGGCGAGCAGCGAGATGAGCAGTGTTTTCATAAAAAACCCTCCACCAGCGCGAGAAGCTCCTCCAGAAGCGGCAGCGCGCACACAAGCGCGCATACCGCCCCCGCCGTATGGAGAAGGGACGCGAGCGCGCTTTGTCCCGCGTCGGCGCAGAGCGCGCAGGAAAAGCGCACGATGAGCGCAATGGCCGTCACCTTTAAAAGCGGCACAAAGAGCACCTCGGGCAATGGCGTGAGCGAGAGCGTACGCGCACAGAAGTCCGCAAGCTCCGAGAGCACGGGAAGAAGCAGCGCGCAGCCTGCGAGGATCGATGCAAGCAGCAGCAAAAGCGCGAGCGCCTCGTCGCTGCGCCGCAGCAGCGCCGTCACCGCCGAAGCGCAGAGGCAGAGCGCTGTAAGTTTTACGAGTACCTCCATTGCTAAAACCCGAAAAGGCTCTTGATGAGCTCGAACAGCGCGCTGATCTCGCGCACGAGCAGCATCATCGTTGTGATGAGCCCGGCAAGGCTCACGAGCATTGCCTGATCGGGCCGGTCCGAGCGCACGAGCAGCTGGTTGAGCACCGCCACAACGATGCCGATCGCAGCGATCTTGAATACGAGGTCAATGTCCATATCCGTCTTCCTTCTGTAAAGCGTTTATCCTTGCTTTCATACTGTTTACAGCAGCAGAATAGCAAACAGCAGCGCACCGCTGAAGCACAGTGCCGATACGACGCGCCCATCCTCCCGCTCGCGCGCGTGCAGGGCGCGCTCCGCCGACAAAAGCTCTGCCGATGCGCGGTGCAGCGCCGCGCAGACGCTCTCTTCCTCTCCGCCGAGCGCGGAGGCGAGAGACGCGACCGCCGATCTCTCCCGCTCAGGAAGCGGCAGCGCCTCCGCCGCCGTCCGCCATGCGTCCGAAAGCGTTTCTCCGCGCGAAAGCAGCGCGCGAACCGAGGAAAAAAACATCCCCGCCGCGCCCTCGCGCGGCACCGTTTCGAGCAGCGCCGGAAACGGCGCGAGCGTCGCGCGCACAGCCTGCGCCAGCAACAAAAAGCCGTCCGAAAGCACGCGCAGCGTCTGCCTTTGCTGCCGCGCGCGGGACAAGATCGCCCGGCGCAGCAGCGCGGAGGCTGCAAGCAGCAACGCCGCGCCCGTCAGGTGCAGCATGGCAGCTCGCCCACCTCGTAAGTACGCCTCCCGCCCTCTTTTCGGATGCTTACGCAGCGGCGAAAGACCTTTGCGCGCAAAAGCTCCTCAAAAAGCGGCTTTTGCGTCAGCTCCTCCGCGCTTGCCGCGTGGATGCTTGCAAGCAGTCCCACGCCGCAGTTTGCGGCAAGGCACATCGCGCGGATGTCCTCCGCTGCCGTGATCTCATCCACCGCGATGAGCTGCGGATTCATCCCGCGCAGCACCATCATGATGCCTGTAGCCTTCGGGCAGAGCGAAAGCACATCCGTGTGATTGCCAAGCTCCATCTGCGGCCGGGCCTTGCAGCAAACGGCGATCTCGCCGCGCTCGTCGATAACTGCAACGCGCAGCGCGCGGTGCTCACTGTCGCCGAGCGACAGTGAGCGGATGAGATCGCGCAGCAGCGTCGTCTTTCCCCCACCCGGCGGCGAGAGGATAAGGGTACTTAAAAACTGTCCTGATTCGTCAAAAAGCTGCGGGGCGATGCCGCTCCCAAGCCCCACCTCCTCGCAAACGATGCGAAGCGAGAGCGATGAGATCTCCTTGAGGTTGCTCACCTCTCCCTCGCGCACGACAGCGCTGCCGCATACGCCGAGGCGAAATCCGCCCCGCAGCGGCAAAAAGCCCTGCCGCAGCGTTTCGATGCAGGCATAGCGCGAATACTCCGTCACCGCGCCGAGCATCTGCTCCAAATCCTCCGCCGTCACGAGCGAGTCGATCGCGTTGGGCGCGGCGTTCAGCTCCCCTTCGCTTGTCAGAATCGTCATCGGGTGCATCACACGCAGGCGAAATTCCTCGGTGCGTTCCTTCTGCTTGTCCGGCAGTGCGAGCGCAAGGCGTTTCAAGCGGCCGGGCAGGAATTCGCAGGCCTGTTCGTAGCGGTAAATACGGCTGAGCCGTTCCATCCATCAGCACTTCCCTTCTTCTGTGATAGTCCACTCTATGAGCGCGCGGACGGGCTTATGCACGGTCTGTCCCGCCGCGCCCAAAAAGAAAAAACGGGGAAAGCCCCGTTTTTTCGCATTTTTGTTCGGTTTCTACTATTTGCAGCAGGGGCAGGCACAGGCACCCGAAGGCGCGGCGGGCGGGAAGAAATCGTCCAGCGGGAAGTCCACCGCCTCGAAGACCTTGCACGGGTCCTCGCAGCCGCAGTCGCCGCCGGCGAGCGTGCACTCGTTGGACGGGATGCAGTAGTCGTACACGGGGATGAGCAGCTGCGTGTCGCGCTCGAGGCGCACGGTAGAAAACTGGCCGAGCGAGATGCACACACGGCGGATGGCCGCCTCGTCAAAGACGATCGGCTCGCCGAAGGCCTCGAGGATGCCCGCGGGCACGCCGCCGAGCACCCCGCGGTCGCAGCCGCAGCGACAGTTGCAGTTGTCGGCAAAGTGCGCGCACAGCAGCATCGGGTCCACGACCTCGACGACCGCCGTGGGAAGGTTCGCCGTCAGGTCGAGCGGCGCGTCGACGGCGTTCGCCGCCGGCTCGGACGAGTAGACCTTTGCCCCGCCCTCGCTGCCGAAGAGCACCACGCGCTTATCAAAGGCGGCAAGGCCTTCGATCTCCGTGTAGCGCGAGCTGCCGCTCATCATTGCCTGCAGGATGACGCGGTAGAAAAAGTGCATATCCACCGTGTAGTAGCCCCGGTTGAAGTTCACCGGCTCCACATCGACAAAGGTATAGAGCAGCTCCGCGCTGCCGCCGCGGATGCACTGGCTCGTGCTCAGCACGCTCTGCGCGCTGGCCGTTGGGTAAAAGCGCAGGTCCTCGATGCAGTCCTTGTCGCGGCAGGATGAATAGATCTTTTTCGTATGGATACAGACCGCCTCGCGCACGCCGTTCGCGCCGCTGACGGGGCCTGCAACAACTTTATCAGCCATAAAGCAAAAATACCTCCTATTTTAAGTACTGGAAAGACCGGCGGATGCGCGCCTTTCTTTCACCACAGTCTATGCCGCGGGCAAAAATGGGTGAGACGCGGCCAAAGCATTTGAAAAAGCCCTATACAAGCGCAAAAAACTGTGATACACTAAATATAGTTTACAGACGACCAATGCCGACAACTTTTTGTGGTATTGCTCGCCGATTTGTGCTATGATCGTTGAAAATTGACCCAAGGAGGTGCGCTATGGGGCGCGTCGGTTTTATTCAGGACAAGCTGGAGATCAAATTTCTTATTTTGTATGTGGCCGCCCGGCTCATCGAGCCGGTGCCGTTTGAGGCGATGCAGGAGCTGACGATGTGCGACGACGGCATCGACTTCTTCGATTTTTCCGAGTGTCTCGGGAATCTGGTCGAGTCGCAGCATCTTTCGCTTTCGGACGATGGGCTTTATTCCATCACGGAAAAGGGCCTGCACAACGGCGCAATCTGCGAGTCGAGCCTTCCCTACTCGGTGCGCCTGCGCGCTGACAAGAATATCACGATCTACAACCAGAAGCTCAAGCGCCGCGCGCAGATCAAGTCGGACATTCAGCCCCGGCCCAACGGCACCTTCACCGTCACCCTCGCCTTCAACGACGATGACGACCAGCCGCTGCTCAAGATGGACCTGATGGTTCCCAAGGAAGTCATGGCCAAGGATCTCGCCGAGCGCTTCCAGCGCAATCCCGAGCAGCTCTACTCGGGCGTACTCAACACGCTCTTCGCAGAGCCCGACGAGAAAAAATAACATCCCTACATACAAAAAGAGACAGGCAAAGCCTGTCTCTTTTTCATTATGAATTGTCTTGCCGGTGGTGCGGCGGATCAGCGCATAAAGCCCTGACAGCCGAGCGACGAAAGGTCGTGCAGACCGAGCGAGCGGTAAAATGCAAGTGTTTTTTCCGTGTCGTCTGTCAAAAGCTGAAACTGGCGAACGTTTGCAAAACGCTCCATCATCGCGCGCATCAGTGCCGTGCCGATGCCGCGGCGCTGATACTGTGGGAAAACCAGAAGGTCCTGCATGAGCACGACGGTCTCGCCGTCGCCAACGGCACGGACAAGGCCGACAAGCGTTTCCCCTTCATAGGCTGCAAACGTCAGCAGTGACCTCTCAAAGCCGCGGTGCAGCACATCGGGCGCGTCCGTGTAGGCCGTCCAGCCGACGGACGCATACAGTGGCAGGATTTCTTCCTCGCGATAGGTCTGATATTCGATGATCTCCATAAATTCCTCCATGATCGAAATATTGTTCAAATCATGGTCAAACGCAATCTCATCACCGTCGCTCCTTTCTCTCACTTCACCACAACGTTTTCCTTGCCGAAGCGCTCTTCCAGGTCGCGCACGAGCGAGGGGTGCAGGTCGCAGGTCGTGCCGATGAGCTTGCCGGTATCGAGCACGCGGATGCGAACATTGTTCTCCCGCCCCTCGAACATATAGAGGATCTTCCTGAGAATGTCCATCTCCGGCCCGTTGGCCGACGGTAGCCTCAGATAGAGCGTCTGCCCCGCCGCTTTCTGTCCCTGCTCCTGACGCGGCGCGGGCGTTGAGAGCGCGGAGGACAGCGGGCGGGCAAAGTCGCACAAAAGCTGCGGCGCTTTTTCATCGCGCACGGAAAGCGTGCCCGTGACATAGATGACCTGCCCCTCCTGCAAATAACTGCCGCACTGCTCCAGAACGCGCGCGAAGCACAACAGCTCCATCGTTCCCGTGCCGTCCTCGAGCGTCACATAAGCCATGAGGGTATTCTTCTTTGTCATCTTCGTCTTGCTCGCGGTGACAACGCCGGCAAGCGTGATCTTCTGCCCGTCGGAAAAGGTCGTCGGCCCCGTTTCCTGCGAAAAGTCCTCCATCACGCGGCCAATGGCGGCAGCTCCGCTTGCGCGGGCAAGCGAACGGAACGCGTCCATCGGGTGGCCCGAGAGGTAGAGCCCCGTTGTGGCCTTTTCCATCGCCATGAGCTCCTGCGGCGTGAACTCCGGAATATCGGGCAGGACGAGAGCCGCCTGCTGCGCCGTCTCCACGCCCATGCCGAAAAAGTCGATCTGCCCCTCGACGTTCGCGCGGTTGCCCGCCGCGATGCCGTCCATCACCTTTTCATAGACGGCGATGAGCTGCGCGCGCTTCGCGCCCGTCGAGTCAAACGCGCCCGCGCGAATGAGATTCTCGACCGCGCGCTTGTTGATCTCCATGCCGTCCATGCGGCGGCAGAAATCCTGAAAGTCCGTGAAGGGGCCGTTCAGCTCGCGCTCGCGCATCATGCGCAGGATGAGTCCGCGCCCGATGTTCTTGATGGCGACGAGGCCGAAGCGGATGCCCTCGGGCTCGACCGTGAAACGGTCGGCGGAATGGTTCACGTCCGGCGGCAGGAGCTTGATGCCGCACTCGCGGCACTCGGCGAAGTATTCGCCCACCTTGTCTGACGAATCGAGAACGCTTGATAAGAGCGCCGCCATGTACTCTTTCGGATAGTGGCACTTGAAGTACGCCGTCTGGTAGGCGACGACCGCGTAGGCCGCGGCGTGCGCTTTGTTGAAGGCGTAGTTTGCAAAGGCGTAGATCTCCTCGTAGATCTCCTGCGCGGCCTTTTCGTCGATGCCGTTCGCCACGCAGCCCGTGATATTGCGCGCGGAATCGCCGTGCAGAAAGGCATCACGCTCGCGCTCAATGTCCTTGACCTTCTTTTTACTCATCGCGCGGCGCAGCATATCCGCCTGACCGAGCGAGTAGCCCGCGAGCTGCTGGAAGATCTGGATGACCTGCTCCTGATAGACGATGCAGCCGTAGGTGATCGAGAGGATCGGCTCGAGCTGCGGGATGAGGTAGGTGACCTTTTTCGGGTCGTGCTTGCAGGCGATGAATTTCGGGATGGATTCCATCGGCCCCGGGCGGTAGAGCGCGATGAGGGCCGTAATATCCTCGATGTTCTGCGGCTTTAAGCTGACGCACACGCCCGTCATGCCGCTCGATTCGAGCTGAAAGACGCCGGACGTCCGTCCCGCCGCCAGCATCTCATAGGTCGCGTCGTCATTCTCAGGAATACCGGCAAGTGTAAAGTCTTTATCCTTTTCACGGATCATCTTCACTGCGTCGTCCAGAATGGTGAGATTCCGCAGCCCGAGGAAGTCCATTTTGAGAAGGCCCAGTTCCTCGAGCGTCGTCATCACATACTGGCAGACGATCGTATCGTCGTTTCGCGCCAGCGGCACATAGTCGACGACCGGACGCTTCGTGATCACAACGCCCGCCGCGTGCGTCGAGGCGTGGCGCGGCATCCCTTCGAGCGAGCGCGCCGTGTCGACGAGCTTTTTCACCTGCTCGTCTCCCTCGTACTTTTCGCGAAGCTCGCGCGAGATGCGCATGGCGTCGTCGAGCGTGACGTGCGGGCCTGCGGGGATGAGCTTTGCGATCACATCGCAGTCGGCATAGCTCATGTTGAGCGCGCGGCCCACATCACGAATGACGCCGCGCGCGGCCATCGTGCCGAAGGTCACGATCTGCGCCACATGATCGTCGCCGTACTTGCGGCGCACATACTCCACGACCTCGCCGCGGCGCGTATCGCCGAAGTCCATGTCGATATCAGGCATGGACACGCGCTCGGGATTCAGAAAACGCTCGAAAAAGAGGCCGTATTTCATCGGCTCGATGTCCGTGATGGAGAGGCAGTAGGAAACGATGCTGCCCGCCGCGCTGCCGCGCCCCGGACCGACGGGGATACCGACGCTCTTGGCGTAGCGCACAAAGTCCGACACAATGAGAAAGTAGTCGACAAAGCCCATGCGCTCGATCATATTCTGCTCATATTCGAGCTGCGCGCGCTGCTTCTCCGTTCCCTCGCCGTAGCGCTCAGCAAAGCCGTCCGCGCAGAGCTTTTTGAAGTAAGTGAGCGAGGTGTAGCCCTCGGGCACCTTGAATTCCGGCAGGTGGTACTTGCCGAAGGTGAACTCTAAATTGCAGCGCTCGGCGATCTTG
>Ga0129314_1000891_pt1 | contig 25752 bp, 25 predicted proteins | sample O1111metagenome_FD_94431 | JGI IMG/M metagenome (GOLD analysis project Ga0129314, IMG submission 94431) | Orangutan individual fecal microbial communities from fecal samples from Wisconsin, USA - O1111 metagenome | ecosystem: Host-associated > Mammals > Digestive system > Large intestine > Fecal... | reverse complement strand
CAGCTGATGACGTCCGCGTGTCTTCCTATCGCACCGTCAAGAGGTCTGTTGCTCACGTCACAGAGGATATTAACGCCTTCCTGTCGTGTGAAAACGGTGAGATCGTCAGAGGAATAAATCGCCAGTCCTCTCCACTCGTCTGCGATAAGCCAGTATTTTCCGCCGAACTCGAACACATTAGGTCCTTCCTGCGCTCCGTCAAACGTTGCTTGACCGATATCCTTCCAGTTGTATAAGTCATCGCTGTCCGCATAGAAGGTGTGTGCTCCGCTTCTCTCATCCTTGTACCACATACTCCATGTACCGCTCGGAAGCTTGAACAAACACGGGTCTATAATGCTCTTTGAACCGACTTCGAGCTTTCCTATATGCTTCCAGTGGAACAAGTCTTCGGAGATGTAGTGGTGAATCGATGCGTTTCCTGCCCAGTGACTGTGAATTCCGCGAATGTAGGTGACATACATATGGTACAGTGCCGATTCTTCGTCCCACACGATTTCGGGAGCCCAGAAGGTGTTGTCGCCGAATTCAAATTCCAAGTCAAGCGCGCCGCGGTAGTACCAGTATGAACCGTCATCATATGCTTCGGCTACTCCGATTTTTGAACCGTAGCAGTAGGCAACGCTTCCTTCCGTGGCTGTGCTTGCTCTTCGCTGAGTGTAGAACATATAGAATTTGCCGTTCTGTACATTATTAATAACCATTGGATCTGCCGGTCCGTTGTATATCGGGTCGACAAATACCGGTGCGGGGCATTTGCTCATTTTGTCTCTCGCTTTCTTTAGTGAAGTTTAATATAATCAAAAATACCGTGATTTCGTCTGTTTTTTCACTGCACCGACTTGTCAGATAAGCCGATTTACGGAAAAAGCAATACGTCACGGTATTTATTATTTATTAGAGCTTATTTCTTACGGAGAACCGATACGGCTTCGGTTATAGTCTTTTCGTGAGCGAGCATACCGTACTTGTCAACCTCGGTCTTGCTCTTTTCTCCGTGTGTAAGGCATCCCGCACCGCCGATACAACCGCCGATACAAGCCATACCCTCGATGAAGTTAGCGTCAAGGAGGTTCTTGCTCTTTTTAAGCAGAGCTACACGGCAGGCTTCAATACCGTCGCAGGCGCAGGCGTTGAGCTTGAAGTCTTCAAGACCCTGTTCCTTAAGACCTTCGGCAACTGCATCGGAAAGACCGCCGGAGCGAGCGAAGATTCTTCCGTAGTAGGAAGCGTTGTCGAGCACGTCCTCTTCAAGTGTGGTAATGTCGAGGTCGCGGCTGTCAAAGAGTGCCTGAAGCTCTTCAAATGTAAGAACAACGTCAACATACGGCTTTACGGAATCAAGCTGAACCTCAGCCTTTTTAGCAGTGCAGGGACCGATGAAGACAATCTTCGCGTTTTCTTCGGTTTCCTTGATGTATTTTGAGATAGCTCCCATAGGTGAGAGGTTATGCGATACAAAAGGTACGAGCGCGGGGAAGTTCTTCTTTATATAAGCGACAAACGCCGGACAGCATGAGCTTGTGAGGAATCCCTTTTCGGCAAGCTCCTTTGATTCAGCCTGTGCTACCATATCAGCTCCGAGAGCAGCTTCAACTACGGTATGGAATCCGAGCTTCTTCATGCCGGTGATAACCTGACCGAGCTTTGCGTATGTAAACTGGCTGGAGATGGAAGGCGCTACGATGGCGTAAACCTTGTTCTTTCCGTCGCGGTTCTTGAGAAGCTCTATAGCGTCAAGGATGTACGACTTGTCCATGATAGCTCCGAACGGGCACTGATATACGCACGCGCCGCAGGAGATACACTTGTTGTTGTCGATAGCCGCAGCCTTGTTCTCGTTCATGGAGATGGCTTTGACCTTGCAGGCATTCTGGCAGGGACGCTTACGGCCTACTATGGCTGTGTAAGGGCATACCTTAGCGCAGGCTCCGCACTCAACGCACTTTGTCTTGTCGATGTGAGCAACGTGGTTTTCGTCAAAGGAGATAGCTCCCCTCTTACATACGTCCTCACAACGGTGGGCAAGACATCCGCGGCAGGCGTTTGTAACTTCGTATCCGCCGACAGGACATTCGTCGCATGCGATTTCAATAACCTCGATAACATTGGGGTTAGTCTTGTCTCCGCCCATAGCGAGCTTTACTCTTTCGCCGAGAATAGCGCGCTCTTTATAAACGCAGCATCTCATAGTGGGAGTGTTTCCCGGAACTATGATTTTCGGAATGTCGAGCAGGTTCTCAAGGAGAGTGTCCGCCCATGCCTGACGAGCAACCTCGCGAAGAACTTTGTATTTCAGGTGCTGTACTTTAGTATCAAATTTTCTCATCTATCATTAACCTCTTACTTAGAAATAAATAACTTTAATTCGCTTACCCATTTTCTTGAGACATTCGGAAAGCTCTTCAACAAGATTCATCTTGATATTGAAGTTTATCGGAAGATCGGGGTTCTGGTGCGCGGGGTTCACTGCTCTGCCTACGAAGAAGTTGATATCCGTCGCCTCTTCAAACAGCATTCGGCAGATAAGCGACGCGCCGTCCCTCTTGTATCCCCATTGCTCGTAGCTTTCGTTGTCTCTCAGGTAATCCTTTGCATATTCCACGACTCGGTTGACGGTGATAACGCCTTCGGTAACGAGATCGACGCCTTCAATTTCAGCAATCGGAGGAATGTCGCTTCTCTCGAAGTTCAGGCTTGTTTTAAGCTCTTTTCCGAGGTATTTCGCCGCAATGGAAGACGTAGTACCGCCGCAGACGATGTGCTTTCCTTCCTTTGAGAAGAACAGTGACATCATTCTGTCGCAGTCGTCGCGGTTTCTCGGAGGACCGAAGAGCATATTCATCGGCACTCTCTTGCGTATCCGGACAATGCAGGCTGTCGCGTCGTCTCCCGGCTTATCCTCGTAGAGCTTATTGCACTCGTCAACAAGAATGGTCGAAAGAGTTTTTGCCGTATATCCGACATGAGCTATGGACTCCATGAACGACGTGATATCTTCCCTCTTCCAGCCGAAGTTGTATGCAAGTCCTATGCCGGCGTGGGGACATCCGTCGCTCATCGCAATGAAAATATCGTTTTCGCACAGCTTTATCTGGGATTTGTATATCTTCTTGCCGCCGATATTCATCTCAGTCATCGGATAGTCGTAGTTTTTGCAGTCTCTTATCAGGATTATATGCGGGTTATCGTACTGGATAAGCTCCGCGTAAGAATTGTCAATAAGATGGATTATGGTAAATGTCGAATAAGCAACTCCTCTTACGGAGCAAACGGGAAGCGTAGCGGCGATAGTCTCAACGCAGTCCTCAAGCGAAAGCCCCTCCGCCATCATCGTTGAAATTATCTTTGATGTGAGCGTGGAAAGAATGCTTGCCTTAACTCCGCTTCCGAGACCGTCCGCAAGCACCACAACGGTAGAATTTTCATTCTGCTCGATTATGTCAACATGGTCGCCGCAGAGCTGTTCACCGTAATGATTTATGCTTTTATATCCGATATCGGCACACAGATCATTCATCTGAAATCGACTCCTTCAGTTTAGTAAGGGCAATCTTTGTTTCCGCCGCGGTTTCGCCGAGAAGCGACGCTATCTCCTGTACGATACGCATCTGCTTGTCAACGACCTTATCCGCGATTTCTACTGTCTGACGGCTTATATTTTCTTTCTTTTCTCTTTCGCTTTCCTCGTCGGTAACGTCACGCATTATGCAGATAAGGAGACGGTACTCTTTATCGTAAATGACGGTCTGTTCAACGTATTTACCGTATTCGGCGAGGTATATTCTCTGGTCGCGAACGTCACGTCCGGTATTAAGCACTTCGAGGAACACCTTCGGGTCGAGAATACGCACCACAAGATCGCCGAGTACATCCGACGCCGAGCGGATATTCATAATCTTGCGCGCCGCGGTGTTTATCTGCTGAACCTCGAGCTTTTCGTTAAGTACGATAAGACCGTTCGGTGTGTTGTTTACGATGCTGTCCGAGAAGCTCTCGGCTTTATCCTTGAGGTAAGGCAGGCACATTGATATCTCAGCCTTGTTCTGGAAGATAGCGACGGCTTTCTCACGGCAGGTGTTGTAGCCGCAGGAGCCGCAGTTCAGCTCGTCCGACGGCTTCATCTTGCCCATCTGGCGGAGAATATCGCGTATTTCATCCTCCGTAGGCATCTGGGAATGGCGTTCGATATATGTAAACGTCTTTCTCATCTGCACTTCGTCGGGCTGCTCTACGGGGAAGTCGTGCTCACCGGCGTAGTTTGATACGGAGATATAATCCTTGACGGGGGAGCGGTGGTATTTTTCCATGACGGGACCGCCGATACAGCTTCCGACGCACGCGGACATTTCAACAAAGCAATGGTGAAGGTTTCCGTTTTCGATATCGCGGAGCGCGGCAATACAGTTCTCCACTCCGTCGATAGCGAGATATGTGTAGCCCGGCTCGTTCTGCGCCATTGTCTTGAGGATTCCGCCTGTCGTGGGGAAGAATCTCGCGCGGCTGTTGTCGTTTTCCTCGCTCTTCTTTTTCAGCTCGATATGCTCGGCGTCAAGCCATCTTGTAAGCTCCTCAAAGGTGAGTACGGCGTCGACAATGCCTTCGTAGTAGTCGGCTTCGTCCTTTTTCGCAACGCAGGGACCGATGAACACGGTTTTGGCGTCGGGGAATCTCTTCTTTATATCGCGGCAGTGCGTCTGCATAGGCGAGAGTACGTCCGCGAGATATTGCAGTTCTTTCGGGAAATATTTTTGTATAAGGAGGTTTACCGAATGACAGCACGAGGATATCACGATATCGCGGTGTTCCTCATGAAGCATACGTTCGTATTCCGTTTTGACCATTGTGGCGCCTATAGCGGTCTCTTCCACACCGGCAAACCCCAGCTTACATAGCGCGTCCTGCATAGCTTCAATTCCGACGCCGTCATAGTTTGCGATAAACGACGGGGCAAGGCTTACATAAACGGGGCTGCCGGACTGAATCAGCACTTTGACCTTTTCAGTCTCGTCGACAATGGCTTTGGCATCCTGCGGACATACGACAAAGCACTGACCGCAGAGAATACATTCGTTGCCGATTATGTGCGCCTGATTTCCGGAAAATCGGATAGATTTAACCGGGCAGTGGCGTATGCATTTATAACAGTTTTTGCAGTTGGACTTTTTTAGTGTAAGGTAATTTGCCAAACAAACTCATCCTTTCCTTTAGAAAGTCTCTGATTTTCACTCAGAGCGTACTGCGGCGTTACTTTAACTTAGCGAGAATATTCTTCTCGAAAAATTCCTTGAAATTTTCCTTGGTAATTCCGGTAAAGATTTCGTCGTCTACCGTCACTGTCACTCCGACGCGGTTGCATTTACCTGTGCAAAAGCTTCCCGCGAGAGTAACGTCAGCCTCAAGCCCGTTATCGGCTATGGCTTTCTGCATAAGCTCAATTATCTCCTGCGATCCTTTAAGATAACAGGAGCTTCCGACACATATTTCAATAACCATAACAATTACCGTTCATTCTCTCGCTCAGAGCTTGGCGAGAACGTCGTTTTTAAAGAAGTCCTCTACCGTGTCGGGGGATACGGAGTAGAATTCGTCGTCAACGGTTACGCAAACGCCTTCCTTGCATCTTCCCATGCAGAATGTTCCGGCAAGCTCAACCTTGTCCTCGAGCTTATTTTCCGCAACGAGCTTCTGAAGAGTCTCTACAACATAGCGTGAGCCTTTAAGATGGCATGAGCTTCCGATACATACTGTGATTTTCATAATGGTTCTCCTCTTTCGGTGAATTTTTATATAATTTAGTTTATTTACGTTCAAATTTGTCAATCCGAAGTATTATATCACAAAATCTCCGCGATTGCAATGCCGTGTTTGACATAAAGCTATATCAAAAGAGATATTACTCCTCGTCATGCTTTACGAATTTTGCCTTTGCCGCTTCAAGCTCGTCAATGAATTTGAGGTCAAGCGGCGTGAGCTTATAGTCTTTTTTGTAGATTAGCACGTCCTTGTAGGTTTTTACGTTGTCCTCGCACATACGCTGAACGAGATCATACCGCTCAAGCATATCGTAAGGAATCGGCGAGACCCACATGAAGGTGCGGCTGTTCGATGAGAGAAGCTCAAACTGACTGGCGCGCTCGAAAATGAATATGCGCTTGTTTATGTCGTCCGGCAGCTCTTCCTTTTTTACTTCATAGAAAGGCAGCGACGGAACATACGGGTCGGCATGGGCTATCTCGATGAACGGCTGAAGGTCGGAGTAGAGTATTCTCGGCTTCAGCGCAAGCTTATGCTCACAGCTCATCAGAAGGATGTACGAAAACTCCGTCACCGTCTCGTAAGCGAAGCCCTTTTCATCAAGCATATTTTTGTAATACTTGTCGAAATGCTCCGCGTAGCGCACTATACCGAGCCTGTAGTCAGCCTTCATGATATTGTTGATTACGCGCATGGAGTTGGTTTCCTTGTAGAAAATCTCCGCGGCGAGGTCTGACGATATATGGTTCGTGAACTTGGAAAAAGCGTAGGCTATGTAGCTTGCACGGGGAACGGAGATGGAAAAGCGCTGTTTTGCGGTGTTTTCCGATTTATACAGCTCCTCGATTTCGTCCACCTGCCTGAGTATCTTCTGCGCGTAGGCGATAAAGCCTTCTCCCTCCGGAGTAAGAACCATTCCTTTGGACGAACGCTGAAAAATCGTTATTCCGAGAGAATTCTCAAGCTCTTTTATGGCGCGGCTGAGATTAGGCTGTCCCATGTAGAGGTTTTCGGCAGCTTTGTTTATCGAGCCGCATCGTGCAACCTCCACCGCATATTTCAGATGGACTAAGTTCAATTACGCATTTTCCTCCCGTCAAAGTCAGACTTTTTACAACATTATATCACGTTTCCGCCGTCCTCGTCAATCGGTAAAATAACATTTTATGCCCAATAATATGTATTCCCGAATATCAAAGTGACCGCAGAAGCTCCCTGTCCTCGTCCGTTATCTTTTTGTCCTTGAAGTAGTACTCTCTGTCATGCTCGTTTATCTCTCTCAGCACATGGCACGGATTTCCTACGGCTACGACATTCGCGGGGATATCCTTTGTAACTATGCTTCCCGCTCCGATAACTGTGTTGTCGCCTATCGTAACTCCGGGAAGAATGACAGCACCCGCGCCTATCCAGCAGTTGCGTCCGATATGCACCGGTATATTGTACTGGAACACCTTTTCACGATACTCCGGAGCAATGGGATGACCGGCTGTGGCAATCGTTACGTTCGGTCCAATCATTGTGTATTCGCCGATGTAGATGTGCGTGTCGTCTACGAGGGTCAGGTTGAAGTTTGCGTAAATGTGCGCGCCGAGGTGAACGTGGTGTCCACCCCAGTTAGCGTGAAGCGGAGGCTCAATGTAGCAGCCCTCTCCAAGCTCCGCGAACATTTTTGCCATAAGTTCCTGTCTCTTTTTGCCCTCCGACGGTCTTGTGGCGTTGTAGTCGTATTGCAGCTCAAGACACTCCGCCTGCTGTCTTGCCATTTCCTCGTCAACGCAGGCATAAAGTCTCTCTGAGGTCATTTTCTCCATTGCGGTGAGTTTTTTGTTTTCCATACAGTTTCCTTTCGGGGATGTTTTTCTTTCAGTGTAATTATAGCAATTAAGTCGAGCCGTGTCAATCTTTGTACAATATTTCTCATGCAGATATTCGTCCTTGACACGGCGTTGTTTTACAGGTATAATATTCACAAGGAAACAACAACACGGAGGTCAATATGAAAAATCCAACAGTCGTGCTTGTCGGTATCGGCGGGTACGGTAACTTATACGTAAACGAATTATTAAAGCTGTCTGCCGAGGGAAAATGCTCTTTTGTCGCCGCGGTCGAGCCTTTTCCGCAGTCCGCTCCCGGTTATGAAAGGCTTTGCGACGCGGGAGTGAAGATATACAAAACTCTCGGAGAATGCTACGCAGACTTCTCACCCGACCTGTGCTGCATTTCCGCTCCCATACAGTTCCACACGAGATACACACTGTACGCACTCACCCACGGCAGCTCCGTACTTTGTGAAAAGCCGCTTTCCGCTGACTGGAGAGACGCCGGGCTTATTACATCCGAAGCCGAAAAACGGGGGCTGTTCGTAATGTCGGGATATCAGTGGTCGCACAGCAACGCAATTCTTTCGCTGAAAAAGGACATTTTAGCGGGAAAATTCGGCGCTCCCGTCAGCATGAAAACGATAATCCTCTGGCCGAGACGTCAGTCATACTTCAAGCGAGGCTCGGGCTGGGCAGGCACAAAATACGCAAGCGACGGAACTCCCGTTTTCGACAGCGTAGCCAACAATGCCGCGGCTCACTATCTTCACAATATGCTCTACCTTCTCGGAGACAAGCTCGACACCGCAGCGACTCCCGACAGTGTAGACGCCGAGCTTTTCCGCGCAAATCCCATAGAAAACTTCGACACTTCGCTTATCAGAGCAAATTTCGGCGGCGGAGTAAGCGCGTTGTTCATTGCCTCTCATGCCATCGCTAAAAATGTGAACCCTCGCTTTGAATATACCTTTGAAAACGGAACGGTGTACTATGACCAGGACGGCTGCGGCTCCGTAATACGCGCGAAGATGAAGGACGGCGAAACAATAGAATACGGCGACCCGTTTGAGCATGACGCGAACAAAGTGGACATTGCGGTGAACAACGCGTCCGTGGGTAAATCCGAATGGTTCCTGCCCTGCACTGCCGAGTCGGCTTCCGTCCACACGAGATGCATATGCGCGCTTGAAAACTGCGGTATCGTTTCGTTCCCCGACAGCATGATAAACGTCCTCGACAAGGAGCGCGATCCGCTGAGAACCGCCGCAGGTCTTGACGAGCTGCTTGAAAAATGCTACGCCGACGGAAAGCTCATCACGGAAGAAGCATCGTATAGCGATATCGGAAAAATAACCAAAACAGAATACAATATAAAGGTGGAAAAATAATGGAAGGCTCTCTCATCGGAAGAACAGTCGCTCACTCAAGAACGGAGCAGGTGCAGATTCTCATGCAAGGCACGCTCAACGGCTACAACAGGCTTTTCGGCGGCAAGCTGATGGAATGGATAGACGTTGTGGCAGCCGTTACCGCTCGGAGACACTGCGGAAAGAACGTAACCACCGCGGCTGTGGACTCGCTCGTATTCAAGTCTCCGGCTATGGTGAACGACACTATCCTGCTCGAGGGTCATGTGACATACGCCGGACGCACTTCTATGGAGGTATGCGTTACGACTTATGTAGAAGAGTTGAACGGCTTCCGCAGAGAGATAAACAAGGCGTACCTCGTTCTTGTTGCCATAGACGCCGACGGAAAACCCACGCTCGTTCCTCCTGTAATTCCCGAGACAGAGGAAGAAAAGCACGAATACGCAGACGCCATGGAGAGAAGAAAAAACCGCGGCAGCAGAAGATAATTCCGCCGTACCGCGATTTTCGCTATGTTTTATTCAGCCCAGAGCTTTATGATATTTTCGATAATCTCAGCGGACTTTTCCATGCCCTCTGCCGTAATGTGCTCGTAAGGTCCATGGAAAGCGTATCCGCCCGTTCCGAGGTTCGGTGTTGGCAGCCCCATGAATGAAAGTCTCGCGCCGTCCGTACCGCCTCTTATCGGATTGTGGTCGGGTTCAAGTCCTGCAAGCTTTATCGCACGGTTCGCAACCTCGACTACCTCAAAGCGATCTTTTATGATCTCTTCCATATTTCTGTACGAATCACGGAGAGTAAGGACAGCAGTTCCCTCTCCGTATTTTTCGTTTATGTATTTCTCGATATGGCAGAGCGTGTCCTTTCGAGAATCAAAACGCTGTGCGCTGTGGTCTCTTACGATATAGAACAGGCTTGCGTGCTCGACATTGCCGCTCATTTCACAGAGGTGGAAGAAGCCTTCATAACCCTCAGTGTCGCGCGGAGTTTCAGTTCCCGGAAGGAAAGAATTTATCTCCATAGCCACAAGAGAGGCGTTTATCATGCGGTTCTTCGCTTCACCGGGATGGATATTGAAGCCGTTTACCTCAAATGAAGCGGAGCAGGCGTTGAAGTTTTCGTACACAACCTCGCCCTCAGTACCGCCGTCGACTGTGTAAGCAAGCTCAGCGTCAAATGCGGAAAGGTCAAAGTTGTCGGCAGATGTTCCGCATTCCTCGTCGGGTGTGAACGCAATTGAAATACGACCATGAGGAATTCCGCTCTTTATAAGTTTCTCCGCCGCGTAAAGAATCTCGCTCACCCCGGATTTGTCGTCCGCTCCGAGAAGCGTGTTTCCGTCGGTCGTGATGAGAGTTCTTCCGGCGAGCTTTTTCAGGTGCGGGAAAGCGGATAGCTCAAGCACTCTTCCGGAATCTCCGAGGACAACATCTCCGCCGTCGTAGTTCTTTATTATCTGCGGCTTAATCGGCGAGTCCGCAAAGTCGGGAGAGGTGTCAATGTGCGAGATAAAGCCTATTTTCTTCTTGTTCTCGTATCCTTCCGTCGCGGGAATATGTCCGTAAACGTAGCATTTGTTGTCGACATAAGCGTCCGCTATTCCAATCTCACGCATATCCTCGACAAGCATTTTCGCGAGCGCAAATTCCTTTTCAGCCGTCGGCACTGTGGTCGATTTGTCGTCGCTCGAGGTGGGAACGGCTACATATTTTAAAAATCTTTCGGTAAGTTCCATGTGTTTCTCCTTGATAATCATAACTTATGCTTTAATGATACTACCTCTCTGCGGCTTTGTCAACTTTTTGACTAAAAACATTATTGAATATTTTTTGAATTTATGCTATACTGAAATCAGCTAATATTTGTACGAAAGGCTTTAATTATGAAATTTCAGGAAAAATTCGGCGTTTACGGAATTGACGATGAACGCTCGCGAAAAACGCTGTTCCCCACAAGAGTTGTCCTGACCGAGGGAAACGTGCGCGGAGAGGACTATCTCACCGAATACAAACCCGCTCAGGTCGCCATTTATCACTACCATAACCAGTGTGTGCTCGACAACCGTGAAAGCGATACGCACGCCGCAGTTCTTGTGGACTTCGGACGCGAGCTGCACGGTACGGTGAACCTCTCGATATGGAGCATGAACGCGCCCTCCGCTCAGTTTAAGATAAGACTCGGAGAGAGTGTTTCCGAAGCTATGTCCGACATAGGAGTAAAGAACGCGACAAACGACCATGCTCAGCGCGATATGATAATGACATCCGGTCCGTGGAGCTCAAACGAAACAAACGAAAGCGGATTCCGTTTTGCTTATGTAGAACTGCTCACTCCCGATGTTTTTGTTGAGATTCGCTCTGTATGCGCCGTGCTTGTGTTCCGCGACATCGAATACAAGGGATATTTTGAGTGCAGCGACCCGCTCGTGACAAAAATCTACGACACCGCCGCTTATACGGTCCACCTCAATATGCAGAGATACCTCTGGGACGGAATTAAGAGAGACAGACTTGTCTGGGCGGGAGACATGAACACCGAGGTTGCGGCTATTCTCTCAGTCTTCGGTGCGAATGAAGTAGTTCCGAAATCCCTCGACTTTGTCAGAAACATCACCCCGCCAAGCGAATACATGAACGGCATTCCCGAATACAGTATGTGGTGGCTCCTCTGTCAGCATGAATGGTACATGGGTACTGGCAACTACGAATATCTCTCCACTCAAAAGGATTACATAAAGGAGCTTATCACGCGCTACATCGGATTTATCGACGAAGAAGGACGCGAAAACCTCCCCGGCAGACGCTTCTTTGACTGGCCGACAAACGACTTTGAAGAAGCAAAGCACTGCGGAGTTCAGGGACTTATGAGATACGCACTCACCGCAGCGGGAGATATTTTAAAAACTCTCGGAGAAGCGGAAACGGCATGGTACTGCTACGACACCGCCGACAGAATGCTGAAGCACATTCCGAATCCCGGTCCGTGGAAACAGCCTGCCGCTCTTATGGTGATGGGCGGTCTGCTTAACCCGAAAACCGCATTCTCAAAATGCATTTCAATAGGCGGAGCGCGCGGTCTTTCCACATTCCTCGGCTACTACACGCTCACGGCAGCAGCAAAAGCCGGAGAATACGCTCCCGCTCTCGACATCATGCGCGAATACTGGGGCGGAATGCTTGAAATGGGCGCGACTACATTCTGGGAAGACTTCAATATCGACTGGATGTACAACTCCGCGCGCATTGATGAAGTTGTACCCGAGGGCAAGCGAGACATTCACGGGGACTTCGGCGCGTTCTGCTACACCGGACTCCGTCACAGCTTATGCCACGGCTGGGCTTCCGGTCCCGCACCGTACATCGCCGAAAACGTACTCGGAGTAACTCCTTTGACGCCCGGATTCAAGAAAGCGAGAGTGTCACCTAAGCTCAGCGGTCTTGAATGGATGCGCGGCGCAGTTCCGACTCCGTTTGGAAGCATTGAAATTGAAGCCGACGCGAGCGGTGCGAAAATAACTGCTCCAGACGGCATTGAGATAGTAAAGGAATAAATTATGCTTAGAGATATCGTATCCGATTCACGGAGCTACCGCAGCTTCGACGAATCGAAAAAAATCGGAAAGGAAGACCTCACCGACCTTATCGAGACTGCGAGACTCTGCCCCAGCGCGGTAAACAGACAGCCTCTGAAATTCAGGCTTGTCTACGAGCACGACGAGGTTGAAGAGGTTCTCGCGCTGACGCATTGGGCAGGACTTTTGAAGGATGTAAAGCTACCGCCCGAGGGACACCATCCCACCGCGTTCATTGCGATTCTGTGCGACACTTCCATATGCGAAAATCCGGAATCGGCAAGCGTAGACGTCGGAATCACGGCGCAGACAATTATGCTTCAAGCGTGCGAGCTTGGATTCGGCGGATGCATGATAGGCGCGTTTGACCGAAATGAGCTTTCAAAAACTCTGCTCATACCGAAAAAGCTGAAACCCGTGCTTCTTCTCGCTCTCGGAGTGCCGGATGAGACAGTATTCATCTGCGATATTCCGAAAACGGGAGACACCGCATATTTCCGCGACACGGCAGGACTTCATTTTGTTCCGAAACGCTCTGCAGAGGAACTTATCGTAGAATGACGGCTTATATTTTTATCTCAGTCCTTCTGTGCGCCGCTTTTGTCTCGTTCGCCTTCATCCGAAAGAGGAATAAGGACAAGTTAAAACTGCTCTGCGTTGTCGACTCTTCCCTTGCGCTCTGCGGCGGAGTTTTGTGCCTTGTCTCGTACCTGCTCATGCGCTCTGCCCTGTCCTCGGCTGACGGAACGTTTGCGGAGTGGCTCGGAGACATGGCGAAGGTGTTCTATTCCATTGACATTCCCGTGTTCGCCGTGCTCATTCTTGCCGTGTTCATCCCCGCTTTCCTCTCGTGGGCTGACAAAAAGCTGCGGACAGGTTTCAGCTATGCTATACGTCAGGCGGCGTCCGTGTTCGCTCCGGCTTTCATGCTCATCCTCGGCGGATTTTATTCGGTTATCGTGAAAAACAGCACCGTTCCCTGCGACGTGTACATACGCCTTATGACACTGGGACAGGCTCTCGTTTTCCGCGCACTCTACGCCGTCGAATACCGCTCAGCAGTCCTCTCCTCTTCTATTGTGAAGAAAATGTGACGTTTTACCATGTACAGTCTGAAAATCACCGATATTTTTGTTTATCTATTGATTTTCATGGTAATATGTGATAAAATAGCAGATGAATCTAACTTTCACTCAGACAGAGGAGTATGTCCAATGAAGATATCATGGCGCAGGCTCGTTTCGTCGGCACTCGTGTTTTGCCTGACGTTATCGCTCTGCATATTCGTTACCCCGATAAAATCAGCCGCGGCGGATACGCTGACGTCTACTGTAAATATTGCCACCGCCAACAAAAACCAGGTCGGTGCAGGCTACAACTGGCAGAACAGATACGATACTCTTACCCTAAGCGGACTGAATATCGACACCGAGGACGACTACGGTCTCCGTCTGCCGAAAAACTGCACCGTGATTCTCGAAGGCAAGAACTACATCAAAGCCGCGAAATACGGTATTTCCTGCGCGGGAACTGTAATATTCAAAGGTACAGGTTCTCTCACAATCGAAGCCGGAGAGATAGGCTTCTACCTCATTTCCCAGGACAACACACAGAAGATTCGTCTTCTTGACGGAAAATACGAAATCACCGCGGGCGAATACGGTATCTACAGCGACGCGTCGGACTTTTCCTTTGTCGGCAGCTCAATGAAGATAAACATGACCTCTCCTGATGCTCCGGCAATAAGCGGCAGATGCGTCAACCTTCTCGGAGGCTCGTTTACCGCGAATGCTCCAGTAGTCACGTCTCACGAGCTTGTTGTGGAAGGGCTGAACATTGACGTAACGACCTCGTCCACCGCGCTCTCATCGAAGAATCTCTCCATGAAATATCTCAGCTCCGACTACAACGGTGAAGCGTCATTCTCGGCTAAGTCCACCGCTCCGAGACACCGCAACAGCGCGATTTTCGGCGACAGCGTTCCCGGTTGGGTAGACTATATCCTGCTCGGCGTGCTTGCTCTCGGAGTTGCGGCGGGAATTTTCGGTCCTGCAATGAGAAGAAAGAAGAAGGACAAGGAGCTTCACGAGCGTCTCCGCAAGGAAGGTTACGAAAACTAAACATCAGACAGGGTAGCAGTTTTTGTTGCCCTGTTATTGCGTTATAACGATTATCGGCTGAAGCTGTAGCCGACTATAATATATAAAGGAAGAAAACATATGAAATCCATAAGAGAAGTTTTCAAGATAGGACGCGGTCCTTCAAGCTCGCACACGATGGGTCCCGAAAAGGCAGTCAAGCTGTTCAAATCCGAGCATCCCGACGCCGCTTCATATAAGGTAATCCTTTACGGCTCGCTTGCTGAAACCGGAAAAGGTCACTGCACCGACAGAGCTGTCATTGAAGGCTTTGAACCCTCCCCCTGCGAAATCGTATGGAACACAGACCACAAGTTGAAACTGCCGCACGAGAACACAATGGACATCTTTGCATATGACAAGGACGGCAATGAGACTGCTCGCGAGAGGGTCATGTCGGTCGGCGGCGGGGATATTGTAATCGAAGGCAGAAAAAAAGACGCGTCGGAGGACATTTACACCGAGTCCACCTTCAATGAGATTGCGGAATACTGCCTGAACCGCAACATAAGGCTGTCGGACTACGTCTTTGAGCATGAGGGAGACGGCATACGCGACTATCTCTCAAAGGTATGGCTTGTGATGATGCAATCCATTGACGAAGGCTTATCGAAGCGCGGAATACTTCCCGGCGGGCTTAATGTCGAGAGAAAAGCGCAGTACCTGTACAATCAGCGGCACATAGACGAGTCCTCAAGCACAAGAGAGAACCGCATCGTATGCTCATATGCATTTGCGGCAAGCGAACAGAACGCCGACTGCGGAACAATAGTAACTGCACCTACCTGCGGAGCCTGTGCCGTGCTTCCGTCTGTTCTGAGATATATGCGTGAGCAGAAAGGCTTCGGAGACGAGCAGACGATACGCGCGCTTGCAGTAGCCGGACTTATCGGAAACCTCGTCAAAACCAACGCTTCAATATCCGGCGCGGAATGCGGATGTCAGGCGGAGGTCGGAACTGCCTGCTCAATGGCTGCTGCGGCTCTCTGTGAAATGCACGAAATGGGAATCGGTCAGATAGAGTACGCCGCAGAGGTTGCGCTTGAACATCACCTCGGACTTACCTGCGACCCGATATGCGGACTTGTTCAGATACCGTGCATCGAGAGAAACGCTGTAGCCGCAATGAGAGCAATAAACGCGCTCAGCCTTGCAAACTTCCTCTCGGAGACAAGAAAAATCTCTTTCGACATGGTTGTTCGCACGATGTACGAGACGGGAAAGGACTTGAACTCACGCTATCGTGAAACAGCCGAGGGCGGATTGGCGAAAACATACAGATAATATTCAAAAAATCCTTGCTATTTATTAAATAATGTGATACAATCTGACGTGATTTCACAGCATTTGATAAAGGCAGGATTTTTTTATGATAAAACGAATGCTCAAAATGGCTAAGCCTTGGTGGGGCGAGCTTATTGTCACGGTAATCTCACTCCTCGCGGCTTCGCTTCTCTCCCTTGTAACTCCCGAAGCTATACGAAAGCTGACCGCACTGCTCGGAACTCCCAGAGACGCAACAACCGCGCTTATACTGAAATACTGCACCATTCTCGTGGGGGCTTACCTTCTCCGCGCGCTTTGCAGATTTCTTTCAATGTGGCAGGCTCATGTCGCGGCATGGAATTTTGTCGGATATCTCACTTCCCTGTGCTACGACAAGCTCCAGTCCCTCTCGATGCGGTATTACTCCGACAAGCAGATGGGAGAAATTATGTCGCGCATGATAAACGACACACGCCAGCTTGAAGTTCTCATTGCCCATTCACTCCCCGATATGGCGACAAACGTCATTGTAGTGCTCGGAGTGGCAGTCATGATTTTCCGTATCAATCCACTGCTTGCACTGTACACCCTTATTCCCGTGCCGTTCATACTGCTTTTGTCGCGCCTGTTCACCAAAAAGGTAGCGCCGCTGTTCAAGATTAACCAGGAGGTGCTTGCCGGACTGAACGGTCACACGCAGGACAATCTTTCGGGAATGAAGGAGATTCAGGCGTTCGGCAAGGAAGGAAAGGAATCCCTCGGAATGAAGGACTACTGCCGCCATTATTCATTCGTAAACATCCGCGCGAACTTCTACAACGCTATGTACCATCCGGCGGTTGAGTTCATCACGTCCATCGGTACTGTCATAGTCATGGGCGCGGGCGGATATTTTGTCATGCGCGGAAGAATGTCCACGGCTGATATCGTCGGATTCTTCATGTACCTGTCGCTGTTCTACAGTCCTCTCTCGGCTCTCGCTCGTCTTGCGGAGGATATTCAGGTATCAAGAGCTTGCGGAAACCGTGTGCTTGAACTGCTCGACACCGAAAGCGAGATAAAGGAAGACGACGACGCGAAGGATATTCCCACCTGCTCGGGAGACGTGCGCTTTGACAACGTGGTTTTCGGCTACAGCGGCGACAGCAAGGTTCTCGACGGGATATCGTTTGACGTAAAGCCGGGAAAGATGCTTGCGCTTGTCGGAGCTACGGGTGTGGGAAAGACGACTATAGTTTCGCTTCTCGAGAGATTCTACGACCCGCAGTCGGGAAAGATAACGATAGACGGTCACGACATACGCCATGCTACACTGTCATCTCTCAGGAAGAACATTTCCATAGTCCTACAGGATGTATTCCTCTTCAACGGAACGGTATACGAAAACATAGCGTACGGAGCGGAGAACGCAACCGAGGAAGAAGTCTATGCCGCCGCGAAAACCGCCTGTGCCGACGAATTCATCCGCGAAATGCCTGATGGATACATGACAAAGATAGGAGAGCGCGGAGTAAGGCTCTCGGGCGGACAAAAGCAGCGTATTGCTATCGCACGTGCAGTGCTGCGAAAAACTCCGATACTCGTGCTTGACGAGGCTACATCAGCTGTCGACAACGAGACCGAGGCGCAGATACAGAAAGCCATAGAAAACCTCTCCGGCAGCCACACACTCATCGTTATCGCACACCGACTCACGACCATAATGAAAGCCGACGACATTATAGTTCTGCGCGACGGAAAGATAGCAGAGGAAGGAACTCACGACGAGCTTATGAAAAAAGGCGGGATATACTGCGGAATGTGCAGCGTAAACCAGGCAAAAGTATAAAAAACACAGTCGTTCTCTGAATATAGAAGAACGGCTGTATTCATTCGGAGAAAATCATGTCAACATCAAAAGAATATATCGAATTTGTCTGCGAACAGATCTACCGCTACGGTGCAGTCACTTACCGTAAAATGTTCGGCGAATACATGGCATATCTTAATGAAAAGCCGATACTCCTTGTATGCGACAACACCGTATATATTAAAGAATTTCCGGAGCTTGACGGAATAATGTCGGAAGCGGAGCGCGGTATTCCGTATGACGGAGCGAAGGAACGGTACATACTCGACATCGAAGACCTCGCCCTGCTTGACGAAGTTATCCCGATACTTGAAAGACTGACCGAAATACCGAAGAAAAAGAACAGGAGAACAAAATGAACGAATACACAGTACGCACGCTCACCGAAGACGATGCTAAACAAATTTGCCTCTGGAAATACGATGGGGAATACGCGGTCTACAACATGCCGAAGTGGGAAGAATGTCTGGCAAAAAACTATGGCATAGCGGACGAGGAGAGACGGCAGAAAAACTACCGCGCGGTATGCATCGGAAACGAGCTTTTCGGATTCATCAACATAATGAAAAGAGCCGACCGCGTTGAACTCGGACTCGGAATAAAGCCTGAATTCTGCGGACGACACTTAGGTCATGATTTTGTTCTGCTTGCCGTGGATGAAGCGAAAAAAGCGTACCCGGGAGAGAGCATAGTTTTAAAGGTTCGCCCATTCAACAAGCGCGCCATAAAATGCTACCTTAACTCCGGATTCGAGCTTACCGAAACATATTACGAAACGAAAGCTCACATCGCGGGGGAAATGTGCCTGATGACGTATATCGGATGAGTTATTCTCTCAATCGTTCAAATTACTCAACCGTTACGGATTTCGCGAGATTTCTCGGCTGATCCACGTCACAACCGCGCGTGAAAGAAGTATGGTACGCGAGAAGCTGCAAGTACGTCAGCATCGGGAAAACATCGAAAATGTCCTCTTTATCCGACACGTGCGGCAGTTTTGCGTCAAACTTCACTCCGTCAACGGAAGAGAAAACATACGCCGCCGCTCCTCTTGCCTTGACCTCAGCGAGATTCATCATGGTTTTGTCGGCAAGTGCGCTGTCGGTTATGACCGCGATGACAGGCGTTCCGTTTTCGGCACCTGTTCACGCATGACCGAGGTAAGTCGTTCACATTCATCGCGTGATATTCTTCCTCCGCGATATGCAAGATAGACAGCCGCAAGGTACAGCACCTCACACTGTGTCATGTACGCTTTTGTTGTGGCTACTGCTATCTCCGGTCATGCTTCGGAAAAATCGGGAATTCCGTCTTTATGAATCTCACGGCGGTTTTCTCTATGACCTCGGGCTCTTCGTTTATTTCTTTGAGCATATAGTGGGGGAATCCGTTTTTCTCGGCGGCGTCCCTTGACCAGAGTATCTTCTCAGGCTTCAATAGCACCTCTTCCCCGCTCTCGTCGAAAAATTTCAGTCCGTCCTCTCCCGCCACTGCAAGAGTGTCCTCGGGAATGCGGTAGAATTCGTCACACTCGCTCATGACTGCGGTAACATCGGAAGCAAACACGAGTCCGTCCTTTGTTTCAGCGGCAATGAGCGGGCTTTTTTTGCGTATGGCGTAAAGCTCTCCTTGGCGTGACCTGTGCATGACGACGAACGCATACGAGCCCGTCATTTCCCTTACCGCCGCGAAAATTCCGTCTCCAACACTGCCGCATTCCTCCGCTATTCCGACAGAATCATATCCCCTGTATTCGAGAGCTTCAAGTCCGCTGACGAGGTACGGCGTTGCGTTTTCGCGTCCTGTGTATCCGATTATTCCGCACATAAAAGCTCCTTATTTCTCTATTTTTACGATTTCGCCGTCAGTTTTGTATATACATCCCGACGGAACGGTTCCTCTTATTGTGCTGTGGGGATATACGCGGCTTCCCTTTCCTATGATACTTCCGGGGTTCAATACAGTACCGCAGCCTATGTCAGCTCCGTCTCCGAGGATAGCGCCGAACTTTCTGCGGTGTGTCGACACTCTCTCGCCGTCAATGTTCACGCACACATCCTTGCCGTCGCTCTTGAGATTTGAGATGACAGACGACGCGCCGAGATGCGAGCCTTTTCCGAGAATGGAGTCTCCGACATAGTTGTAATGCGGAACCTGAGTTTTGTCGAACAATATGCAGTTTTTCAGCTCGGTTGAGTTTCCGACTACGCAGCCCTTTCCGATGAGCGCGCTTCCTCTGATAAAGGCACAGTGGCGTATCTCACTGCCCTCTCCTATAATGCACGGTCCGTGTATCTCAGCTGTCGGAGCGATAGTCACGTTCTCTCCCACCCAAACCTCGGGCAGAATCTCGCGCCAGCCTTCTTTCGCAAGCTGTTTTCCGAGCTGTCTTATATATTCGGTGAGAGTGTCGAGTATATCCCACGGCTTCTCCAGTTTCGCGAGCACTTCTCCCGCAAGAGAGGCTGAGTAGTCAAGTATTTCAGAAAAAACGATGTTCTCCATTATTTACCGTACCTTTCTCTGATGTAAGCGGCGGCTTTTTCTGCGCAGGAATTGCACTGCTCCTCGTTTTCGCATTCGACCATAACACGGATTACGTTTTCCGTTCCGCTCTTTCTGAGAAGTATTCTTCCGTTTTCGCCAAGCTCTTCTTCTATCTTGCGAACAATGCTCTTGACATGCTCGTCGTTCATCACAGCGTCCTTATCCGGCACCTTGATGTTTATGAGAGACTGCGGGAATATCTTCACAGGGGACGCCAGCTTGCCGAGAGTGGACTTTCTGTCGAGTATTTCTTCCATGAGCATGAGCGCGGTGAGGATTCCGTCTCCCGTAGTCGCGTACTTCTGTAGGATAATGTGTCCCGACTGCTCTCCGCCGAGAAGATATCCGTCCTTCATCATGGCTTCGTAAACATATCTGTCGCCGACCGCTGTTTTTACCGTATTTATTCCGACCTCGCGCAGAGCCTTTGTAAGACCGCCGTTTGACATGACAGTCGCTACAATAGTGTCGTGGTTTAGTATGCCCTTCCTCTTGAGCTGATTTGCGAGGATGTAGAGGATGTGGTCGCCGTTTACTACATTTCCGTTTTCGTCAACCGCAAGACAACGGTCAGCGTCTCCGTCGAAAGCAAAGCCTACGTCAAGATGCTGCTCGCGAACCAGTTTTACAAGTCCTTCGATATGCGTAGAGCCTGCGTTGTGGTTGATGTTCTGTCCGTCGGGGCTTGCGTTGATAACGTATGTCGTCGCGCCGAGAGCCTCGAATATCGCGGGAGCTATCATCCAGGAAGAGCCGTTTGCGCAGTCAAGACCGATTCTGAGAGAACGGAACGAATGCGATACTATGGAGATAAGGTAGCCCATGTAGCGGTTTCTGCCGGACACATAGTCGATTATCGCGCCGATTCTTTCCTTTTTCGCAAGCGGAAGGTCGCTCTCGCCGCCCCCCAAAAGAACATCCATCTTTCCGTCGAGGTATGCTTCAATGAGGTACAGCGTGTCGTCGTCCATCTTTTCACCGAAGCGGTTGACAAGCTTTATTCCGTTGTCCTCGTAGGAGTTATGTGAAGCGGATATCATAATGCCGCAGTCGAAGTCGTCCTGTCTGGTGACGTAGGAAACGCTCGGAGTTGTCGTTACGTGAAGCATATATGTATCTCCGCCCGACGCTGTAATTCCGGCAGCTATCGAATACTCGAGCATATAGCTTGAACGGCGCGTGTCTTTTCCGATAACGAACTTAGGTCTGTAGTTTCTGTCGCGGCAGCCGGAGAGCGGATTTGCGTAGTACCAGCCGAGGAAACGTCCCACCTTGAATGCCTGCTCGGCGGTTAGGTCAATGTTTGCTTCCCCTCTGAATCCGTCCGTGCCGAAGTAGTGGTTTTCCGATGTGTGCTTTACTGCCGGCTTTTCTTTTTCATCAAATGAAATTTCTTCCTTTAAAAGCTCATCCGTGCTTACTCCGAAGACCGTACACATCTGAATGAGCTTATCTATGCGTGGATATGCCGCGTCCATCTCCCATTTTGAAACAGACTGACGAGATACCTCAAGACGATCGGCAAGCTCCTCCTGAGATATTCCGTTTTTCTGTCTCAGCCATGTTATTTTCTTTCCTATAGTCATTTTTACGCCTCGCATATACTTTTTGTTTTTTCTTAATTATACCGCCGCTCCGTTCCTGTTTCAACCAACTTTTTTATTTTCATCCCGCTACTTTGAGTTGCTCTCGATATTTTTGTGTCATTCTGAATATTTTTTCGGACATTTCACTACTGTATTGTATATATTTCGACCATATTCTCGCCACAAGAAGTTGCACAGGGGATTCTTATTTCAAAAATATCCGAAATACCGATACCATGACAGTATATGCGGAAAGTCTCCCATGCGACAAAAAAGCGGATGAGACAGCCCACCCGCAGTTTTATTATTTTTCCTTCGCCGCCATTTCTCTCAGCACCGAAACGCCTATCGGGAGGGATATTATGAACGACAACAAATCCGCCACCGACTGGGAGAGCTGAAGTCCGATTACAGGGTCGGAGAAAAGCTTGCCCGTAATAAGAGGAAGGATGAACACCGCCGGAATAAACGCGATACCCTGACGTGACATTGCGACTATCGTAGCGCGTGCGGTCATTCCGATGTTCTGGAGCATCATATTGCACATTATAACCCACGACATGAGCGGGAACACTACCAGCTGCGCTCTGAATGCAACAGCCGCGATGTCCCCCGCAAGCTCCGAGCTTCCCGCTATAGCTTGTGTGATAGGCTCTGCGAACGCGAATCCGACAGCTGCGATTGCAACAAGCACGACCGTCGACACCTTCACGCAGAACGTATACGCACGAATGACTCTCTTGTATTTTCCCGCGCCGTAGTTGAATCCGCAGACCGGCTGAAATCCCTGTCCGAATCCCGTAAGAGCGGAGGTGAGGAAGTTCATTATCTTTGAAACACCGGTCATGGCAGCCTGAACCGCGTCTATCATAATGCTGTCCTGCACGTAGATTCCGACCGCATGATTAAGACAGGCCACGGCAACGCTTGAAACTCCCTGACGTCCAAGTGAGGGAAGTCCGCCGCGCACTATATTTTTTATGTAGTAAAGTCTCGGAGAGAAGTTTTTCAGATGTATCTTTATATTGTCGCTTTTTGTGACGCCTATGAATAAAATGAAAAAGCTGAGTATCTGGCTGACAGCAGTGGCAAGAGCAGCTCCTCCGACTCCCATACCTGCGCCAAACGGCATTGTAACGCTTCCGCCCGCCAGTGTGTCTCCCGCTGAGTAGATGAGGATGGGGTCAAGCACAATATTTACGATCGCCCCGGAAGTCAGTCCTATCATGGCGAAGAACGCATTTCCCTGCATCCTCAGCTGATTGTTCATAACGATAGCGCCCGTCATAAACGGAGTGGCGTAGAGGATGTACCTCATGTAGTCGATAGTCGAGCGTATTGTAGCCTCGGTTTTTGCTCCGAGAAGAAGCGCGAGAGGGTCGATGAACACAAGTCCGAGCACTCCGATGATAAGTCCGAACAGCACCGCGTAGCAGAATCCCGTAGCCGCCATGGTTTCAGCGTCCTTGTAGTCCTGTTTTCCGTATGCGCGGGAGATGTAGTTGCCTGAGCCGTGTCCGCAGAAGAATCCGAACGCCTGAATCAGTGTCATGAGCGGGAGAACCACTCCGACTGCGGCAACCATACTGTCGTTTTCAAGCTGACGCACAAAAAAAGTGTCCGCGAGGTTGTAAAACGAAGTCACGAGCATTGATATAATCGTCGGCACAGCCAGTTTTGCTATCAGCTTCTCCACCGGCTGCGTCGTCATTCGTATGAATTTTTCGGTATTTTTGGCGTGGTCGTTATTTTGTTCCATTATTGTTCTCCGGGGTCGTAATTCTGTATTTTAAGTAATCCAAAAACCTCTTTACCGCGAGGGTAGAAGTTTTCTCGTTCTTGAGCGCGATGGCAATCTTTCTGTAAGCCGGCACGTCAAGGTCTTTTATTATAATTTTATAGGGAATCCGTTTCAAAATAAGCTCGGGAAGAACCGCTATGCCCAGTCCGGATTCGACCATAGACATTATACTATAATCGTCCCATGTTGTAAAGTGAACTTTCGGATGAATGTCGTACGCTTTGAGCAGCTGGGATATTTCGCTTCGTTCACTTTTCTCGAGAAGCAGAAACGGCTCTTTCTCAAGCTCGTCTATCGGAAACCTCTCAAGCGACGCAAACGGATGTCCCTCGGGAAGAACCACTTTCAGCTTGTCGTCTCCGAGGAATATCGTGTCAAACTCGCTCCTTGTGGGAAGGATGAGAAATCCGCAGTCAACTCTTCCGTCGGCTATCCACTCCTCAATTTCCCCGTAGTCTCCCTGCAGCAGCTCGTAGTCTATTCCGGGGTAGTCCCTTTGGTAGTGCTTTATTATATTGGGTATCCAGTGCGTGGCTATACTCGATATTGTGCCGATTCTGATGATGCCGGAGTGAAGTCCGTTAAGCTCGCCGACCTGATTCTCCAGACGCTCGTATTCGGCGCACAAAGCCTTTGCATACGGCAGGAGCAGTGTTCCGTCCCCCGTAAGTCTGACGCCAGCACGGCTTCTCTCAAGGAGTGTCAGGCTGCATTCGGTTTCAAGCTCGTTTATCATGCGGCTTATTCCCGACTGGGTGTAGTGGAGAAGCTCAGCTGCCTTTGTGAAGCTGCCGTATTCCACTGTTTTGACAAACGCAAGGTATTTTATAATATTCTTATCCATTTCAGAAGAAACTCCCGATAGCAAGAGCGGTTTTGCATGACGAAATGTAATCCTAAGCATGCCAAACATTCGCTTTCATTATTCCGGATAATATGATATACTAATCAGGCTGCTTAAGCAAGAGGAGAATTGAAAAAATATGAATAAATCTTTCGTCAAATACTTCGCGTCTCTTTTAATATTTGGAACAAACGGCGTCGTCGCAAGCCATATCGCTCTCTCAAGTCACGAGACTGTGTTCTGGCGTTCCCTTTTCGGCTCGATTTGCCTTATCGCTATTTTCCTGCTCAGCGGTTCCAAATTTACTTTCATGAAGCATAAAAAAGACTTCTTCTTCCTTGCTCTCTCCGGACTCGGCTTGGGCTTGAGCTGGGCGGCGCTTTACGAAGGCTACGCACGCATAGGAGTCGGCGTTACTACGCTTCTCTACTACGCAGGTCCCGTATTCGTAATGGTTCTCGCTCCGTTCATCTTCAAAGAAAAGCTCTCACTCAGAAAAGTAATGTGCTTCACCGTTGTTATCGCCGGAATATTCCTTGTAAACGGCAGCGGCGAGGCTCACGATATAGTCGGCATAATCTGCGGAATCCTTGCTGCTGTAGGCTACACGATAATGGTAACGGCAGGAAAGCTCTCGAACGGCATAAAGGGACTTGAAAACCCCGCTCTCCAGGTTGTATTCGCTTTCCTCTTCTGCGCGGTATACCATATTGCGAAAAGCGGATTCTCATTCCAGATTCAGCCCTCCGACATTCCCGCGACTCTTGTCCTCGGCTTGTTCAATACCGGTCTTGCATGCTACTGCTACTTCTCTTCTCTCGGTAAGCTCGGCATACAGACTATCGCGATATGCGGCTACCTTGAACCCCTCTCAGCTGTGCTCTTCTCGGTAATGTTCCTCGGAGAAACAATGAATTTCGTCCAGGTTGCAGGCGCGCTTCTCATAATCGGCGGTGCTGTCGCGGGTGAGATTAAAGTAAGGCTCCCCATGCTCCGCGCGAAAAAAGCTCACGCGAGAACATAAGCAAATTTCAAAAACCGTATTGCAAAAAGGATTTGATTGTGATATAATGACATCGTGACGGATTTATTCCGATATGCCGGTGTGATGGAATTGGCAGACGTGCTGGACTCAAAATCCCCTCAGCTTTTTTTCACTGAGTATTTTGGTTTTCTACCTCGACTTGCTAAAATCCACGT
>Ga0129314_1000890_pt1 | contig 25770 bp, 21 predicted proteins | sample O1111metagenome_FD_94431 | JGI IMG/M metagenome (GOLD analysis project Ga0129314, IMG submission 94431) | Orangutan individual fecal microbial communities from fecal samples from Wisconsin, USA - O1111 metagenome | ecosystem: Host-associated > Mammals > Digestive system > Large intestine > Fecal... | reverse complement strand
CGCGGGACGCTCTACCGCTGCTGGCCGGGTTTTTTTGTGATCGGCGGGGGCTTTCCTGTTTCCGATGCGTTGATCCCGCTGCTCTCTGTGCATAGCATAGATGTATTATTCGGTGGATCGAAAGTTTTTTCCGACTGATGCCGGGCTGTTGCGTCGTGTTGGAAAAACACGGACAATCTGTCTCTGTCAGATGAGAGCTTTCTGCTGCAAACCATCTCTATTGTTCTTCATTAAGAAATTATTGACGCCTATAGGGAACAATGTTATCCTTTATCCGTTGAAAGTTTTCGATTGAAAAAGGAGTTAAAATAAAAGCATTTAGTCTTTGGTATAGGATATTTGTTTTTTAGCGGATAAATATGTTCGCTCAGTAATTTGAAAACATAATTGCCGTTTCGATGAAGGAGATAATAGCTGCTTCCTTAAAATTGCGGCGGGGGTGAGATTAGTAATATTAAAAGAAAGTAGAATCCGCATCTGTTCTTTTGGCGGAACAGTTGCTATAATAGAGGCTCTAAGGTTTAAAAAGTTTGATGGGAGGAAAAAATACGATGAGAAAGTCTATATGTCTGGTTTTATCGGCAGCAATGATTCTTTCCGTGGCCGCTTGCGGCAGCGCCAAGACTTCGAAGAGGAGTTCCGCCGTGCAGAGTATCATTAAGCAGGCTGAAGGAATGTCCATGGAGGAGCTGGCTAAAAAAGCCATTGAAGAGTCAAACGGCAAGATGTTCTACGGCGTAGGCAACTCCAGCCGCGGCAAAAGCGCGCTGCCTCTGTTCATCAAGTATCTCCAGTCCGTCGATCCTGCGTACAAAATGGATTTTGAGTGGCAGCAGCCCAAGAACAACAAAATTTTCGATCAGCTGACTGCCGACTCTCTGAAGGGCAGCGGTACTTTTGCCATGACGCTGATTCAGGACGGCAATCAGATCGAGAGCAAGATGGTGAGAACGGGAATCCTCGATACTTTTATTCCTAAGGAGTGGGCGAAAGCCAACGGTCTTGCTGCCGACGCGTATCCTGCCTACCTGCCTCTGCAGACGCTGAATAAGGTTTTTATGTACAATTGCGTTAACAAAAACAAAGTCTACAACAATTGCTGGGACTTTGTTGCCAAGGGTGAGCATGGTCTCTACATGGATATCGACTCCGAGATCGTGGGCAAGAACTTCCTGTATATGCTGACCCGTGAGGACTATGCCACTGTTTTGAAGGATGCTTTCGAAGCGCTGAGCGCCGACAAGCGGGCGTACTTCATGCCTACCATCAACGCGATGGCGTCCGAGGCTGCCGATCTAGGGCTGGGCGAGAACGGCAAATACGCTCTGGCATGGATTAAACTCTGGGTGGAAAGCTACAACGCTCAGACCGACGACGGTCCTATTTGCAATATCCTGGTGGATTCGTCAGCTGTGGATAAATTTGGCCTGCTGGTGTACTCCAAGATTCGTTCCGTCAAGGAGTCTGATGCTGTATCGAAGAACAACATCAAGATCGCGGCGTATCAGGACGGCTATGTCGGCATTGGCGGCTACGGCTACTGCCACTACCTGTTTGTTACCGACAACAGTCCGCTGCCTTGGACGGCCTGCGCCTTTATCGCGTATATGACCTGCACGACCGACGGATTCTCCGCCTGGGGCAAGGATATGGGCGGTTATTCTGCGAATCCCGTGGTCCTGAGCAAGAATGAGACCATCTACAACCATAAAAACGGCGGCACCGCCACGAAGGACGATCCCACAGAGTATCCGGCGAAGAACGACCGCGGCTACGAGTGGTGGATTAATGACGGCAAGCTGGTCATCGAAGATCCCGAGTACTGCGCGAGCGTTGCTTTCACTGTGGGCAGTTGGATTGAAACGTTGACCAAATACGCTTCCGGCGCAAAATAAGCTGAGTTCCTGCAGTTCCGGCTGGTGCGCATAAGCGACGTTCCAAATGCGTCCCCCGAGTGATTTGTTGCGCTCCGGGGACGCTGTTTTTTTAGAGAGGAGTCCGCCATGAGCAGTTCCTTTGGCATCTCAAGAAAGACGGTTCTGCGAAACAGTCTCAAGACTTTTTTTTCGAAGCCCTACAATGTCATTCTGGTACTCTTGGGCATTGTGCTGACGTTTTCTACCGTGGCGCCGATCGTTGCCATTGTGGAGGACACCTTTAAGATTCATCCCGGTACCATAGACGCCTATCTGAGCAAACAGTCGAGCGGCTACAGCGCTGTTAATTATATCGATCTGTTTACCAGCCGACTGGCGAAGAACAATCTTTGGATTCCGCTTCTTAACACAGTCAAGCTGGCCGTTGGCACCTGTTTTGTGTCTATTTTCTACGGCGGAATTTTTGCCTTCCTGCTGACGCGGACCGATTTGGCCTGGAAAAAATATCTTGGCTCTGTCTTTATCTTCCCCTACATTATGCCTCAGTGGACGCTGGCCGTGGTGTGGCAGAATTTATTTAATTCCAACGCCGTTACCGGCACGTCGAACGGGCTTCTTGCCTCGCTGTTCGGCATCCGGATGCCGCTCTGGTGGTGCCAGGGACTTTTTCCGAGCGTCATAGTGCTGGGACTGCACTATGCGGCGTTTGCCTGTTTTCTCATTGGCGCCATTTTCCGAAACATGGACTCGAATTTAGAGGAGGCCGCTACGATCCTTGACACGCCGCACTGGAAGACAATGCTGCGCGTTACGCTGCCGATGGTGAAGCCGGCGATTCTGTCCACTGTTCTGCTGGTATTCGGAAGTGCGATGGGCTCCTATCCCGTGCCTCATTATTTGAAATTTACCACTCTGTCTACCAAATATGTCTCGATGAACTCCAAATATACCGGTGAGGCGAGCATCCTTGCCATTATTATGATGGTATTCGGCGTGGCGATCATGCTGCTCAACGAGGTATCTCTGCGCAGCCGCAAGAATTACACCACAGTCACCGGAAAATCCGGTCAGATTTCCAAGCTTAGCCTTGGCTGCAGGTGCAAGTATGCTGTTGCTCTGTTTCTGGTTGTTCTGACGTTTTTCACCAGCGTGTTCCCGATCATTTCCTTCGCCTTTGAGACGTTTCTGCCCAACCCCGGCGATTATTCTTTCCTCTACACTGGCAATATTGCCAATCTGACCACGAAGTGGTGGACGATCAGCGAAAATGTTACCGAAAGCGGCATGTACGGCCAAAAGGGCATGCTCTACAACGCGACCATCTGGCGCGCCTTTGGCGGTACTCTGTGGGTTTCCGTGTGCTGCTCGTTGCTTGCCGGAACTGTCGGCACCATGATCGGCTATGCCGTCTCCAAAAACCGCAGGAACCGTTTCGCCAATTATGTCAACTCTGTGGCGTTTCTGCCGTATCTGATGCCGTCCATTGCCGTGGGAGTGGCCTATTTCGTTCTGTTCTCCACGGATCGGATCAATCTGTTCAACACCTATACGGTGCTTATCGTCGTGGGCACGGTCAAGTACATTCCTTTTGCCAGCCGTTCCGCTCTGAATTCGATGCTGCAGCTTTCCGGCGAGCTTGAGGAAGCTGCCGTCATTCAGAACGTTCCATGGCTCAAGCGCATGACGAAGATTATCATTCCCATTCAAAAGTCGTCCATCATCAGCGGCTATCTGCTGCCGTTCATGACCTGCCTGCGCGAGCTGTCGCTGTTCATGCTGCTGTGCACGCAGGGATTCATCCTCTCGACCACGCTGGATTACTTTGACGAAATGGGACTGTACGCTTTTTCCAGCGGCATCAATCTCATTCTGATCGTCACCATCCTGGTCTGCAACACGCTTGTCAACAAGATCACCGGAGCGAGCCTGGATAAAGGAATCGGAGGATAAAAGCCATGCCTGAAATCAAATTGGAACATATCACAAAGCGCTGGGGCAAATTCTGTGCGGTGGAAGATCTGAGCCTCACCATTCAAGACAACGCCTTCGTGACCATGCTCGGCCCTTCCGGCTGCGGCAAAACCACCGTCTTACGCATGATCGCAGGCTTGGAAACGCCAACCGTCGGACGGATCACCATTGGCGACCGGGTCGTTTTTGATTCCTCGCTGGGCATCAACGTGCCTCCAAACAAGCGCAAAGTCGGTTTCCTGTTTCAGAATTACGCGCTCTGGCCCAACATGACGGTATATCAGAATATCTCTTTCGGTCTGACGAACATTAAAGAAGCTTTGCCGGACATCAATTTCGAGGCGAAAAATGCCGCGCGCCTGGCCGAGCTGCTGGAGAATGCCGAAGATGTGCGCAAAGTTTTGGGCGAGTGCGTCATGAAAGAGGGGGGGCTGGATGAAAAGAGAGCCACTCTCAAACTCATCGACGCCTATACGATTTCGCAGTACACTGCCAAGAAGCTTTTCAGCTATCATTTGGAGAAAGAGCCTGATATGGCAGCGGAAATTGCCTCGCTGCGACGCAAAGTGGAGAATGCCAAACATGCCGCGCAGGCTGCCGGCGCGGAGCTGGACGCCGAATTTCGCATCGTCAGGGACGGTGTTGTGGCGAAGAGAGTGCGCCGGCTGACTCAGGAGGAAATTGACCTAACCGTGCGCCGCGTCAGCCGCATCGTCAAAATCGGCATGTTCATGGACCGTTACCCCGCCGAGCTGTCCGGCGGCCAGCAGCAGCGCGTCGCCATTGCCCGCACCCTTGCGCCGGAACCTGATGTGCTGTTGATGGATGAGCCGCTGTCAAACTTGGACGCCAAATTGCGTTTGGAGATGCGTTACGAACTGCAGCGCCTGCATCTGGAGACCGGATCTACGTTTGTTTACGTCACTCACGACCAGATGGAGGCCATGACGCTGGCCACGCAGATCTGCCTGATGTCCAACGGCGTCCTGCAGCAGTACGATGCGCCGCTGACAATCTATCATCATCCGAATAATCTCTTTGTCGCGGATTTCGTGGGCAATCCTCCCATCAATTTTGTCGAAGCCAAGGTTAAGCAGCAGGCGGACGGCTCCATCGCCCTGACCGCTCTTGGAGGCCGCAGCGCCGTGTTTGTGCCGGCGAGCCCTGTGGATCTGGCCGCGTGGGCGGCTCGGCGCGATCGCCGCGCCGCAGAAGCCGCCGAGGAACGCAGCCGGAGGGCGGAGGAGAACGAAAAGTCGAACAAAGACGAGAGGTTCCTCTATCATATCGACCGCGTCAGAGGCGAAGACGATTCTGTGGACGAGCTGTCCGCGCTGACCAACGAGGACGTGATTATTGCGATTCGTCCCGAGTTTCTGGAATTGGCGGAGAGCGGCGCTCTGGAGGGCCTCGTTTACGGAGTCATGCCCACCGGCATGGAGGCCACCATCAAGGTGCGTGTCGGCGATTTTCTGCTGACCGGCGTGATCTTCGGCAGCGGCGTGATCTCGATCGGCGCACTCACATCGCTTCGCTTCAAGGGCAGCAACATTCTGCTTTTTGACCGTCAATCCGGCGAGTACATCTGCGAAGGCAGCCTGAACTTTTAGTTTGCGGCGTGCTCTGTTCCGCGGACGAATATCACTTCTGAGCGTGGCTGCCGCTTGGCGTACGAGCGGCAGCCCTTTGATCGTGAGACAAGCTGCCTGTGCGGCGGAGTAAAAGTGGAACGAGGAGCAAGCCAGGGAATAAGCGCGAATATAAAAAAGAGTTCTTTCTGACGCTGTAAAACCGTCTGAAAGAACTCTTTTTCTTGTTTTGCTAAGCTTAACGCAGCAGTGAAGAGTATTAAGCGCGGCGCTCTTTGATGCGGGCGCTCTTGCCGCTGAGTTTGCGTAGATAGTACAGCTTGGCGCGGCGGACGCGGCCGAGGCGCTTGACTTCGATCTGGGCGACGCTGGGGCAGTGAAGGGGGAAAATCCTCTCCACTCCGACGCCGTTGCTGATCTTGCGGACGGTAAAGCTTTCGCCGATGCCGCCATGCTTGCGGGCGATGACGATGCCTTCGAAGGCCTGAAGACGCTCGCGGGTGCCTTCCTTGACCTTGACGGAAACGCGCACTGTGTCGCCGGCGCGGAAGGCGGGAATCTCGCTCTCCGGCTTCATGTATTTCTGCTCAACGAGTTTTACTCTGGGATCCATACTGCATTACCTCCCTGTTTGTCAGGTGTTTTATCTGGAACCGAAAAATCGGTCCAGCGTAGCGGAGATCAGAGCGGTGCGAGGCAGTTCTCCACCGGTAGTCTCCTGGGGCCGCATGGTGATGACACGGCCTTGCGTTGGCGCGGCGCCGAACAGAATCAGCGCGGGGCCGGACGCTTCGACCATTTGCCGTTTGGCCTCCATCCAGGACAGGCCCGAAGGAGTTTCTGCGGCGATGACGAGAAGCGGCCCGTGTTTTTTTCTCGCGGTCCACTCCGCCATGCGGCTGACGGAGGGGACGCACTTGATTTCGGGAACTTCGGACAGCTGACTGCGAAGCGCGTCGAAGTCTTCTCGGGCTTGCGGCGCAACGATCATGCGCGTAAGGCCGTAAGCCTTCGCGGTGAGCGCGATCTGCGCGAGCTCGGCGGCCAATCTCGGCGCGGCGGGATCGACTGAAAGGCCGAGATAAACTTCGTCTTCCAGATAGTCCATCACGTTGGCGCGGCTGAGCAGGTCGGGACGGCGCGAGAGCGTGCGGCTGGCCGCGGTACGCCGGCGCCATTTCTCGATCTGGGCGTCGTCACCCGATGTGAGCTCGGCGGGGACTCCCATGCCCTGCCAAACGGCGGGACGGGTGAAGTGGGGCGTGTCGAGCATGCCGTTGTAGAACGAGTCGTCGGCGACGGAGAGCTCTTTGCCGACGACGCCGGGAACGAGGCGTGAGAGCGCGTCGATCAGCGTCATGGCTGGGATCTCGCCGCCGGTGAGGACGTAATCGCCGATGGAGTATTCCAGATCGACGTACTTCTCGACGAAACGCTCGTCCAGCCCTTCGTAGTGGCCGCAGAAAATGAGCAGGTGCTCCTCGTGCGCAAGAGCTTCGACAAGGTCCTGCGTCAGCACGGCGCCGACAGGCGTAGGGAAAAGGACTTTCGTCCTTTCTCCGCTGAGGGAGTGCAGCGCCCGCTCCAGAACTTGAGGCATAAGGGTCATGCCGCCTTTGCCGCCAAAGCTGTAATCGTCGATCTGACGGTAATTTCCCTGCGCAAAGTCGCGCAGGTTGACGACCGTTATGTCGATCAGCCCTTTTTCTACGGCGCGGCCGACGATGCTGGTGCGCGCGAAACTGTCGAGAAAGTCGGGAAATGCGGTAACGACGGTGACTTTCACAGCTCCCACAGTCCTTCAATCAAATGCAGCGTGACGCGGCGCGCCTTCAGATCGGCGTCGCGGAGGAACTCCGTTGCAGCGGGAATCAGATGATCCTTGCCGCTGTCGTCCCTGACGACAAGAAGCTGAGAAGCTCCGCTGTCAACGATGTCTTTGACGACACCAAGCTTGCGCCCCTGGTCGTCGCACGCGTCAAGGCCGATCAGGTCGCTGATCCAGAACTCGCCCGGCGCCAGCGGCATACGCTCGTCTGAAGCAATTTCCACAGAGCAGCCGCGCAGAAGCTCGGCCTGCTCGATGGTGTCAACGCCTTCCAGCGCGGCCAGAAAGTAGCCGCGCGTCAGCGCGTCGCGCATGCCTTCCACGCGAAAACTTCCCACGCATTTTCCCTCGCGGTAGAAGCGGAGGCTTTCCATGTCGAAAAAACGCTCGGGAAAATCGGTGAGCGGACGGATCTTGAGCTCGCCGCGAAGTCCGTGAGTGCCCTGAACCTGCCCGATGACGACTCTAACGGCGCCAGGCATCGCTATTCGGCGTTGGCGTTCCTGCCACCGGTTTCGGCGACGTCGACTTCGACGCTGTCTCCGCCCTTGACGGAGGAGACGCGGACGATCTGACGAATGGCGTTGATGGTAGCGCCGCGGCGGCCGATGACGCGGCCAGTGTCTTCCTCGGCGACATGAATCAGCACGCGGAGAACGCCCTCAGCGTCCTTCTCAGCGCTGACTTCAAGCGCTTCGGGCTGGGTCACGAGCGAGACGGCGATGGTTTTGACGAGAGCCTGATAGTCCATCGGAATCACTCGGCTTTTTCGGAGAACTTGGCCCAAACGCCGGCCTTCTTGAGAAGCGCACGGGCCGTGTCGGACGGAAGAGCGCCATTGCGGAGCCACTTCACGGCGGACTCCTCGTTGATCTTGATCTCGGCGGGGTCCTTCATGGGATCATACGTGCCGAGTTCCTCGATGAAGCGGCCGTCGCGGGGGCTGTGGGAGTCGGCCACCACGAGACGATAGAAGGGGAACTTTTTGCGGCCGTGACGTGAAAGACGAATTCTTACTGCCATTTCTGCAACACCTCCTGAAACAATTTGTCGTTTATAAAAAATCCCGTTTGGAGATTTTCTGCTTTTTTCAGCGGCGGAACATGCCGCTCAGACCTCCGAGGAGGCCTCTTTTCTTGCCCATTCTGCCGAAACGCTTCCACAGCTCGCTCATCTGTTCGAACTGCTTCAGCAGCTGGTTGACCATTTGTACTGAGGTGCCCGAGCCTTCGGCGATGCGGCGCCGGCGGCTGCCCTTGATGATTGCTGGATTGCGGCGCTCGGCCTTTGTCATCGACTGGATGATTGCCTTCATGCGCAGCAGGCGCTTGTCATCCAACGCTTCCTGCGGCAGATCCTTCATCTTGCTTGTGACCGCGCCGGGCAGCATCTCCATCACCTTGTCGAGCGGGCCCATTTTCTCGATCTGGGCGAACTGCGCAAGCAGATCGTCCATCGTGAAGCGCTGTTTTTTGAAACTCTGCGCCATCTGCTGGATGTCGGTCTCGGTTGCGGCTTCCTTGATCTTTTCCACCAGCCCGGCCATGTCCCCCATGCCCATGATGCGCTCGGCCATACGGCGGGGATCGAATTGCTCGATAGCGTCGAGTCCTTCGCCGACGCCGGCGAACTTAACTGGCACGCCGGTGGCTGCCAGCACAGCCAGAGCTGCTCCGCCGCGGGCGTCGCCGTCGAGCTTGCTGAGCACGACGCCGGTAACGCCGAGGCGCTTGTTGAAAGTCTCTGCCACATTCAGGGCTTCCTGTCCCGACATGGCGTCGACGACCAGCAGAATTTCGTGCGGATCGAGAGCCGCCTTCATGCGGTCGAGTTCGGCCATCATCTCTTCGTCGACGGCGAGACGGCCGGCAGTGTCGAAAATAAGCACGTCAATCAAATGCGAGGCAGCGTAGCTGAGAGCGCGTTTTGAGAGTGCCACGACATCGGTGTCGCCGGCTTCGGGGCCGAAAAAAGCGACGCCGGCCTGACCGGCCAGCACTCGCAGCTGGTCTACGGCGGCGGGACGGCGCAGGTCGCAGGCGACGAGCATGGGCTTATGGCTCTTGCTCAGCTTCTTGGCGAGCTTGGCGCTGCTCGTTGTTTTGCCGCCGCCCTGAAGTCCGACCATCATCACCAGCGTCGGCGGCCGAGAGGATATGTCAATGCCGCGGCTGCCCTCGCCCATGATGCGCGCGATCTCTTCGTAGACGACGGCAACGACCTGCTGAGCAGGCATGATAGAACTGAGCACGTCGGCGCCGACGGCACGCACGCGGATCTTTTCGATCAGATCCTTGACGACTTTGTAGTTGACGTCAGCTTCAAGAAGAGCGCGGCGAACTTCGCGTAGGGCCTGCTGAACGTCTTCTTCAGTCAGCTTGCCGCGGCCGCGCAGCCCGCTGAAAATGTTTTCCAGCCGTTCCTTAAGCGCGTCAAACATAATTCATCGTCCTTCCTTCACACGCCTCGACGATGGCCATGGCGTGCTGTTGAGGATTTTCGCCGTTGCAGATGGCGCGGGCTTCAGCTTCGATGCGGCGAAAGCTCTCGGCATGACCGAGCAGCGTTTCGATCTCCTCGAGACGCTCGCGCCCTCGCTGCAGCTGGTCGGAAACGCCCTGACGGCTGATCCCCAGCTCAGCGGCGATTTCCGAGAGCGAGAGGTCGTCAAGCTCGTGCATTTCGTAAACGCGGCGTTGCCGCTCCGTGAGGAGCGCTCCGTAGAGGTCGTAAAGCCGCGAAAGCTGAACGCGGCGTTCCAGCGCTTCGTTTTCGCTCACTTTGCTCCACTCCCTTCACGACGCGAGCATTATAAGCGATTGCCGGAAGGGTGTCAAGATGTTTTGCTTGACCCGCTGTGACTCGAGAAAGAGTGCGTTCGCTATCCCTGTTTTCTTCATAATGCGGCTTCGTCTGAGATGATTTTGCCGGTTGCTGAGAAGCGAGGTTTGTCTTTTGCATTTTGCCGGGCAAAAATTCTCTTTATTCTGCGGGGAATGGTGTGATAGAATAGGCTCAGTTTTATTTTTAATCTTTTTTTGTCTTGCGCCTGAATGTGAAAAAACGAACGCATCTGCACATGGGCTGAGGCAGAATCATTGCTTCGCCGAATCCAAACTGGAGGAGAAAATGAAGACTGAAACGACGATGAATGAGGCTGTGCGAGATAACTATCGCCACCTTGCGGCCGGCATGGAGAAGCATTTGCTTCGGCGGGGGCACGTCCCCTTTTACGCCGCGACCGTATCGGAAGCGCTGGAAAAAGTCTTGGCCCTGATTCCCGCCGGTGCCAGCGTGGGGATTCCCGGTTCCGTGACGATTCGTGAGATCGGCGCCGTCGAAGCGCTGCGGGAGCGCGGGCACAAAGTGGTGCAGCACTGGGATCCGAAGGCGACGGCGGCAGAAAAGCTGGAGGCGCGTTTTGAAGAAGCGCAGTGCGACGTTTTTCTCACCAGCTCCAACGCAATCACCAAAGACGGCGTGCTCGTCAATATCGACGGTTCCGGCAACCGGGTGGCGGGTATGTGCTGGAGCCGGGGCGACCGTATTTACGTTGTCGGCGTGAACAAGGTTTGTCCCGACGTGGGGAGTGCCCTTGCGCGCGTGCGCGACCGTGCGGCAGCGCCCAACGCGCTGCGGCTCAAGAGCAGGACTCCCTGCGCCGTCATGGGCTGTCATGCCGAGGGAGGCTGTATCGGCCCCGACAGTCTCTGCCGCGCTGTGCTGATCATGGAACAGGCCCCGACAATGCCTGACGGCAAAAAGTCCTACGTGATTCTTGTAGGCGAAGACTTGGGGTATTGAGCATGGCAGATCAGAATGTTTCGCTTGTCATTGCCGGCGGCGAAATCTCCATGGGACTGGCCGACGGCATCATCACCTCGCAGCAGTCGGTATCGGCGGAGACGATCCAATCGTGGATTTCGCCCGAGCTGGCGGAGTCGGTGCACCTGGTGGACTGGAGCCATCAGCCCAGCAGTCATTATTCAGTGCGTATGACGGCCGATCTTGTTGAGCTCTTGAGCCAGCAGGTCGAAGCGGGAGCTCATGCCGTCGTTGTCTTCTGTGGTTCTGATACCGTGGAGGAGATGGCCTATCTGGCCGATCTGCTCTGGGTGTATCCGCAGCCGCTGATATTTGCCGCGACTCATACGCCAGCAGACGTTCCCTGCAGCGATGCTCTGACCGTTCTGAACGAGGCGCTGCTCATTGCCCTCTCGCGCGAAGCGTGGGGGCAGGGGGTTCTGGTTTGCGCGGGAGGGCAGCTTTTTGCTGCGTCCGACATTGTCGAATATGCCGATTACGGCCGGCTGGGCTTCATGGGTAATTTCCGCGGCGCTATCGGCGCTATTGTCTCCGGCAAGGTCCATCTCTGGCAGGCGTCCAAGCGCAGCAAGATCTTCGACGCGCCGTTTACGCCTGCCCGCAACGTGGAATTGCTCTACGCTTCGCTGGGTGCCGGCGAACGTTTTTTGCAGCTGCTTACCGCCGACGAGGGGAAAGCTATCGACGGACTTGTGATCGCCGGCTTCGGCGGCGGCCATGTTTATCCCGCCTGGGTCCCGTATTTGAAAGCTCTTGTGCGCGACGGCGTCCCCGTGGTGGTTGTGTCGCGCTGCCTGCGGGGCTGCGTGATGGAGGATTCTTCCTTCGAGGGCTCCTTCCTGAAGCTGAAAGAGTTCGGCGTCATGAGCGGCGGCTTCCTTTCTCCCCTGCAGGCGCGCCTCAAGTTGGCCGTCGGCATTGGCGCGAATCTGAAAGGCGAGGAGCTGCAGAAATATCTTCTGGATCAGTAACGAAAGATGACGTTTGCTCTTTAAGAAAACGACAGAACGAGAAAGGCGCCGCGAGTTTTCTCCGGAACCTTTCTCGTTCTGTCGTTAAGGAAGCGTGTCTCATGCGCGGACCGCGCAGCGGTTAAGACAGCTTTGCGCGACTGAACTTCCTCGCGGTGTCTCGAAAACGATGTTAATGCTTTCTATCAAGAAGCAGTGTTAAACGGCGCCGTACGCGCTGTACTCCGCGCAGAGCTGCTGCAGCATGTCAATCAGCGCCAGTCCGCAGCGCGGCAGCACGCGCCCTTTGACGAATGTGACGGCGATGGGATTGTTTTCTGTCAAACCGCGGATAGGCAGAACGTGCAGCTTGTTGCTGGAACTCCCATTGAGACTGAGAATGTGGGGAATGTACATAGTCAGGCAAAAGCTGGCGGCGTAGTCGCGGTTTGTGAGAATGTGATGCAGGTCGGGATGGCTCGACATGTGCACAACGTTTAGTTTCAGGCGCAGTCGGCTCAGATGACGCTGAAGCATCTTCGAGGAATTGTACGACGGCATGTTGACGGAGAAGGGGAAATTGGCGAATAAACGCAGGTCGGCGCCTGATTTCATCTTCTTCAGGCGGGTTTTCCACTCGGAGCCGAACTCGCGCCTCAAAAGACCGTCGCTTATCACCAGATAGATTTTTTCCTGAAGCACGACGCGATTTTCCAGCGACGGCGGTTCGACGCCGGCGTGTCCGCTGAGGATCAGGTCGAGATGATTATCCAGCAGCTGTTGACGCAGATCCTGCGAGTTGGCGCTCCCCACATGCAGCTGCACGTGGGGAAACTTGTCCTGAAAACGGCTGATCACGTCGGGTACGATGATGCGAAAGCGACCTTCCGTCGTTCCAAAGCGCAGACTGCCCGCGTCGCTGCGCTGCCTCTCGGAGTAATATTCGTGCAGATTTTTTTCCTGCAGCTCGACGCGGCGCAGGGTCTCCAGCATCTTCTGACCATCGGGCGTCAGCGCGAAAACGGGCTTGCGCTGAAACAGCAGCGTGCCGCACTCCTTTTCGAGCCGTCCGAGGTACCGGCTGAGGCACTGATGAGTGACGAACAGCCTTTTCGCCGCCCGCGTCACGTTCAGTTCTTCGGCCAGCGTCAGAAAATAGCGGTAATTCTCGAACATCTTACGGTTTTCCCCCCGCGCTGCATTTTCGCGACGATCTTTCCGGCAATTTCAAATTGCCTGTCTAGAATTCTATTTGCTTTTCAATTGCTGTCAAGACGATTATGATCAAAGCATGCGATCGGGCAGGCTGCGGCCCGCTGCCGCATAAAATTCGGAAAGTCCCAATGAGAGGAAGGAATCATCATGGCACGACACGCGCTTGAAGGCATACGTGTTCTCGATATCGCCACGGTCATTGCCGCCCCTTACGCCGCGAGTATTCTGGGCGATTTCGGCGCCGAGGTCATTAAAATCGAGATGACAGGGCGCGGCGACGCTTTCCGCGGCATGGCGCCGCTGAAAGACGGCAAGAGCATCGCCTGGGCTTCGATGGGACGCAACAAGAAAAGCGTCACTCTCGATTTTCATCGTGAAGAGGCGAAAAAACTGTTTCTCGAGCTCGTGAAAAAATCCGACGTCGTTATCGAGAACTTTAAGACCGGCACGCTCGACAAATGGGGAATCGGCGTCGAGGTGATGCGCCGGGCTAATCCCGAGATCATTGTCACCCATGTCACCGGTTACGGCCAAACCGGTCCCAATCGCCATCTTGCCGGTCTCGGCATGCCGCTGCAGGCGTTCTCCGGTATGACCTATCTGATGGGCTACGAGGATCGTCCTCCCGTCAGCCCTCCCTTTCCTCTCGCCGACTATGTCGCTGGGCTATACGCCGTCATCGGCACCATGTTTGCCCTTTATCACCGCGACTGCATGAAAGGGCGGGCGCAGGAGGTCGATATCAGCCTTTACGAAGGCATTTTCCGCATGGAAGAGAACTTTATCGCCCGCCTCGACCAGCTCGGCGTAGTCCCCACCCGTCATCCCATGTCCACCGGCATTTCCTGTCCGATCGGCAATTTCGAGACAAAAGATGGTCAATGGGTCATCATGGTATGTTCCACTAATCCCGTCTTCGTTCACCTCTGCGACGCCATGGAACGTCCTGAGTGGAAAGAAAAATACGCTTCTGTCAAGGAGCGTCTTGCCGACCAGAAATACCTTATGGATGCCTGCACCGCTTGGATCAAAGGCCAGACCTACGATGAGCTCAAAGCGGTCTGCGAGCGCACCGGCGTGCCCATTTCCAAGATCATGAGCATGCAGGACATCTTTGCCGATCCCCAATATGCCGCTCGCCACGACATTATCACCAGACCCGACAACGACGGCACGCCCGTGAAGATGCCCGGAGTGTTCCCCGTCCTCACGGAGACTCCCGGCGAAGTGAAGTGGGCTGGGCCCAAGCTGGGCAGCTCCAACAGAGAAGTGTACGGCGGTCTGCTGGGACTCAGCGAGGAACAGATCAGAGAGCTTGAGGAACAAGGGATCATCTAAATTTTTCACCTGCCCGATTGCGGACGCGAATTGCCGCTTTTTTGCCCGCGCTCAGGCATGCAGCAAGGCTCGCCGTGTTGACCTCGGCGAGCCTTGCTGCATAAATCATTCTTTTATGTCATGAGCGATGATCTTGGCGGACAATTAGTTCAGCTCACCGATGGAGTTCTCGACGGCTTCGATCAGCGCGCCGCTGCGGACGAAGTCGATGCACTGATTCATGAGCGGATGGATGAAGCGGTCTTTTTCGAGGAAAGGGATCTGGGTGCGGAAGGTTTCATAAGCAGCTTTCGTGCCGCGGCCGAGACTGAGCGGGCGCGAGAAATCGATGCCCTGGCAGGCAGCCATGGCCTCGATGCCGAGGATTTTTTCCACGTTGCGCAGCACGCGCACAGCTTTGAGCGAGGCCCAATAGCCCATGGAGACGTGGTCTTCCTGATTGGCAGAAGTGGGGATGGAGTCGACGCAGGCGGGATGGGTCAGCGTTTTGTTTTCCGAGGCTACGGCGGCCTGAGTGTACTGGGTGATCATGAAGCCGCTGTTGACGCCGCTGTCGTTGATCAGGAAGGGCGGCAGACCGTTGGAGAGACTCTTGTCCACCATGCGGGCGCTGCGGCGCTCGGAAATGCTGCCGAACTCGGAAATGGCGATGGAAAAAAAGTCCATGGCAAGCGCGATGGGCTGGCCGTGGAAGTTGCCGCCGCTGAGCGCCGCTTCGTCGTCGGGGAAGATCAGCGGGTTGTCGGTGACAGAGTTCATTTCGATCTCGATTTTCGACTTCACGTAGTTGAGCGCGTCGCGGCTGGCGCCGTGTACCTGGGGCATGCAGCGCAGCGAGTAGGCGTCCTGCACGCGGGCCCCTTTGTACTTGTCGATGATTTCGCTGCCTTCGATAAGGCGGCGGATGTTCTGTGCCACGGCGATCTGGCCGCTGTGGGGGCGCAGCGCGTGGGTGCGGGCGTCAAAGGCGTAAGGCACGCCGTGAAGAGCTTCCAGCGACAGGGCACCGACGATGTCGGCATTCTTTTCGAGTTTTCGCGCGTCGTACAGCGCCAGCGCAGCGAGCCCGGTCAGCGCTGCGGTGCCGTTGTTGAGCGCCAGACCTTCTTTGGGATGCAGGGCTGCGGGCTTAAGTCCTGTAAGCCGCATGGCTTCCAGCGCGGTCATACGCCGGTTCTGATAGAACACGTCGCCTTCGCCAAGCATGGCGGCGGCGATGTGCGACAGCGGGCAGAGGTCTCCAGACGCGCCGACGGACCCCTGTTCGGGCACCATGGGCGTGATGCCGAGGTTGAGGAAATTGACGAGCTGAGACAACGTTTCCAGCGTGATGCCGGAGTGTCCGCAGAGCAGGCCGTTGAGGCGCAGCAGCATCACGGCGCGCACCACGTCGACGGGCAGCGGTTCGCCGACACCGACGGCGTGACTGCGGATCAGGTTTTCCTGAAGCAGGCGGGTGCGCGCGGCGTCGACTTTCACGGTGGCGAGGTCGCCGAATCCCGTTGTCACGCCGTAGACAATGCGGCTGCCGGCGACCCAGTTCTCGATCAAAGCGGAAGCCCGATTGATTTGGCCGACGGCTTCTTCGGAAAGTTTCACCGGAGCACCGCAGCGCGAGACGTTGATCAGCTGCTCAAGGGTCAGGTTATGGCCGGTAAGGACGACGGGATTGACATGGTTCATGGCGATCACTCCTGATGAGATTATTTTGATTTGACGGCCGCCGCGCGGAAAACGCGGCGGCTCTTCTGTTACCGTTCAGAGTTTTTCAAAAAACTGCTAGGCTTCGTGACGCTCTCTTTTGGCGCAGGCTGCTGCAGCGGCGCGGCTCACTGCGTCGCCGTCGACGTGATACGGCAGCGTGATGTGGTACCTGCCGGGATACTTGGCGTTGACCTCGCGGCTGACCTCTTCGGCGTGTTCGCAGCGGGCCCAGGCGCGGCGCGCGACGCCGCCGAGCACGTCCCACATCATTGCCGACTTGATGATCGCGTCGGTTTCGGGGCGTCCGTCGAGCAGCAGGCCGAAGCCGCCGTTGATGCACTTGCCGATGCCCACGCCGCCGCCGTTGTGCAGCGTGCAGAGCGTCATGCCGCGGGCGGCGTTGCCGGCGAAAGTGTTGGTCGCCATGTCGGCGCAGATGTTGCTGCCGTCTTTGACGTTGGCCGTCTCGCGGAAGGGGCCGTCGGTACCGGAAACGTCGTGATGGTCGCGTCCCAACATGACGGGGCCGATCTTGCCCTCGCGCACGAGCTTGTTGAAAGCCAGAGCGATGTTGGTACGCCCTTCGGCGTCCTGATAGAGGATGCGGCACTGCGTGCCGACGACGAGATTGTTCTTTTCGGCGTCGCGGATCCAGACCCAGTTGTCGTAGTCCTGGCTGCGGCGGTCGGGATCAATGCAGGCCATGGCGGCCTCGTCGGTGGCGCGCAGGTCTTCGTGTCTGCCGCTCAGGCAGCACCAGCGGAAGGGACCGTAGCCGTAATCGAACAGATGGGGGCCCATAATGTCTTCGACGTAGCTGGGCCAGATGAAGCCTTCGTAGGTGTCCTTGCCGTTCTTGGCGATCTCGGTAACGCCGGCGTCGAAAATGGCGCGCATGAAGCTGTTGCCGTAATCGAAGAAATAGGAGCCGCGGTCCACCAGTTTCTTGATCGCGTCGAAATGACGGCGCAGGCTGGCGTCGACGTGCTTGCGGAACTCTTCGGGATCTTCGTGCAGCATTTTCGTGCGCTCTTCGAAGGTCAGATCCGCCGGGCAGTATCCGCCTTCGTAAACGGCATGGCATGAGGTCTGATCCGAAAGCAGCTGGATTGTGACGTTGTGGCTCTCGGCATATTCCAGCAGCGTGACGACGTTGCCGTAATAGGCGATCGAAAGCGGTTTTTTGGCGTCCAGCGCTTCCTGAGCCATCCGGAAGGCTTTTTCGGCGCTGTCGGTGATTTCGCTGACCCAGCCCTGGCGATGACGGGTCTCGATGCGGGAATAATCGACTTCGGCGACGATGCCGACGCCGCCGGCGATCTCAATGGCCTTGGGCTGAGCGCCGCTCATGCCCCCTAGTCCCGACGTCACGTAAAGGATGCCGGCCAGATTGTCGCGCGCCCCGACGCCGAACTTGAGACGCGCGGCGTTGAGCACGGTGTTGAACGTGCCGTGCACGATGCCCTGCGGTCCGATGTACATCCAGCCGCCGGCGGTCATCTGCCCGTAGTTGCTGACCCCCAGCTGCATGGCGCGGTGCCAGTCCTTCTGGTTGTCGAACATGCCGACGAGCAGTCCGTTCGTGAGGATCACGCGCGGCGCGCCGGGATGCGAGGCGAACAGCCCTACGGGATGCCCGCTTTCGAGCACCAGCGTAGTGTCGTCGGTCAGCTCGCGCAGATACTTCTGGATTAATTGGTACTGCAGCCAGTTCTGGCAGACCTGCCCCGTCTCGCCGTAAGTGACGAGTTCATAGGGATAAAGCGCCGTCTCAAAGTCGAGATTGTTGTCCATCATCACCTGAAAAGCTTTGCCGGCAAGACACTTGCCTTCGTAGGTTTCGATCGGGCGTCCCCAGATGCGGCCGGCGGGGCGGAAGCGGTATGCGTAGATGCGGCCGCGCGTGCGCAGTTCTTCCATGAACTCGGGTATCAACTGCTCGTGGTACTTCTCGGGCACATAGCGCAGCGCGTTGCGCAGCGCCAGCTCCGTCTCGGACTGCGAGAGCGTCCAGCCGCGGTCTGGCGCGCGGCGGATTCCCGGCACGAATTCGGGATACTCGGGCAGAACCTCGTCCAGTTTGATGACCATGGCTTCACTGTTGAGCAAATTCTCCTGCATGTGTTTTTCTCTCCTTCTACAGAACAAGATCTCCCGCGGAGAAGCGGAGCAGCGGAGAAAAAATCCTTTTCCGATGGACCGCGTCCCGTCGAGGTGTTTTTCCACTGGCTTCCAATAAACGAACGAACGTTTTGCAGCAAATAAAAACAATCCAACTGCCGCACGGCGGCCGACAGCTTTTTCCTGTGTCTTCGCAGCGTTTTTGTTTTGTCTTTACGCCACGTAGACGCCTCTTTTGTACACTTCCATGACAGGGCTGACGCCGGCGTGATAAGCCAGAATTGTCGGCGAATCGCCGTCAAGCAGCAGGAAATCGGCCTGCTTGCCGGCTTCCAGAGTGCCGACTTTATCCTGCATGCCTACGGACCAGGCAGCGTTGAGCGTACAGCCGGTCAGCGCTTCTTCCACGGTCATGTTCATATTCATTACCGCCAGGCCGAAGACGAAGGGCATCGACTCGCAGAAGCAGGAGCCGGGATTGCAGTCGCTGGCCAGCGCCACGGGCACGCCCAGCTCGATCATGCGGCGGGCGTCGGCGTAGGGCTTGCGCAGGCTGTACGCCGTGGCGGGCAGCACGTCGGCGATGACGCCGGCCTCCGCCATGGCTTTGAGATTCTGTTCGTTGGCCGCCAGCAGGTGTTCAGCCGAGGCGACGCGCAGCTCAGCTGCCAGTCCCGCGCCCTGCGTGTCGTCCACTTCGTCTGCGTGGATGCGCAGCTTCATGCCCAGCGTACGAGCTGCTTCGAGGATGCGGCGGCTCTGCGGCACAGAGTACACGCCTGTCTCGCAGAACACGTCACAGTAGCGCGCGATTCCCTGTTTCTTGACGGCAGGCAGCATTTCATTGACGAGAATATCGACGAAATCGTCGGCGCGCCCCTTGTATTCTGTGGGCACTGCGTGAGCCCCCATGAACGTCGGAACGATATCCAGCGGAGTCTCGTCACCGAGGCGGTCGATCACGCGCAGCATCTTCAGCTCTTCGGCGGTGTCCAAGCCGTAACCGCTTTTCACTTCCATGGTCGTGGTGCCGAAGTTCAGAGCCGAGAGCACGTTCTCGCGCGTGATCTCGAACAGCTCCTCCTCGCTGGCCGCCTTGACGGCCCTGACGCTGGAAAGGATGCCGCCGCCCGCGCTGAGGATCTCCAGATACGTTTTGCCCTGCAGGCGCATCGTGAATTCCTTTTCGCGCCGCGCCGCAAAGCAGATATGCGTGTGCGGATCGACGAAGCCGGGGATCATCGCGGCGCCTCCGCAGTCGCGCTCCTCTTCAATCTCCGCGCACTTCGAGGCGAGAACCGCGCGCACCTCCGCCTCGTCGCCGACGGCAACGATCAGACCGTCCTCGACGAACAGCGCTCCCTTTTCCCACGCTGCGACGCGCCCCTGATCGGCTCCCGCCGCAGGCGCACTGCCCGTCAGCGGCGTGGTGATCGATGCATTGTAAAATAGTTTTCCGCTCATCACTTCGCCTCCCCTGAAATCATTACACATATAAGGAAGCGATCTCCGCTGCCGCGCCTTTCAGCGCCGGCAGCAGATCGTCTTCCCAGTTTCCGAAGGTTCCCGCCACACCGGCGATACCCAGCTGTGCCACAAAATGTCCGTGCCGGTCGCACAGCGGCACGCTCAGATCTTCGGCGCTGCTCATCCACTCTTCGCGCGAGTGAGCGAACCCCGCGCGCCGGATCTCGGCAACGCGCTCCCGCAGCCGCATCACATCGGCTGCGGAGCCGTCGGGCATTTTCAGCGGCGAGGCCAAAATCTGCTCGCGCAGGCGAGGGGCACAGAACGCAAGGAGTACCAGCCCTGTGGCTCCCGCGCAGAGCGGCACGTTCATGCCCTCGCGCGCCACGAACTTGACGGCGAGCTCCGGCTCTTCGGTATGCACGCAGAGACCTCCCATACCCTCAATCACGCTCAGGATCGCCGTTTTTCCTGTGTTTTCCACAAGACGCCGCATCGGTTCTTTGGCGCTGCGTACCAGCGCCTCGAACAGCACGGGGTGCTGGCTGAGCAGAAAAAAACGCAGTCCGGCACGGTAATTTCCGCTTTCAGCGTCCTGCGCCGCCCAGCCGTAAGATTCCAGCGCCGCCAGAAAACGATGCGCCGTGCTGCGCGGAACGCCCGTCGCCGCCGCCAGGTCGCGCACGCTCATTACCTGTTCGGAGTGTGCCAGCGTTTCCATGAGTCGGATAACTTTGCCAACGGCGTCGTTTCTGCCCTGTTGTACCCTCGAATCCATCATGAACCTCCAAAAGTGGGACGCCTTGTCTTAGAAATGATTAATATAACTATACTAAAAAAAAAATCTCTGTCAATCGAGAAAAAAGAGAAACTTAGATCTTCTTCATTTAACACCGGTAATCTGCGCGCACCGTTCCGGCGGCACACGTCCATGCTGTTTGAACGGGATCTCTGCCTCGACGCCGGCGGGGTTCTTTTGCATTAAAATGAGGGAAGCCTTCTCGCGCCGCGGCGCGGAAAGGCTTCCCTTGCTGAATTTTTCCGAAAAAATCACTTCCACTGCGTCTCCAGCGAAAGGATCGTATAGCGGTTTCTCTGTTTTGTCTTGGGCGTGACCCATGCTTCGAACGTGGCAGGCCGGTCGCTCTCGTCCTCGACGTTGTAGATGTCGCCGGTCATGCGCAGCATTCCGGCTTCTTTGAAGACTTTCTTCACCTGCGTGTAATAGGCGGATTCGCCGTCGGCCCCCTCGAAATGGTAGAGTTTCCCGTCGTAATGGAAGTCGGAGCCCTCCACGTTGCGGTTCTTCAGATCGATATCGAAATACTTTTTCACTGCCTCGGTTACGAATTTGCCGTCGATCGTCAGCGAGCCGTACGGGCAGTTTTTGTCGGCGCAGCGTTTGATGCGGCTTTTGAAGTTATTCACGTAATTGTGCCAGACGCCAAAACGGATCAGCTCTGTCAGACCGTCTTCGCTCTTCATGTGCAGCAGGCCGGCGCTGCCGTCTTCTCCCACGTCGAAGCTGTAGTAACCCAGCTCGGTGAAATTGCTCAGGAAGATGCTCATCTTTTTCAGCTCAGCCGCGCCTGGAGTCAGCGTTTTCGCCTCGGCCGAGGCTACGGCACAGACAGCCAGCGCCCACGCTGCCATCACGCGAGCAAACTTTCTCATCTTCATTCGCTCCTTTCGTCGCTCTCGTCTCGACGCCTGAAGCTCTCTTCCAGCTTCCGTCGGACCGCGTTTTGAAACTACAAAGAATATAACACAGGCAAAAGAACCCGGCAAGCGGCTGAAATTCATCTGCAGGCGCGTTGCTCCGCCTACGCTGCAGAGCTTTCGTTATTGCAGCCACGCGCTCACGCCCTGCGCTTCGATTTGCTTTTTGGAGGGCAGCCCGTTCACCGTCAGCGGCGCGCCGGTCAGTTCGGGAAGCTTTTTGAACCAGGCTCTCAGCACTTCCGCCGTGATGCCGACGCGCTCTTCAAGCGGGTGTCTGGCGTCGCGAAGCGGATCGGCGCCGACGGCATGCGCGTTCATCGCCGGATTGGGCGTTTCGCTGAGAAACGGGATGCACGGCGTCCCTTCGCCGATCTCGTAGTGGGAGATGCCCCGAAAGCCGGGGACGGACAGCTCTGGCTTGAGAAAAACACCTCGTTCTTCGAGCTCCAGGATCATCTCGATGCATGGCTCGAGGTATTTCGGATGAGTGATCAGAGAGTAAGAAAGCGAACCGCCGGGATACTTTTTGCCGTCGCGGGGATCGAACACTTCCTCCGGCGCCGTCGCTTCGTGAATGTCGAGGCAGGAACCGGGCTTTTCGCGGCGGATCAGCTCCATGACGCCGAACGTCACCATCTGCGCAGGCGTTCCGTCGGCGACGCCGGGATAATTGCGGTTGATGTTGCGCCATTCGGAGCCGTCTTTGTGAACGTAGCCGAGCGGGTGGACGAAATGTTCGGGATCGCGTTCGCCTTTCTTCAGCGGTATGCGGCGATCGCCGTAATACAGCCAGCGCTTGCCTTGGCGGCTTTCAAACGGCAGCTGATGGGGCACTTGCCCGAGAGCGTCCGGCACCGACATGCCGGCGGCGTTCAGGCAGGGAATGACGAACAGAGTGCCCTGCTTGACTTCCGCATTTTCGAGAAGAACTTCCGCCGTCAGCACGCCGCCGATCTCGCGCGGGTGAGTGCCCGCCAGCACCAGCGCCGTCGCACCCGGCTTCTTGCCCTCCATCACGTAGACCGCCGTGTCGTAATCAGTCCCCCTGAGGTTGGGATTGTAATCGGAAAGCCATCTGAGCCCCGTCACGCCGTATCCCGGCCGCACGTCCAGCCGAAAAGCCGCCCGCGCCATCGCGCCGCTTAGAAGCAGCTCTGTCAGCAGCGCTGCGGCTGCCGCGATTTTTTGAAAACGTCCGTATGTCATTTTAATTCCTCTCCGCGCAAATTTCGCCGCGGCATTATCCGCCGGCCGCTATTCTTCCAAAGAGATTATACCAAGGCCGGCCATTTTTTACGCGGATGATGATAAAATAAGAGCATCTTCGAAAGCGGAGGTGTCACATGAAGAAATTTCTCGGTGCAGTTTTGTTCTTGATGATTTTGTGCTGTGCGGCCGCGCAGGCTAAAGATTATCACGTTGCGGCGCGGATGAAGGAAGCGCAGGCGGCAGTGGAAAAAATGATCCGCTCCAAGTCGGCGGCTGGACTGGCTCAGTCGATCAAGGAAGGCGTCGGCGTGGCCATTTTCCCCCGCGTCGTCAAGGCGGGACTCATCGTCGGCGGCCGATACGGCGAGGGCTTGATGCTGCGTCATGATCCCAAGACGGGGCAATGGTACGGGCCGGCGTTTTTCAGCATCAGCGGCGGCTCGTTTGGACTGCAGATCGGCGCTTCTTCGACGGCGCTGATTTTGACCGTCAACAATGAAAAGGGCATGAAGGCATTCCGCGGCGGCACCTTCACGCTGGGCGCCGACGTCGCCGCCGTGGCCGGCCCGAGCGGCCGCAATTCCTACGTCGGCACCAACATCAACGCCGACGCGCCGATCTTCAGTTACTCGATCAGCAAAGGCGTTTTCGCCGGCGTGGCCCTTGACGGATCGGTGATCAGCGAACTGCCCCGCGTCAACGACGCCTGTTGGGGCAAACACCTGAACAACGTCCAGATCTTCCACCGCAAACCGGCGCGCAAGGACGTGCAGGCGCTGATCAAAAAACTCAACGAGCTGATTTCCCTGGCAAAGTAAACTTGCTCTTGCGGCCCCGGACAACAAAAAGCGCAGACCTTTGATCCCAAAGGCCTGCGCTTTTTGTTGTTCACGGTAAAAATAGAGTCTGCGCTTGGCTTCCTCCCTGGCGCTCGGATCATGAAAGGCGTCATTAAGAACCCTGTGCTCCGTTCCATGGCGGGGGAAGCCGTGCAGGAAGCGCTGCAGGAGACGTATCAGGGGCTTCTTGAGCCGGCGGCACAAAACTCCGCCCGAGGCGGCTTGTCAGATTACCTTGGCGCGCTGTGGAACGAGGGCAGGAACGCGCCCGAAGTTTTTATGCGTGAAGGGCTGCCCGCCGCCGTGTCCGGCGCGCTCATGGGCGGCGCTGGAACAGTCATAACGAACCGCGGTTTTTCCACGCCGACCGTTGAAACCCTCAAGCCGGAAACGGCGGGAACCGTCCCCGGCAATGTCGCTCCGCAGGCTCCGGAGAAGATGAGCGACGTGTTCAAACCCGCCGAGCAGCAGCCGGTCATGCCGGAAACGGCAAAGCCTTTGCCCGGCGCGATGCCGGCGGCGGAAACACCCGCGCCGACGGGCAGAAAGGCGGAAACAATCGCCGCGGCGAACATGCAGAAGGTCGCGGAGATGCAGGCTGCTGTACCGGTGGTCGAGCAGCCCGCGCAGGAAGAGTTTATTCCCGAGGACACCGGCGAAACGCTGGACGACCTGCGCGCTCAGATGGCGGAAGAATATCAGAACGTCCGGCAGATGGACGCCGAAGAACGGGAAGACCTGCCGCCGTCTACGCTCGCCGACCTGATGGAGCAGTCGGGGCGGCGCTACGAACAGAGCCCCAACGTGCAGGACGTGGTCGGGCGCGCGCCTACAAAAAACAAACGCCAGCCCTTCTCTTTGGGGGCTGACATTGAAAGCGCCCTGCGGACGCTGGGGGATATCCACATGGCGAATTCAGGGCGCGACATGATGATCGCCGGCGAGGGGCAGAGGCCGCGAGTCAGCCGGGAAGCTGAATTCCTTCAATCCGCGCGTGAAGCGCAGGAACGTACAGCACAGCAGCTTAAGGCCGCCGGGCTCGATGACGAGACGGCGAACGCCGGCGGCGAGATCTGGGCAAACCATTTGCTCGCCCGCGCCCGTGCGTTGGGAACGGACGAACATGGACAGCTGCGCTCCGACGCTCTGACGCCCGCGGAACTGGACAAGCTGAACGTCCGCGGCGAAGAGGACGCGGGGCCTGATTGGGGCGGTGACGTTTACGATCAGGCGGTACGGGATGGGCTGAATATGGACGAGCGTGTGCCCGTTGTCGATCTTTCCGGGGTGGCGGACAGAGCCAAAGGTATGAACTGGCGGGGGCTGTTAAGGCATCTGAAAAGCCAGATCGGGCAGGAACCAAGCATTTCAAAAGATGCACTGGCGTTCTTGAAGATACCTGCAAATACCGGAAAACTTCATCATATCGCATACTCTGGCGCTCAAGTCCCCGCGAAGGTAAAATCGATCCGCAATGCTTCCGTCCTTTCGCTCCCAGAATTGATGCGTAATGCCGTATACGTTGAAGAATCCCCCAATACAAAAACGGATAAGAAACCCGACGTTCTGAAATACCATCGTTTTTACGTTCCCGTGATGATCAACGGGAAAATATCGGCCATTCGTATTGTCGCAGAAGAGAAAAAGACCTCGGACAAGCTTTTCCCCATAGACGTCGATGCCTACGATGTAATCGTAGAAAGAAAGAGGACTCCTTCTCCGAAGGGCGATAGCGCCCAACTTGCGAGAAGAGAGTCCTCTTTGCGTGAGATCACTATACGCGAAATGCTCTGCGGTGTCAAGGGGATGGACGGAGAATATTACGCGCAGAGTTCTCTGCCGGACGCGGGAACCGAGCGGGAGCGCAGCGCCATCGTCGAAGCCGCCAAGGCGAACGGCACATACCTGAAAACGCCTTACGGGACGGAGACCCATCTCACACCGGAACAGTGGGTGCTGGTGCGCACGAAGCGCTTTAAGGAGTGGTTCGGTGACTGGGAGCACGATCCCGAGAACGCCTCGAAAGTGTTGGACGGGAACGGCGAGCCGCTGGTTGTGTACCACGGCAGCACGCACACGGGGTTCTCGACTTTCAGCACAGCCGGTTCAATGGCG
>Ga0129314_1000889_pt1 | contig 25788 bp, 18 predicted proteins | sample O1111metagenome_FD_94431 | JGI IMG/M metagenome (GOLD analysis project Ga0129314, IMG submission 94431) | Orangutan individual fecal microbial communities from fecal samples from Wisconsin, USA - O1111 metagenome | ecosystem: Host-associated > Mammals > Digestive system > Large intestine > Fecal... | reverse complement strand
GGCTGACCTGGCCGGGATAAGTAGGATACCTCTCCAAAAAGGGAGGCGATTTTTTCTTTCGATACGAAACCACATAATCTGTAATAAAAAGCATTTTCATACATAGAAATATCTTCCACTGTGTCTGCATTGGAATCTTCCCAAGTCAAAGACTGGCTGGTATTCGGTGATTTCGCGATATGTACCACATCAGCTATCACTGCGGAAGCTGTGGGCAGCTTGCCGGCTCCTTTACCATAAAACATAACATCTCCGGTTTCATCGCCCTTGACCAGTACACCATTAAATACATCGTCAACGCTGGAAAGCTGATTTTCCACCGGAACAAAAACGGGGCTTACCATTACCTCGTTTTTTCTACCTTCCATCCTTTTGGCCCGGCCAATCAGTTTGACCACATATCCCCCGCTCTGTGCATATGCCACGTCTTCTAACGTAATGGTTGAAATGCCTTCGGTATACACTTCCTTAGGATAAACATGTTTTCCAAATGCCAATGATGCCAAAATACAAATCTTACGGCAGGCATCCACACCATCAACATCGGCAGCAGGATTTTTTTCCGCATAGCCTAACTGCTGCGCTAAAGCAAGTGCTTCCTGAAAAGTCATGCGTTCTTTGATCATCTTGGTGAGAATAAAATTAGTGGTACCGTTTAAAATGCCGTAGACTTCATCAATCCGGTTGGCCGCAAGACACAAATGCATTGGACGGATAATAGGGATCCCGCCGCCGACACTGGCCTCAAAAAAGAAGTTTACATTTCTTTCTTTTGCCAAAGTCAACAGTTCCGCACCCTTTTCAGCCACCAGTTCCTTATTAGAAGTGACAACGCTTTTCCCCTGCTGCAAACAGCTCTTCACAAATTCATAAGCCGGATGCAGCCCTCCCATTGCCTCTACGACAATTTGAATAGAATCGTCTGCAACGATATCCTCAAAATTCTTGGTAAACCGGTCTGCATAAACGGTATCCGGAAAATCACGAAGATCCAGAATTTTCGCACAATATAGGTCATCACCAGCCTTTTGACACAGACTGGAAGCCTTTTCTTCTAAAATTTCCGCTACACCGGAACCGACTACACCGTGTCCCATCAATGCTACTTTTATCATAATGATTCCCTACCTCCATCTTTTAAAGGCCATTAATGACCGGAAATGAACTTGATATCCAACACGCCGGGGAGTTTTTTTGCTTTTTCCAACAACTCCTCTTCCGAACAGTTCATCTGGTTTGTCCGCAGAGAAATGGATACAGGAGCCACCGAATCCACCGGAATATTCTGGTGAATGGTAAGAATGTTCCCGCCACTCGATGAAATTTCCGCCATTAACGCCGACAAAACGCCTGATTCATCTGCCAGAGAAGCAGAAATCGTCATAATACTGTCACTAAGCCGGGTATTGTATTCGTGAATAAAATCTTTGTACTTATAAAAAGCACTACGGGAAATACCTGCAGATTTCGCCGCTTCCGATGCACTTTTGGCTTTGCCCTGTGCTAACAGCTTTTTTGCCAATATAACTTTTAAATACACTTCGGGCAAGATCTGAGAGTCCACCAAAAGATATTTAGGATGTTCTTTCATATTGTCCGCTCCTAAAAAACGATTGTCTTTGAATAAGCTACAATATATCAAAAGCACTGCAATATCTCAATCCGGAAAGATGTGGATTTTCGGGATTAAAAAACAAATAACAGCTATTTTATGAAATTATCTTTTATTTTAGCAGGATTTTTTTGTTTTTCGTCGGTTTTTATCATATTTTCATAATTTTTTGTACTAATTATCTTTTGTTTCATATGACATAACCGTATTCTTTCCTTATTGTCAAACTTTCTCTGGCATAAATGGAAGAAAGAAATGCAAATTAAAATAAAAAAGTCCAAAGAAAAACAGATATTTTACAGTGGAAGCCGAAACTGTATTCCATAGCAGTATCGACAGATCGGGGGGCTTATGAACGCAAGACAGAAAAAAGATTTTCTCTTATCCGCTGCTTTCTGGGCTGTAATGCTTTTTTTAATCTATTTTGGCCTAAAATTTACCATTCAACTGTTCTGGCCGTTTTTAGCCGGTTTGTTCCTCGCTTTTCTGCTTCATCCTGCTGTAAATTGGATTAGCCGCTTTTCTTCCGCTAAAAAGAGCTTCTGGTCAGTAGCCGTTCTTTTGCTTTTGTATTTTACACTGGGTCTTTTTCTCTGGTTTTTATGCTGTTTAGCCCTGACCGGCATTCAAAATCTGCTCGAATTTCTGCCTCAGGTGTATCAAAATCAAATTGAGCCCTTTTTACTGTTGATCTCAGAACATTTTCCGCCGTCTAATGGACGGGCCGCTTCCTCCGCACAAAGATCTGGTGAATTGATGAGCCAAATTCAAAAAACACTGGTAGAATATTCTGGAGTAGCACTTTCCGCCATTAGCAGCTGGATTTCCAAAGCTCCCGCTGCCTTTACCGCATTTCTTTTTGCAGTTCTTTCATCTTTCATGATCGCAATGGAATATCAAAATATTACACTATGGATCCAGCGCAATATGCCCCGCCCTGTCCATCGGGCATTATTAGACTTAAAAGAATTTATTTTTTCCACTTTACTCCAAATGCTGAAAGCCTATGCTATTCTTTTTGTCATTACCTTTTTGGAACTGACGTTTGGGCTTTGGTTGTTAAAAATCGAAAATTTTTGGTCTATGGCTCTTTTAATCGCAGTGGCGGATGCCTTGCCCGTTATCGGGCCAGGGATTGTACTGGTTCCGTGGGCTATTACCTGTTGTGTCAGCGGAAACTATTTTCAAGGGTTGGGACTATTGGCGTTGTTCGGTATTGTTGCGCTGGTCCGAACAATTATTGAGCCTAAAATTATCGGAAAACAGTTTGGGCTTCATCCGCTGACAACAATCACCGCTATGTATGCAGGGGCTCAACTATGGGGAATATGGGGATTTTTACTGGTACCTGTGGCTGTTCTTTATTTTTCACATTGGAAAGAAAAGCAAAATTGGAATTTTTCTTTCAAAAATCTATTTTAATTGGCAGATATATACTGCCGTATTGCCTGAACAATTTGTATATGGAGGAGTTGCTTCATGAAGAAAATCCCAAAAAGAAGGGAAAACAACAGAATCTTCCAGCGCTTTCTCAATTATATCGAAAAAATCGGGAACAGTCTTCCTCATCCGATTACTTTATTTGCGCTGTTTGCTTTCGCTGTAGTGATTCTTTCCGCAATCTGCGCTTTTTTGGATGTTTCTGCTGCCGGTGAAACCATTAACCCCTCCACTATGGAACTGGAAAAACAGGTAGTTTCAGCAGTTAGCCTGCTCACTCGCGAAGGTCTTTCTTATATGCTGACTAGTGCAGTAAGTAATTTTACCTCTTTTGCGCCATTAGGTGTTGTCCTCGTGACCATGTTAGGTGTGGGGTTCGCCGAAGGAAGCGGATATCTCTCCGCTTTGATTCGGCGGGCCATTTTGTCAACTCCCCGAGGAATTGTCACACCAATGCTGGTTTTTTTAGGCGTTATGTCCAATATTGCGTCAGATGTTGGATATGTGGTTTTGATCCCCATAGGTGCGGTAATTTTTAAAGCATACGGCCGTCATCCGATTGCCGGACTAGCCGCCGCTTTTGCAGGTGTCTCCGGAGGATTTTCGGCCAACTTACTCATTGGCACCATTGACCCCATGTTGGCAGGCATCAGCACGGAAGCATCACATCTGGTAAATCCTTTCTATACTGTGCAAGCCACTGATAATTGGTTTTTTATGATTGTCTCCACTTTTCTGATCGTAGCAATCGGCACTTTTGTCACCGACCGTATTGTAGAACCTCGTTTAGCAGCACCAGATAAAATAGAGCCGGACAGTATTTCCCGGGAAATGGGAGATCTGGAACGAAAAGCACTTTGGTGGGCCAACTGGACGCTTCTCGCAATTCTGCTTTTCATTGCAGCTTGCTGTATTCCTGCAAATTTTTTTTTGAGAAATCCTCAGACAGGTAGCCTAACGGAAAACGCACCTTTGATAAACGGTCTGATTCCACTGATCGCTATTATATTTTTGGTTCCTTCCATCGTATTTGGACTGGTTACCCGTAAATATAAAGGCGAAAAAGATGTTTGTTCCCAAATGTCAGAAAATATGTCCGCAATGGGGAGTTATATTGCCCTTTCCTTTTTTGCAGCACAATTCATAAACTACTTTTCCTACACAAAATTGGGAACTATTCTCGCATTAAAAGGGGCGGAATGGCTTGGCTCTGTCGCAATGCCAGGTCCCGTCTTAATGGTACTGTTCATCCTTTTTTCTGCTCTCATCAATCTCGTTATGGGCTCGGCCTCTGCCAAATGGACCATTCTGGCCCCTGTATTTGTCCCAATGTTTATGCTGCTGGGATATTCCCCTCAGCTAACACAGGTGGCTTATCGGATCGGAGATTCCTGTACCAACCTGATCACTCCGCTGATGGCATACTTTTCCATGATTGTCGTATTTGCCAAAAAATATGACAACTCGTCTGGAATTGGCACAATTATTTCCACCATGATTCCCTATTGTCTTTTCTTTTTGCTGGGCTGGTCCGCTCTACTGATTCTTTGGATGCTATTGGGACTCCCACTTGGACCCGGAGCGGGATTACTGCTATAACACAGCTTGATTGCTGCATATTGTTCCTTTATAATAAAAAAAGAAAGGAGCGATACCAAATGGAACAAAGTACTGTGTTAAAAACCTTTTTAGATTACGTTCAAATCTCCAGTGAAAGCCGTTCAGAAAAAACCTTTGCCAAACGTGTGGAGAACGACCTGCGCAGCCTTGGACTACGAGTTCAAACAGATCATGCAGCTGAAAAAGCTTATGCTAATACTGGAAATGTCTGCGCCTTTTTGGATGGCGATTCTTCCTTTGAGCCTATTTTATTTAGTGCACATTTGGATACGGTACCGCCGGGAAAAAATATTTGTCCCGTTGTGGAAAACGGGGTGATCCACAGCGCTGGAGATACCATTTTAGGATCTGACGATAAATCCGGCGTCGCTGCAATCATGCAAGCATTAAAATGGATTGTAGAACAAAATATTCCCCATCGACCGATTGAAGTCGCTTTTACGATCGGCGAAGAAGTGGGGCTATTGGGTGCTAAATATTTGGATTATACCCAGTTTCAATCCCATCATGCGGTGGTTTTTGACAATGAGGGCGATGTTGGCACCATTGTCAATCAAGCACCCGGGCATATGGAAATCGCAGCGACCATCACCGGAAAAGCAGCCCATGCGGGTGTTGCTCCGGAAGACGGTATCAGCGCAATTATCGTTGCCGCCGATGCCGTAACCAATATGCAGCTTTTGCGTATTGATGAAGAAACTACCGCAAATATTGGAACATTTTTAGCCGAAGGTCCTAATAATATCGTACCAGAAACTGTGCGGATTTCAGCAGAAATTCGCAGCCACAATCCTCAAAAGCTGCAAAAGCACTGTAATCAAATGATTGAAGCTTTAGAAAATGCCTGTCGAAAGTACCACGCCGCTTTGCAGTATACAACCGAAGTGTCATACGCGTCTTACCATATTCCGCAAAATGATCCGCTCATCCCGCTACTTCGGGACTGCTGTGATACTTTGGGTCTTCCGGTATCCATCGTTCCCACCGGAGGCGGAAGTGATGCCAATATCTTTAACACCAACGGGATCCGTTCGGTGGTGGTTGGAACCGGCATGGAAAAAATCCACAGCGTGTCCGAATATATTACGGTTCAAAACTTGGAAAACACAGCAAAGCTTGCTTTGGAACTTATGAAAATCCGATAAGGTAAGTTTTCTAACATCTTTTTATTAGTACGATTCCATATAAAATGGTCCTGACCCCAATGGGGTTTCAGGACCATTTCTATCCATTTATACAAAGAATTAGAACAGCGGCAGGAAAATGCCATGATAAGTTTCATCGATAAAGGTTTTTATTTCCGGACTGGTCAACACCTCAGACAATGCCTTGATTGCATCGCTGTTTTCATTTCCTTCTTTTACAACCAACACATTCGCGTAAGTATCTGCAACTTCGGAATTTTTATCTTCTGTTGCAAGCGCATCGTTGAGATCCAAGCCGGCCTGCAGCGCATAATTTCCGTTGATTACCGCCATATCTACATCTTGTAAAGAACGAGCCAGCTGAGCGGCGGCCATTTCAGTGATTTGAAGATTTTTGGGATTTTCTGCAATGTCCAAAATCGTCGCAGTGGTTCCCACACCATCTTTCAGTGTAATCAATCCGAGGGATTCCAACAAAAGCAATGCTCTCGCTTCATTGGTTCCATCATTGGGAATAGCAATTTGCGCATTATCTTTCAGATTTTCCAGTGATGTAGTTTTTCCGGGATACAGCCCAAACGGTTCATAATGAACAACTGCAACCGAAACCAAATGGGTATCGTTTTCCTCATTGAAATTTTCTAAATAAGGACGATGCTGGAAAAAATTTGCGTCTAGTTCTCCGCTTTCCACATTCAAATTCGGCAGGATATAATCGTCAAATTCTACAATATCCAACTGATATCCCTTATCCCGCAACAGTTCATCAGCCGCTTTTAAAATTTCAGAATGGGGCGTAATACTGGCGCCAATCCGGATGGTGATTGGCTCTTCTTGTGAACTTTTCACGGAGTTTTGGTCATTATTTTGTGTGTCTGCCGTTGAGGATACAGAGGTACTGCATCCGGACAGAATACCACAAAACAATACAGCAGCCAGCAAAATAGAAATCAGTTTTTTCATACTTTCTCCTCCTACAATAAAAAATCTATCAAACCGCTTTTGCGGTAAGAAACAATATCTACCGGGAACGTTTGTCCCCCCGTGTGGCAATACGCCAACCAATTTCCTGAAAGACCTGAACAATCACCACCAGCAGCAGTACAGTGACTAACATAACATCACTTTGATAACGATAAAATCCGTAATTAATGGAAATGGTTCCAAGGCCCCCGCCCCCTACAAAGCCAGACATTGCAGAATATCCTAAAATTGTAGTCGTAGCGATCGCCGCATTGAGTATGAGAGAGGGTTTAGCCTCAGGCAGCAAAACCTTTGTAACGATCTGCCACGGACCTGCACCCATGGACTGCGCAGCTTCAACCACGCCACGATCCACCTCCTTTAAAGAGGATTCTACCATTCGGGCGACAAAGGGTGCTGACGCCAATACAAGCGGCACAATCGTTGCAGTGCTTCCAACTGATGTTCCAACCAGAAAACGGGTAAAAGGAATGACTGCGATCAATAAAATCAAAAAGGGCACTGACCTGACAAAATTTACAATGAAACCCAGCGCCCCATTTAAAAATCGCATAGGACGGATCCCGTTCTTATCGGTAAGAATCAACAGAATTCCCAGCGGCAGGCCGAGCACATATGCCAGCAAAGAAGAAACAATCGTCATATAGAGCGTTTCCCAAATACCTTGTGCCAGCAAGCGGATCATCTCTGGATTAAACATCAGCAACTTCCTCCTTAAAATAAAGGTTCCGGCTGGACAGATAAGCATATATTCTTCTTTTTGCCGTCTCATCATCCGGCAGCTGCAAAAGCATTTGACCATATGCTTTCCCATCAATGTCTTTGGTGTCTGCAAACAAAATGTTGACCGCTGCGCCACAAGTCAACACCATATTTGATACTACCGGCTCAAAAGAAGAACTTCCATCAAAAACAATACGCAAGCATCCCCTTTTTTGAAAAACAGTTTTTCTTCTGCCATGAGGATAAATTAACCTTTTTGCAATATCAGAACGGGGATTGACAAAAATTTCCTCTACCATTCCGCATTCCGCTACACGACTGTTATCCAAAATCGCCACTCGGTGACAAATTGCTTCAATGACCCTCATTTCATGGGTAATGATAACAATCGTGACGCCAAGTTTTTGATTGATTTTCTGTAAAAGCGAAAGGATAGACTGTGTTGTTGTCGGGTCCAGTGCACTGGTCGCCTCATCGCACAAAAGGACTTGGGGGTTAGTTGCCAGCGCACGTGCAATGGCTACTCGCTGTTTCTGTCCACCGGAAAGCTGTGCTGGATAAGCCTGCGCTTTATCCGAGATTCCCACCAGTTCCAGCATTTCCTTTGCTTTTTCTTTCGCCTCTTTTTTTGGAACCCCTGCAATTTCCAATGGAAAACACACATTGCTCAGCGCGTCTCGCTGCATCAGTAGATGAAAGCCTTGAAAAATCATACTGATCGACTGCCGCGCCTTTCGCAGTTCTTTTTCACTCATGTTTCCCAATTCTTTTCCATCAAAAATGATGGTACCCGCCGTAGGCTTTTCCAGATAGTTCATACATCGGACCAGTGTACTTTTCCCAGCACCGCTTAAACCGATGATTCCAAAAATTTCCCCTTTCTCGATAGAAAGGTCGATTCCATCCAATGCGGTTACAGTATTATGATCAGATACAAATGTTTTTTTGAGGTTTTGGATTCGGATAATCTCATTCATTCTTTTTGCCCCTTCCGAAAGAAAATTAGACAACAAAAAGCTCCCGTCCTTTTTCAAGGACGAGAGCAAAACGCTTCGTGTTACCACCTGAATTCACCTGCCCCTTACGGGAACAAGCCTCTGCAAGTACGGACTCTTTTAGAATCGATACCCTGACGCTGTCACGGGCGCACCCGTCGCAGCCTATGCGAAAAAACGCAGTCGGTGCGAAGCTCCAAGACCATGTTCGGCAATGCTGTTTGTACCCTTTCACACCAAGCAGGGCTCTCTGTGACGCCTTTCATTGCTTACTCTTCTTTTCAACGCTTTTTTCCTATGAGATTGTATTCAATATATAACGATTCATTTGATTTGTCAACCCCCTATGGAAAATTTCTTCCTAATTCTCTCCCTGAACTGGTAATTGAAATGAGATTTCTTCCTGCTTTCTATCTTTTCTTTTTTTGTGTTTAAAAGAGATCGCAATAGAGGACAAAATCGGCACGGCAGCACAATACAATGCAATTTCTCCCATTTGGCGCCAGGTCAATGGTGCAGTTTGAAATAACAGATTACAAATTGGAAGATGAATGCTCAACGCTAAAATCAAAGTGGAAAATGCAACTGCTGCAACCAGTTTCCAGTTATCCAGCAAATTTATTTTAAAAATGCCTACTTCTTCTCTTTTACACTCAAATACATGGATAAGCTGTGTAATCACCAATGTTGCCAATGCGCCAGTTCTGGCTACTACCAAGTTTTGACTACTGTGGTAAAAAGAAGTAAATACTGCCAAAGTGGTCAATCCAATTAAAATTCCTCGGAATACAATGGTCGAAAGTAAACCGTCTGAGAAAATACCTTCCTGCTTTTTGCGCGGCGGCTTTTGCATAATATCCTTTTCCGCTGGTTCCAACCCCAAAGCGATGGCAGGCAGCCCATCTGTGACTAAGTTCACAATCAGAATCTGTATCGGCAGCAAAACCACAGGCATCCCCATCAGCATACCCAAAAACATGGTTACGATTTCACCAATATTGCAAGAAAGCAGATATCGGATAAATTTACGGATATTTTTGTAAATAACCCTTCCTTCTTCAATGGCGCTCACCAGTGTGGCAAAGGAGCTGTCCAGTAATACCACCGAAGCGGCCTCCTTGGTGACGTCCGTCCCGTTTCCCATGGCGACACCGATATCTGCTTCTTTGATCGCAGGAGCGTCGTTCACCCCATCTCCCGTCATAGCGACGACACGTCCCTTCTTTTTAAAAGCTTTTACAATCCGCAGTTTGTGGGCAGGGGCAACGCGGGCAAAAACACGAACCTGATCCAATTCCCGATCTAATTGAACATCTGTCATCTGATCCAGTTCTTTTCCGGTTAAGACCCGACCGTTCGTATCCAGAATTTTCAAATCACGGGCAATCGCCGAAGCGGTGGATACATGATCTCCGGTAATCATAACAGTCTGAATCCCCGCTTTTTTGCAAGTCTGCACCGCTTGATAAGCCTCTTGACGCGGCGGATCGATCATCCCTGCTAACCCGACAAAAATCAAATCAGATTCTGCCCGCTCAGATTCTTCCGGCTCTGATTGATAGGCAAATCCCAGCACCCTCAGTGCTTTACGAGCCATCTCTTCATTCTGTGATTGAATTTTTTTGCGTATAGAGGGTGTTAAAAGCTTTACCTGACCATTTTCTAAATAATAGCTGCAAAGTTCCAGCATATAATCTGGTGCCCCTTTGGAAAAAATCCAGCGGTCACCCTGACGATTTCTCACAATAACACTCATTCGCTTACGCTGTGAATCAAAAGGAATTTCGAAAGTGCGGGAAAACTCCCGCATGATTTTAACCGTAGAAAAATGTGCTGATTCCGCCATAACTAATAATGCGCTTTCGGTTGGGTCCCCTTGTACGGCCTCCACTTTAGAAGTACGGAATAATCCCTTTTCTTCTCTTTCCTGCGGCAGTTGTGTATTATTGCACAAAACCGCAATTTCCGTTAACTGACGAATGTCATCTAAATCAGCTGCATTTTCACCGTTTTCTGAAAAGAAGCCGATTTCTTTTCCTTTTGAAATTTCTAAATATAAATGGTATTTTGGAGTCGCAATTTCCTGTACCGTCATTCGGTTTTCAGTCAGCGTTCCCGTCTTATCCGTGCAGATAACTTGTGCGCACCCCATCGTTTCCACTGCATGCAACTTTCGGATCAGTGCGCCCCGCTTTACCATTCTGGACACAGCAAGCGCCAAGGCAATCGTCACAACCGCAGGCAATCCCTCTGGTATCGCAGCAACAGCCAGCGAAATCCCAGTTAAAAGCATATCGAATACAGGCTCGCCCCGAATGATCCCCGTCACTGTGACGACAGCACAGATCAACAGACATCCGATACCGATATATTTTCCCAGAGAACCGAGTTTTTCCTGTAGCGGCGTTCGCTCAGTTTCAATAGTATCCAGCATACCAGCAATCTGCCCCATCTGTGTTGTCATACCGGTACCGGACACCACTGCCTTTCCCCGCCCTTTGGTGATTGTGGTTCCCATATACACCATATCTTTTCGAAAGCTGTCCTGCGTTTTATCCTGTGGCAGGTCCGTTTTGTTTACCGGATGAGATTCGCCGGACAACATCGCTTCATCTGCCTGCAAAAGAATTGCTTCGACAAGCCGAGCATCCGCTGAGACTCGATCCCCAGCTGACAATACCAATAAATCTCCCGGAACCACATCAACTGCGGGAATTTCCATTTCATTTCCGTCACGAATCACTTTTGCCGTGGGAGCCGCCATATTTTTTAAAGCTTCTAAAGTCTTTTCTGTTTTATATTCCTGCAAAAATCCCAGCAAAGCATTCACCAAAACGATGACGACAATCGTGAGCGCTTCTACCGCTTCTCCCATCAATACGGAAATCACTGTGGCTCCCAATAAAATCATCACCATAAAGTCCTTAAACTGTCCTGCGAAAATTCTCGCAGGATGAACGGCTTTTTTATGTGATAGGATGTTTTCTCCATGCTTTGCTAACCTTTTTTCCGCTTCTGCGGAAGATAGACCGGAGAAAACAGAATTTTCCCGACTCATTCTTGCCATTTTTCATCCTCCCAATCTTTTCCTGCGTTTGACAGTTCGTCCATTGATATCTATTCAAAGCAAGTCCCATTTATTCCTTTACGTCATTCGCCAAAACGTGTAAAATAAAGTTATTAGAAAAAGGAGAGCTTTTATGAAATGGATTCATACTTCCGATCTGCATATCGGGAAACAAATCAATGAGTTTTCTCTTTTGGAGGATCAGCGCTTTTTTTTGCGGCAACTGTCTGAACTGGCCCTAAAAGAACGGCCGGATGTACTTTTGATTTCCGGTGATTTATACGATCGTTCTGTACCATCAGCTGAAGCGGTAAGCGTATTTGATGCGTTTTTAAGCCATGTAACGCTGGAATTGAAAATCCCTGTCCTTGCCATTGCCGGCAATCACGACAGTCCACAGCGTCTGGATTTTTGCAGCCGCCTTTTGCGCACTTCAGGCTTGTACCTTTCCGGCCGGTATAAAAGACATTGGGATAAAATTACGCTCCAAGACGAATTTGGACCGGTCCATTTTTATCTGTGTCCTTATTTGGAACCAGCGCTGGTTCGTACAGATTTTCCTAACGAGGAAATCCACTCTTTTGATGATGCGTTCAGCGCCGTTTTACAGGAAAACCTGTTTCAAATCGATTTCTCACAGCGGAATGTCATCTTGGCTCACGGTTTTTTTTCTTATCTGAAAAATCCCGATTCAGTGGCCCGGAGTGAATCCGAAGTCTCTTTGGGAGGAAGCGACCTGATCGATGCCAAGCGGCTGGAGGACTTTGATTATGCGGCTTTAGGCCACATCCATCGTCCGCAGATTACCGGGAAAGACCATTTATGTTACAGTGGCTCCCCCTTAAAATATTCCCAGTCAGAAATTCCGTATCACAAATCCGTCGTGGTTGCACAACTCGGCCAAAAAGGACATTTGATGATCCGTCGGCAATCTCTTCCCGTTCTGCGGGATATGCGAATGATCGAAGGGAACTTTGATCAAATTTTAAAAAGTAATCCAAACGAAAAAGAGTCCCGGGACTTGGTTTTCTTTTCTCTGCTGGATCGTGTATTGGTTCCCAATGCCATGAACCGGCTGCGCACAATCTATCCCAATGCGCTTGGGATTTTCATGGGACGCCGAAACGAAAACGGAGATCTCTCTGTTCCCTCGCAAAAGGCCGCTAAACCAGTGGATGTGCTGTTTGAGGAATTCTACCAATCTATCACCGGCGAAAAGCCGCAGGAACAACAGAACACCATTATTCGGAATATTTGCGACAGATTACGGACAGGGGGTGACGCCAATGAAACCGATCCGACTGGAATTTAATGCATTTGGCCCATTTGCCCAAAAGGAGGTCGTTGACTTTGAATCAATGGCCGAATCCGGGATTTTTTTGATCTGTGGGCCGACAGGAGCGGGAAAAACAACAATTTTTGACGGTATTTGCTTTGCCTTATATGGAGAGGCCAGCGGCGCGTTACGGCAAAATGAGGATTTTAAAAGCGATTTTTCCGACCCTTCTGATCTTTGTTTTGTTCGCTATTCTTTTTGGGTGCGGGAAAAAAAATTTGAGGTATACCGCTCCCCAAAGCAAAAAAAGCAAAAGAAAAATGGCGATATCACTACCGTATCCGCAAAAGCAGAACTTGTTCTGCCTGATGGCACTGTTTTAACCGGCCCGGCAGCGGTAAGCGCCAGAATACAGGAAATATTAGGTCTAACTGCCAAGCAGTTCAAGCAGATTACGATGCTGGCGCAAGGAGATTTCCGGCGCTTTTTAGATGCGCCCAGCAAAGAAAAGCAGGAAATTTTCCGTCATATTTTCGATACGGAAAAATTTGATCAATTTACTGTTTTATTGGAACAAGAGTCAAAAAAAGCACTGGAAAATATGGAAAAAGAACAGCAAGAACTATCTTTCCATCTAAAAAGCCTTACTAAGCAAAACGATGTTACACTCGCTTCTTTCTTGGAAGCGGAATACCCTCTCGTTCCCTCTATTTTAGAACGCTTAACGGTTCTTTTAAAAAACGATCAAAACCTTCTGGAAGAGCATCAGAACAGTATACAACAACTTGAAAACCGGATTGCTGCTTTGCATATTGAAACACATCGCCAGAACAATCAGCGTTTATTGGACTTAGAAAAACTGCAAAAAGAAAAAGAACAGCTGTCTGCAAAAAATCCAGAAATGGAACAATTGCGTGCTTTGCTGGAGCGACTGAAGAGTGCAAAGGATCTGATCCCCCTATGGCAAAAAAGAATCGAACAACTGGAAGAACAAAAAAGCATTCAAATGATTTTAGAAAAAAAGAATGCGGAATTATCAAAGCTTTTCCCCAAAAGTGAAGAGACCGAAAGACAATGGATGCTTGCCAAACAAAAATCCGGCCAAAAAGACAGCCTCTTATCGGCCATTGCCTCTTTACAAAGTTTTTCTTCTTTGTTGGATGAAAAGGATTTATTATCCCGTTCCATTAAAAAATTGAAGAAAGAAATTGTTCAAAACGAAAATGAATTTGCTTACGCAGAAAAAGTGGCCATTTGTCAGACCCAAGAAAAAGAAATCTCTAAAATCAGGGACCGCTCAGAAATTTGCCGTGCTTTACTGCAAACAATTGCACAAAAAAAACAGCTACTCCCACTTTACCAGCAGCAAAAAACAGTCTATCTGCAAAACTATACTCTTTTTTTAGATGCTCAGGCCGGAATTCTCGCTTCAAAGCTACAGGAAAATACTCCATGCCCTGTTTGCGGCAGCAGTGACCATCCTTCCCCTGCGCCATTGAAAAATAACCCGCCAACCCAGGAACAGCTCCGTGCTTATCATGATGCGGCCGAACATACTTCTCAGCAATTATTTCAGCTAAATGAGAAAATCGTTAGTCAATACAAAGAAATAAAAAACGCTTTTTCTCCCGCCCCATTCCTGAATGAAAACGATTCTCAGACGCAAGAACAAAGAATGGCTGAAATTTTAAATCAAACTTTGCTGGAACAGAAAACAGCGGAAGAGAAACTGCAATGCTTGCAAAGGGAATTATGCGCCCCAAAAGGTCTTTTGGCAAATCCTCTTCTATTATCAGATGAGGATGCCATACAAGCATATCGTGAAGATCGTAGAAAAAAATTGGAATCCTGCCATAGTAAGCTTATCTTGCAGCAAGAACAGCTTCTCTCGCTGGAAAAAAAGCTTCCATCCGGCATTACGTCTCAGGAGGAACTGGAACAGAAAATACAAAATTTTCGCAGCAGTGTTAAGCAGTTGGATGTTCTTCTGGAAAAGACACAAAAAGAATATCAGGAGACCATATCTCAGATTCGTTCTGTCAAACAGTCCCTTACGGAAAATCAAGAACGAATGCGTCTTCTTCAGGAAAAAATTTCCACCACTCAAAAGACGTTTTCTGATTCTTTGTACAATTCTTTTCCAGGCGGTCAGAAAGTCTTTTTGGATTCCTGTGTGCAAATCGGACAAATTTCTGCTATCGAAAAACAAATCCATCAATATCAACTGGATATGACATCGCTAGAAGGGCGCATTTGTCAATTACAAGAACAGTTAAATGGCGTAAGGTTTATTGACATTACAGATTTGTTGAAACAAGAAGCATCCCTTCAAAAACAAATTGAAATATTGCGAAAAGAAGCTTCTGTTGTTCAATCGCGGTTGAGCCAAGATATGGCTCATAAAAAACAGATCGAATCTATTTATCAAAAAATAGAAAAAAGCGAATGGTACTATCGACAGGTCAATGATCTGTTTCGTATTGCCAGCGGAAACAATGATCATCGCATCTCGTTTGAACGGTATGTGTTGGGGTTCTATTTTGATGCGATTGTTTCATTTGCCAATCACCGTTTAGAAAACTTGACTGGCGGAAGGTATCTGTTGTGCCGCAAAAAAGACCGAGAAAAATTTGGCCGTTCTTCCGGTTTGGACTTGGAAATTTTGGATCAATACAGCGGAAAAATCCGCCCTACTTCAACCCTTTCCGGCGGAGAGTCGTTCAAAACAGCATTGGCCCTGGCACTGAGCCTTGCAGATGTTGTGCAAATGTATGCCGGCGGGGTGGTGATTGACACGATGTTCATTGACGAAGGGTTTGGCTCATTAGATGCGGAATCGCTGGACAGCGCGGTGGAAGCTCTTCTCTCTTTGGGAAATGACGGACGGCTGGTTGGAATCATTTCCCATTTACCACAGCTAAAAGAGCAAATTCCCAGTCAAATTCAGGTGAAAACAGGACGCAATGGTAGTACGATACAAATATTGCCGTGAAAGGAAACAAAAATGAAATTAATTGATTCATATTCCTATCAGTGCGGGGTTATTGATTGTTTTAATGAAATGGTACGGGCCGGTTTAAAAAAAAATTGCTTTAAGTCATCCATCTGCTTCTATCGAGGAGAGAAATGACCTGATTCCCTTTTCTCAGGAAATATGCCAGAAATATGGAACGCATTTTTATGCAGAAGACGACCCGTTACTGACAGACCTATTCCCTGTTTCTTTAAATCGCGGTACTTACCACATTGTCTACTGGAAAAAAGAAGAGGATTGGGAAGAATATCTCTGTATCAAATCGGACAAAAAACGACTTCTTTTGCAAAATGCTTACACAGGAGCCTCCCGAACCGAAATTGCCTACCGATTTGGCAAGCTTTTGTCTTATCCTGAAGAGGGAATTATTCAATTGATCCGAGAGAATCAGGAATTAAAATAACGAGAAAAACAGCCGGGTTATCCCAGCTGTTTTTTCTTCTCACTATTTTTTTCCTTGATCGGGAAAAGGACAGAAAAGCAGATTCCTTTTTCCCCTTCCTGCCGAATAGCAATTTTTGCCTTGTGTATCTCGACAATTGCTTTTGCAATGGAAAGCCCGATTCCATATCCACCCGTCACACGAGAACGGGATTGATCTGCACAATAAAACCGGTCAAAAAGCTTTTGAAAATCCAATTTCTCCACATTTTCACAGCTGTTTAATATGTCAAGGTGAACTACTTTCTCTTCTGCCCATAAGCGGATGACAACCCACCCGGACGAACCTGCATATTTAACTGCGTTATCGATGAGAACAGATAAGAGTTTTCGGATGCTGTTTTCTTGTGCATCAATCACAATATCTTTTTCCACCGATACGGAAAAAGATATCTGTCGGGAAAAAGCAACTGTACGAAAAGAAGCCGCTACCGCTTCCACCATATCGGACAGAGAAACCGGCGAAAAGGCATATTCGCTTTGATCTTCTTCCATTTGGGACAAGGTCAGCAGATCCTGAACCAGGCCATTCAGCCTCATTGTTTGATTGCGGATGCTGTCTACCCATTCGTTTTTTCCTCCAGTTAATTCCAGCACATCCGCATTGGCCGAAATAATAGACAGCGGCGTTTTGATTTCATGTCCTGCGTCAGTAATAAAACGTTTTTGATTTTCCATGTTTTGCACGATTGGCTTAATTGCCCGTTTGGAAAGAATAGATACCAAGAAAAAAACTACCAACACGCATAGAACTCCGATTCCCAGGGAAAGCAAAAGAAAAGAGAAAAACGTGTCAAGTTTAGAGTGGCAGTCTAAAAAGACAATTAGTTTCCCATATTCTTTTTCCGCTACCCAATATTTGTAGTATCCCAAATAACCTCTGCTGGAATTATCATTCAGAACCTGATAAGCAAAATTTTCTGCATCATTAGAGGAAACAGCAGCTATATGACTCGTGTCAATTTGTATGACTTGATCGGCCTGATTGATCCAAATCAAAAAATAACGGGTCTCAAAGCGGGTTTCTTCTGTCATTTCAAACGCAAAAGGCCGTTCATGACGCGGAGGCTTATCCGGCTTAAATTCAGGAAAGCGCCCCTCATTGTCTGCCAGCAGCATCAGTAATCCTTCTGTCTCCCGATTTATCGTATAAAAATTGACGCCGCTGATTGCACCTAAAATAACAGTTAAAACCAAAATCAGAGAACCCATTGCAATGAAAACAAATTTTCGCTGCAGTTTTCGAATCATGTTATCTCCTCCAGCAGATAGCCGGCACCCCTGGTTGCTTTAATTTGAACGTTAGCGTCTATTGAAGCCATCTTTTTTCGCAAATTAGAAAGATAAACCCATACAACACTGATATCCGATTCTGCATCATATCCCCAAACCTTTTCCAAAAACAGTTCAGTGGAAATCAATCGGCCTGGATTGCGCATCAAAAGCTCCATGATTTGATATTCCTTTCCGCTCAAACGGCAGATTCCCCGGCAAGTGGAAAGTTCAAAATTTTCCCGGTTCAAAGAAAGATTTCCATATTGCAACATATTAGGGGAAAACTCTGGCTGCCGACGGCTAATGGACCGCAGTCTCGCCAGCAATTCTCCCATGGCAAAAGGCTTCGTTAAATAATCATCCGCTCCGGCATCCAGCCCATCAATAATATCCTGCAACTGGGATTTGGCTGTCAAAAATAAAACCGGTACATTTCGCCCCTGCTGACGTAGTTTTTTCAAAACGGCAAGGCCGTCCAGCTTGGGCATCATAATATCTAAAATCAATGCGTCATATTCTTGAGCAAGAGCGTAATCCAACGCATCTGCGCCATCGAAAACGGCATCCACCGAATAATTGGCGTGTTTTAAAATCGCAACCAGCGCATCGGAAAGCTCTTTTTCGTCTTCAGCCAATAAAACACGCATAGAATCACTCCTTTTTTACCCAAGCATTACACTGTGAAAATCGATATCTTCTCTTAAAAGTTCACTCTCCATAAAATCGAATAACTGAGTCAATTTTTCAGGATCATCGCTGCACTCTTGGAGCGCTTGGATCTGTTTATATCCGACACAGAAAATATATTTAAACAAAAAAGGAGCAGCTTTTGCCTCTAATTCATTGAAAGTATAGTATCGTCGCAATTGTTTCAATGTGTGCAGCAAAATCTGTATCAGGGAATCCTGTGTGTATCGGTTTAGTTCTGCCAAGGGATGTAATTTTTTTAATCGTTTTCTTTGATAGCTATATCCAAACAAAATGACCGATAAAAATTGATTCAACACAACGTCTTTCCCAGCAAGATTATAGTCGATGAGTCCTACAAAATGACCATCCTCATCAAGAAGTAAGTTGTTCTGTGAAGCGTCAGCCTGAAAAACGGATGTGGGCAGTTTGTCATAGATTTCGCTTAACTTTCGCATATTTATCTCGAATAAAGCACGGATTTGCTTCCATTTAGCGAAAAAAGCACCTGCTTTTTTCGCTACAAGCTTTTCAAAAGTTTCAACACATTCTATTACTTCGTCTTCCGTTTTTCCCTCGCCAAATGGTGCCAAACGGATATAACCAGATGGATATTGAAAATGATTAAAATGTTTTTCTCCCACTTTTGCTATAAATGCCAAAACCTCATCGTGATAAGTATATTTTCCATCTTCTCCTACATAAGCCGCCTTATCGAAAGAAGTACAGATTCGGAATTGGGAATATTCTTCTTCCCATACAACACAAAACCTTTCCTGAAAAAGAACTGTTTCCGCATAATTACCATAAACACTTTTGTACATTTTAGGACTATAACAGCCCAGTTTTTTATATTCTGAAATAATATCAGGCCATCCAATCACTCTCTCCACAGCAGTAAAGTTATTCGACGCTATTTTGATGACAAATTTCGATTCATCATCCTCTATCAATACAATCCATCTATTATCCTCTTTACTGCACCGAATACTGTGCAAAGAGTAGGAAAAAACTTCATTTTAATGAAAAAGAGCAATGATTTCCTGTATAGACATCCCTTCCACCCCTTCCGCATTCTTGTCCTATAATGAAAATTGGACATCTATCAAGATACATATCGTATCAAAATAGATGTCCAATCTGGCGGAGAAGGAGGGATTCGAACCCTCGATGAGCTATTAACCCATACACGAGTTCCAGTCGTGCGCCATAAACCGGGCTAGGCGACTTCTCCATATGTTATCTTGAGTGCTTAATTAGTATATCGAATATCTTGTTTTTTGTCAAGATTTATTCTAAAATTATTTTTAGTAAAGTTATATTTTACTTCTTTTTCCAATTTTGAAAACTTTTTTCCCTTCTATATCATTTTTATCGGAAATCGTATACACTAGAAAAAAGGAGATGGTGCAAAAACATGTGGAATCCGCTTCTTCTGGAAGAGTTTCGTTCCTGTATCGCTGACCTGATTGAGCATCCTGACATTCAAAAGATGAATCAAATCAAACAACATGTCGATGGAGTCAGCTGTTTGGATCATTGCATTTTTGTTTCGTATTTAAGTTTTTCTATCTGTAAAAAGTTTCATTTAAATGCGGTAGCTGCTGCTCGTGCCGGCCTGCTGCACGACCTGTATCTGTGTAATTGGTCTCAAACTAATATCGGACCTTGGAAAAGGCTTTTGATTCATCCCCAAATCGCGTTGCGCAATGCAGAAATACACGGCCTTTCCGATTTGGAAAAAGATATTATCTCAAAGCATATGTGGCCTTTAACCTTGCGGAAAGTCCCACGCCATCGTGAATCTGTCGTGGTAAATTTAGCAGACAAAATCTGTGCCTGTACCGAAATGCTGCGTTTATACTCCAAGATCGGGGCAGCAGCGGCACTGGCTAAATACAATCTCTGTAAACCATTATTTCCTCAATCTGTGGTTTAACTGAGAAAATTGCAAAAGAAAACAGCTTTTCCAATTATTCTTGCAATAAAAAAACGGCTTTTGAGCCGTTTTTTTTATTGCAAATATTGACGTATCAACGTTCTAAAAGGATCTCCTGCTCTTTACCAATTTCCATAATACATAAATAAGTTGCTTTTAATACATAAGACCCCCTTTCTTCCGATCCGGAAAGATCTTTCTTCAAAATTTCCGCTTCTCCCAGCTGAATTTTTTCCTGTTCCTGTAAAAGTTGTAAAGCCTCTTCCTTTGCCTGAATTGTATTGTACTCTATGGTTTCCTGTGTATAGTAATTTCGGGTCTCTTCCACTACCGCAAAAGGCGTCGACAGTCCAAAAGGAGCAAACGGTATTGTTGTCTGCTGAAAATCATATCTTCTTTCTTGGTCCGATTCCCAAAAGAAAGGAATCTTCCATGTTAAAATTTTCAAATACTTTTTTGTGGAGGTCTCTCCGGTAGGAATTCGTTTTACCTGCTGTAATGGCACTTCAATTTTTATTTCATAATCAGTATAAGCTTTGATATCTGCCCGGGCATGGACGAATCTGGTCTGCCCTTTTCCGTCCTCCACGATGCCGCTCACAATGAGATCTCCCTCCAGAACTGTATCCCCTACCTGAAGATCGCTTTGTCCGTCGTAAATATCCATAGAATGAATTTGACCGGTATATCTTGCGACAATATTGCAGGCCTTATCATTGTCCAAATACATATCAGGCGGGAGAATTCTTTCGTTGACCTCGACAGTGACGGTACTCCCTGTAATGTTAACCGCAATCCATGAAAGCTCTTTTAATTCCAATAGTGTTTTTCGTTCCAACTCCCGCGGATTCAATGCACTTTTATAAGAGCCGATTTTCAGTCCCTCTTCTTTTAGAAAATCCAAAATTTCATCAGAAGAAACCGTTTCATTTCCCACAACTTCAATCGTCCATACAAAATTCCCTAAAAAAGCCAGAATACCAAAGAAAAGTAAAATTCCAGCAACAACGCCTACCCTTTTGCGGTATTTTCTGCGCCACATCGGCCAGCCAAACCGTTCTTCAATCTGCATATGTACGCCAGTCTTTTTCGCAAAAGGACGGAGTTTTTTGTAATGTTTCATCAGGGTATATCCCGTATATTGAGTTTCCATTTTTGTTCCGTTCCATAAATTAATCCCATTTCGTGACGCTAGATTCAAAAATCGTTCAATAAATACGCCAGTAACCTGAAAACGGACATAACCGCAGACAAAACGCAAAAAACGAACGATAAACATGATTTCCTCCGATTATTCCATAAATTCTACTGACAAAATTCTGCCGTCGATGATAACGTTTTCCCCTGTCATGCACTTAATCTGTAAATTTTGCCCAGTGAATTTTACCATCTGTTTGCCGATCTTTAATTTGATAAAATCATCTTCATATTCGATAACGCCCTGACAGCCATCCAGCACCGCTTCCCGATTTCCGGATAAGACGATTTGTGAATAGGATTCAAACATATTCTGCGGGACGTCCAGAATTTTTGCCAGTCTCTCAGGAGAAGCCTGTTTCTGTTTTTTCGGCTCTTTTCTCCTCATCGTCTCAACTCCCTCCTGCTGCGAATCCTGTTTCACTATATGTTTTTGCCCGAATCGTTATACATTTTTATCAGTATAGGTTTATAAAATGTAGGGATAAAGAAAGGCGGCGACAGCATGAATCTGACCCGGATCAAAAAGATTTCTAACCTCCTATCTGCCCTTCTGCTTTTGTCGGCGGCAGTCCTGTTGCTGATCTGCTCCGATCCTGTCCGCAAAGGTGTACGCGACGGGCTGAAATCCTGTGCCGTCGTGTTAATTCCTTCCCTGTTTCCTTTTATGGTTTTATCCGGTATTTTAGGAGAAAGCCGAGCGGCTGAAAGCCTGCAGAAAATCCTGGGTCCGGTCATGCGCCGTTTTTTTCATCTTCCCGCTTGTACCGCTTGTACGGTATTTATGGGATTGATTGGGGGATATCCCATCGGGGCAAAAATGACCGCCTCTTTGTTGGAGCAAAAACAAATCGACTCCAAAACGGCTGTTCACTTGCTTTGCTTTTGCGTAAACGCAGGTCCGTCCTTCCTGATCACCGCAGTAGGAACCGGACTGATGGGAAATTTTTATGCAGGTTTTCTTTTGCTGTGCTGTCAATGGATTTCTGCTATTCTGATCGGTCTTTGGCTGGGATTTTTGAACCGGGGCAGAGTATTGGTCGAGGAAAGAAAAAGAAAAAAAAGCAGCCTTCCTTTCTCTGCGGCCTTGGTGCAAGGGGTGCAAAGCGGGATTCAGGGCATGCTGTCAGTCATCGGGTATGTTCTTTTATTTTCGGCCATTATTGAACTGTTTTTTACGTTCTTCGGAAGAGAAAACCCCTTGATCCTGCTGATTGCCGGATTGTTGGAGGTGACAACCGGCTGCATACACACAGCTGCCGGCGGAGATCTTGTCCTGATTGGTTTTTTGGTATCCTTTTCCGGCCTCTCGGTATTCTTTCAAGCAATATCCTTTTTTAAAGAAAAAGATTTTCCCTTTTTTCCTTTTTTCCTTTCCCGAGTCGAACACGGAATGATAACTGCCATTTTGGTCAGGATTGGGATTCTCCTGTTTCCCCAGACAGCATGCACAGTCTTTTCCAATTTTTCTCATCCGCTTATTCCCGCATTTTCTCAAACACCCACCATTGCGGTTTTATTAATTGTTCTCTGTGCGGTATTTTTACTATCCCTTTCTGCCCGCAATTACCGTAGATTGGATTAGCTTTTTCTTTTGGTCTTTGTTATAATATAAAAAATAAAAGCACAAAATGTTAAAACATGGAGGCTATGTATGACAAAAGCACTTTTTGATTCCCACATCATTCCCTCGTGCCGCTACTGTACTTATGGAATGGCTTCATCTGACGAACAGACCATTCTTTGCCCCAAAAAGGGAGTTGTGACCTATGAATATGCCTGTCGCCGTTTTCAATACGATCCTTTGAAGCGGAAACCAAAAAAACCAATTCGCCAAACTTTCCAAAAAGAAGATTTTATCATTTAATCTTTGAAAGGAAGACGCAAATGAAAAAAGTCAGAAAAAAATGTGGTTGCACCATCCTCGCTGTTTTGCTGGCTTTGCTTCCAGTACAGGTTGCTGCGGATGGGCCGGCATCTCTTTCATCTGCCGCTGATGTTTCAAAAGGCCTGTTTTATCAAAGTGCCTTTGACGAGAAAAAATCTGCTGTTCTCCAAATGGATACACTGCTTCAGTTTACAAATGACAGCGGTTTTAACCGAATATATTATTCTTTTTCTTCTGAAACAGAGCAAAAAAGCTTGTCATTACCCATGGTACGACTGCGATCGGACCAGGAAAGAACTCTTGAAGAACTTTCCTATTTGACATCTCTGTTAAAAGAAAATGGAATTTCTCTTTCTCTTGTTTTAGATCCCTTTTCTCTTTCTCCTTCTCACCCTGCCTTTCGTTTTGTAAAAACCGTGACAGACCATGGCAGTTCGATCGCGGTCTGGGATGGAGAAAGTTTGCATCTTGATCCGGCGCAAGAGCAAAATCAAGCGCTTGCCCAATGGGATCTGCAGAAACGATTGGCTGCTGGAAGTATCGCTGATGAACTTTTGATGCCAAATACGGCCTTTTTATCTCCGGCGCAAGACGGGTTAAAAGATAGTCAGGTTTCTCAAGCGCAAAAAATGGCTTCTTTTTTGGAGGGAATCAGCGGTGGAGGGCTTTCTGTTTCTATTTCATATGACCCGATTGTTTCCCCCATGGCATCAAATTCCTGTTTATTATCTTCCCCTGGGCTATTGCCTCAAACATTGGTGGAGAATCAGCTGGCTGATACGATCTATCCTACGGTGAACAAAAATACTGTGGACTATGAAAAAAAAGCCCTGCAATGGAACGCCTGGGCCAATGGCCTTCCGGTTGTTCCCTGCCTGCAAAGCACCTCGGCTGATTCTGGCCGTCAGAAATTCGATATCAGCAGTCAGATTTTTCTGCTAAGGCAATCCGGTCTTTCTTCTATCGCAGTGGCCGACTATACACAGCTGAAAAATTCTTCTGAAAATGCCATGCTTTTGTCTTCTGCCCTCTCCGGAGACCTGGATCTGATTCCGGACGGCTATTCGCTGCAAATTCCGCAGGTATTTTCCGTTTCCAGACCCAGTAGTGATATTACGATCACCACATCTTCTTATTATGTTATGGGGACTTCTGATCCTAATCTTCCGCTTTATCTGGATGGAGAGCTGATTGAAAGGAAAACCACCAATGGAGGGTTTGGTGTTTATTTGACTGATATTCCGGTTGGGACAAGTACCCACACCCTTTCCCAAGGACTCCAAAGCCAAACCTTTTCCATCACCCGAATCGCCCCAGATCAAAGCAGCGTGTCTTATATTTCCAAAATTGTTCAAAGTTCTATGTATCCTTATTACCATGAAGCGGTAACAGTTGGCGAGCCGATTCACTTTAGTTGTACCGCACCAGCAGGAGCCAATGTTTCGGTAACGTTCCAAGGAAAAAAAGTTTCCCTTACACAAAAAGCAGCAGCTCAGTCCGGCGTTCCTGCCGTTTACAGCGGTACAATGACCATGCCTGACCTGGGTGAGGATAACGCCACGACAAAAATCGGACCGGCAACCTACACCCTTTCTTATCAAGGCGTCACGACCAGCTATACATCTTCCGGAGAATTGTACGCAGTTGGAAAAAACACGACACTGGCAGTCAAAGCCAATGATTATATCAATAACGTTTATGGGGATGTAACCATCGAAGACGATTTCTACATGACGCTGTATAATGGTGCATGCGACTATGTAGAAGAAGTGACAATCAGCTATTATAAACTGCGCTCCGGCGGATACCTTCCCAAATCCACGGCAGATATTCTGGAAGGAACGCCAGCTGTAGAAAATCAGGTGTCCTCTGCTCGATTCGCCGTAGAAGATCGTGGAGAAAGCCTGACTCTGACCGGAACAGCAAAAGCTCCATATAAAGCGCAGATGACCGATACTCAACTGACTGTAACGCTCTGGAATACCAAGGGCATTGCAGAAAACATAAAACCAAAAAGCTCTACTCTTTTTGAAGAAATTTCTGCAGCAGAAAATAGCGATGGATCGGTTACGCTGACTTTTTCTTATCAGGATGGTGTAAAACTTTGGGGATATAATGTAGAGTATGATGGCGAAAATATTGTCATTTTTGCCAAAAAAGCTCCTGTTTTCTCAGAATTGTCTCAAAAGCCTCTCAATGGCATTGTTATCGTGATCGATGCCGGGCACGGCGGCGAAGATCCGGGCGCGTTAGGCGTTGCCGGATCCAATGGGCCGACAGAAAAGGATCTGAATTTTATCTCAGCCTATGCCTCCAAGCAGGTTTTAGAATCGTTGGGCGCAAGCGTTTATATGGTGTCGGAGGAGAATGCCAGATTAAATTTTGAAGAACGCATGGATCCGGCCCGACGCCTTCGGGCAGACTTTTTCCTCTCTTTCCATCACAACAGTACCGGAGAATCGTTT